>ERZ772865.3878-NODE-3878-length-10758-cov-3.078296_pt1 | contig 10758 bp, 8 predicted proteins | sample MGYA00512133_ERZ772865 | MGnify/ENA primary metagenome ERZ772865 (study PRJEB29015, sample SAMEA2737722) | human gut metagenome | biome: human gut; feature: human-associated habitat; material: faeces | place: China | collected 2012 ...
GTTGACCGCGACTAAAAAACTCTCCATACCTCTTTTGAATCCTCTCGCAGCCGGACTGTACTGTTGGATCTGCGAGCATACAGATCGCTAGTCAGCTGCGCCCTTTCTTATTTATTTGTGTGAACAGCCCGGATCTCATCTTCCGCGCCGTTCCATCCGCTATAGCTGCACCCCCCATTTCCTTTCCGGTCCGGCACGATGCCAGAATACCGGACCGCTGTGCAAACCGCAATATGCAAAGAACTTCTTTTCAGGAAATTTCCATCCGTGAAAAGTAACAAGTAACGTTCTTAGTCTTTTACCACGATTCCCAGAACCTCATCCTTTTTTGAAGATGCCAAGATCTCCGTACTGCAGTCAAATGCGTACTGCCCGTTCATCTCCATCGAATATTTGATCTTCAGAAGGATTGATTCCTCGTCCTCCGCAATCTCGAGAAACGAAGTTGTGATTCCCATCAGAAACAGTCCCATCGGAGTCCGGTAATTTGCCGTCGTCCGTTTTCCCGGCTCAAAGATCATGTGGCTGTCCACAAGTCCCCTTTTTGTCACTTCGATCCGGTTTTCCATGATCTTCACCGTATTGTGGGTCGGCTCCCCCGTCTCGTCAAGCGATTCATCGTAGATGAAATACTGCTTGCCGTTCTTCTCATAATACGTCCCCGGGGTGATCATCTCGACCGTGTCCTCTTCCTCACCGATCGTCTGTACCCCCCGGACACGGACTAAAATGTCCTTTGTCATGTAAATCTCCCCTGATATATCATTTTGAACGGTCCGCACGGCTTCAGGCACGGACCGCTGTGAACATTTTTATCTCTCGTATCTCCGAAACGCGTGATCGATCAGATCGTCGATCAGCTGTCTCTTGTTTACACCTCTTGCCTCCCACAACATCGGATACATGCTGATGGCGGTGAAGCCAGGAAGTGTGTTGATCTCATTGAATACGACCGTTCCGTCTGCTTTTACGAAGAAATCCACGCGGGATAAGCCGTAGCCGTCCACTGCATTAAAGATCTTAACAGCAGCCTCACGGACACGCTCTGTGGCTCCGTCAGGAAGCTCCGGGTCAACGACGGTCTTGGACTCCGCATTGTAGTATTTCGCGTCGAAATCATAGAACTCAGCCGCAGCAAGGATCTCACCCACGCCGGAGGCTTTCGTGGAATCACCGTCACCGAATACGCCGCACTCAATCTCACGGCCCACGATCATCTCCTCAACGAGGATACGGCGGTCATTGTCAGCCGCTTCCTTTAAGCCGGAGATCAGCTCGTCGCGGTTATCTGCTCTTGTAACACCTCTGGAGGAACCGGCGTTAGACGGCTTTACAAATACCGGATATGGGATCTCTTTTTCAATCTTTGCGATAACCGCATCCATATCCTTTAATTCCGCTTTCATGACAGAAACGTAAGCTGCCTGACAGATGCCGAGTCCGCTTACCATGCGCTTTGTGGAAAGCTTATCCATCGATACCGCGGAAGCGAGAACGCCGCAGCCGACGTACGGGATCTTCGCAAGCTCAAGGATTCCCTGTACGGTTCCGTCCTCTCCGTAAAGACCGTGAAGAACCGGGAATACCACATCCACCGGAATCTTCTCAAAAGAACCGTTCTCTGTGACGATCAGGCATTTCTCCTTTGCGTCCGGGGACAGCACCGCCCCCGCTTTTGACTCTCTCCAGGTATCATCTTTGACCTGGCTTAAGGAGTCCACCTTTACCCAGTGTCCGTCCTCCGTAATCCCGACGAGGATCACGTTATATTTCTCCTCATTGATATTTGCTGCCACATTCTGTACAGACATACAGGATACCACATGCTCAGATGACTGTCCGCCAAACAGGACAACGATATTTTTCTTTTCCATGATGTTTTTTTTGATTCCTCTCTGATTTTCTATTCAAGTCGAACGTCCGTGAGATTTGGCGCGTGATCCCGGTCAGCAAAGCCGACATATTCCTTACAAGATCACTGTGCACCCGAATCATCCGCTCTGATGCACTGGCACTGGACGGGCTGTTTTGACATGTTATCGTTTAGATTATAGCACAACTGGTAATAATTACAAACAGGAAATAACATTTGCCTCTGACATAAAAAGTAAAAAGCAAAGAAGGTGTATCTATGAAACGAACCTGTAAGCTCAGTCTCTCTTCCCTGTGTTTTTTGATCTGTTTTCTTCTTTCCATGTCCGGCATCCGGGCACGGGATGAGGCGCTGGCTGCGGATATTGCCCCGAAAATCCTACGTTTTCATGTCCTCGCGAACAGCGATTCCGCCAGAGATCAGGCATTAAAGCTCTACATAAAGGATCTTCTGCTGGAAAAGATCCGGGACGATGCCGCCGTAAAGCAGATCGCCGGAAAAGAGGAACTGAAAGCATATATTCTTTCTGAATCTTCCACACTGGAAGCCGATGCAGAAGACTTTATCCACAGTTTCGGCTATGATTACGGTGTACGTGTGGGGATCGAGACCTGCAGATTTCCGGTGCGCACCTACGGGGACATGACATTTCCCGCCGGGATGTATGAAGCTGTCCGGGTGACCATCGGAAACGGTGCCGGGCACAACTTCTGGTGCGTCCTGTATCCATCCCTATGCTACACGGACAGCATTCATGCATCGATGCCGGAAGGATCGAAGGAGACATTGAAAAGTCTGATCCCGGAGGATGATTATGAAGCGTTGCTGCGCTCCGGACCACAACGCTCGCCGTCTGATGAGGAATCATCCGCAAAAAAAAGTGAGCAGGAAACTGCTTCCCTGCCCACTGTAAAGATCCGTTTCCGGATCGCCGAACTGTTTTCATAAAAGACGGCCTCCTTTGACCGCTCCCGGATTACTGGCTGAGCTTTAAATTTCCTTTGACCGCCCAGTCATAGGTCTCCATCGCCTGAAACAGCGCGAGATCACCCGTTTTCACTGCGATCTCCTTTGTCTTTAAGGCGTTCTGCTGCTGCATATACTCAAGACGTCCGATGGTCCCTAACTGCCATTTTCTGTCAGCCGTCTCCATCTTCGTCTTTTCCAGCTCGTAAGCTGCCTTTGCGGTCTGAAGCTCGTTCCTCTTCTGGAGAACATCGTTATAGAGATTTACGAGAGATGAGGAGACTTCTTCCTTCTCCTGCTTGATCGTGCGCTGTAAATTCTGGTACTCGACAGATCCGGCATCCTTATTATCGAGATCCAGCACATTGTAGCGGATCGTGAAGTTATTGTCCTGTGCCGCCTGTTTGTCCTTCTCCGGATTCATTCCGTCGATCCTTGTAAGATCCGCCGCCGGAACATCCCTGATCTCCGGCACTGCGTCGTACTTCCAGCCGAGCATCGTGCAGAGTGTCTGGCGAAGCTTCTGCTCATTCGCCGTCAGTGTCAGCTTTGTCGCCTGAGTAGACTCCAACTGCTGTCTCGCAGAAAGGACCTGACTCTGGGTCGCAAGACCGTTGGCCGCCTGATTCTGGGTAGACTGATACACTGCGTTAAGAAGCGTAAGACCACTCTCTAAACTCTCCTCATTAAGCAGCAGCTGCTTATAACCGATCATGGCACTCTGGGCGCCGGCCTCCAGTGCTGCACGGTTCGCATCGATCACCTTGATATGCATCTGCTCCGGGGAGATCTGGGTCAGACTGTCACCCATTAAAAGTACCTGCTCCGCCTGATAGTCCAGAAGCTCGGAATTGTAGACTAACTGGGCATATGTCGTCGGAGCCGTCGGGAGCATACCGATCAGATCCTTCATCTGGTCTGTCATCCCGTTCATCTGATCCGCGGCATCCAGGATCGATGCCGATTTATCTGATAACTGGGATTTCAATTTTGCAACATCCTTGGACGCATCCTTTTTGTCGGAATAAGTCTCCTTCAACGTCTTAAACGTCGGGCTGTACACCTCAACAAGCTTCCCGATCTCGTCATATTCCAGCACATTATCCGCGAGCTTCTTCATCGTCGCGTCATCGTACTCATTTCCCGGCTGGGATACAAATCCGTTTTCGTCCGCGATTCCGGTTGCCTCGACCGCCTTTGTCCTTGCAAACGAAGTCACAGGCGCTGCCGCAAGCGCAAGCGCAAGTGCCGCCGGGATCACACGTCCTGTCAAATTTCTTTTCATTCTGCTTCTCCTTTAGCTCTGTGATGAGGAACCGATATCGAGAAGTCCCTCAAGCGCCCACTGATAATTTTCGATCGCTCCTGTAAGGTCCAGCTTCGCCGCCGTGTGGGATGCTTCACTGGAAAGCCATGCAGACTCTGTCTGAAGGTATTCCTGGCGGCTCAACATCCCCAGCTCATTCTTCCGGTCAGCAGCCGCTTTATCGGCCTTTGCCGCCTCATAGAGCGTTTCCGATGCCTCATAGGCTTTCTGTTTCTGTTTCAGGTCCTTATACATAAGATCCAGAGAAGAACGGACGGAATCTTCCTGATCCTTGATATTTCTTGCCTTCGTGACTGCTCCGCCCGCCGATTTGGAACTCGTCATCCTTGTATCATACAGAGTGTAGTTCATCTCGATGGCCTTCGCCTCATCCTTCTTCGGATCAAAGGACGCGATCACGGAAAGATCCGGCTCCGGAACCTTCGCGATCTCCGGATCAGCGTTGTAATCCCAGCCCAACATTGTGATCAGCGTCTGTTTCTGGGTATTGAGGCCGGACGCTGCCTGAAGAGCACTTCCGTTCGCGGAATTCAGTGCGTCCTCCACGGTCAGAACATCCTCCTTCGACATCATTCCCAGATCCTTTTTCTTTAACGCCGCCTCGTAATTCTGCTTTGCGATCTCCTGATTTAAAAGGGCGATCTCATACCTGTCCTTTAAGGTCTCATAGGTCCGCATTGCTTCCCTCGCGGTCTTTGTCTTCTCATTTCTCGTGATGCGGAGGCCGCGGAGTGCAGAGGAACCACCGGCTCCCTTTCCCTTTGCGGCATCCTCCAGCTGCTGCGCGTATGCCCGCAGAGCATGCATATTTGCTCTATATCCTTTATACACGTCGCGGGATACTGTCTCGTCATACTGAACATCATTCGCATCCCGTTCCATTTCATCCGCCTCCGCGCGCAGATCCGCCGCCATCGCTAACATCTGATCCTTCGTAAGACCCGTGGATCCGCCCGGATTATAGTAGAAGTTTTGCAGCTGGTTCTGATAATCGGTATTATACCGCTCGATGAGTCCCGGGATCTCCCAGTATTCCAGAGTATTGTCCTTGAATTTTACAAGTGCCGCCTCGTCATATTCTGTGACCGCGACGTCCTTCGTCGCAGCTAACGCAGGAATTCCGGTATCCGCTGCCGCCAGGGAAAAACTTCCCATAAAAACGGCTGAGAGCACGGTCAGACCTGCCTTTTTCCATTTATTTCGTCTCATAGGTTTCCCTCCATCTATGAGCATAACGATTTCATCACAGAAACGCAATAACGTTTCTCTTACATTTTCTTTCTAAATACGGCAATCCGGTGGCAATTTTTATCCCCTGGCTGCCGCCTCCAAAAGCAGGAAGCCCCGCAGAGCGTTCCGCATTCCGTCTGACTGCCTCCTGACCGGGCAGCGTCCGTCTCTTGCAGGCTCTGCAGGGATCCGCTTTCAATGTTCAAAGCTTTAATCTACGTCAATGATCTCTTTTTTATCCTGATTCTTTCCGCTCATGATCACATAGACGACCGGAAGAACAAGAAGTGCCATCGCTGTAGAGACGATCAGTCCACCGACATCAACGAGTGCAAGTCCCTGCATCGTCTTACCGGCATTTCCGTAAGCCGCCGCCATCGGGATCATTGCCACGATCGTCGTGAGTGTTGTCATGAACATCGGGCGCATACGGGTCGCACCGGCTTCAATGACCGCCTCCTTAAAGTCCATCGTTGCCCGGTACTGGTTCGCCGTATCGACGTACAAAATACCGTTGTTTACTACCGTTCCGACTAACATTAAGAAGCCTAACAGGGAGGTCATGCTGATCGGGCAGTCCACTAACCATAAGAACAGGAAGGAACCGATCAGGGCGAACGGGATCGTTGTCATCACCATGATGGAGAACTTCGGTGACTCGAACTGTGCAGCCATTACAATAAATACAAGGAATACGGCTGTGGCGATCGCCTGTCCCAAGGACGCAAACTCTTCGTTCATCATCTTTGTGGATGTGTTTTCCTGCATGGAGATCGTGCCGGACAAGTACTTATCGATGACCTCCTTCTGGATCTTATCCTTCGTGGTGCTGTCTGCGCCCTCTGTCAGCGTACCGGTGATCGTCACCTGATACTGCTTATCACTCTTTGTGATACTCTGTGGGCTGTCCTTGAAGCCGATATCCGCGATATCCATAAGGGCTACGGATCCGCCGGTCGCTGTCGGAAGAACGATTCCCTGGAGCTTATCGATCGTATCGTACTCATCATCCGCGTACTCAACCTTTACATCGATATCATTTCCGTCAACATTCAGGGTCGTTGCCGTCGTTCCACTGACCATCATGTATACCTGGGAAGCAACGGCGGTCGGGGAAAGTCCCTCCGCTGCCGCCTTGACCGGATCCACATTGATCTTTACAAGCGGGGCGCTGTTTTCAAGGGAAGAGTGGATGTTTGTCGCATCCGGGCGCTTCTGGAGCTCGGAAACGATCTCATCCGATACTTTCTTTAAGTCATCGTACTGTGTGCTGACAAGAACATATTCGAGATCCTCCGCATTTCCCATGGACATCCCACTGCCCAGAGAGCTCTGGCTTTCCAGACTGACCGAACAATCCGACCATTTCTGCATATCGCGTTTCCATTCCTTGAGCACCTGATCCGTCTTTCTGCTTCTGTCATCCTTTAAATATGCCGTCAGGGTTGCTCCGCTTCCGCCCATATTCATGGAAAGTCCGGAGCTTCCGTAGGAGAGCATGTAGGAATCAAGATCCGGATCCTGTGTCACATAGTCCTCCGCTCTCTGAAGGATCTTATCGACCTCCCCGATCTTAAGACCCGGCTGGGTCTCGATCGTCACCGCGATCGTTCCCTGATCATCTTCCGGCATAAGCTCTGTCTTTAGCTTTGTCGCAAGGAACAGGGAGAAGATCACAAGCACAACGGCGGTTCCCATGACCATCGCTTTTTTCTTTAAAAGCTTCTCCATCAGGGAACGGTATCCGTTCTGCAGAGCTCTCATGATGCCGGAGGCCGGGGTGTTTTCCTTCTCCTTCGGACGATAGTACACGTAGCAGAGCGGTACAAGCGTCATCGCGGAGATCAGGGATGCGATCATACAGAATACGATCGTGAAGCCCAACGGCTTGAACATCTGTCCGCTCATTCCGGAGATCAGGGCTAACGGGATAAATACGACACAGGTCGTAACGGTACCGCCGATAATGGATTCCAGAACGGCTGCCGTACCATCGATCGCGGCTTTTCTCGTTTCAACAAAGCCGCCGCCCTTATCCGTAAATCGGAAGCAGCTTTCCAGAACTACGATCGAGTTATCGACCATCATTCCGACGCCGAGAACCAGGCTCGACAGGGTGATAACGTTTAGCGTAAAGCCCATGACCTTCATGAGGATGAGCGCCGCTAAAATTGATACCGGGATGGAGGTTCCAACGATCAGGGATGCCTTGATATCCCCGAAGAACAGCCAGATGATGAACATCGCGATAATGACTGCCATGATCATGGTCTGGAATACGCTTTTTAAGGAATCGCTGATCTGATCACTGTAATCGTTGACAACAACATACTCCAGAGACGGATCCTGTGCTTTTAACGTTTGCATTGTCTCCTGGACTGCCTTGGAAACGGTAATGTGGTCGCTGTCCTGATTTTTCTTGACACCGATCGTCATCGTGTCCTTGCCATCATAACGTCCGATACTGTCCTTTGCCTCAACGGTATTGTAAATATTGGCAACATCTTCCATATAAATGATGTTTCCGTTGCCCAGTGTGATCGGGATCTTCTTTAAAAGCTCCATCGTGTCAAAGGACGTTCCGGATGTCACGGAAAGATCCTTGTTTCCAACGGAGGTACTTCCGATCGGCATGGAAAAGTCCGCAGACTTTAAAGCCGCAATAATGGTATTCATGTTTACATGATACTGGCTTAATTTTTCCGGGATCAGCTCCGCCTTGATATAAGCCTCCTGACCACCGGATACGTCGACACTGGCTACGGAGGTCAGTTTTTCGATCTCCGGAACGATATCATCATTTACATAGTTATAGAGGTTATCCACGCTGTCATTGTTGACTGCGAGGGTGATGGACGGTGTACTGTTGATATCCATCTCGATGATCGTCGGGGTATCGACATCATCCGGGAGATCCGACTTGATCCCGTCCAGCTTTTTCTTTAAGTCATCGTAGGCTTTATCGATATTCTGGTCATAGTCATACTGGACCAGAACCATTCCGAAGTTTTCCGAAGACATGCTGGTGACAGAATCGACACCGGAAAGCGTTCCGATCTCATCCTCTATCTTACTGATCACAAGCTGATCCACGTCATCCGGGCTCGCTCCCGGGTAGACTGCGCTGATGATAAGCATCGGCATCTCCATTTCCGGAATCAGCTCAAGCTGGGATGAAAAGATCGAGCTGAGACCGAATACGATCAGGCAGAGCACAACAAGAACAGTTGTGACCGGCCGTTTTAAGACCTTTTTGGTAAGTCCCATGTTCCTTGTGCCTCCTTATTTTGCTGCCGTTTCTGCGGCTTCTGTAGTCTCTTCTGCTGTTGTCTCACTGCTGTCGGCTGTCGTTTCCGCACTGTCATCACTGCCCTGAATATTCACAGCGGCGCCGTCATAAAGCTCCTTGGACCAGCTTGTGATGACCTCGTCATCATAGGAAAGTCCGGAAACGATCTGGATCTTGTCGGAATCGATGAGCCCGTCTTCCACCGGAGTCTTTTTCGCTGTTGCTGTCGCAGCATCATATGTATAGACGTAGGCATCTCCGTTGCTGTAGTTCACACAATCTGCCGGAACGACCATGACGTTGTCCGCCTTCTCCGCTGTCACATAAACCTTTACCATCGTTCCGCTGGCAAGTCCGTCCGCGTCCCCCAAGGTCGCTTTCACCTTGAAAAGTCCTGTGGACGCGTCCACCATGCTGCCGATCTCGGAGATCGCGCCGCTGTAATCCGTTCCGTTCTTCTCCACCGTCACAGGATCACCGATATTTAATCCCTTCATGACACGCTCCGACACGTTGAAGGTCAGTGTTTTTCCGCCTGCACCGGATACAACGCCTGCGACAGAACCGCCCGCAGACATATCATGCACCTGCACGCCGAACTGCTCTAAGACACCGGCGATCGGCGCGGTAACGACCGTGTTCTCGCTCTGGGTATCATAGTTTAATTTTGCGGAATCATACTGGAGCTTCGCCATGGACAGACCGCTTACCGCCTGCTCGTAGGCCTGGGCGGAAATATCTCCGCTCTCGTAGAGCGCCTTCATTCTGTTTACAGATGTCTGGGCATCGTTTAAGGATACCTGGGTCGTATTTAACGTGATTCTTGCCGCGTCTAACTGCTTGTTGTCGATGCGGAACAGCTTCTGCCCCTTCTGTACGGTATCGCCCTGATTTACATAAACCTCCAGTACTTCTCCGCTTCCCTTCGGGATAATGTATACCTGATCTGCCGGTTCCACAGTACCGGTCAGTCCTGTGGAAAGTTCAATATTTCCTGTCTCCGGTGTCTGGACGACAACGGTCGGGTTCGGAACAGCCTCAATCGGCTCTTCTTTTTTCGTAAATCTTGTGAACATCAGGGCTCCAAATGCGCCGACGCATACAAGCCCGATTACGATCTTACCTGCTTTTTTCATGGTTCCTCCTCATTTTCTGTAACCTGTTGCTTTTTGATCTCTCCTGCGGATCCTTTTTTGTCTTCCGGTCCGCATGTTCTGTTTCGCGGGCAGCTTTTCTTTTCTATTCCTTACCGCTGCTCCTCTTCCCTGCTGTCTGATCTATATGCACATATGCCGTAGTGAAGCATATGGATATGGCGTTTGTAATACTCGGAAGCTTCCTCTCTCGCCTCCCCGTCACGGAAAAAGCGCTTGATCGACATGATAAATACTACCATATGCATTTCGATCAGCTCATTTAAGGCCTCCCTGCTGATCGGTGCTTTGTCCTGATCGATATTTTCATATAAAAGCTTCATAAACCTCTGATTTTCCCGGCATACCTGCGGGTCAGACTCCGGATCGCCCCTGAAAATATCCATGAACTTCGCGCTCTTGATCAGATTCTGGAAAATTTCGATCAACCCGGCCCGCTCCATAAGATCCATTCCGCGGTCGAACACGCTCTCAAGCATATCCCACAGATCGCCTCCGTTTTCCCGGAGCCGCTCGATATAGTTGTTAAAATGCTGTTCCGCCTGGGCGTAGATCAGCCACTTCAACAGATCCTGCTTATCTTCAAAATATGTATAAAAGCTTCCTCTTGATATATCCGCGTCGTGAACGATCCGGTTGATCGACGCCTCCTCCAAAGGCACTCTTATAAACTCCTTTGCCGCTGCGATCCGAATTGCTTCAATTTTTTCTTTCGGAAGCCGCAGAAACCGCTCGGTCGGCATAATTCCATCTCCCTTCTGTCGAAATCAGGTATATATTTCTGACTCTTTCCTTCTTTTGTAAAAAGTGACAACCTGTCAACATTATAGTGACACCCTGTCATTCTGTCAATATCTGTTTTTTCACTTTATAATGATTTTAGATTTTCGTAAGGTTTGTTCATATTTTGACGATGCTT
>ERZ772865.3884-NODE-3884-length-10737-cov-3.153529_pt1 | contig 10737 bp, 8 predicted proteins | sample MGYA00512133_ERZ772865 | MGnify/ENA primary metagenome ERZ772865 (study PRJEB29015, sample SAMEA2737722) | human gut metagenome | biome: human gut; feature: human-associated habitat; material: faeces | place: China | collected 2012 ...
ATTGGCGCATGGTCTGCTCGGCCGAGAAGAGTCCTGTTCGCTTGAAACCCTGTTCGCGGTAATGCGCGCGCAGGGTTTCGTCGTCTACCATGCGGCGCAATCCTTCGAAAATCTCCACGTCGGAGTGGCCGGTGACGATGCCGTAGCGGTCGTCGGCGAGGAACTCCTCCGACGCACTCGTGCGGGTGGCGACGATAGGAACGCCCAACGTCATCGCTTCGCAGATCACCAGCGAAGCCGCCTCCGATTTCGACGTGCTGACAAAGACGTCGGACGCCTTCATGAAGGGATAAGGAGGCTTCCGGAACCCCAGAAAACGGACGGAATCCTGCAATCCCAGTTCGTCGCGCAATCGTTTGAGCGGCTCCTCCAGCGCCCCTGCGCCTACGATCTGAAACCGCAGACGATAACCGGCATCCTTGAACATCCGTGCCACGCGAACGAGCCGGTCGTGGCTCTTCACCTCCGACAGACTGCCTACTGCCGTTATGGTGAACCCATCGTGCGGAACGGCCGCGGCATCGGCCTGCCGGCGAATGGAATCGCCGTCTATAATATTGTATATTACCGTCTTGGGAACATCGATACGGTACATCCGCTCGAAACTCTCCTGCGTGATGTGCGAACAAAAGACGATCGTATCCATGCGGCCGTAGGCCAGCTCCTCGTCGCGGTCGCTGCGAAACGTCTTACGCGTCCAATGGAAGAGCCGCAGATCGCAATGCAGCCAGGCCACGTTTCGTTCGGCACGGTCGCGCACCATGTCGTGAAACAACAGGGCATCGCCTTCCAGAAACGAGACGATCGCGTCGTAACGCCCCCGTATTTTCCGGCGGGCCCTTAACCGCAACAAGGTGCGTATGCCGTGGTTGCGATAGAGTTTCAGCGATTTGCGGTGCACGAAATTCCGCTCCCGTTCATAGAGCCAGAAGACCCGCACCTCGGGCGGGACGTCGCTCAGATAGCAGCCCTCGTGGAAGACCAGGCACAGCGATACTTCGTAGCGCGTGTAGTCGATATGGCGCAGGAACTCGATCAGCGCCTTTTCGGCACCGCCGCCGCCCAGCGAATTGATGATGAACAGGATTTTTTTCATCTCATCTCTTTTTACGGAACACGAAATGGGTCAGGTAGTACCAGCCGTAGTGCTTCACGACCCGCCGCAAGCGTTTTCGCGTCGCCGGCGGAAGCTGCGCTTTCACCTCGTACATCCGCGCCAGTTTCCGGCGCATATCCGCGACGGCCTCCGCGAAATCGGGGGCATGTCTGCGGCGCATCGCCTCCCGGAAATTGTAAAGGCAGTTGCGCACCAGCTTGTCGCAGATCGCGTCTTGCTCAGTCCGACCCTCGAACAACCGCTGCCGGCGGACGAACTCGAAACGCTCGAAATTGGCCAGAAAGAAGTGGTAATGCTTCGGTGCGCTGAACGAGTGGCAAATGCTGCCGTCGCGCTGGACATAGTGGTAGCAGACCTTCTCCACATGGGCGATCCTCCGGCATCGGGCGACCCATTCGTGGACGACGCGGTGATCCTCGAACCAGACGTCGAGCGGGAATTGCAGTCCCTCGAACAGCGTCCGGTCGAAAAGTTTGGTGCAGGCCGAAGCGCTGATGCGTTCGAGCAGCAGGTCGCACAATACCTCGTCGGGCGTGCGGACGGTCACCGGCCCCGCGGGTTCAGCCGGCTGCGGCGTCCCCTCCTCCTCGTAGATCAGGTCGCCGTAGGCGATTTGCGCCCCGCTTTCGACCGCAGCGTCGTAGAGCCGCCGGAACATGTCGGGTTCGATGTAATCGTCGCTGTCGACGAACCCCACGTAGGGAGCCGTCGCAACGGCCAGCCCCGCATTGCGGGCACGCGACAACCCCGCTTCGGCGAGGTGCAGCACACGGATGCGCGCATCCGCAGCCGGATAGGCGTCGCACAACTCGGGGGAGGCGTCGGTCGAACGGTTCTCGACCAGAATGATCTCGATGTCGCGGAGCGTCTGCGCCCGGACCGATTCGACGCAGCGATCGAGCCACGGCGCCGTATTGTGCACCGGCACGATCACGCTGACTTTCGGGGATGCGGTCGCGCTCATCGCTCGTCCTCCTCGATTGCCCGCAGCGTCGCCGCAAGGTATTCCCCCCCCCATTTCATATCGGGTTCGAGATGGTTGCCTTCGGCCCATTCGTTCCATGCGTTGATGAAGACGAAATTCTCCTCCGCCGAATAAGGTTTGAAGCGGCGCAGCACCTCGCGCAGCCAGCGGCCGTATTTCTCGGGCGTGGCATTGTGGAACAGGAACATCCGCTGCTTGCGCCGCGCCGTGTTGTCCCACGACGGCGTCACCGAAGGGTAAAGTTTATAATCGGGGGCCGGACGGCTCAGGCTGTATGCGACGTAGGCGTCGTAATCGGCTTTGCGCATCTTGCGGCGGTCGCCCCACAATTTGCGCAGGTGGTACATGAGCTTCTGCCGCCACGGACGATGCTCCCAGAAATCGGTCATCGCAGGAGTGAAGGGCTGGAACTCGATCGCAGCGTCGAATCCGACCGCCAGCTCTTCGCGTCCGGCGGCGTTGAAACTCTCCACGCGGCAGAGATAGAGTTCCACGCCGCGGGCGGCCGCCTCCTCGCGCCACACCTCGATCGTGCGCCGGATGTCGGGGAAGAGCGCCGAACGGTAGACGGCGAAGACCGGCTTTCCGTCGACACGGATGTAGCGCGGATCGCGGAATACCTCGTCGAGCAGATAGCGGATGTGCGCGCGGTCGTCCTCCTCGGAGTACTCCTGCCGGATCAGTACCTCCTGCTCGCCGCCGTCCCACGCCCGCGTCCAGTTCTCGTTGGCCCAGCAGAGCATGAAGGGGAAATCGGGCTTCCCCGAAGCGAGCATCTCCTCCACGGGACGCTGCATCAACCGGTGACCGTTGAACCAATAGTGATAGTAACAGAATCCCGCCAGCCCGTAGCGTTCGGCCAGCGCCGCCTGCTGCTGGCGCACTTCGGGCACACGCAGGTCGTAGAACCCGAGATCGGCCGGCAGGTGGGGCTGGTAATGCCCCCGAAAGAGCGGCCGTGCCTTCACCACGTTGCGCCACTCCGTGAATCCGGCGCCCCACCACCGGTCGTTCTCCGGGAACGGGTGGTACTGCGGCAGGTAGAAGGCGATCACTCTTTTGGCATGTTGCTTCATACGATTCGTTTTAGCGGAGCTCTCCGGCGCGCGGCACGTTCCGTCCGCAGCGACCGGCAGCATCGGGTTTCATGCGCTTTCCGGAACTCCGATTCCATCCGCAAAAATAGCAATTTAATCCGAATCTTCGGTTATTCCCGACCGCAAGAACCGGTTGCGAAGTCATTTTATTTCCGCCTGGCCGTCAGATTCCGGGAATTCCGCGACGCATGTCGGCAAGCGATGCAAAGTTTTTCCCCGCGAGGAACACGGGATCGTATTTTTTCATATTTTTGCGCCCGATAAAAATCCGAACCCGATGCCGCGCGGAATTCTTACCATCCTGCTGCTTGTCTGCTCCAACGCCTTTATGACGCTGGCGTGGTACGGGCACATCGTATTCAAGTCGAAACTCGAACGGGTGTCGCTCGCAGCCATCGTGCTGCTGAGTTGGGGCGTCGCCTTGTTCGAATACTGTTTTCAGGTTCCGGCCAACCGGATCGGCAGCGTCGAATACGGGGGGCCGTTCACGCTGTGGCAACTGAAAGTGATTCAGGAGGTAATCACGCTTATCGTCTTCTCCTCCTTCGTGTTGTTTTTCAGCAAGAACGAATCGCTTCAATGGAATCACATCGCAGGGTTCTGCTGTCTGGTACTGGCCGTCTATTTTATTTTCAGGCCGTAGACGGACGCCGAAACGACCAAAAAGGCCCCGACGTGCGGTCGGGGCTTTTTGCTGTCCGTTTACCGGATGAAATTCGTCCGGACGGGCTCCTCCGGTTCTGGAAGAGGGATCTTGCCCGTTTGGATCTTTTTCAGCAGCCACGCCATGTTGTCGCCCAGCGTGCGCATGGTCTGCATACCTTCGGCATCCTGCGTCGCTTCGCCGGGCAGCCGGCCGTGTACGCTGTTCCAGTATTGCGACGATACGACAGGCATGTTGTTGATCGTGAAATACTTGTTCAACCTGTCGAACGTCGCGCTCGCACCGCCGCGCCGGCAGACGGCTACGGCTGCTGCCGGCTTGAAGCGGAGCAACTCCCCTGCCGAGTAGAAGAGCCTGTCCAGAATCGCGCACAGGGAACCGTTCGGGCCGGCGTAGTAGGTCGGCGAACCGACGACAAGACCGTCCGCTCCAGCCAGTTTTCCGTGCAGCGTATCGTACAATTCGTCCCGAAAGACGCAGCGGCCGAGCTCGCCGCATTTGTTGCAGGCGATGCAGCCCTGCACGGCTTTCGTGCCGATCGAGACGATCTCGGTCGTAATTCTCTGCTTTTCGAGCGCCGAAGCTACCTCGGAGAGCGCAAGAAACGTATTCCCCTGTTTACGGGGACTTCCATTAATGAGTAAGACTTTCATAATCTTGTTTTTTATTGTCATTCGTTCGGATCGGCCGGTCGATCGCCGCCGGACTCTTTCCGCCACAACTGATAGCTGTTCACGAAGTTCTGCCACACGATATAGGCCGTCGGAGCGACCGACGAGATCGGATCGAGAAACGATTGCGCCATCCAGACGGCCAGCACCGTATTCTTCTGTCCGAGCGACTGTCCGCCGGCGACCGCATCGCCGTAGCGACGTCCCAGCCAGCGGCCGAACCTGAACTGCACGAGGCAGATCACGAGCGCCGTGGCAGCCAACGCGGTCTCGACGGCGCCGTCGGCCTCGGGATGATCCAGAATGAAGGTCGTCGTGCGGCCGATGATGACCGTCAGCGACACGAGCCACAGGTAGAACGAAATCTGACTGTGGGCGGCCACCCAGCCGCTGACCTTCGGTATTAAGGCGCGGCAGCCCTGCGCGGCGGCGAAGGGCAGGATCAGCAGAGGCGCGACCCTGGCCAGTATGACGGCCAGCGAGCAGTCGCCGCTTCCGACCACCGAGAGGATGAAGGGTGCGACGACGGCGATCGTCATGTTGCAGAGCAGGCTGAACGTGGTCATCGAAACGATGTCGGCGCCCAGCATTCCGCCGATCACGACGGCGGCCATTGCGATGGGTGTCAGCACGCAGATCATCCCGCCTTGCGCTACTGTCGGGCTGAACGGCAGCAGAATCCCGTAAACGGCCACGCTGAAAACGATCTGCGCCGTCAACAGCCAGAGGTGAAGCGGTTGCAGCCGCATACTGCGCACGTCGACGCGGCAGAAGGTGAAAAAGAGCATCAGGAAGATGAGCGACGGGGTAATCATTCCGCCGCTGGCCGTTTCCAACGCCGCGATCGGCCGGCAGAACATCGCCCCGACCACCATACCGAGCGGCATCGAAACGGTGCGGAGGCTATGCGGATGCGGGAAGGTCATCTCAGCCCAACAGCTCCCGGACTTTGGCCGAAATGTCCTTGCCGTCGGCCTGTCCGGCAAGCCGCTTCGAGGCAACGCCCATGACCTTTCCCATCTCCTTGACCGAGGTGGCGCCCACTTCGGCGATGACGGCACGCACGGCTTCGGTCAACTCCTCGGGCGACAGCTGCCGGGGCAGGAACTCCTGCATCACGGCCACCTGCGCCAGCTCCTCCTCGGCCAGATCGGCACGGTTCTGCTGGCGGTAGATCTCGGCCGAGTCGCTCCCTGCTTGGCCAGCTTGGCGATGATCTTCACCACGTCGGCGTCGGGCAGTTCGGCGATCTCCGTACCGGCGGTTTTCGCCTCGATGATGTACTTCTTGATGTTGCGCAGCGTTTGCAGACGCACGGGCTCCTTGGCCTTCATGGCCTCCATGATACCCTTCGAGATTTGTTGTTCGAGTGACATAACAGGTAATACTATTTAATTTGTTGTAAACATACTATTTGCGCGGTTCTAGAAAATTCATGATCTGCTGCATCAGCCGGTCGCGCTGCCCCTCGTCGACGATCGCCTCGAACGGGAATCCCATCGCCAGCGAACGGTAGTCGCCCGTGTAGCCCACGGCGGCGGTCTGGTCGCCGTCGTCGTACCGCATGACGGTGAACCCACCCCCGACCGGACGCAGCGCGTCGGGAGCCTCGACGGGATAGAAGTCGCGGCACGGTTCGGTGTTGAAATAGAACCGTTCGCGATCCATGCGGGCCGGCGAAGCCACGATGCGCGCCTCGCCCCGGCGCGAAGCCTGTCCCCCGCGATAATCGTACCGAAGAACCGACTTCACGAATGCCCGCTCTTCATCCGTCGACGCAGGCGACCGCCACGGATCGGTGGCGATGAAACTGCCCGACACGAAGAGCGAACGACCCGAAGCGGTGAACTCGCCGAGTGCACGCCGCAACCCCTCGGGAAAGACGCGGAACTCGACGCCGCTCGTGCCGCGCCCCATTTCGACAGAGCGTTGTTTGCCGAAAATCACATCCATGAAGAAGTAGTCGTCGGTCTTCACCTCCCCCGCAGCCAGCGCCGCGGCCGAAGCGGAACAGAAGGAGTAGCCCGCCCGCACGATCGATGCACCGTGCAAACGCGGATAGTCGAACGTATTGCCGCCTATGACCTGCGTGGCGTAATCGCTGTAACACGATCCGAGCGCCTCCTCGTCGTTCTCCGCCTCGGTGAAACGCCGGTCGAACACCCGCTGTTCGCCGATGAACGAAATGTCGTGCCGGTCGGCTACCCCGCTGTCCAGTCTGCGGTAGAAACCCGCCAGCGAATCGCCCTGGATGCTCAGCGGCGCGCTCACGCGGTCGAAGCCGTTGACCACCAGCACGCGCCCCTTCGGTTCAGGCACCCATGCCGCCGAGAGCGTTTCGCTCGGAAAACTCTCGCCGCCGGCGTTGGTCGCCGTGACGCGGTAGCTGTAAATTACGCACGGTTCCTGTCGCACGACGGTCGATGTCCCGTCGACCGGCACGCCGTTGTCGAAATCGCCGTCGCCGATACGGGTGTAGAGAACATATCCCGTCGGCGAGGCGCTCGCTTCGAGCGGATCCTCCACGCCGTGCCATTGCAGCCGCACTTCGTCGTCGCGTTCGGCGAAGACGGCCGAAAATCCTTCGACGGGCAGCGGCTGGACGACGCAGGGACGGCCGTACTGGAAGCTGACGTGGCGCAGGATCGCCTTGTAGATCGCACGCGACACGAGGAATTTGAAGCGCGGATCGCTGCCGTAACGCATGTCGGCGAAATTTTGGTGCGACAGCAGTTCGAGCAGCATCGTCGGTGCCGCAGGAACGCGTGCTTCGTAGTAGGAGCGATTCCACAATCCGCGCCGGCGCCATTCGGGTTCGTAGGTGGCGCGGATGTCGCCGACGATCTGACTCATCACCAGATCGGTCAGGTCACGCGACAGGTAGCGGCTGGCACCCCCTTCGAAGCGGCCGCCGTTCTCCTGTGTGAAGTAGATGCCCAGCGTGCCGATCGTCTCGTCGTTGCGGCGCACGCCGGCGTCGGAGTGGAAGGCCAGCGCCATGTCGACGGGAATGTTCAGACCCTCTTCGTCGGACAGCCGTTCGGAGCCGCCCATGAGCGCGTTGACCCAGTGGGCGCGCGACATGTAATCCTCCTTGTAGTCGTCGAGCCCTTCCTTCTGGCGGTAGACCGTTTCGGAAAATCCCGCCCATTGCAGCCAATAGCGGGCGCCCTCGCAGAAACGGGGATAACCGCTCGGCTCGCAGAAATAGTCGGTATCCTGCGTGCGGAACTCCGCAGCAGGCGTGCGGGCGACGTTGCCCATGCCGCCGCCGATCTTCACGGCGTCGGCCGTCACGACGCGGTTCTTTTTCGACGAGCGGTTGCTCAGCGTGACCAACGCAGGATTTTGTCCCGCCGCGAAGCGGAATGTCCCCAGATAGATCCATGTGCCGCCGCCCATGGTCTGATTGACCGCGAAACGGCTCTCGCCACCCAGATGGCGCACCGTGTAGAGGGCATCCTCCGAACTGCGTTCGACCGTCTTGTAGGAGACGTAGACTGCGTATTCGCCGCTCGCGGGCAGGTCGGCGCTCCATTCGGCACGGCTCTCGCGGCCGTCGGTTACGGTCTGCACGCCGCGTGCCGTCCCCTCCGCAAAGGGGTTCTGGCACTCGACGTAGACCTCGCGCCGGTGTGCGAATCCCGTTCCCGCGTCGAACCAGCGGCGGTCGCCGGTGAATTCGACGTAGGACGATCCTTCGTCCACGCCCGCATCGTTGTCGGCGATCGCCTCCTCGGTCTGCACGTCGCGTTCGCGCGGCAACAGCACGTTGGCACCCGCCCGTTCGAGCATCGGCACCAGATAAGGCAGCACGTAACTTTGCGTGTAGAGGTCTTCGCAGGTCTCCCACAGCCGCGAACGCTGCCAGCGCCAGCGGTTCTCCTCCTGATCGAAATAGCGGCCGTGGCTCTGCCACATCGCTATGTGGCGCCCCGCGAGTCCGTGCGTCGGTTTCACGGGCGACGACAGGCGGGTCACCAGCGGACGGTCCGAACGGTTGGTGAAGGTCTTGCCCCGGCTGCCGCTGCGGTAGATCTGCGGAATCAGCTCCTCGATCGGGTGCTTGTCCGTCACGAGCGACAAGCGCCGACGGGCGAGCGAGGCGGGCAGCAGGCTGCGGATCGAGTCGTAGATCGCCGCCACGCTCCGCTCGCGGAAGGGATAGTAGGACATGCCGATCGAGGCGTAGAGCGTCAGGCGGTTGCCTGCGTCGACGACCTGTGTGACGTTCGTCTTGCAGCCCGCCACCTCGCGGTCGAGGATGCGGGTGAGCATCTGCGAAATCTCCTTCCGCTTTTCGGCCGAGAGGCCTTTGGCCGCAGCCGGAACGACCGACAGCAGCAGCGGCAGGAAGAGGATAAGGAGTCTGTTTTTCATCATTTTTTACGAACCAGCAGCAACATGCCCAGCATGGTGAACAGGGCGTTGTAAATCAACAATTCGAAACCGATATGGTAACTCCACCACACGCGGGCCGCATATTGCAGCGATGCGCTCAGCAGCGGCGCCGCAACGGCCGCGAACGGTACCCAACGGTCGCGCACCCGACAACGGGTGAACATGCCGAAGGCGAACATTCCCAGAATCGGGCCATAGGTGTAGCTCGCCACCTTGTAGACGAGGTTGATGACGCTGTCGTTGCCGAAGGCCTCGAAACAGAGGATCAACAACCCCATGAGCACGGCCATGCCCACGTGCACCCGCCGGCGGACGCGGGTCAGCCGGCGTTCGTCGTAACGGCGCGTACCCTCCAAGATATCGACCGTAAAGGAGGTGGTGAGCGCCGTGAGCGCCGAACCCGCCGCCGAATAGGTGCTCGAAATCAGTCCCACGACGAACAGGATGCCGACGGCCGCCGGCAGACCGCCGCCGACGGCGACGAGCGAGAAGACCTGGTCGCTCTTTTCGGGCATCGAAAGGGCATTGGCATCCATATAGAGGTAGAGGAAGACGCCCAGCATCAGGAAGAGGTAGATGACCACCATCTGACTGAGTGCCGTCAGCACGATGTTTTTCTGCGAATCGCGCGGCGAGGCGCAGCTCAGATTGCGCTGCATCATGTCCTGGTCGAGCCCCGTCATGGCGATGAGCGTGAAGACGCCGGCCCAGAACATCTTCCAGAAATAGTGCGCCGAACGGGGATCGTCGAAGAAGAAAACCTGCGAGTAGGGGCTTTGCCGCACGGCTTCGAGCGCCGCAGGGAACGTCAATCCCAGTTCCCGCACGATGAATACGATGCAGAGCACGACGCTTCCGACCAGGCAGACCGTTTTGAGCGTGTCGGTCCAGATCAGCGACTTGACGCCGCCCTGCTGCGTATAGAGCCAGACGAAGAACATCGTGACGGCCATGTTGACCCAGAACGGCAGTCCGTAGTGGTCGAAGACGAGCAGCTGCATGACGGCGCAGACGACATAGACGCGCAGTGCGGCGCCGAGCGATTTGGAGATGAAGAAGAACCAGGCCCCCGTGCGGTGGGAGCCCACGCCGAACCGGTCGTCGAGATACTCGTAGAGCGACACCACTTTCATCTTATAGAAGAGCGGGATCAGCACGAAGGCGACGACCATCTGCCCTACCGTGAATCCCAACACCATCTGCATGTAGGAGAAGGAGTCGGCGGCCACCGATCCGGGCACCGAAATGAAGGTCACGCCCGATATGGCTGCGCCGATCATGGCCAGAGCGGCCATATACCATGGAGTGCGGCGGTTGCCCGTGAAGAAACCGGCGTTGTCGGCCTTGCGGCCCGAAAGGTAGGCGACGACGAACAGGACGGCGATGTAGACGGCGACCGTGAGGATGACTGCTGCTGGGGTCATGAGGCGTTTTTTTAGTTCGGGCGGAGCACCCTTCGCTCCAAAAGAGCAAAGTTAGTAAAAAAATCCGCGTTTCCGCCATACCGGAACGAAGTCGGAACCTGCCGGTGGTTACGGATTGCAGAGGGAATACGGAAAAATCGGAGACCGTGTTATCTTTTTCGAGGTTTTATTTGTTTATTAAAAGAAATTGGCTACATTTGTTATAAAAATAACAGTAAATCGATCACGACACATAAATTCATCAAAATTAACTTTATCGTTTAATTATGGCAAAAACTCTCAAGATCCGGGATCTGACGCTGCGCGACGGACAGCAGTCTTCGTTCGCGCGACGGTTGTTCTTTCCTTTCGGACGGATTTCGATAATGTTGCGCGGAC
>ERZ772865.3886-NODE-3886-length-10734-cov-3.679371_pt1 | contig 10734 bp, 17 predicted proteins | sample MGYA00512133_ERZ772865 | MGnify/ENA primary metagenome ERZ772865 (study PRJEB29015, sample SAMEA2737722) | human gut metagenome | biome: human gut; feature: human-associated habitat; material: faeces | place: China | collected 2012 ...
GCCTTTGGGCGAGGGTTTTCCTATGGTGGACCATTCGGCCCCGTATCCGAACTCCCGGCTTCTACAAATAATGTAGAAACACGATATGTTTTTGTCGGAACTGCTGACAAATTGTAAGCGGTAGTGATTTTGAAATAGCCCGGGTCATCGTCGTAAACTGTGACGGAGTTGACAAACAGGTCTATGAGCATCTTTTTCTGGGTTTCCAGCGGGACGGCCTGCTTACGAACGGATTCCAGGTAGTAGACCACCATTTCCTTGGTTAGGTGGATGACGGAGTGCTGCTCTTCCAACAGCTGGGCGGATAATCCTTTGCGTTGGGACTCCAATTCTGCGATCCTGGATACCAGCGTGTCAGGGGCCATGCCGCTGGTCTCTATAGCCTTGGTCAGGTTACGCACCTTGCGTTCAATATCGGCGATCTGCTCCCGGATAGCGGGGATGTTGGTATTCTGCTGTATTTCCTCTTCTGACTGGCGGGCGGCGACGGTAGCGACATAATCAATGACATCGTCCGTCAGGACCTCCAAGGCATCCTGGACAACGATATCCTCTATCCAGTCCTTCGGGACTGGCTTTTTATTACAGGCCCTTCGGATTTTGCGACCTGCGCAGGAGTAGTAATTGTAGGTATGGCCGTTCTTGCTCCTGCCACACTCTCCGACCATCTGAGAGCCGCAATGGCCACAGAAAATCTTACCGGCGAGTAGATATGGCACCTTGGCTTTTCCCCTGGCAGGGGCTGCCTCATTGACTTTCAGACGAGCTTTGACCTTTGCCCACACATCGTCTGTGACAATTCTCGGAACAGAATCTTCCTGGCGAATATCCTTGTATTTGTACACGCCAATGTATTTCTCGTTTCGGAAGATATTCTTGAAACTGCTTTTATTAAATTTAGCACCCTTTGCTGTACGGTAGCCTCTGGCGTTAAAATCATCGCAGATGGCGGCTACAGTATCCCCGCTGGCGTATCTGTCGAAAGCCTCAGACACCAATGGTGCGGTTAGTGGGTCAATCGCCCATTTTTTGTTTTCGATTTTGTAACCAAGAGGAACAGAACCACCCAGGGCGTTCCCTTTTAGGGCGCTTTCCCGGTTGCCGCGGATGATTTTCTCCCGGAGTTCGTCGGAGTAATATTCATTCAGCCCCTCCAAGACAGATTCCAGGAGACGGCCCTCCTTGGTGGCGGAAATGGCCTCCGTGGCGGATTCCACGCCGCAACCGTTTTTGTACAGGAGGGCACGGGCAGCGGCGCTGTCCTGACGGTTCCGGGCGAAGCGGTCAAGCTTCCACACGAGCACGGTGTTCCATGCGGCTCGCTTGCTGTCTGCAAGCATCTGCTGAAATGCTACACGTTTTGCCATGCTGGTATGGGCAGATATGGCCCGGTCCACATACACGGCGGCAATACGGTATTCTTGCCGGATACAGTATGATATCAATTCCCGGAGCTGGCCCTCTATGGACTGTTCCGATTGCCGGTCGGAGGAATAGCGCATATACAGGCAGCAGGTGGCTACACAGTCTGTGGACAGCACAGAAGGATTCTCCGCAAACTGCTGCCTTTCCTCCGGAGTCAGCGCCGACAGGTCAATGGGCATTGTTTGCATCCCGTTTCCTCCCTTTTGCGTTTCGCCTTGCCACTGTTCGGACGATATACAAGCACATTCCGATAATGGAAAAAGCCGCAACGTACACAATTGGGGCTGTTGTGGTGCCTCTAATTAGGCCAAGATTTGGATTCCTAGCGTCCAAGGTTACATATACCATCAGGAGCAAACCAAACAGCACAGAAAGACCAGATGTTACATAGGCAATTTCCTTCCAGTTACTACGGACTGTAGAAATTTCATTTTCCATTATGTGGCTTCTGTCTTCCAGCCTGGATATGGCTTTGCCCTTCTCAGCAATCATTTCCTCTTTGTGGGCGAGCTCGGTTTTTAGCTGCGCAATTTCAGCGCTTTGGTCTTGCCTTGGCGGTGAAATCTCCATCAGTTCATCAAGAGAAAGGCCCAGATCAATGGCTATGGCCGTAACATCATATATGCTTGGACCGGATAGATGCCCTGAGAAAAATTTTTTGACGGTAGATTCGCTCAGCCCGGTGCTGTCTATGATTTGCTGGTTCGTTTTACGCTGGTCTTCCTTGGCGTTCTTCATTTTCGTAGGAAGATTTTCGCAAATTGTAGAAATTTGCTGAATGATTTGCTGGTTTGCCATGGTTTGCCCCCTTACATTTCTAATACAGAACGGTGGATTTTCATGAGAGCACCGGAATTTCTGATGTGCGTATTTACGAAACCTACCGTCGCAGAGTACCATAATGGTACGCCAACCGGCAAGGGATAAACGCATCCGGTGGCAGCCCCGCTGCCTTGTGGCACGGGCGGCGGGGCAATTATTAGTCCGTTTTATCGGACATTTCAAGTGCTATACATAAGGTATGAATTGAACGTACATTCGATAATAACTTGTAAAGGGGCGGCGACAATGTTGGAAGAGGTTTTGGAAATGTGGGAACAGCTGAACGAAGAGAATAAGAGGAAGATACTTACCCTTGAAGCTGCTCTTTTATCAACTCAGCCATTGCAGAACGAATTTGCTGCTGATGCTCCGGCGTGAGCATGGCAAAATATCTGGCGAAATCCTCGGTTTCCCTGTCGGGAGCCGGGGACTTTTCCGTTTCCGGGGTTTCCTCAGAGAAGTAGGAGAAAGGAACACCGAAGTAGTCGGCCAACTGAGCAATATAGGTGTCGCTAGGCTTTCTGCCAGCCTTCCAATTTGAAACAGTTTGCTTTGGAATTCCTGCTTCGATTCCGGCTCTTGATGGTTTCAAACCTTTTTCCTTGCACAATTTCACGAAATTATTGTAAAAATTCACATAATCAATATTCATTTTTTGTACAGTCCTCCAAATACTGACTTTTGAGACTTTTGGTGTTGACATTTGGGACTTATGGGACTATACTAATGCCATGAACACCAGTTCACGAAAAATGAGTACAAAAATCCTCGGGGTAGGAACCCCATTTTTCAGAGGTTCCGGCTCCGGCGAGTAGCGAATGGTTTATTTGTTTCAGCAAAACCAATATAGCATACGCTACTCGGAAAAGCAACCGTTTTTCTGAATTTTGTTCAAATTCACCAAGAAAGGAAGGAGTGTTTTGAAAGTTGGAAACCCAGGCAACCATGCCCCGGACACCCAGAGAGCGGGTGCAGAAAGCGATGTTTATTCGCATGACCGTGACCGTGAACAAACTGACCTACGGCTGGCTCATTCAGGAGCTGGAAAACGAGGGATTCACGATCAGCAAGACCACCGTGAGCAGCGCTCTGGCGGGGAGCCTGGTCAGCCCGAAAACAGACGAGTTCCTGATGCGGGCGGAGAGGATCTGCAAGCGATACAGGCAGAGCTTTCCCACCAGGCAGCAATCCGGGACATAGGCAAACTGACCCTGGCTTTTGTAATGGCCGATGTTGGGGCCTACGAAAAATGGTTTTTTGAAAAATACGGCGTGAAGCCGGAACTGTGAAAGGAGATTTTTATGGCAAAGTATAAGGTTGGCGATAAGGTGCGGATCGTGAGCGAGCGGCCCTCCTCTCGCGGGTTCACCGACACCATGTGCAAGTATCTTGGTACGGTTATGACCATCAGCAAGGTCATTGAATCCGATAATCCGTCGTACAAGATGGAGGAAGACAAAGGATTGCATGAATTCCTACTCGCAAGGGTGCTTCTCGGCGACATTGCCGACGGCTGGGTTTGGAGTGAGAAATGGATTTCCGGCCTGGCCGAAGAGCCCAAGGAATCGAATGGAACATCCAGTGAACCCCTCTCCGTGCATATCCGTTTCTGCGGTCCTCTGACCGTAGCGGAGCTTTACAAGGATGGCAGAGTGGTCAAAGTCGAGAACGCTCGGTGCAACCCGAAGGACACCTACGACCGGGGTGAAGGGGCCAAGGTCGCCGTGAACCGACTGTTTGAGAAGAAGCAGCAAGATTCCTCTGATAAATACCCGAACGCGTTCGGCAAGAAGTTTAAGGTAATCGGGAATAGCAGCGATTTGCCCCACTACTTCAAAATTGGGACTGTTGTTAAAGTTGCAGGCGTGAGCGAATACGGGAACTACTTCTGCGAAGCACTCTCGTGCAGCCCTGGCGTTCATTCGCAATTTGTCAGTCCAAAAGATTTAGCGCCTTACAAGGAGGCCAAAAAATGAGCATCAAGGATGCCACACCGGAGGAAATCGCCGCCATGCGGGAACGCATCAGCAAGCGGCAGAGTGACAGGCGGTATGAGATGGAAATGGACCAGGCCGTGGCCATGGCCTGTAAGGCCAATCGTGTCCCTTTCGTGGAGCAGGGCAAGGAACCGAGCCTGGAAAGCGTCATCGTTGCAACAGGCATGATGGCAACCGCCGGGGCGGCGGCAATCCTGGGTAGCACCGGGGCCGTGCCTATGGGTTACGCCGTGGCTGCGGCTGGTGTGGCTATGGCTGGGGCCGTTACCCAGGTGGCAAGGGAGGTACAGAAATGAAAATCCCGGAATGCTACGAGCCGTGGAGGCAGGCGGAGGCCAGAGAATCCGACTGGGACAACTACCTCTCTCGGTTCCCGGTATGCGCCCACTGCTGCTCCCCTATCACGGATTCCAAGCTCATTTACATCGCGAAGCACGATGAATTCTATCACCTGAGCTGCATTGAGGCGATGGAGGAATTCAACGAGGCTGCGGAGGTGGAGTGATGCTGAGAAAAATTCCCACCTCCAATATGAGCAAGGAAGAGTGGACGAAGCTCCGCTCCTCCACCATCGGTGGGTCGGATGCAGCCGCTATTCTGGGGCTGAACCCACACAAGTCACCCTACGCCCTGTGGGCGGAGAAAACCGGCAAGGTCGTCCCGGAGGACATTTCCGAGAAAGAGGCGGTGCGGCTTGGCACGGACCTTGAGGACTATGTGGCACGCAGGTTTATGGAGGCCACCGGCAAGAAGGTCCGCCGGGAGAACTACACCGTCTTCCGGGACGATATGCCATACGCACACGCAAATTATGACCGGCTTGTGATCGGCGAACGGGCGGGGCTTGAAATCAAGACCACCAATGCCCTGAACCTGACGAAGTTCAAGAACGGCGAGTTCCCAGCAACCTACTACTGCCAGTGCGTCCACTATCTGATGGTCTCCGGCCTCGACCGCTGGTATCTGGCGGTTCTGGTCCTGGGAATCGGATTCTATGTGTTCACCATTGAGCGGGACGAGAACGAGATCGCCGCCCTGAAAATGGCAGAGGAAAATTTCTGGGACATGGTTCAAAAAGACTTGCCACCGGAAATCGACGGAATGGATTCCACCATTGATGCGGTCAACGCCGTGTTCCCGGTAAGCGAGCCGGACACGGAAATTGACCTGACTGGCTGCGCCTCAGATCTGGCGATATTGGACGAATGCGGACAGCAAATCAAGGCCCTGGAGGCGAAGAAAGCCGCCGCCCAGGCACGAATCATGGAAGCCATGGGCACCGCCGAACGTGGCGGCTACGCCGGTTACTCCGTGAGCTGGAAGAGCGGCAAACGGCAGACCTTCGACCGGGAACGGTGGGAGAAAGACCACGGGAATATCCCAGAGGAATATTTGAAAACTTCGGAAAGCAGGACTTTCCGATTCAAAAAGGAGAACGTGTAAATGGAAAACATGATTCAAAACGCCGCTGCCTCTACCCAAGCAGTTGCCAAGAAGAAAGCCCCTCAGTCTATTCAGGACTACATCACTGTGATGGCCCCTGCTATCAAGGCGGCGCTACCCAGCGTTATGACCCCGGAGCGGTTCAGCCGCATTACCCTGTCTGCTCTGAGCGCCAACCCGAAGCTCAAAGAATGCACACCGCAGTCCTTCTTGGGAGCCATGATGACCGCCGCACAGCTGGGCTTGGAACCCAACACTCCCCTTGGACAAGCCTACTTGATTCCCTTCAAGAACCATGGGCGGCTGGAATGTCAGTTCCAGTTGGGCTACAAAGGCCTCATTGACCTGGCCTACCGTTCCGGTGAAGTGTCCATTATCCAAGCACACACAGTCTACGAGAACGACGAATTCCAGTATGAGCTTGGCATTGACCCGAAGCTGCGGCACGTTCCCGCCAAGAGCAACCGGGGCAAGCCCATTGCCTACTATGCCATGTTCAAAACCAAGGACGACGGCTACGGCTTCCAGGTCATGAGCATGGAAGACGTGACGGAACACGCCCGGAAGTTCAGCAAGAGCTACGGAAACGGCCCGTGGCAGACCAATTTTGACGAAATGGCGAAGAAAACCGTGCTGAAAAAGGTGCTGAAATACGCTCCCCTGAAATCCGATTTTGTCCGTGGGGTCTCCCAGGACGGAACCACCAAGACGGAACTCGCCGCCGATATGTCCGAAATCCCGGATGTGACGGAGTATATCGAGGTGGATTCCAACACCGGTGAGGTCATTGAACCAGAAACCCCGGAGAACGCCTGATGTACACAGTACACGGACAGGGCGGAACGCTGCTGATGCAGTCTGCTATGGATTTTCGGTATGACGCGAAAACGGAATTGTCGCTTCTCAATTCCGGCCACACAATCCGGCTGAACGGGAAGCGAATCACCAAAAAGGAGGTAATGCAGAATGCAGAATGTAATTTGCATCACGGGAAGAATCGCCCGTGACCCGGAGCTGCGGAGAACAGGCTCTGGAAAGGCCGTGACCAGTTTCTCCGTGGCCTGTGAGCGGGATTTCGCCGACAAGCAGACCGGGAAGAAAGAGGTTGACTTTATCGACTGCGTGGCCTGGGGCGGCACCGCAGAGACCGTTGAGAAGTATTTCTCCAAAGGGCGCATGGTCAACCTGACTGGGCGGCTGCAAATCCGGGATTGGACTGACAAGAACGGCCAGAAACGCCGCAAGGCGGAGATTCTGGTTGGAAGTGTATATTTCTGCGACAGCAATAAAAACGGCGCACAGAGTCACAGTGAGCCTGACATGGCATATCCCGCGCAGACGAATGACTATGCCATGCTTGAAGATGAGGACGGACAATTACCGTTCTGACCGTAAAAATCAATCTTTTCTGCCAAATATTGACAGTACACATTCAGAAAGAAAGGATAAACAATGGAAAAAATCTTTTTGCAGCAAATGGTAGGCGGTGCGCTTCAGGAACAGTTTGAAAAATCGTTCCTACGGGTTGTAGAAAACCTAGCCGACCCGAACACGCCATTCAAGGATTGCCGGAAAATCAGCATTGAATTGAAGTTCACTCAGAACGAGGCCCGGGACGATGTTTCCTGTGCCGTGAAGGTGTCCGAAAAGCTGGCCGCACAGTCTCCCATGCAGACGGCCTTTGCTATCGGCAAGAACCTGAAGACCGGGGAACTGTACGCCGAAGAGTACGGCAGACACGCCCAGGTCAAGGGGCAGCTGTCCGTTGATGACGTGGCAGATATTCCCGTTGACCCTGATACCGGGGAAGTCATCGAAGAGCCGAAAGGCGTTGTCATCGATATGCGAAAAGCTATTGCGAAATGAGAAAGGGGAATAAATCATGATTAAAGAAGCATTGCAGTACATTGTGGGCCTGTCTGCCCCCGTTGTCCAGGAAATCGGCAACGAAACCTATTCCGATAAGCCGCTGCACCGGGTGGATTTCACCCCCCTTGCAGAGCCTATCCAGCTTTCCACCCTGAAGAGCCTGGTGGACTATATCAAGTCCAACGTGGACAACATTGGGCCGACTTGGGGGAATTCCATGTTTATCCACGTTCTAAGCCCCACGAAAGTCAAAATGTATACCACATTGAACAACAACCGGGAGCGGGAATACATTGCGGAAGTCACGGCAAACGTGCCGGAATTTAGTTTTAATCGCTGGATTGACCATGAATCTTTCTGCATCGCCCTCCAGTCCAAGTTCCTGCCCAACGAAGACCGGGCCTTGTTGTTGAAGTTCGCTGGAACGGTGGAAAGCGGCACAATTGCGGAATACGGCGACGATGGGGTTACTCAGAAAGCCACGGTGAAGGTTGGCATTGCCAAGAAGGGAGAAGCGGTCATCCCGAACCCCGTCAAGCTGGTTGCATACCGTACCTTCATTGAGGTTGAGCAGCCTGAATCCCAGTACATTTTCCGTATGCAGGATAGAAACGGCATTCAGTGCGCCTTGTACGAAGCGGACGGCGGCGCATGGGAGATTTCCGCTATGCGCAGAATCAAGGCGTATCTGGAAGCGGCCCTTGCGGGCTTGGACGGCTATATTGTGATTTCTTGATTCCTAGCCCTTTGCGGTGGGTGGTCAAACCGCCAACTCCAACGAAAGGAGAACCCTAATGACTGTTGAATTTACAATTCCCGGTGTTCCGCAGGGGAAGGAACGGCCCAGATTTACCAAAAACAGCGTTGCTTATACCCCCAGCAAGACCAAGGACTACGAAAAACTGGTAGCCTGGGCATACGAGTGCGAGGCCCACGGCAGAAAGTTTACCGGCCCAATCCGAGCGGATATAGCGGCGGTGTACGCCGTCCCTAAGTCGTGGAGCAAAAAGAAACAGGCGGAAGCTTGCGACAATCTGCTGCTGCCATTGGTAAAGCCCGACCTGGACAATGTGATAAAGGCTATTCTGGATGCCTGCAACGGTGTAGCCTACAAGGACGATGCAGCAGTAACTGACCTGACGATCTGTAAGCGGTACGGGACACGGCCCTGCGTGGTGGTCCGGCTTACTGGGGAGGAACTGACCGATGGCTGAACGGAGAATGTTTTCCAAAAAAGTCACGGACAGTGACCAGTTTATCGAGCTTTCCGCCTCTGCCCAAGCTCTATACTTCCACCTAAACCAAAGTGCTGACGATGACGGTTTCAACAACCAGATTCAAAACGCTCTATTCAAAGCGCACGCAAGTCTTGATGATTTGAAGGTGCTTATGGTGAAAAAATTCATCATCCGATTTGAAAGCGGCGTGATTGTCATTCGTCATTGGAGAATGCACAATACACTGCGAAAAGACCGATATACACCCACAAATTTCCGTGAAGAGTTTGCAAAATTGGGAATTTCGGATGATGGCTCGTATACAGATGGTTGTCAAATGGTTGCCGGACGGTTGCCAAATGGTTGCCAAATGGTTGCCCCAGGTAAGGATAGATTAGATAAGGATAGTATAGGAGAGGTTAATAATACAATCCTAACGGATTGTATAGGGCACTCTGACGAGTGCAGCGACCAAAAATCCTTGCCGAAGAAGACGAAAGCAAAGCGTTTTGTTCCACCGACCGTTGCCGAAGTAACGGCCTATTGCCAAGAACGTGGCAACAGGGTAAATCCTGAGGCGTTCGTGGACTTCTACGCCTCAAAAGGCTGGATGGTTGGCAAGAACCCCATGCGGGACTGGAAAGCCGCTGTGCGGACGTGGGAACGCTCAGAAGGGCGTGGACACAACAGCGCTGGAAACCGGGGTAACTACACCCAGCCGGATGATGATCTTGTGAAATATTTTTAGGTGGTGATCACAGATGAACGCTGACGAGGCAAAGGAGCTGCTGGACCTGCAACGGCGGATGCAGCGGCTCCACGGGGTAACGCCGGAGCCAACCCCCAGGAACGAGCTTACGGAAGCCATGATCGATACCCTGGCTGCCAAGGCAGAGCAAGCCGCAGAAACGGATACTGAGTATCTGGCGGAGGACGGACTGCTCCACTGCAAAATCTGTGGCGGCAAACGGCAAACCGTTATCCAGCTCCCCTTCGAGGGGGCAGCGCCAAGGAAAATCCGTTGTTGGTGCCAATGCCCGACGGAATTCGACAAAGCCAAGGAGCGGGAGAAGGACGTGCAAATCAGCCGGAACCGGAGCGTTTGCTTCCAGGGATTCGAGGAGCTGCGGAAATGCACATTCGATTCCGCTGACGCTGACACGCCCACAAAGCCGATTACAGCGGCGAAAAAATATGCCGATACTTTCCACGTCAGTTACAAGAAAGGGGCAGGAATCCTGTTCTACGGCCCTGTAGGCACAGGCAAAACGTTCCTTGCAGCTTGCATCGCCAATGAACTGCTAAAAAATGGCTACAAAGTACGCATGACCAGTTTCTCTGCAATCTCTGACGAGCTGTGGAACGCACCCAGCAAAGACGAGTACATAACCGACCTGTGCAAATACCATCTGCTTATTTTAGACGATCTGGGGGCAGAACGCAAGACCGAGTATATGCAGGAAATGGTGTACAAAATCGTCAACGCCCGGTATGTGGCGGGCGTACCGATGATCGTCACCACGAACCTGACCAGGGACGAGTTGAGCAAGGCCCCCGACATTACCACAGCCCGGACATACGACCGGCTGATTGAGAAATGCGTCCCGGTTGAGGTCGCCGGGAAGAGCCGCCGGAGAGCCGCCGCTGCCGAAAACTGGGGCGAAATGCGGGAAATGCTGGGGCTGAAATGAATTTAGGAGGAACCAAAAAATGACGAATGGCGATAGAATCCGGGAGATGCCCAATGAGGTACTGGCCCAAATCATCCGACAGTGCTGCTGCGGCTCCAATTGCATTGACTGCCCTGTGGAACAGTTGTGCAACGGAACCTTCCGCACAACGGATGATTGGCTCGACTGGCTGGGAAGCGAGGCGGAGGAATGAGCAACGTGGCAGAACAGCTTACGCCAAACCCAGTAAACCACAAGCATGGAGAAAATGGGTGCTGCAAAAACCCAAGG
>ERZ772865.3887-NODE-3887-length-10733-cov-3.188237_pt1 | contig 10733 bp, 6 predicted proteins | sample MGYA00512133_ERZ772865 | MGnify/ENA primary metagenome ERZ772865 (study PRJEB29015, sample SAMEA2737722) | human gut metagenome | biome: human gut; feature: human-associated habitat; material: faeces | place: China | collected 2012 ...
CAGTGCCGTGCGCTGTCGTTCCTTACGCGGCGGGAGTGACGCAGTACGGCCACGGGAACGAATAATGCGGGCCTCGTTTTTCGACGAGGCCCGCATCGCTTCTACGGCAGCGTCAATTCACCGCGGCCGTGTCGGAGACCTCGTAGTCGAGGTAGGCCGAATCGGGCTGGATCAGCTCCTCCTCCGTGACGCCCAGCGAACGGTAGTAGGCGTTCAGCTCGGTCAGCACGGCGTCGCGTTTGAGGTAACCGGCCATCGAGTAGAGGTTGCCCAGCAGGTCGAGTTTCTCGTCCAGTGCGTCGGTGATCGAATCGTATTGCCAGCCGTCGAACTGGAAGTAATAGTCGACGTACTCCATCAGGTTGCGGGCGTAGTCCAGCATCAGGGCGTCGCCCTTGTCTGCGGCGCCGGCCGCATAATAAGCTTCGATGAAGGGCAGCGTGTTGTTCGAGGTGTAGCGCACCTGCGCGGGCGGCATACGGCGCATCCCCTCGTCGAGCAGACGGATCGCCAGCTCGCGGTTGGTGGCTTCGGTGATGCCGAGGCTGTCGGGGAAGTTCGGCTTCTCGTCGCCGCGGCGGATCAGCTCCTTGGCCACGCGGGCGAAGGCTTCGCGGGCGCGGGCGGCCGAGAGGTTGTACTGCGTGAAGTAGTCGGAGTAGACCTTCTCGTCGTCGAGGTTGCCGTAGCGGAAGACGTCGAGCAGCAGCGGCACGGCATATTCGGGGTCGATGCGTCCCACTTCGCCCGCCTGACGGTAGGGCGTGAGGATCGGTACGAAACGGTAGGCGTAGCCGTCGAATTGCAGGTAGTCGACCAGCCCGAACTTCTGGAAGATGTAGGGCTGCGTGAGGTAGATCGGGCGCGTCCAGTCGTAGTTCGAGAGCATGTCCACGATCATCAGCTCGCCCTTGTTGAGGTAGTCGCCCGACAGCTTGATATAGACCGTGTCGACGATCAGATCCTTGTCCTTCTCGGCGACGATGCCCGAACGCAGGACGTTCTGCTTGTCGACGGGCAGCATGAGCGTCTTCGAGGGGAGGTAGTCGCTCGACGAACCGTCCGACAGCTGCACCTTGGTGCGCTGGTCGTCGCTGGCGAAGAACTCGATGGCTTCGCGCGCCTCCACCGGACGGTTCACGCGCTCGTAGACGGGCACGTAGTCGTTGCGGTACCAGTATTTGCTGCGCGGCAGGGTGAAGGGCACGCCGGCGGCTTCGTTGGCCCGGGTCTTCATCTCGTCGATGTACCATTCGCCGCCCAGATAGCTCGTGTTCATGATGCGCACGTCGGGGCGCAGGCCGTCGACCTCCTGGTTGAGCCACAGCGGGAAGGTGTCGTTGTCGCCGTAGTTGAGGATGATCGAGTTGGGAAGCGTCGATTGCAGGTAGTTCCAGCCGATGTCGTGGGCGTAGGTGCGGCCCGAACGGTCGTGGTCGTCCCAGTTCTCGGCGCAGAGAATGCCAGGCACCACGAGACCGACGACGGTCGCCGCCACGGCGGCCGTGCGGTCGTCGCGCTTGGTGAGGCGGACGATGAGGTCCTTGAACGCCATCACCCCGAACCCGATCCACATGGCGAAGGCGTAGAACGATCCGGCGTAAACGTAGTCGCGTTCGCGCGGTTCGCCGGGCGAGGTGTTGAAGTAGACCACCAGCGCGATACCCATCATCACGAAGAGCGACAGCACGATCAGGAAGTTCTTCGGGTCGCGGTTGAGCTGGTAGATCAACCCGATGAGGCCCAGGATGAAGGGTAGGAAATAGTAGGTGTTGCGCGCCTTGTTGTCGGCCACTTCGCGCGGCAGATTCTCCTGCGGCCCCAGGTAGATGCGGTCGATCGCGTCGATTCCCGACAGCCAGTTGCCGTCGGTGATCGTCGTCGAACCGGCGGGTTGGATGTCGCTCTGGCGGCCGACGAAGTTCCACAGGAAATAGCGCCAGTACATGTAGTTGAGCTGGTAGGAGAAGAAGTAGTTGAGATTCTCCAAAAAGGTCGGCTCCGTGATGACGCGCGGCTCGGAGTAGCCGTCGTCGTAGGTGCGCTTCGTGCCGTAGTCGAGCACCTCGCCGCGCAGCGGCTGCCCTTTCTCGTCGCGCAGGACGTTGCCCTGCTCGTCGCGCAGCGTCTCCACCTTGGTGCGGTAGGCTGCCCACTGTTTGTATTCGTCGGGGCTCTTGGCGTAGTTCCACATGCGGGGGAAGAGGTGCATGAACTGCTGCGGGTGGGTGTAGCCCGTGGGGAAGGAGGCCGTGGCATAGCGGCCTTCGTCGTCGATGTAGTAGCGCGTCGACTCGACGACGCTTTCGACCGGCGCCGAGTAGTAGGCGCCGTAGAGCAGCGGCCGGCCGCCGTACTGGTCGCGGTTGAGCACCGAGAAGAGCGCATGGGGATTCGACGGGTCGTTGCTGTTCATCGGAGGATTGGCCGCCGCGCGGATCGTGACCGTAGCGTAGGAACTGTATCCCAGCAGGATCATCGTGGTGGCCAGCAGCAGCGTGTTCCACACCACGCGGCCGCGGCGGTGGGTGTACCACACGCTCCACCCGAGCAGGGCGAAGAGCGACAGTGCGAAGACGGTGATGCCCGAGTTGACCGGCAGGCCGAACGTATTGACGAACAGTACGTCGACCATCGCCCCGATGTAGACCGTGTAGGGGATAATCAGTCCGTTGATGAACCAGAGGATCGCCAGCGCGATGACCGATGCGATGCAGAATCCCTTGAAGGTCACGGTCGCGTATTTGCGGAAATAGTAGATGTAGACCAGCGCCGGAACGGTCAGCAGATTGAGGATGTGAATGCCGATCGAGAGTCCCATGAGGTAGGCGATCAGGATCAGCCACCTCGTCGCGTGGGGTTCGTCGGCCTGGTCTTCCCATTTGAGCATGAGCCACACCACGAGCGCCGTGAACATCGACGAGAGGGCGTAGACCTCGCCCTCGTAGGCCGAGAACCAGAAGGTGTCGGTGAAGGTGTAGGCCAGCGCGCCGACGGCGCCCGCACCCAATACGGTCCACATGTTGGCGTCGGTCAGCTCGCGGCCCTGCGCCGAGTAGATGCGGCGGCCGAGGTGAGTGACCGTCCAGAACATGAACAGGATGCAGAAGGCGCTCGCCAGCGAGTTCATGGCGTTGACCATCAGCGGCACGTATTCGGTCGAGGGTGCCAGCATCGTGGCCAGACGCGCCATCATCATGAACAGCGGGGCTCCGGGCGGATGTCCCACTTCGAGCTTGTAGGAGGTGGCAATGAACTCCGAGCAGTCCCAGAGGCTTGCCGAAGGTTCCATGGTGGCCAGGTAGGTCAGCGCCGCGACGGCGAAGACCGCCCATCCCACGATGTTGTTCCAACGGTTGTAACGTTTCATGCGGATCGTCTTAGGGTATGAAGCATATAATCGGACAAAGATACGAATAAGCCGGGTGCGATGCAAATTTATTTTGCGATTGCCGGGGCGGAGTCCGTTTGCAACGGCGGGTTCCGGTCTGTGCGGGAGGGTCTGTGCAATGCAAAAAGGGCTGCCATATTTCGGACGAAGGTTCTTCCGTTCCGTTCGGAACGACAAGACCGAGTTCTACATTTTCGGTGCGGTTTGCCGCCGCACCGGACGGCAGCCTGTACGCTTTGGGACGCGCGTTGTCCCGGTCGCTGCCGAATGGTCGATATTTTTTGCCGTCGGCGCTGTTTGAACCGAAAAAATATCGTAACTTTGATAATCTTTAATATCATAAGTTGAACTTCGGATTCTTATGCCGGCCGGTGTCTGTCGCGACGGAGCGTGCAGCGGTGCGGCCGGCCTTTGGAATTGTGATGTGAGATGAAACGATTTTTATTATTGTGGGCGTTCGTCGCCCTGACGGCGTGCCGCGTGGAGCGCGTCGTGGAGGATCCGGTCGTGGAGTGCAACCGGACGAAATCGGTGACGGTGGTGCGGATCGCTGCCCTGCGGGATTCGACCGTCGTCGATCTCGAACTGCGCAATCTGCCCGGCAATTGGGTGCGGCTTTCGTCCCGCACCGTGCTGCGGGGCGGGACGACGGGCGAAGAGTCGCCGTTGCTGCGGGCGGATGAATTCCCGCTCGACGAGAAGGTGACGCTGAACCGGACGGGACTCCGGCGTGTGCGTCTGGTCTTCGGCGCGGTGTCGCGGCACGACAGCACGGTCGATCTGCTTGAACCGGACGGATATCGGATCGAGGGCATTCGTCTCGAAGCGGTGCGGCGGCCCGCGGGGAAGCTGCGCTGCCGTATCGAGGGGGAGGTGGTCGACCGTCCGCAGAGTTCGTTGCTGTTGTTGTACGCCTTTACTGAGAGCGGATCGCAAATGTCCGACCCCGAGGCATTGATTCCGATCCGCGAGGGGCGTTTCACCTATGATCTCGATCTCGACACCCCCGACTATTACCAGTTGGTCTTCGCCGACGAGGAGATGCGGGGCAGTTTCCTGCCGGTCGGATTCATCGCCGATGCGTGCGGCGTGCGCATGACGCTGTATCCCGAGGACGAGGGACTGGAACGGAACCGGATCGGGGGCGGGGCCCTCAATGACGAACTGGATGGGTATCAGGCGCGTCTGCGGCGGCTTTCGGAGCCTTACGGGCGGGCGATGGATTCGCTGTATCGGATCTCGGCGGCCTTTATTCCGGAGGCACAGCGGCTTGTGGATTGTATGGCGGATCGCAGCATCTCAGCCGAACGCCGGCGCGAGGCGAGCCGGCGCTATATGCAGCTGTTCCGTTCGGGCGAAGCCTACGGACCGGAATTCCGGAGGCTTATGGCCGGACAGCAGACGGCGCAGCGGCGTTATCTAGATTCGCTGCTGGCCGGCGAACCTACGTTGCCGCGTCTGGTCTTGCTGGCCGAGGCGATCGTCCGGAAGAGAGGAGAGGCCTACAAACCCCTCTTCGAGCAGCGTTATGCCACGGCTTTCGCCGATCACCCGCTCGTGCGCTTCTGCGCCGAACGGCTCGCCGCCGAAACCGTGCGCGAAGGGATGCCCTATGTCGATTTCTCGGCTCCGGATCTCGACGGAAAGGAGCGCCGCGTGTCGGAACTCGTCGCCGGAAAACGACTCTTCCTGCTCGATTTCTGGGCGACGTGGTGCGGCCCCTGCCGGCGGTCGGCCATGGCGCTGATCCCGATCTACGGGCAATATGCCGATCGAGGATTCACGGTGGTCGGTATCGCCCGCGAGCGCCATTCGACCGATGCGATGCGCAGGGCGGTCGAGAAGGACGGTTATCCGTGGATCAACCTGGTCGAGCTGGACGATCGGGGCGGATTGTGGGCGCGTTACGGACGATACGGTGCCGCCGGATTTCAGGTGTTGGTCGACGGCGAGGGACGTATTCTCCGGTTCGATCCCGAACCCGACGAGTTGCGGCGTCTGCTCTCCGAGCGGCTCACGCGATGACACGTCGGAGCGATGCTTCGTCCGTTCCCCTTTTCGAGGCGTCTCGGTCGGGGGCGATCCTGCGGAAAAGGGAGCTGCGGCTGTCATTGCCCGACGAACCGGAAAATGGGCGGCGAGGTGAGATTCGCCGGCCGCAAATGGCGGAATTGTAGAGAATATTTCCTATTTTTGCGGAAATTTCAGCGATTATGGAATCGAAACTCGTTTTATACAATACGCTTTCCCGCCGCAAGGAGGAGTTCGTGCCGCTGGCTCCGCCCCGTGTGGGCATGTACGTCTGCGGGCCGACGGTCTACGGCGATCCTCATCTGGGGCACGCGCGTCCGGCCGTGACCTTCGACCTGCTGTTCCGTTATCTGCAAGCGCTCGGCTACAAGGTGCGCTACGTGCGCAACATCACCGATGTGGGGCATCTGGAACACGACGCCGACGACGGCGAGGACAAGATCACGAAGAAGGCGCGGCTCGAACAGCTCGAACCGATGGAGGTGGCGCACTACTACACGGAGCGTTACCATCGGGCGATGGATGCGCTGGGCGTGCTCAGCCCCTCGATCGAGCCGCGGGCTTCGGGGCATATCATCGAGCAGGAGGCCTTCGTGCAGAAGATTCTCGATGCGGGTTACGCCTACGAGTCGAACGGATCGGTCTATTTCGATGTGGAGAAGTACGACCGCGACCACCGCTACGGCGTCCTTTCGGGGCGCAATCTGGAAGACATCGTGGCCAACACGCGCGCGCTGGACGGGCAGTGCGACAAACGCAACTGCTGCGACTTCGCGCTGTGGAAAAAGGCGTCGCCCGAACACATCATGCGCTGGCCTTCGCCGTGGAGCGACGGGTTCCCCGGCTGGCACATGGAGTGCTCGGCCATGAGCACCAAGTATCTGGGCGAACGGTTCGACATCCACGGCGGCGGCATGGACCTGATGTTCCCGCACCACGAGTGCGAGATCGCGCAGTCGACCGCCGCGCTGGGACACGATTCGGCGAAGTACTGGGTGCACAACAACATGATTACGATCAACGGTCAGAAGATGGGCAAGTCGCTGGGCAACTTCATCACCCTCGAAGAGCTCTTCACCGGCAGCCATAAGCTGCTGGCGCAGGCCTATTCGCCCATGACGATCCGTTTCTTCGTGTTGCAGGCGCACTACCGCTCGACGCTCGACTTCTCGAACGATGCGTTGCAGGCCGCCGAGAAGGGGCTCGACCGCCTGATGAAGGGCGTCGAGACGCTCTCGAAGCTCCGCCCGTCGGAGGATTCGACGGTCGATCCCGCCGAGTTGGAGTGCCGCTGCCGCGAGGCGATGGACGACGACCTGAACTCGCCGATGGTCATCTCGGCGCTCTTCGACTGGGTGCGGATCATCAACCAGATCGCCGAGGGGCGGCAGCGCATCACGGCGGCCGACCTGGCGGCGCTCACGGCCACCGTCAAACGGTACGTCTTCGATATTCTGGGTCTGCGCGACGAGAAGGCCGAGTCGGCGGGCGGCGGCCGCGACCGGGTGACGCCGCTGGTGGAGATGCTGCTCCGTATGCGCATGGAGGCCAAGGCCGCGAAGGACTGGGCGACGTCGGACCGTATCCGCGACGAACTGACGGCCATAGGTATCCGCGTCAAGGACCGCAAGGACGGCTTCGACTGGGAGATCGAGTAACCGGACGGAGGGAACGGGGTATGGCCTACGACATCTTCATCAGTTACCGGCGCCGCGGCGGTTTCGAGACGGCGAAGCACCTCTACGACCTGCTGACGAAGGACGGTTACCGCGTCAGTTTCGACATCGACACGCTCCGCAACGGCGATTTCGACACGGAGCTGCTGCGCCGCATCGACGAGTGCCGCGACTTCATCCTCATCCTGAGCGAGGGGGCGCTCGACCGCTGCGTCGATCCTTCGGCCGTAGCGTCGGCGGACTGGGTGCGGTGCGAACTGGCCTATGCGCTCGAAAAGAACAAAAATATCGTCCCGATCATGCTGGCCGGATTCACGGCTTTTCCCGACAATCTGCCTGACGACATCCGCAAGGTCGTCCGCAAGAACGGGCCGAAGTACGACAGTTACTATTTCGACGATTTCTACCGCCGTCTGAAAAGCGACTTTTTGGAGACGAAGCCCGAGGAGCGGGGCGATGAAGACGCCTATGTCACGCAGCTGCTCAAACGGCTCTCGGCATTGAAATCCGTGCCGGAACCGACCGACGGGCAGCAGGCCGAACTGGGCGAGACGTATTATGAACTCGGCCGGCTGGCGTTGCTTCACAACCGCCCCGACATGCTCGATTACCTGCCGCAGGCGTTGGCGATCTTCCGCCGGCTCGCCGAAAAGGAGCCCGAGCGTTACCGTGCGCGGATCGCCGAACTGGAACCGCTGGTGCGGCGGAACAAACGGACGTTCAGGCTCTTTACGGGATTGTTCCTCCTCTTCACGATCGCCTTCTGCGTGTTGCTGCCGGCCGGTCTGCTCTACTGGATCGTCCGGGCGGGGGCGGCGCACAACTATCCGCTCATGGCGGCGGGCGTCGCGGTGCTGGGCGGAGTCTTCGCTCTGTTCGTTTACCTGATCCGAAAAAACAGATCCGAATCGTGACCGAACTGGAAAAAATGCTGGCCGGCGGGCTGTACGACTTTTCGGATGCCGAACTCGCGGAACATTTCCGCGAGGGCCGGCGGCGGGTGGAGCGTTTCAACCGCACGCCGGCGGACGATGCGGCCGCGTATGCCGCTGCGCTCGGAGCGCTGATCCCGGGCATCCCCGCCTCGGCGAAGGTCGTGCAGCCGTTCTACTGCGACCTCGGCTGGCGGATCGAACTGGGCGAAGAGGTCTTCGTCAACATGGGCTGCACGTTCCTCGATTGCGGCGGCGTCAGGATCGGCGCCCGCACGAAGCTCGGCCCCAACTGCCAGCTCTATACGCCGCAGCACCCCGTCGACTATCTGGAACGCCGCCGTCCGGTGGAGACGAGTTTTCGCATCACGATCGGCGAGGACTGCTGGCTCGGCGGCGGGGTGGTCGTCTGTCCGGGCGTCACGATCGGCGACAGGGCGGTCGTCGGGGCCGGGTCGGTCGTCACACGAGATATCCCCGCGGATTCGGTCGCAGCAGGCAACCCTGCACGTATCATCCGCCCGCTCTAAATATCCCCAGACATCCCATTGCACCATGTTCACACCCGACACCCCTAATTTCCAATCCCTGATGCTCATGCTGGACGCCGCCCACATGGGTTGGTGGAAAGCGGATTTCCAGGCCGGCGAACTGCATGTCTCCGAATATATTGCCAAGCTGCTGGGGCTCGACGGCGACAAAGTCCGGATCGGGCAACTGACACACCTGGTTCGCGAAGACTACCGGATGCCGATCCACAACGAATTCATGGCGCTCAAGGTCGACAGCAAATTCGACAGGACGTTCCCGATCGAACTTCCCGAGGGCGAAGTCTGGCTCCACGCCCAGCTCGTCGGACGGCAGACCGACCCCGCAACGGGTACGCACCTTTTCGGCTACATGCAGCGCGTCCCCGTGCACGACCGGCGCGAAGCAGAAATCCTGACGCTCGAAAACAACTACCACACGGTCGTAAAGGAAAACAAGCATATGGACGTGCTGCTCGACCACCTGCCGATCGGATATTTCCGCATCCGGCTGCTTTACGACAGCGACGGACGCGCCATCGACTACCTTTTTCTCTCGGTCAACCGCGCGGCGCAGCAAATCGTGGGGATAGAACCGGACGCATATATAGGCAAGACGGCACGCGAGACCGGGCACCCCGTCGATGCCCATATCGACAAACTCGCGCACATCCGCCTCGGCAATTACAAGACCGACGAATGGTTCGCAAAAAAAACCAGGCGCCATTGCCGCAGTTTCCTGTACAATACGCCCAACGACGGAAGCGAGATTGTGATCCTGATCCTCGACATCACCGACGCCATAACGGCACACAAGGCACTGGACGAGCAGGAAAAACTGCTGCGCAACATCATCCAGAACGCCCCCGTCGGCATCGAGATCTACAACGACCGGGGACGGCTCATCGACATCAACACCTGCGACCTGGAGATGTTCGGGGTGAAAGATCCGGGCAAAATACGCGGGCTCAACCTGTTCGACAACCCTAATTTCCCGGAGGAGACGAAAATCCGCATCTAGCACGGCGAAAGTGCGGATTTCACCGCCCGTTACGAATTCGGAAAACTCGGCGGCTACTACGAAAGCACGCGCCCGGGGCATTTCGACTGGACGGGGCGCATACGCTGCCTGTACGACGACCGGGGCGAACTCACCCACTACCTGCTCATCAATATCGACAACACCGAGTTGCGGAAGATCCAGAACCGGGTTTCGGAGTTCGAAGCCCTGTTCCGCATCATCTCCGAATATGCCCAGGTAGGATATGCCAACTACAACCTCTACAACAAAGAGGGCTATGCGCAAAACGTATGGCTGCGCAACTACGGGGAGGCCGACTCGGCGCAGATCGTCGACGTGATCGGCAAATACCGCCACATCCACCCCGAAGACCGCAAGCCCCTGCTCGACCTGCTGACCCGCTTCTCCGCGGGTGAAGTGCAGTCGGCAACGGCCATCTGCCGCGTGCAGCACGACGACGGACGGAAAACATGGATCAAAACCCACCTCATCTGCCGGGACTACCGCCCCGGCGAACAGGTCATCGACATGCTGGGGATCAATTACGACATCACGGCACTCAAGCAGACCGAACAGGAGCTGATCGCCGCCAAGGAGCGCGCCGAAGAGTCCAACAAGCTCAAATCGGCCTTCCTGGCCAACATGAGCCACGAAATTCGCACGCCGCTCAACGCGATCGTAGGCTTTTCGGAACTGATGGCTACGGAGGCCGATCCCGACCAGCGCAAAGAATTCGCCGACCTGATCCTGGTAAATAACACCCTGTTGTTGCAAATCATCTCCGACGTACTCGACCTGGCCCGGATCGAATCGGGACGCATAGAGATCGTCCGTACGAAATTCGACGCCCGCGATTTATGCCGCGAGGTGGCCGAGACATTCCGCCTGCAAGTCGCCGAAGGGGTCGTCCTGCGGCTGGAAGACAGCCTGCCCCGGCTCCAGCTCGAGGATTACAAGCAGGGACTGCACCAGATACTCGGCAATTTCGTACGCAATGCCGTGAAATTCACGACAAAAGGTTCGATAACGATCGGGTTCTCGCAACGCCCCGGATGGGTACGGTTCTACGTCCGCGATACGGGCATCGGCATCCCCGAGGAGGAACGCGCCAAGATTTTCGACCGGTTCTACAAGGTCGACACCTTCACGCAGGGC
>ERZ772865.3899-NODE-3899-length-10706-cov-3.512534_pt1 | contig 10706 bp, 3 predicted proteins | sample MGYA00512133_ERZ772865 | MGnify/ENA primary metagenome ERZ772865 (study PRJEB29015, sample SAMEA2737722) | human gut metagenome | biome: human gut; feature: human-associated habitat; material: faeces | place: China | collected 2012 ...
GGCTCCGGCGCGGCGTCGAGCAGCGCGGTGTCGCCCGTTGTGGTCATCTGTGCGCCGAATCGGATGCGCGCTGCCGTGCTCGACCCGCCGCTGCCGAGCTTGTGCAGCACGAGCGCGACGGTGTTGGCCGCCGTGCCGGGCGAGGCATTGTCGCCGAGCAGATCCAGCACGTCCACGACCATGCGGTAGGTCTGGACGGCGGCGTCGCGCTCGCGGTCGATCGACGCGGAAAACGACTGCGCGATCATGAGGCTCCCGCCGATGCCGTACGTCAGCGACAGCAGCAGCACCATGGCGATCGTGAGCTTTGCGCGAAACTTCATGCGCTCATACCTCCAGCCGGTAGCCGACCTTGTTCACGGCCAGCAGCCGGTTTTCCCAGCCGACTTTTTTGCGCAGCCGCTGAATGTGCAGGTCCACGGTCTTGCTGCCGTAGCTATACTCGCCGCCCCAGACGTGCTCGTAGATCGTCTCGCGGTAGAGTGCAGTGCCGGGGTTGCGCGCGAAAAACAGCAGCAGGTCATATTCCTTGTGCGTCAGGCTGATCTCCTCTGCACCGCGCCAGACCTGCATGGCGCGCGTGTCGATGCGCAGCCCGCCGATCTCGATCACGGCATCGGTCTTGTTGTAGCGCCGCAGCACGACGTCCACGCGCGCGAGCAGCTCCACGACCTCAAAGGGCTTGACGATATAGTCCTCCGCGCCCATGCGCAGGCCGCGCACCCGGTCGTCGACCGAGCCGCGCGCAGTCAGGAAAATGACCGGGATGCCCAGCGGGCGGATATATTCCATGAGCTCGAAGCCGTCGGCGTTCGGCAGCATCACGTCGAGCAAAATGAGGTCAAATACATTCCGCTCCAGAATATCCGCTGCGGCCAGCCCGTCGTACACGCACATGCAGTGATAGCCGGCGCGGGTCAGGCTCATCTGGATCAGGTCGCAGATCGGCTTTTCGTCGTCCACGATCAGGATCTGGATCATGCTACCGCCTCCTTCGGGTCAAAATTACATTGTTTCGGCATCAAAACGGCATCCGCCGCCGGCACTTCAGGGTGATCTAATTATAAAAGTATGTGCGAGCGTGTGTCAAACCAAATCGACAGGGAAAATGTGCATGCTTTCCGTAATTTACATTTTGCAGCCGCGGTTTTGTTTCTACTTACCCTTGCGGGTAGAGTTAACCGCGGGATACTTCGTTTTTTGTCCAAAATGGGGTTGCAAAATACGATACGTTGTGATACGATGAGCGTGTTAAATTCTACCTAGTTTCAAAATGCGGCAATCGTGTTGTTGAAGGCAAGAATTTGCAACCAAAAAATTTTTATGGAGGAAGAAAGCATGTCCAAGAAAAGAACCCTGACAATCGTGCTGACGCTTCTGGTGGCAGTCTGCCTGCTCGCCACGACTGCTCTGGCGGCCGTTGTGCCGTCTACCCCGTCGATGCCGTCGGCACCGTCGGGTGCGACCGCACCGTCCACCCCGGATAACCCGACCGCGCCGAGCCAGCCGTCTCAGCCCTCTCAGCCGAGCCAGCCGTCTCAGCCCTCTCAGCCGAGCCAGCCGTCTCAGCCTTCTCAGCCGAGCCAGCCGTCTCAGCCTTCTCAGCCGAGCCAGCCGTCTCAGCCCTCTCAGCCGAGCCAGCCGTCTGAGCCCGAACTGAAGTTCATTGACGTGAACGAGGGCGATTGGTTCTACAATTCCGTGATGTGGGCTGTCAAGAACGGTGTGACCGTTGGCACGACCCCGACGACTTTTGAGCCCTACACCGCCTGCACCCGCGCCCAGATGATCGAGTTCCTGTGGAACGCTGTCGGCAAGCCGGCTGCGACCATCAAGTCCGTTCCGTTCACCGACGTTCCGGAGTCTGGTAGCGACGATTACTGGTACGAGGCTTCTCTCCTGTGGGCCTACGAGGCAGGTATCGTTGCCGGCACGAATGACGGCAGCACGTTCAGCCCGGACCAGGTCTGCACCCGCGCTGAGATGATCAGCTTCATCGCCCGTCTGCTGTCGGACGGTGCAACCGCTGATATGCCGTTCGTTGACGTTCCGGCCAGCGCCTGGTACTATAACGAAGTGCAGTGGGCATGGGCCAACGGCCTGACTGTCGGCACCAACGATGGTACCACGTTCAGCCCGGACAACGCCTGCATCCGCGCGGAGGCTGTTGAGTTCCTGTACAACGCGTTTGCGGAAGTTGAGTAAACAGTCTGTGCTCAATTCAATGTTTTTCTATCAGAACTTCGGTTGCTAATAGACAAATCATAGGTCCCTAAAGCACAAAGAAGAGATGGGAAAACCTCATCTCTTCTTTTTTAACATATTGAACTGACAAATTTAGAGAGAAAAACACAGAAAAGGAGTTGATGTGAGTCGTGAAAGCGACCCGATTCGCGAACAGAGCCTGGGCTTTTGTGCTGGCCGTCCTGATGACGCTGACGCTCATTGCCCCGCAGGCGCTGGCTGCGAACACTGTAGACCCCGTCAAGCCCGCTGGCGATAAGATCATTGTGAGCCAGACGGATTACACGCTGGTTGACGGCGTTACAGAATCTGACATCTTCCTGAACACCAAGGAAGGCAATGCACAGATCGCCGGCTTTATGACGACGATCGCACCGGGTGCGAAGGCAACATTCAAGGCTTCGTATAACGGTTATTATACTGAAGGCAGCACGCCCGCGTCCCGTAAGGACAAGGCGGCTAACCTGGCCTGGAGCATGGAAAGAACCACGCAGCAGGCTGCCAACTACGTCAAGGCCACCGGCGGCAACGTCATCATGGCCATGAACGGCGACTACTACAACATGCAGACGCTGCAGCCGACCGGCTACCTGATCATGGAAGGAAATGTTATCCAGACAGGCAACGGTGGCACGTGGGAGCCGTACTTTGCGGTTTTGAAGGACGGTTCCTATGCCATTCGTGACGCCGGTGTGGATTGCTCCGACGTCCTGGAAGCAATTTCCGGACCGTTCTATCTGATCAAGGACGGGGTGATCCAGTATAACGGTGATGATCTTATGCCGCGTAACTCCATCGGCCTCAAGGCAGACGGCACGGTCGTGACCTTTATGGCCGACGGTCGTCAGAGCCCGTATTCTGTCGGCATGTCCCTCAATGATCAGGCGGAGTTTCTGGCGGCGCAGGGCGTGGTGACAGCGCTTTATCTCGACGGCGGCGGCTCTGCCACCTGCGCCACCAAGCGCGAGGGCACCAGCGACCTGACCATCCGCAACCGCCCGTCCGACGGTGTAGAGCGCACGGTTGCCAGCGCCCTGCTGCTGGTCTCCACGGCGGAGAACGACGGCGTGTTCGATCATGCCTCCCTCTCCCCGAACAATACGATCTACACGCCCAACAGCCAGATCCAGTTCTCGGCCATCGGTGTGGACGCCAACGGCGGCGAGGCCCCGCTCCCGGAGAATGTGACCTGGACGGTCGCGGACACCAAGAGCGGCACGATCGACGCCAACGGTCTGTTCACGCCCGCGAAAAACTATAAGGGTGATGTGACGGCGCGTCTGCTTGTGGACGGCACCGTCAAGGGCACGACGAGCGTGAAGATCGCGGACATCACGGACCTGTATTTCAGCAGCACGTCCGTGTCGCTGGACTTCGGCGCTGCGTCCGATCTTGGTCTTGTTGCCAAATGTGACGGCGTGGACATCGCCTATAAGCCCGGTGACTTCAAATGGACGATCAAGTCCAAGACGGACGGCGTGTCGGATAAGGACGTCGGCCACATGGACGGCAACACGTTCGTGGCCGGTACCGGCAGCGGCACGATGAACGCGACCGTCACGGTCACTTACGCAAACGACCGTGCCAAGTCGGCGGAGGTCGGTGTGGAGATCGGCAAGCTGCCGGTGACGCTCATGGACTTTGAGCCCATCAACGGCCAGCGCCAGACCTGCGCGCACTACCACTGGGGCAAATCCGATTACGTGGATAACAACATGAATCCCGATGGCGGCTACATCGGCAAAGTGTCCCCGATCACGGTCACGACCAGCGGCACGTATTCCGACAATCCGACGACGGCGGTGCTCAAAGCGCCCTACCGCTTCACGGGCAACTGGGACAGCAGCGTTCCGGCTTCGGACATCTTCCGCGCCAACGGCTATAGCTATTACCTCTGGCCGAACTCCTCTATCACGCAATATTGCTGCGGCGACCTGAAGATGACGACGGCGGCCGAGGGCGGCCAGGTTCGCTTCGGTGATTATTCCATGGAGCTGAACTATGACTACGAGTCTTATAACGATTCGAGCAACTCCAACTTCTATGTTCGCTACTGCGGTGACCAGATCAAGATCGAGGGCACGCCCTCGGAGATCGGCGTCTGGATCTATGCGCCGGAAAACACGCCTGCCTATCAGATCTGGGCGGATATTGAACACTGGGGTCCTGACAAAGATGGTGTCTATGACTACCAGACGAAGAACTACACGCTTACGCATAAAAATGCCAAAGGGGAGATTTCCAAGGTCATTGACTGGACTGGTTGGATGTACTGCTCGGCAAATATTCAGGACATTTGGCAATATCAGAATGAGGAGCACCCGCTGAGCATCATCCCCGGCGCAGGCGTGTTCTGGCTGTCGTATCAGCCGGGCTCTGTCGGTGTGGCCGGTCGAAAGAACGGCACCATCTACTTTGATAACTACCGCGCCGTCTACGGCACGAACCTCGATGACCTGGATAACCCGGTCATCGATGAAATGACGGTCAACGGCCAGACGCTCACGAGCGACGGCGCCACCGTCATCAACGCCAACTCGATCGAAGCAATCGCAAAATATCATGATGTGGACGGTCAGAACCGCTCCGGCATCGATGCAAAGGCGACGACGGTCAAGATCGACGGCGAGCCGATCACGTCAGCGGATTGTTCCGACGCAAATGCGACCGTCCGTCTGAATCTCCAGAACGGCAAGCACACCATGACGGTCTCCGTGTCTGATGCGTTCGGCAACACGGTGGAAAAGACCATGGCTTTCGTCGTCACCGGCGACACGCTGCCGGATGCGGCCACGGTCAGCGTCAGCGGTTCCAACTTTGTCCCGCTCGGCAGCGACTATACGCTGACGGTCGCGGCGGATGGCAAGATCCGCTCCGCGGACATCACGATGCTCAATCTCAACGATGATATCGGCCAGCCGACGGTGACCTATGCCAACGGCGTGACCGGCACGTTGGAGTATGAGTCGGCCGGCTTTAAGAAAGCCAAGCTAACGCTGCACCTCGAGGCGGCCGCCCCGGTCGAGGACGAGCTGGCCGCGCTGACTTTCAAGATCGACGCCGGCTTGAACACGACGGTCAACCAGTTTACGTACACGGTGTCCAACATTGCGCTCACCGCAGCGAACAGCAAGACCTACACGGCGGCCCAGGCGGCGGTGCGTCTGCCGCTGTCGGCGTACTACAGCATTCAGCCCGGCCCGCAGGCGGTCGGCATGTCCAGCGTGATCGCGGTCTATGAAAAGGACGGCAGTCCCGCCGCCGGTGTGACCGTGTATCTCGACGGCAACGAGATCGGCAAGACCGATGCCAACGGCCTGCTCAAGACCGATGCCATGAAGGCCAAGGAAGTCGGCACGGTCTGCACGCTCACGGCCATCGGCACAAAGGGCGTTGGCGAGGCGACGAAGGTCACCGTTCTGGCGGACGCTGCCGGCACGGAGTATACAGGCGTCAATCTCAACGCGGCCGAGAGCAGCAGCACGAGCCAGAACATCAGCTGGCTGTCCGGCCTCAGCACGGGCGGCAAGGCGGTTGTTCAGTACCGCGTCAAGGGCACGGATGCCTGGCAGACGGCTGACGGCACCTGCACGCTCACCGGCTTCTCCACCTCCAAGGACGCTGCCTATGTCAATACGATTCAGCTCACGGGCCTGACGGCCGGCACGGACTATGAGTTCCAGGTCGGCGACGGCAGCACCTGGTCGGATACACACTACTTCCGCACGAGTGCCGCTGCGCAGGACACCACGGCCTTCGTCGTCATGGGCGACACGCAGATGTCCGGTGACCGTGAGGCGGATGCCGAGAGCATCGCGATCCTCGACGCGCTCGGTGCTCTCGTCAAGGGCAAGCAGGTCGATTTCGGCCTCCAGACGGGCGACTATGTCGACAAAGGCACCAACTACGCCATGTGGGCCGAGATGCAGGAGGCGTTTAACCACACGTTCCCGAACGTGGACTTCATCCACACGCTCGGCAACCATGAGTACTACGGCGACTTCAGCGGAAGTACCGCCAGCAGCATCCTCCAGCTCCCAAGCAAGGACTACTACTCCGTGGAGTATGGTGATGTCTATGTTGCCGTCATCAACAATGGCGCCGACCTGAGCGCAGCCTGCGAATGGCTCAAGCAGGACGCGGCGCAGAGCACCTGCATGTGGAAGGTTCTGTCCATCCACCAGCCGCCGTATTACACGAACGCCAAGGGCGGCAGCGAGCGGTTCCATGAGCAGATCCCGGCTGCGGCAGAGGCTGCCGGCATCGACGTGGTCTTCTCCGGTCATAACCACTCCTATGCACGCATCATGGCCAAGGACGGCGAACCCGTCACAGAAAACGGCGTGACCTATTTCATTTGCGGCGATCTGGGCGAGAAGTCCAAAAACATCAACTATGCGATGACCTCCGATTTCTCGTTCGCGTACAAAGAGCAGGACTACGCGGGCCTGATCATGTACGTCACGGCCAACGGCAAGGAAATGACGATCACCGCTTACGACAGCAAGGACGGCCGTGTGGTCGATTCCACGACGCTGCAGTCCCGCTGCTCGAAGGGCCACCAGCTGACGACCTACCAGAATGGCAAGTCTGCCTGTGCGGTCTGCGGCAAGCTGATCGACGTCAAGGACGCGCAGTACACCGGCTGGATGACCGTTGAGGGCACCGAGCAGCAGATGTACTTCCTGGCTGGCGACAAAGTCAAGGGCTGGCAGCAGATCGGCGAGAAGATGCACCACTTCGGCGATGACGGCATCGCCCACGTGACCGAGACGGTCGACACCCGTACCTGCACGAAGTACGGTTGGCTGGAGACCACCTGCAAGACCTGCGGCGCCGTTCATCACAGTGCATCTCTCTGGCCGGAGGGCCATAAGTGGGATGATAACCATGTCTGCACGAAGTGCGGCTTCGTAGGCAGGGATATCTCCAAGGCGGAAGTCAAGGCATATGACGCCGTTTACAACGGCGGCAGCACGCCGTGCTATGTGAAGGCCACCTATGAGGGACAGGCGCTGACGGTCAAGACCAGCGATGCGGGTGTTGACGGCTATGTTTCCTATTCCAACAATACGAAGGTCGGCTATGGTACTGTGACGATCCGCGGTATGGGCGATTATTACGGCACCGTGTCCGCCCAGTATAAGATCGTACCGCCTGTTGTCACCGGCGTTTCGGTGACGGATGTCGGCCAGAAGCGCCTGACCGTCAGCTGGAGCCCCGCGCTGGGTGCGGAAAACTACCGTGTGGAGATCAGCCGCGACGGCGGCACCACGTGGGAAAAGGTGGACGTTATCGCGCAGACCAGCATTGTGGTCACGGGCCTGAACCCGTCGACGGAGTACAGCTTCCGTGTGTATGGCTGCACGAAGATCGGCAATGATTGGTTCAAGTCTCAGCATTATTCCAGTGTCGTCAGCGCGACGACGCTCAACGCCGACCAGTACGCACCGTCCGAGCAGTTCAAGGACATCAGCGCGAAAGTCGACGGACAGACGATCTCCGGCATGCAGTCCGGTGCGGATCAGTACCTGTTCCTGCCGGCCAGTGCGGACCTGAGCAAGCTCGCTCTGACGGTCACGACACAGAACAGCGACGAGCTCAAGATCGAGCTGCAGGGTGCCAAGGGCACGCAGACGCTCGACGGTGCTGCCGTGGACGTCACCAAGCTGGCGGATGTGCAGGACGGCCTGTATGACCTCACGGTCCTCGTCAACGGCCAGAAGGCTGCGGTTGTGCACATCGCACAGTCGGCCAACATCAATGCGCTCTACATCACGAGCGACGACCCGGCCGCAAAGGGCAGAGACTTTGTCGATGCCAGCAAGTCCAACATCGCGACCGGCAAGCTGCTCGTCGTAGACAAGGACGGCAAGACCGTGTATGACGGTGCGCTCACGCAGCTCAAGGCGCGCGGCAACACCACCTTCACCAACGCCGAGAAGAAGTCCTATCAGATCAAACTGGACGGCAAGTCCGACCTGATCGCCTGCGGCGAGAAGGTCAAGACCTGGACGCTGCTCGCCGGCTCCCACGATGCAACGCTCATGCGCGACAAGATGTTCAAGGATCTTGCCAAGTCGCTCGGCATGCCGTACACGGCCAGCACCGACTGGGTGGATCTGTACTACGACGGCGTGTATCGCGGCACATACATCGTCAGTGAGAAAAACTCCGTCAACAAGACAGGCGTCAACATCACCGATATGGAGGGTGCCTACGAAAAGCTCAACCCCGGCTACGGGGAGAATGCTTCCACGGCGCTGGCCGAGAACAAGTACGGCCAGACCTATCAGTACACCACGGGTCTGACCGAGCCGGAGAACATCACTGGCGGCTACCTGCTCGAGCTCAACGGCACGAAGCTCGACGAAAGCTACAACCCGAAGTATGACGAAGCCAGCGGCTTCATCACCGGTAAGGGCTCCGCGATGAATGTCAAGAGCCCCGAGTATTGCGGCAAGGACGCAATGGCCTATATCAGCGAGTACTATCAGGAGTTTGAGGACGCCGTCTACGCGAAGGATGCCGACGGCAACTTCACCGGCTACAATGCGCAGACCGGCAAGTACTACTATGAGTACTGCGATCTGAACTCGCTGGTTCAGGCTTACCTGATCCAGTACCTCTCCGGCAACTCCGACGCGTTCTACTCCTCGTTCTTCTTCTATAAGGACGTGGACGGCCTCATGTACGCCGGCCCCGTCTGGGACATGGAGCTGACCGGCGGCGGCGGCTGGTCCGGTGTGATCACGTCGGACAACACCTTCATCAACGGTCGCTATCTTGTCCAGGCACTTACCAAGATCCCCGGCTTCCGCGCTGCGGTGAACAACTACTATCACAACACCTTCCTTGCACAGGCGCAGGCGCTTGTCGGCGACAACGGCAAGGTTCAGAGCTACTACAACCGCATCTCGGCCAGCGCTGCGATGAACTATCGGCAGTGGCCGCTGATTCGTGTCGGCAAGCCGAGCTCGGATAATCACTTTTGGCCCAGCGGTACGACTTATACCGATACCGTCACGGATCTCAACACCTGGCTGACCGCGCGCATTGCGAAGATGAGCGCAGAGTTTAATTACACCTGGGACAATGGTGTTGTGACGAAGGAGCCGACTTGCTCCGAGTACGGCGTTCGCACCTACACCTGCGAAAATGGAAACATTATGCTTGAGAGCATCCCGCTCAAGCCGCACACGCCGGAAGTGATCCCGGCGAAAGCCGCGACCTGCACAGAAACCGGCCTGACCGAGGGCAGCAAGTGCTCGGTCTGCGGTGAAGTGCTCACGGCGCAGGAAGTGATCCCGGCGCTTGGCCACAAGGAAGTGGTCGACCCGGCGAAGGCTGCGACCTGCACGGAGACCGGCCTGACGGAGGGCAAGCACTGCTCCGTCTGCGGTGAGATCCTCGTTGCACAGACGGTGGTCCCGCTGGCACCGCACACGCCGAAGGCGACACAGATCACTCCGGCGACCTGCACGAAGGACGGCGCAGCGGGCGGCATGGTCTGCTCGGTCTGCGGCGCGACGCTGGAAGGCCAGAAGCGCATTCCGGCCAAGCACCACTATGTTGACGGCTACTGCACGGTCTGCGAGAAGCAGGATCCGATGAGCATCCCGTGCACAGGCGACGAGCATTGCCCGGGCTATCTCTTCAGCGATATGCCGGCGGTCGACTTCTGGTCGCACGATGCGATCGACTTCGTCGTTGCGCACAAGCTCTTCTACGGCACGAGCGCCACGACCTTCGAGCCTGAGACCAAGCTCTCCCGCGCAATGATCGTTGAGATCCTTTACACGCTCGAGGGTGAGCCTGCCGTTACCGGCAAGAACCCCTTCAGCGACGTTGCGGATAACGAATGGTACACCAACGCGGTGATCTGGGCGGCACAGAACGAGATCGTGGCCGGCATTGGCGACGGCAAGTTTGACCCGAACGGCGATGCAACGCGTGAACAGACTGCGACGATCCTGCATGAATATGCGATGTTCAAGGGCTGCGATGTGGACGTGTACGGTGATCTGTCCGCGTTTACGGACATGGACAAGGTTTCCGATTTCGCGAAGGAGCCCATGACCTGGGCGGTCGCCGAGAGCCTGATCTCCGGCGCTGTCGTCGATCACCAGACGGTGCTCGATCCGCAGGGCGTGACGACGCGCGAACAGTTCGCGATGATCATGGCGATGTATGTGATGAACGTCCTCCCGCTTACGCCCGAGGAGCCGACGGAGCCGAGCGTTCCGACGGAGCCGAGCGTCCCGACGGAGCCGAGTGTTCCGGCGGAGCCAAGTGTTCCGGCAGAGCCGAGTGTTCCGGCAGAGCCGAGTGTTCCGGCAGAGCCGAGTGTTCCTGCAGAGCCGAGTGCTCCCCAGGACCAGACGGTTATCGAGCATTCGTAAGGATGGTTCCAACCTGTAAGCATTCCAAAACCTAACGGGGCACCCCGGAGCGGTAAAGCC
>ERZ772865.3900-NODE-3900-length-10705-cov-4.013897_pt1 | contig 10705 bp, 10 predicted proteins | sample MGYA00512133_ERZ772865 | MGnify/ENA primary metagenome ERZ772865 (study PRJEB29015, sample SAMEA2737722) | human gut metagenome | biome: human gut; feature: human-associated habitat; material: faeces | place: China | collected 2012 ...
CCAACGTACAGCTCCACTCACAAAAAACGAAATTTATCTCACTTTCTCGAAGTCTTACAGCGTGTAGAAATTTATTATTTAACTTTTTCTACACGCTGAACTTTTTGCTTATTTTTAATTTAGGTGGGAATTAATTTCATTTTCTATTTTTTTAAGCTTTTTCATTGAAGTAAGTCCAATATCAACTGTAACAACCCCGCCGTTTTTAAGAGTAATTATAACCTGCGACTGCCTGTCATTAAAATTCTTTTTAAGGCTTGCCTTTGTGTCTTTATGGATTTTAATATTTTCAACATCATCATAATTAAACACATTGTTTTCATCATGAGCGGTGAATTCAAACGTTTCATCTCCAAAAACAATTCCTTGACTTACAACATATTTGCTCACAAGTACGGCAACGGCTATTGCAAAAAGGTCAATAATCGCAAAAAGAACGGAGTAAACGCTCACATTTTGGATAAGCTTTTTAACAGCGAAAACGGCATAAGCTACAGTGGCTGCGTCAAGTGCCAAAACCACCAAAAGCGTAACGGGTGAAATTATGCGATATAATTTATTTTTCATTTGAATTTTTTCTCCTTATAATCATCGAGCAGTTTGATATCCCTTGCCTGAAACACCCTGCCGCTCAAATAGGACAGCAAATTATCGTCATCAAATGCAAATTTAAGCTTATAGCTGTAAAGCGCCTGACGGTATCTGCCCTCTTCCCTGCCGTATTTACCGTCGCCGTAAAGAGGATGACCGATATGCGCAAGATGCGCCCTGATTTGGTGAGTTCTTCCTGTTAAAAGTTCAATTTCAAGAAGAGATGCATCGTCATAATAATCAAGCACCTTATATTTGGTAATAATTTTTTTAGAGCCTTCAACCTGATTATCTGTTACCTTGACAAGATTTTTCCTCTCGTCTTTAGTAAGAAATGCAGTCAATGTTTCCTCACTTTTCGGCATTTTACCGTAAACCACGGTTAAGTAATACTTTTCAATCTCTCTTGATTTAATCTTTGCATTGAGAATTTTAAGTGCTTCAAGATTTTTAGCACCGAGCACAAGACCGCCTGTGTTTCTGTCAATTCTGTTAGCAAGTGACGGAGTAAAGCTTGACGTTTCAGGCGACCATTCCCCTTTTTTGTAAAGATATTTTTTCAGCCTTGCAACAAGGTTATCAATATATTCCTTACCGTCGGGATGACACAAAATGCCAACCTTTTTGTTGATTATGATAACATTTTCATCTTCATAAACAATATCAAGTTCGTCTGACGCTTTCATAAAATCGAGATGCTTGACCTTTAACTTCAGCACGTCGTCCTTAAGATAAAGTTCAAGTAAATCGCCCTCATTAAGCTTTTGGTCATTTGTGCAACGCTTTTTATTAACTTTAATATTCTTTTTTCTTATTTCCTTATACATAAGCGACTTGGGAACAGACTCAAATGTCTTTTCAATAAACCTGTCAACTCTTGTTCCTGCGTCACGCTTGGATATAACAAAGCTTTTCATTAAAATCAGTTATTCTCTCTTCTTTTCTTTTCCTCTTCAAGCTCCTGCTTTTCCTTATAAAACATATTAGCCTTAACATAAATTTGGATAAAATCTTTCATAATTTCTGCAAGCTCACCCTTTTGGTAATTTGCAAGAATAATTCTTTCATCATCATCAATAACAAGCGGGCCTCTTTCAAAATCGTTAAAAGTAGGCATAAGAGAATATGTATCATTAGTCTTAACAATCGAAATAAGTGTATAATCGGCAGTAGCGTTTACAAAGCCTGTTTTTTTAGTGTACTTTTCAATAGTTGAAAGCGGAGAGGAATCATTGTGTTTTTTGGTATAGCAATAAGAAATAACCTCTTCAACAAAGCTTTCAATTTGGCTGTCAGAATAAGGTGCTTTAAGAAGAACGACCTTATCAATATCCGCAATCCCGTATTTATCGCTTTCACCGCAAGGAATACCAATCATATTTTCATTTTCATCAATATATATGCTGATTGTAGAAAAATCTCTTTTTGTATCGCTCATATTTACACCTCTGTGAAAATTAGTGATGATATTATACAATAATTTAAGTAAAATTACAACTTTATTTGAAAAAGACGTTTTATAATGATATAATCAAAGAAAAAGCTTAGGAGTGTTAGCTTGAAAAAAGTTTTAATTACGGGTGGTGCAACGGGTATAGGCAAATCGACGGCTATGCTTTTTGCACAAAAGGGATATGATGTTTTTGTGACATATAACCAAACCGAGCCGGATTTTGACGGCGTTACAAAAATCAAATGTAACTTAGAAAATGAAGAAGATATATTAAATCTGTTTAAAACGGTTGGAAATATCGACGTTCTTGTAAACAATGCGGGAATAAGCCTTATTAAGCAAATTAACGACACCACGGCAGAGGAATACGACAAAATAATGAGCGTTAATGCAAGGTCGTATTTTCTTTGCTCAAGAGAAGCAATCAAGCTTATGCTCAAAAGCCACGAGGGCGCAATAGTCAATGTTTCATCAATGTGGGGGCAAACAGGTGCTTCGTGCGAAATTGCATATTCAATGAGCAAGGCGGCAGTTATCGGTTTGACACGTTCGCTTGCAGAGGAACTTGCACCAAGCGGCATAACGGTAAATTGCGTATGCCCCGGAATAATTGACACAAGAATGAACAATATGTTTGACAAAAATGAGCTTGAAGAGGAAGTGCCTTTAGGCAGGCTGGGAACAAGTGAGGAAGTTGCAGACGCAATCTTTTATCTCACGCAAAACAAATATATCACCGCCCAAATTCTCGGCGTAAACGGCGGAATAATATAATATGTAAAAGAAAAGATGAGTCGATTAATTTTCAACTCATCTTTTTTCTTAAGTTATCGTAAGGTTTGTTGTTTAATATAAAAAATTATGATATTATAAACTAAATTATATATAAACAAAAAAGAGGCGGAAAAAGGTTATGGCAGAGAAGATATTTTTACTTGAAGATGATGCTTATCTTCGTGACGGGCTTTTAGAAATGCTGCAAGGCAGAGATTACGAAGTTGAAAGTGCCGAAAGTATCAAAAAGGCAGAGATAATCATTAAAGAAAAACGCTTTTCCCTGCTTATTTTTGACGTTATGCTTTCCGATGGCTCTTCATTTGATTTGTGCGAAAGGCTTAGAGCGCACGGAATCCGTGCAACACTGAAAGTTCGGGAAGCGAATAATATTCCGATTATTATACTGTCAGCAAAATCGGAAGATGCGGATAAGATACTCGGACTTAATGTAGGAGCGGACGATTATGTTACAAAGCCGTTTAAGCTTTTAGAGCTTCTTTCAAGAATACGTGCGCTTATCAGAAGAAATGCTTTTCAAAATTTTGTAAGCAGTGATTTGGTAATTGACACAAATAATATGACAGTTAAAAAGGACAATCAAAATATATTTGTCACAAAAACGGAATTTCAAATTCTTTCGATGCTTATAAGAAACAACGGCGCAATAGTCACAAGGTCAAGCCTTTTGCAAAGCATTTGGGACGACAGCGGAAATTTTATTGATGACAACACATTATCTGTTCACGTAAGCAGACTCAGAGAGAAAATCGGAGCAGATAAAATTGCAACCGTGCGAGGAATAGGATATCGTTGGGAGGAAAATATATGAAAATTATTATCCTTTCAATTTTATGCGGTATATTGCTTTTGATATCCTTTATCCTTTTAATCCAAAATTACAAGTTAAAAAAGGACACAAGGGCCTTGATTGAGAGTATTGATGAATTTACAAATCAGGGAAAAACAACACAAATAAGCCTTTGGGATAACGATTTTGCACGGCTTCAAAATGCCGTGGGTGACCTTGAAGAATTAGTCAATCTTGAAAAAGGCAAGCTGTATAACGAAAACAAGAAAAACGTTCAATTTATATCCGACATATCGCACCAACTTAAAACTCCGATTGCGGCGCTCAGGCTTTACTGCGAAATGGACCTTGCAAGCGGTGAAAACGCACACGCACAAAAGGAACTTGAATTAATCGACAAAACAGAGCAGCTGATATATAAGCTTTTGAAGCTTGAAAAGGTCAAACTTGACACATATTATATGAATTTTGAACAAAACGACCTTAACGAAATATGCCAAAAGCTCATTTTAGATTTCAAGCCGCTTTTTAAGGAGAAAAATTTTGAGTTAAACGGCACCAGCAAAATCAGGTGCGACAGAGAATGGATTTACGAGGCACTTTCAAACATAATAAAAAACGCCTGCGAACACACAGACGATAAAGGAAATATTAAAATCACAATAACAGACAGCGAACGCTCGGCAACAATAGAGATTGAAGATGACGGCGGCGGAATGAAGGAGGAGGAAATACCGAATCTTTTCACCCGTTTCTACAAGGCTGAAAGCTCGGCAAAAAGCAGTACGGGCATCGGGCTTGCAATAAGCAAGGCAATTATTGAGCGCCACCATGGGCTTATCACGGCGCAAAACAAAAACGACGGCTTATGCATTACAATATGCCTGCCTAAAATCGACGGCTACGAGGCGCTGTAAATAAGAAATCAAAATACCGCCCTTTTGAATAAATCGGGCGGATTTTTTGTCATTATTTCAAAACATTACGAAATCTTAAGATTAAAGTAAGTTTAATTAAAGATTGGTGCTGTATTATTAAGATAAAGAAAAAGATTAACATCGAAAGGAAAAGCAAAATGAAAATAATCGAATGTAAAGACCTCACAAAGGAATACATTAGCTCAGACAGCACCGTTAAGGCGGTTGACAACGTGAGCATATCGTTTGAGCAGGGAGAATTTTGTGCCGTGACAGGTCCGTCAGGCTCAGGCAAATCCACATTTTTGCACATTCTCTCCTCTCTTGAAAATGCAACGAGCGGCTATGTAATTTACGGTGAAAAAAGGCTCAGCGACTACAGCGACAATCAGCTTTCAATTTTGAGGAGAAGAAGATTCGGCTTTGTTTTTCAGTCCTACAATCTTGTAAACGAGCTGACGGGATACGAAAACATAATTTTGCCCATTATGCTTGATAAGAAAAAGATTGACGAAAAATATATTGATAAAATCATTTCTATGCTCGGAATTGAGGACAGGCTTTCACATTTGCCGAGTGCGCTTTCGGGCGGCCAGCAGCAGAGAATTGCAATAGCAAGAGCACTTGCAAACAAGCCGTCAATCCTTTTTGCAGACGAACCTACGGGTAATCTTGACAAAAAGAGCGGTCAAGAAGTGCTCTCACTTTTAAAATATTGTGCAAAGGAATTTGGAATTACACTCATACTTGTAACCCACGATTTGCACGTTGCCGAGCAGGCAGACAGAATACTCACCATTGAGGACGGCAAAATAATTGCCGACACAAAGGCGGTGGCTGAAAATTGAAAAAGGAATTGACAGTTAATACCCTTGCGCTCGGAAATATAAAAAACAGAAAAAAGCAATACACAATTATGATTATCGGCATTATTCTTGCAATGGTATTTTCAAGCAGTATCGTGTTTTTATACTCGGCGGCGCAGGAAACAAGCAATGCAAATTACTACAAAAGCCACGGATATGAAACTATGATTATATCCGCCGCAGGGATTGACGAAAGCGATTTTAAGGCTTTGCAAGACGACAAAACCGTTGAAAGCTTAGGCACGGCGCACACCTTGGGCTATGCATATAACAAAAACGAAAGTAAATCTTTAGGCTCAAACATTGCATACTTTGACGAAAACGGCAAAAATCTTGCAAATCCCATCCTTCTTGACGGCAAATATCCGCAAAACAAGGGCGAGGTTGCGATTGAAAAGACAGCGCTTTCAAAATTAGGATATAAAAATGCAAAAATCGGCGATACAATCACATTTCAGCTTGATATTCAAAATGACTGCTCAAATTATTACAAAACAGTGGAAAAGAAATACAAGCTCGTCGGAATTTTGCAGGATAAAAAATCGATTATAGGCTATTCATATTTCGAATCTGACCAATACGACACGCTTATTCCTGCAATCCTTGTATCAAACAAGGAAAAAATCGACGCAGGCGGTAAAGAAATGCTTGCGTTTTATATAAAATGTAAGAATAAAAATTTTGATGAAATCAGTAAATCGGTTTCACAAAAAGCCACTTCAGAAATAAACGATAATTATGTATCATCAAACAACTCGGCAAGCTTTGACGATTTAACGTCGGGAGGCGACCTCGCCGTTTTGCTTCTCATTGTGCTTATTTTAGCCTCCTGCGTTGCCATTGTAAATTCGTTTAACAACAATCTTAAGGACAGACGAAAGCAAATAGGTATGCTCAGGGCTATAGGCACAACGAAAAGGCAGATTATAAATATTTTCGGACGTGAGGCATTTATAATTTCGCTTATCTGTGTTCCGATTAGCTTGGCAATTTCATATTTCACGGTAAGCCTTTTATTAAAGCTTGCGATAAAAGACGCCGTTATGTCAAAAAGCCTTATTGTGCTGCCGGTTGCGGCAGTAATCAACGAAGCCGTAGTTATGCTTGCGGCACTAATTCCGCTTATTTCAGCCTCCAAAACCTCGCCTATGCAGGCAATAAGAATTGTTGAAACGGCAAGGAAATTTAATAAAAAGAGAATTAAAACAAAGAAAGAATATAATCCCGAAAAGCTGATTGCAAAAAGAAACTTAGGCTTTTACAAAGGAAGCAAGATTACGGTTTGCATTATTCTTACAGCAACAATTTTGCTTTCCAATTACGGCTGGGCTTCTGTAATAAGCTCAAATGATTCGCATTTAAACAGCGCAAGCTATGACTATAAGCTTCTTACTATGTATGAAAGCGGAGAACAGGGAATCAATGAGGCTGAAAGGCAGGATATTGAGGCTTTGCCTTATATCGGCGAAACCGAGGGCAGAAAAACCGCAAACGCTTATCTTTATTTTGACAAGATAACGGACTTTTTCAGGGCTATAAATTACGACGTATTTATGAATCACGAGGAGATTAACAACACCAACGACCTTGTAAATCAGGTTAAAAACGGTAAGCCGAACGAGGACTACGAGAAAGAAAAAAAGGATTTAAAAATAAGCAAGGAATACTGCTCTATAGACATTAATGCTTATGATGAGGCGCAATTTAAAATGGCGAAAAAATATGTTGACGACGGAAAAATCAACTACTCCGCTTTAAAATCGGGAGATGAAATAGTCCTCATAGCGCCGAAAAAGGTTGAAGCCACAGGCAAAATCGGAGTAACCAAGACTTTTGAATCGACTCAAAATTTTGATAATGATATTGGCAAAAAAACAGTCGGCTCAAAAACGCTTATAAAAGCCGATTCACCGTACAAGGCGGGAGATAAAATAACGTTTCGATTAAAAAGCGGTGAAGAAAAAACGGTTAAAATAGGCGCAATAATTCACCCCTATTCTTATGAAAATACAAGCGTTAATTTTTCATCTGACTTTCAAATAGCTACCACGATTGACGGAATGCGTGCATTTGACAAAAATTTAAAATACAACTTGCTGTATATCAATGCAAGCGAAGAGGTTGACGATAAAATTGACGAAGAGATTACAGAGGAGCTTAGCACTTATACCGAAAAATACGGCGGATATTTAAATTCAATTTATGAAAGCCGTCAGTTCTTAGAAAAACAAAAAATGCTTGAAATCGTAACGATTGTAAGTATATTAATAATCTGTTTTGCGGTAAGCCTCAGCATTATTAACAACGCAATGAGCGCAAGAATAAGAGAAAGCAAGAGAGAAATCGGAACGCTCAGGGCAGTAGGCGCAGACGAAAGAGCGCTGACTAAATCATTTATAAATCAAATGACGTCAATGTTTACGCTCGGAATAGGCATAGGCTTCGGACTTTATATATTAAGTTTTGCCATAATAAAAATAATCGGTAAATATCTTTATGACATAAATTTAGCGTTAACATTTAATCCTTTGCCGGCAATAATCATTTCGCTTGTTTTATTCCTTTTATGCTCAATTAACTCATGGGTAAAAGTAAGAAAAGAAATGAAAAACAGCATAGTTGAAAATATAAGAGAATTATAGAGGAAAATTATGAAAAAGCTACTTTGTATATTTATTTCAATAATATTATGCTTTAGCTTTGGTATGACGGCTTTTGCAGAGGAGGACGACACCGCACCGAACGATACTCAAAGTGCATCGCAACCACGGTTAATGGTGGAAAGCTATACCCTTTCAAAGCCTGATTTAAAGCCAAACGAAAGCGCAACGCTTGAAATAAAACTAAAAAACCACAGCCTAAAGAAAAATATAAACAACATTGCAATCACTCTAAGCGACGAGGCAAACGAAATAAGCACAATAGGTGTAAATTCAGGCTATATTGATAAAATTATTCCAAATTCCACCTACACATACACCGCCACAATAAGAGCGACGAAAACAGCAAGCGAGGGTGTGCACAAGCTGGCTGTCAGTTTAGAATATGAGGACGATGATTATACTCAATATACGTCAACGTCGCAAATATCAATAAATATTACAAAGAAAAAGAAGGCTTCAACAACAAAAAAGGCGGCTAAAAAGAAAACAACGCAAAATGCCTCCCGTCCGCAATTAATTGTCACCTCCTACTCTCTTGACGGCAAATACGTATCGCCGTCAAAAAGTGCAAATTTATCCGTAATTCTAAAAAACGAGAGCAAGGACAAATTCATTAAAAATTTGAAACTTACTATAAGCGAGGAAAAAAACGACATTAAATTCAAAAGGGAAACCTTTTTTGTTGATGAAATAAAGCCAAAGGGCACTTATACGTTAAATATTGAATTAACCGCCGCAAAAACGGCTGAAATAGGAGAGCACAAGCTCGTTTTGGCAAGCACTTATGAGGACAAATATTTCACCTCGTTTGAAAGCTCGGATAATATTTTAATTAATGTCAAGCAAAAGACAGCGCTTGATTATGACGGCATTATTCTTCCAAAAAAGCTTACGCAGGACGATACGGCTACTATGGAAGTAAATTTGATGAACACGGGCAAATCGGCAATAAGAAATGCAAAAATCAGCTTTGACATTGACGGACTTGAAACGGGAGGAGTCCTCTTTATCGGCGAGATAAAGGCAGGCGAAAGTAAGACGGGAAGCGCTAATTTTCAGGTGAGTTCATCTAAGCTCGGCGACGTAAAAGGCACGGCAACGCTGAGCTATGAGGACGATTTCGGAAAAAGCTACAGCGAAAGCATTTCCCTTTCAAGCACGATTATTAAAAAGAAGGCTGTAAAAAGCGACAGCGACATGGATAAAAAGAAGTCAAAATTTTCTCTTTGGTGGCTGTTTTTACTTATCGGCTTGGCAATCGGCGGCGGTGTAGGCGCAATAATTCCGATTTCAATCAACCAAAGCAAAAAACGCAAAGAGGACGATTTAAGATTATAAATATAAAAAAAAGGAACGGCGAGATTTTATTCTCACTGTTCCTTTTTCTTTGTCAGAATTTCTTTTGGATATCCAATTCATTCATAATACTTTATTAAATTATCATTATTTTGACAAAAAGTAAATATATGTGGTGTGAAATGACTGTTTTTCGGTGTGAAATACAGAATATTAATGACATATAGTCATATTTGTGATATAATTATTTTTGTATTTGTTACTTATTTTTCGAGGAGAAGTAATATATGGTCAGTATTTATATTTGTGATGACGATAAAATATTCAGGCAAAAACTATATGACAATTTAAAGGCAAAATGCGAAAAAATCGGAATTGACTACACACTTTCGCTCATATCCACTTTTGAAGAATTAAAGGAAAATTCAAGCAAAATAGATATATTATTTCTTGACGTTTTACTCGGTGATATTAATACAATTAATCAAATCATCAAAGAGGACGTTGCCGTTAACTTTGAGCTTGTTATACTAACGTCATTTCCGGGTGAAATCTATAATATTTCAAAAATTTCACCGACATATTATCTTGACAAATTAAGGTCAGATGAAAAAAATCTCTCAAATGCGCTGAATAAATGTATTCAAAATCTTGAAAACAGACGAAAACAGAAAATAATAATTGAACACGAAAAAATAAGCGAAACAATCGACCTAAACGACGTTACTTATATCGAAGCGCAAAATAAAGCAAGTGTTTTGTATTTTAATGACGGAAAAAGCATAACGGCAAATATCAAGTTTTCAGATTTGCTTTCAAAATGCAGTATTAATTTTCAACAATGCAGCAGAAGTTTTGCGGTTAATTTTGATTACGTTTTAGGCTTCAAATGGCACAAATATATATTACTAAACGGCGAGCAAATAACAATTTCGAGAAGTAATTACAAGACGCTGACAGAAAATTACAAAAAATATTTGGAAATATAGCATAAATATCATTTAGTTTGAAAGGCTGCGATAATAAATGGGACAGATAATAGATTTAAGTCACTTTTCAATTTGGCTTTTAATTCTTTCAATTTGCAAAGGCTTTGCTCTTTTCACGATTATTCACACACTTTATAAAGATAAATTCAATTCCTTTATAACGCTTATAACAACGCTTATATCAATTTCTACTTGGAACTTAGTCAACCAATATTCCAAACTTTTAGCCGAGAAAGCGGATAACAGTGCTTTTGTAATATTAAGCTACGTATCGCTGATTTTATTTATATTTGCCGTCTTTGCAATAAGCATTGATACAAAAACAAAAAACAAAATCACAGGCTC
>ERZ772865.3904-NODE-3904-length-10699-cov-4.791526_pt1 | contig 10699 bp, 8 predicted proteins | sample MGYA00512133_ERZ772865 | MGnify/ENA primary metagenome ERZ772865 (study PRJEB29015, sample SAMEA2737722) | human gut metagenome | biome: human gut; feature: human-associated habitat; material: faeces | place: China | collected 2012 ...
GCAGAAGGAATTTATCGGGAAGCAATCGAATGGATCAACGCGCAGGATGCCTTTGTGCTTGCGGTGGATCTTCCCTCCGGAATCGAAACGGATACCGGGGCGGTGCTTGGCTGCGCTGTCCGGGCAGACGTGACAGTCACGTTCGGCTTCTGGAAGCGCGGGCTTTTGTTCTATCCGGGCTGCAACTATACCGGAAAAGTGATCTGCACACAGATCGGCATCACTGAGGATGGATTTTTGGATCAGACGCCGGAAGCCTTTACATTTACTGCACCGGTGGCAGAGCTGCTTCCGGCACGCCCTGAGGATGGAAATAAGGGCACGTTTGGAAAAGTGCTGCTGCTTGCGGGCAGTGAAGCTATGGCGGGAGCGGCGATTCTGTGCGGTCGGAGTGCGTTTTATGCAGGAAGCGGCATGGTAAAGCTTTCCTGCCCGACATTGATACATCCGGTGATTCAGACGGCGCTTCCGGAGGCAATGACCGCAGATTCTGTGGAAGCATCCGCCAGATGGGCGGATGTGATCGGCGCAGGTCCCGGGCTATCCTTATCTGATCGCGCCCGGAAAGAGCTTTTGTTTGTGCTGCAGCAGACCTTGCAGCCCCTTGTGTTGGATGCGGACGCAATCAATCTTATCGCAAAGGACGAAGCACTTTTACAGGAGCTGATTGAACACCAGCAGAATCCGGCGACGCGCCGGAAGCTGATTTTAACGCCGCATCCCGGGGAGCTTGCCCGGCTGGAGGGCTGCGCGATTGAAGAAATTTTAAAACAGCCCGTGTTCTATGCAAAAAAGTGGGCGAATCGTTTGCAGGCAGCTGTTCTGTGTAAGGGTGCGAGAAGCATTGCAGCTTCGCCGGACGGCAGCATTTATATCAATCGCAGCGGCAACAGCGGCATGGCGGTGGCCGGGAGTGGGGACGTACTGACCGGAATTGTGACGGCACTGCTTTCGACGATCGACGATCCGTTCTGGGCGCTGTGTATCGGCGTCTATCTGCACGGTCTGGCAGGCGACTTGGCAGCCCATACAAAGGGCGAATACAGTATGACCTCCAATGATATCGCGGAAGCGGTCTGGGCGGTACTTGTGAAGCAGGAGAAAAATTATGTGTGAGGAAATGATCAAAAATCCATATAGAAGAGTGTGGGCTTGCGTAAATCTGGACGCGCTGCACGACAATCTGCGCCAGATTGCAGCCTGTCGGAAAAATGATGCCGGAATCATCGCGGTCATCAAAGCGGACGGTTACGGACACGGCGCGGTGATGCTGGCGCGGGAAATGGATGAAATCCCGGAAGTCATCGGCTATGCGGTGGCAACGGAGGAAGAGGCAGTATTGCTGGCAGATGCCGGAATCAAAAAGCCCGCGATGGTGCTCGGCTATACCTTTCCGGAGGCTTATGAGGAAATGGCACTTCGGGGTGTCCATGCGACGGTTTTCACCGATCAGATGCTGGAGGATATGAACCGTGCTGCCCAAAAAGCTGGCAAAAAAATGCATGTTCACATCGCGGTAGACACCGGTATGTCGAGAATCGGCATCCGCCCGGACGATGAGGGACTTTCCTTTGTCGCACGCGCGATGCAGTATCCGAATCTTTCCATTGAGGGGATTTTTACCCATTTTGCGACAGCGGATGAAGCAGATAAATCCAGAACGAATGTGCAGTATGAAAAATTTTCGAGCTTTACCGACCGTGTGGAAAAGGAGCTTTCCCTGAAAATCCCGCTGCGGCATTGCTCCAACAGTGCGTCCATCCTGGAGCTGCCCGACATGCACATGGATGCGGTGCGCGCCGGAATCATTCTCTATGGCATGTGGCCGTCAGATGAAGTCAAGCGCGACGGCATCGTGTTAGAACCGCTCCTGTCTTTAAAGAGCCGTATCGCTTATATCAAAGAGCTGGATGTAGGGCAGGAAATCAGCTACGGCGGGACGTTCTGTACAGCGAATCCTATGCGTGTGGCGACGATTCCAGTGGGTTATGCGGACGGCTATCCGCGCGGACTTTCCAACAAGGGCGATGTTCTGATTGCCGGAAAGCGCGCAAGGATCCTGGGACGCGTCTGCATGGATCAGTTCATGGTCGATGTGACAAAGATTCCTGAGGCAAAGGTAGGGGATATCGCAACGCTCATCGGCACAGACGGCATCGAAACGATTACAATGGAAGAAATCGGCGACCGCTCCGGCAGATTTAACTACGAAACTGCGTGCTGCCTCGGAAAGCGGATTCCACGCGTCTATGAAAAAGGCGGAAAAATCGTCTGTACGCGGGATTATTTTCACGAAGAGAAACTCTTTTTTTAAAGAATGGTATACGCGCTGAGAAAGCAGCCAATACTTGTCCTGAGGTAAAAAAACAGGAAAGGAAGAAAAAAGAGTGAAGCGCGGAGATATTTATTATGCAGATTTAAGACCCGTGGTCGGATCGGAACAGGGAGGTGTCCGCCCGGTGCTGATTATCCAGAACGATATCGGCAACCGTTACAGCCCGACTGTGATCTGTGCGGCGATTACTTCCAGGATGAATAAAACAAAGCTTCCGACCCATATCGAAATTTTTTCCGGGGAATATGAAATCGAAAAGGATTCCGTAATTTTGTTGGAACAGCTCCGCACAATAGATAAAAAGAGGCTGAAAGACAAAGTATGCCATCTGGATGCGCGGGTGATGAACCGCGTAAACTCTGCCTTGAAGGTCAGCCTTTCGCTGGATACATAAAGAAACCGTACAAAGCAGATGTTTTCTTGACGTTTTCCAGCCAAAATGCTATGATAAAGAACTAGAAATACGTTAGATAAAGGAGAAAAGAAATGTCCGGACATTCAAAATTTGCAAACATCAAGCATAAAAAAGAAAAAAATGACGCTGCAAAGGGAAAAATTTTCACCATTCTCGGAAGAGAAATTGCAGTTGCCGTAAAAGAGGGTGGTCCTGACCCTGCGAACAACTTCAAGCTGGCACAGGTCGTTGCAAAGGCAAAATCCAACAACATGCCTAACGACACCATTGAACGAGGAATTAAGAAGGCTGCCGGCGACGTCGGCAACGTTAATTACGAATATATTACTTACGAAGGCTATGGCCCCGGCGGAATCGCAATCATCGTCGATGCCCTGACCGATAACAAGAACCGTACCGCTGCCAACGTCAGAAGCGCGTTCACAAAGGGCAACGGCAACATTGGCACACCTGGCTGTGTATCCTTTATGTTCGATAAGAAGGGTCAGATCATCATCGATAAAGAAGAATGCGATATGGAAGCGGACGATCTGATGATGACCGCTCTGGATGCAGGCGCAGAGGATTTCAGCGAGGAAGAGGACAGCTTCGAAATTCTGACCGATCCCGATACTTTTGAAGAAGTGCGCGAAGCGCTGGAGAAGGCAGGCATTCCGATGGCATCCGCAGATGTTACCATGATTCCTCAGAACTATGTCAAGGTAACAGACGAGACTGCATTAAAGGGACTGCAGCGTACCCTGGATCTGCTGGACGAGGATGACGACGTTCAGGCAGTATATCACAACTGGGACGAAGAATAAAACGGACAAAAGACCGGATTTTTGCCGGAAAGACAAAGAGGTAAGAGGATACTATGGCATACGCAAAGGAAACGATCTGTATACAGTCTGGCTGGAAGCCGAAGAACGGAGAACCGAGAGTGCTCCCGATTTATCAGAGTACGACGTTTAAATATGAATCCTCTGAGCAGATGGGCAGACTTTTTGATCTGGAGGAATCCGGATATTTTTACAGCCGTCTGGCAAATCCGACCAACGACTGTGTCGCACAGAAAATCTGTGAACTGGAGGGCGGCGCAGCAGCGATGCTGACCGGTTCCGGACAGGCGGCAAACTACTATGCCGTTTTCAATATCTGCGAGGCGGGTGACCATGTCGTATTATCGTCCACTGTATACGGCGGAACTTTCAATCTGCTGGCGGTTACCATGAAAAAAATGGGCGTATCCTGTACTGTCGTAGACCCGGATGCGGATTACGATACGATCTGCAAGGCGTTCCAGCCCAATACCAAATGCGTCATGGCGGAATCTCTGGCAAATCCTGCGCTGGTTGTGCTGGATTTTGAAAAATTCGCCCGTGCAGCACATGCGCATCATGTGCCGTTAATCGTTGACAACACGTTCCCTACCCCGATCAACTGCAATCCGTTCAAATGGGGGGTCGATATCGTAACACATTCCACCACCAAATATATGGACGGTCATGCGATGGCGTTGGGCGGTGCGATCGTGGATTCCGGCAATTTCGACTGGTCTGCATACCCGGATAAGTTTCCGGGACTCTGCGCACCGGATGAATCCTATCACGGTGTAGTTTATACCGAAAAATTCGGCAAGGCGGCATACATAACCAAGGCAACCTCCCAGCTGATGCGCGATCTCGGCGCGGTACAGTCTCCTCAGAACGCGTTTCTGCTGAATGTCGGTCTGGAGACGCTGCCGCTTCGGATGGAACGCCACTGCTACAATGCGCAGAAGGTTGCGGAATTTCTGGAAGCGAACGAGAAGGTTGCATGGGTCAACTACCCCGGCTTAAAGAGCAGCAAATATTATGAGCTGGCACAGAAATACATGCCGAACGGCACCTGCGGCGTCATTTCCTTTGGCTTAAAAGGCGGACGCAAGGCAGCGGAAGAAATGATGGATAAGTTAAAGCTTGCAGCTATTGTTACCCATGTGGCGGATTCCCGCACCAGCATTCTGCATCCTGCCAGCCATACGCACCGTCAGATGAACGACGAGCAGTTAAAAGAGGCCGGCGTAGCGCCCGATCTGATCCGTCTTTCCGTCGGTATTGAAAATGTAAACGATATCATCGCGGATCTGGAACAGGCACTCTAAAATCCTCGTATTGCGTTTTGATCCTATGAGAAAGAGTTTTTTTGCACAGTGAGGGCGAAGCATGAGTTGGGGGAAAAAGAAGAAACACGCTTCACAGAATACCATACCGGCAGCTGAGTTCAGGCAGGAGGGGGAGTCTGCGCTTTTTGAGAAAGCGCCAAAGGAACCATCAAAGCCTGCGCCGGGAGAATATCTGGATAACCCGCTTCCCGTTCCCAAACGACATGTCCGCAAAGAAATGAATTACGCTTTTGAACCGTCGCCGGATCTTATGTTTTATGAAATTCCGGTTGCGGATAACGATGATTTTGATGTATAAAATAAATCACTCCTGCACATCCTTTTTGAAAAAGAAATGCGGGAGTGATTTTTTATGGGAAAAAAAGAAGAACAGGAAATGCACCGGGACGAGCGAATCGAGCAGACCGGTCAGTTAACGCTTACAGATAATAAGGAAGAAACCTCGATCCATCTGCTGACGATCATCGGGGAAATTGAGGGGCATGACAACCTCGGAAGCAGCTCCAAAACAACAAAATATGAACATATTCTACCGCAGCTGGCGGCGATAGAGGACAGTAAGAATATTAGCGGTCTGCTTGTTTTGCTAAATACGATGGGCGGAGATGTCGAAGCGGGGCTTGCGATTGCAGAGATGATCGCTTCTTTGAGCAAGCCGACCGTTTCCCTTGTGCTGGGCGGCAGTCATTCCATTGGCGTCCCGATCGCGGTGAGCACGGATTATTCCTACATTGTGCCGTCCGGGACAATGGTAATCCATCCGGTTCGCATGAACGGGACGGTGATCGGCGCACAGCAGACCTATGATTATTTCCGGCAGATTCAGGATCGGATCACCGGTTTTGTCTGCAGCCATTGCAGTGTTTCCAAGCAGCGGATGGAAGAGATGATGATCAAACAGGGGATGTTGAGCCGTGACCTCGGGACGATCCTTGTCGGAGAGCAGGCGGTGTATGAAGGGATTATTTCTTCCGTCGGCGGTATTCGCGAGGCAGTGCAGAAGCTTCATGAGCTGGCAGACGGCTATCGGGCAGGTCGGATGAAAAAGAAAAACAGCAATAGTGACAAGAAGAAAATTAAGTGATATACTAAATTGATCTAGTCTTTTTCTGCCTATGCTAATTTAAAAATCCATTTTGCAGATGTAGAAAAAAGGCAGGTCAGTTGGAGGGATGATTATGGCATCAACTGCGTCGAAAGGAAGGAAAAAGACCCCTGCGAAAACAGGCAGAGGCGGCGCAAAGGGTGGAAAACAAAAAACAACCAGAAAACCGAGTGCAGCTGAACTTCAGGCACAAAGCGCGATTACAAGCGAAATTATCCTGATCGGCGTATTAGCACTCACAATATTGCTATTTTTATGCAATTTCGGCGTGATCGGTGTCATCGGCAATCAGATCAGCCGCGTAATGTTCGGTATTTTCGGCACGATGGCATATGCACTGCCGGTACTTGCCTTTATTGCAATCGCGTTTGGCATTTCCAATCAGGGAAACCGGATCGCGTCCATGAAGCTGACGGCGGGAATCATTCTGTTTTTCCTGCTTGGTGTAGTCTGCTCGCTCCTGTTTCAGGGGGGGACGCTGTCGATGGATTATTCGATCCGGGAGCTGTATCTGGAAAGCGCTGAAAAGCGGCTGGGCGGCGGTGTCATATCCGGCTCCCTTGCCTGGGGGCTGCACCGGCTTCTTGGCATGGTCGGCACAGTACTGCTTTTGTTGGTGTTGGTGATTATCTGCACAGTTATTATCACAGAGCGTTCGTTTGTGAACGGTGTAAAGACTTCTGGCAGATATGTCTATGAGACGGCACGTTCCGATGCGCAGAGGTACCGCGAGCGCAGCGAAAGACGCCGGAAAGAGAGCGAAGAGCGCTATGAACAGCGCCGACAGGCAAACGAAGAGCGCAGCAAACGTCTCCGCCAGGAAAACGAAGAACGTTTCGAGAAACGCAGAGAAGAAGAACTCGCCCGCGAAAAAGAAAGAAAACAGCTCGCCCGCCAGAAGCAGCTTAACGCAGAGCAGCAGCGCGAAGCCAAACAACGCCGCAAGGAAGAGGCTCAGGCACGTCAGGATGCAGATCAGATCTTCCGGATGGAGAAAAAAAGCACGGGCATTATGGCGGACACGACGCTGCGCAAGGCATCTGTCGGCCGTCGCGAGGACATGCACGAAATCACCATAACAGAAAATCCCGGTCAGGTGACGGAGCAGTATACCGTCAGACCGGTAAGTGTCAACCTCGATGCAGACCGCAGGAATGAAACGTTTCCCGATGCAGCGGTTGCGAGTGGGGCAGCTGTTTTAGCGACATCATCGATCATCACAGCAGAAGAAAGCATTCCTGCGGCTGCAGCGGCTGCAGCGGATGCATCCGGCTCAGCTTTAATGAGTCATGTGCGGATTCATTCCGCATATTTGAACAATGACAGTGACACAACCCCTGTACCACAGGACAACACCGCAGAACCGGCGGATGCATTTTTATCGGGAATGCAGGACCCTGTGACCAGCCAGCCGCAGGCGGATGTTTACCAGGATATGAAAGAGGTTCACTACCTGGAACCGAAACAGCCGCAGCAGACAGAAGCATTTGTACCACTGGAATCCAGGGTGGAAACTTCTGTGGTGGAAACTTCTGCACCGGAGGTTCCCTTGCATATGGATACACAGCCTGCCTGTGCATCACAGAAGCTTGCTCCTGCACAGGAATTGGAGCAGTCGGATTCGGACAAATTCGACGCTGTGCCGCCCAAGCTTCCATGGAATGACAACATGGACGCTGCGGAGGAGCCGACCGTGATTCCAACCCAAAACCTGCAAAGTACCGGAGTGCCGCGCCCCAAAGCTGTGCCCCCCAAAGCACCGCAGACCGCCGCAGAAGCCACTGTCGTTGGTCAGGAGCTTGCTAAGAAACAGAAAGAACAGGAAAAGCATGCGGCGCAACAGCCACCAAAGCCTGTCGTATACCATTATCCGCCGCTGTCGCTGCTACATAAAAGCAACAACGCCAATAATATGGACAGCGAGTGCGAGCTGAGAGAAACGGCGAAGCATCTCGAGGATACGCTGCAGACCTTCGGCGTAAAGGTCACTGTTACAGATATCAGCCAGGGACCTACCGTAACCCGGTATGAGCTGCAGCCCGATCATGGCGTAAAAGTCAGCAAGATTCTGGGTCTGGCGGACGATATCAAGCTAAACCTCGCTGCGACAGATATCCGAATTGAAGCACCGATTCCCGGAAAGGCCGCAATCGGTATCGAGGTTCCGAACAAAGAGACGATGGCAGTCGGACTGCGGGAGCTTTTGGAAACAGATGCGTTTTCGAACTTCCCGTCCAAAATTGCTTTTGCAGTCGGCAAGGACATCGCCGGCAAGGTGGTCGTATCCGACATTGCAAAGATGCCGCATATGCTGATCGCAGGATCCACCGGTTCCGGGAAATCCGTCTGCATCAATACGCTGATTATGAGCATTTTATATAAGGCGAAGCCTTCGGAAGTCAAACTGATCCTCGTCGACCCCAAGGTCGTAGAGCTGAGTGTGTACAATGGCATTCCGCACCTGTTAATTCCTGTCGTAACCGATCCGAAAAAAGCGTCGGCTGCGCTGCAGTGGGGCGTTGCGGAAATGACCGACCGATATCAGAAATTTGCAGACAGCAATGTCCGCGACTTAAAAGGATATAATAAGAAGCTCGAAGAACGAAGACAAAAGGGAGAAGAGGGCATACCCAACGACCTTCCGCAGATCGTCATTATCGTGGATGAGCTTGCCGACCTGATGATGGTCGCGCCGGGAGAGGTGGAAGAAGCAATCTGCCGGCTGGCACAGCTTGCAAGAGCGGCAGGCATCCATCTGATCATTGCGACTCAGCGCCCCTCCGTCGATGTCATCACGGGACTGATTAAGGCGAACATGCCGAGCCGTGTCGCATTCGCGGTCTCCAGCGGCGTCGATTCCCGTACCATTCTGGATATGAACGGAGCAGAGAAGCTGCTCGGAAAGGGCGATATGCTCTTTTACCCACAGGGCTATTCCAAGCCTGTCCGGGTGCAGGGTGCATTCGTTTCGGATAATGAAGTGTCTGATGTCGTGGATTTCTTAAAAAATCAGAACATCGGTAATGTTTACGATGCCAGCAATGAAATCGAGGAAAAGATGAAATCCATCGGAACCTCTTCGGGCAGTGCTACATCCGGCTCATCCGGACCGGAATATGATGCCTACTTTGCAGATGCGGGACGCTTTATTATCGAAAAGGACAAAGCATCGATCGGTATGCTGCAGAGAGTCTTTAAGATCGGCTTTAACCGCGCCGCCCGGCTTATGGATCAGCTGGCGGAGGTCGGTGTCGTCGGGGAAGAAGAGGGTACCAAGCCCCGTAAGGTACTGATGACCGAAACAGAGTTTGAACAGCTGGTAGAGGAAATCCTCTGATATCAGCATACAAAAGCATAGAACATTTCAAACACAGGCAAAGGAGAATGAATAGATGAAATCAGATATCGAAATCGCACAGGAAGCTGTTTTATGGCCGATTCAGAAAGTGGCCGAGCATCTGGATATTCCGGAAGACGATCTGGAGCTTTATGGCAAATATAAAGCGAAGCTTTCCGACGAATATTTAAAATCCATCGAAGACCGCAAAGACGGAAAACTGATTTTAGTGACAGCAATCAATCCGACCCCTGCCGGGGAGGGCAAGACAACGACCAGCGTCGGACTGGGCGAGGCATTTGCAAAAATGGGCAAAAAAGCGGTGATTGCGCTGCGTGAGCCTTCTCTTGGCCCTTGTTTTGGCATTAAGGGCGGGGCAGCCGGCGGCGGTTATGCGCAGGTCGTTCCGATGGAAGACTTAAACCTGCATTTTACCGGAGATTTTCATGCGATTACTTCTGCAAATAACCTTCTGGCGGCGCTTTTAGACAACCATATCCAGCAAGGCAATGCGCTTGGGATCGACTCCAGACAGATCTTATGGAAACGCTGCGAGGATATGAACGACCGCGTGCTGAGAAATATCGTTGTCGGTCTCGGTGCAAAAGCGGACGGCGTTGTCCGGGAAGACCATTTCGTGATCACCGTCGCTTCTGAGATTATGGCGATCCTCTGCCTGGCAGATGACATGGATGATTTAAAAACATTTCTTCCGGGAATATCAGATATAACAATATCTTATACTACAAAATCTGAAGTGGACGGTGGAGACCTTGACGAGGCAGAAAGCTACATAATAGCAGGGGTAAAAAATAATTATGTAAGTATGAGTAATCTCACAATGGCGGCAGGAAGCTTTATTGAATCATCAAATGAAACAAATAAGGAAAAGGTCTGTGTACTCGGATATTCAGTTGCAAAAGAAATATTCGGAAGTGTAGAAGATGCATACGACAGCACAATATCAATTGTTTCCTCTCCCGGAAATAAAGCCGAGGATATCATGCTGCTGATCAGAGCCAGTGCCTGAACTGCAACAAACGCCAGGATCAGTATCCCATATTTTCCTGACATAGCCTGCTTCGCATAGTTTTTTAATTCACGTCTCGATGTCATGTATTTCTCCTAAATCAGTCTGCCAGACCAAAGGTATCATGTACTGCATTCATTGCGCGCACTCCGTCCTTTTCATTGATCAGAACTGTCACACGAATCTCGGATGTAGAGATCATATTGATGTTTACGCCCTCATTATAGAGGCTCTCAAACATCTTTGCTGCTACTCCGGGATTACTCATCATTCCTGCACCTACGATGGAAAGCTTCGCAATATTTCTCTCAGAATGAAGCTCTGCACGCAG
>ERZ772865.3907-NODE-3907-length-10692-cov-4.727461_pt1 | contig 10692 bp, 10 predicted proteins | sample MGYA00512133_ERZ772865 | MGnify/ENA primary metagenome ERZ772865 (study PRJEB29015, sample SAMEA2737722) | human gut metagenome | biome: human gut; feature: human-associated habitat; material: faeces | place: China | collected 2012 ...
ATATACTTATATAAGTATAAGCTACTTCCATAGCTTTTAATATAAACTCGCAAGCAAGTGATGGTCTACCTATTGCTAAAATAAATAACATACTTGCAAACCTTTTTATATTTGGAAAACGATAATCTATGTATGGACTTGTCATATTATAAGCAATAGGCATTACACCACAATTTTTCCAATTATCAGAGCTAATACAAATCTTATCCAATACTTTATTTAACTCATCAATAGTAAAAAACACATTATCAAATATTCCCATCAACTCCTCATCAAAAGCACCCGGAGTTAAATCTGAAGCAATAACTTGTAAAAGCTCAGAAACACCTACGCATATAAAAGGAGTCATGTCAATAGTTTTATCCTCAGCTAAGTCATCTTTTAAAATAAAAGTAGGATAATATGAACTACCCCTCTTTGTAAACTTAAATAAATCCTCTACTGAAACTTTTTGTCCTTTAAACCTTATAACTGAATCATTAACCTTATAACGCATTAAAGGAACTCTTCTCATATAAGCATCTTTCATAATTTTATTAGCCTTATTTAAAAAACTACCTTCCATTAAAAGCTCATTAAAATTATCGACACTTGCACCCTTTTTCATAGTTATCTCCTTTCTCAATAATTTTATAAAGATACAAATAACATAAACTAGTTTGCTTCTCAAAATCATATTCCAAAAAGCAAACTAGTCATTTCACAAACCAAAAAGACTTAGTTTGTCCAAAAATAGCTTAAGAATTTTCCTCTGCCTCATCATCATGGTAGTACCAATAGTCCTCAAGGTCTTCTCCACGCATATATCTCGTGTAACAAGGTTCAGTATCCTTGAAATACCTATCTAAGAAACGCTGTTCGTTGAAGTCATAGTCGTAATCCTTAAGAATCCAATAAATAAGATTATTCTGGTCAAGTAATAAAGTATCAGCTTGTCCATTACGAGAAACCCTTGTAATCTTATAATCATCCGAATCCTCAAGTGGTGTAAGAAAATGCTTCTCAGTGTAAAGGTAATATTCTACCCCAATATCTGCTAGGGAATAATTTACTTTTGAAGTACTCAGATGTAAATATGGTGGTTTACCACAATACATATTCTTGACAATAGTCGTATTATCGTCAAACTCTTCTTTACCCTGATAATAAGGTTTAACCGTATTGATAAGTTCAAGACCAATAGAGTCATCAGTAAGATATGTAATCTTTGCAAGATGACAACCTGCAATACTTTTAACATAGTTAGTTTTCTGAGCTTTCTCTCGCTCATAGAACATAACTAAGTCACCAGTTTTGAGGTCTAGCTTTTTCATATACTCATACTTTTCTTTACCTGAATACCACTTGTTTAACAAACCCAAATCTCGACCTTTTGCATACCAAGCATCATAACCAAGCTGTAACTGAGTTGACATTGGAATAGTATCATTCAACAAATATGTACACCAACCAGTTAAAGCCTGTGTCTCATCATCAAGCAAAAGAATATATGAGATAGCCATAACATTAAGAACAGCATTACTACTCAACTCGATACCAAATTTATTAGGACTACCAGTGAAAAGACGATGTATTGCTACCATAGCAATAAGACTCAGCCAAGACTGGTCAGCTCGATTATGATTTAAAGCGTTATTGTTAACAATAAAGTTCTTACCATCAAACCCATTAACACTCCATTTCCAAGCATCATCTGTCATAAACTCAAAAGACACCTGCTTTTTAATAGGTGTTCTCTGGTCATATTCAAAGCTGTTTCTACGTTTTTTAATATCTTCCTCGTCACGTTCAACAACATCAGTTGTATAAAAGAAATTAACAACAGAAGTTGCATCAAAGCTCAAAGGATGCTGAACTGTGATAACAAGTTCATCCTGAGATACCCCTGTGTCCGTTAACCAACCCTCGTCAACTGCCATACGGAAATAATCCCAAATAGGTGAAGCCTTCAAACAAGTATCAAGAATAACACCATCAAGACTTATAGATTTGTTATGTAGTATTTTTGAGTATTTTCCCAACTCACATATGTAATATAGCTCGCAAGCCAAACTGACTTGACTACAGGAATAAACCTGTCCAATATGAATACTCATAAACATTTACCTCCTTTATATAATACTATTATACCACAAAACTTCAAAAAAGTCAAGACAAGCTGTATAAGTATATGGACAAGTCTTGACAAACTAGAATAGGAAAAAATTGGAAATAGCAACTAAAATAAAGACTGCTCTTTCTTTTCACAAAAATATAAATCATCTAGCAAAGACCTTGAAGCAAATTGATGCTTTGAAATACAATAATTCAAATTGTTCAACTCGTAAAAACTTTTTAACTCAGATTTATAATAGCCTCGTAAGCGAACAAACTCCTTAGCAGAATAAGAATCAGAGGAAATGCCATCCGATAAGAAACTACCCCTGACTTTGTTAGATATTTTAACAAATAACTGCATTAAGTATATAAAGTTTATACCTTCAACCTTGTCATGCCCAAGATGCCCTGCAAAACGGCTTCTACATAAAAAGTCTAAAAGCAAACAAAACTCCTGAATAGAAACGTGTTTAGGAAGTTTATTTCCTTTCACATAATAAACAACAAAACGATATATACAAATAAACTCATTATAGTTTAAACAATCTGTATATTTTAGAAAAGCATAAAAATTTGGTTTACCTTTATATACACAAGACACAACACGATACTTTGATAAAAAAGATGCATCTACATTCAAGCCATAATCACTTTGAGCAATAGAGTATATTTTATAAAAATATAGACGATATAACTTTGAAGTTTTATGCCTTGACAATAAACATAATAAATAAAAAGTAAAAGCCTCCTTATCACAAGGAGAATAAGTCTTTGTAAAATAGTCGTCAACAAAAGCCTTTGCGTCAACTACCCCTGTGGAGTAAGAATAGTCAAGGACTGGCAATGAGTCGAATTCAGACCTGTTATCCTCCTTGTACTGTAAATAAAGACCTAATGCTATACAAGACAAAATAAAGCAAGCAACAAGTACCTCAGTAAAAATATTCATTTACGAAACCTCCAAATAAAAGAAACTTGTTGCAACAGACTAACGGTTTTCTCTCAAATGTTGTGTAATAGCAAGCACAATATCAGAGCGTGATTTCTCGGAGAAAAGCTGAGCGTTTTCAAGCAAATAAGACAAACTGTCGTTTACCTTATTAAAGTCTCTAGAGTTTAACTGCTCCAAAACAAAAGACATAGCCTCTGGAGAAATATCAGACAACAAGGCATCAAAATAATCCCTTGAACAAATAAACAATAGATACAAAGCATTTACATAACTTTGTTCAGAAACGTCCTCTCGTGTAGCCACAACACCTCTTGTATAACTAGATAACTTTCTTCGATACTCCAAAGGAAAGCACTCTGATAAAGAAACACGAACTTTACAAGCATAAATACGAGAAATAGCTTTGTTCAAAGCTCTGCGATTTGTAAGTTCAACTAGACCTTTTGGAACGGTCTTTTGGTTAAACAAATCCATATAAATTTTTTTAGTAAGCCTTGTATAACGAGTACGCAAGGTAGCAGAGTTGATGTCAAGAGCCTTAACGATTTCGCCATTTTTCATACCTTCAAGTTTCAACTCAGTGATTTTCAAGTCCAGCTCATCATCAGAACAAAGACCACCACGCAAATAATCTTCAAAAAGACCTATAAATTTTTCAGCTTGTGCTTTCAAGCCTTCTAGTTCAGCAGATGGAACAGCTTCAGTGTAAATAGAACCATCTTCATGCATTTTTTTGACCTCATTAGTTGTTTCGAGCAAAGCAAAATTTTCACGTAGCACCTTAACAAAATGAAACACATTATTATCAATAGTAGTTCTTGTAGACACACCTGATTGGTTTTTTGGTACAGTCATAATAAAAACAACCTCCTTATGAAACAAATATAATTTTTTGTCAATGCTGATTTCAAAATTTCTAAGGGTGCGAAGTTTCAAAAAAGCCAAACTTGAAACGAAACCCGAAACAGATTAAATAGCCTGTTGCAAGACGAAACAATTTTGCAACAAATATAAAAATAGGTTTTAATTGTTTCCAAACATCTGACAAATGAAACACAACAACTCACCACCGAAATATTTTAACAAAACAGCATCAACACCAAACAAAGAAGAACAACTCAACTTTGCAAAGCAATAAATAACTACCCCTGATAATACTCAACACGAATTTTTCCTGCTTTTACAAAAGCGTCTATAGAGGTAGCAACAACCTTTGGAAGTTTTTCCAAAGACGAAACAAAAACCGTCTTGTATTCTTCTGAAGCCAATTTTGATATAATATCAGAGCAAACTTCGTCAGAAATAGAACCAACTCCATCAATAACAGAATAAAAACCATTTCGACAAATATTAGTCAAACCTAAAGTAACTGAGTTGTCACGATTTGAACCAAGAGTTTTATTCCAAATATCTTTAGCGTTTGGAGAGGAAGAATCAAACATAAAACCATCAACCTTCAGCAAAGAAGAACCATCCTCGTTAAAAGCCTCCCAAATACCAAAATTTGTTGAGTTACAAACATTGTAAACACCAAAACGACTTGCAATATTTGTAAACTGGATTTCGCAACGCTGTTTAATATAGTCAAGTGAAGAACTGACATCAGACAAATCATTTTTATTGTAAGAATCAATAAAAGAAGAGTCTGGATTGTGATTACAAATATAACTCAGAAAGAAGTCGAAAGTATAAGAACGTGCAAAGGCTTCTTTAATGTAAACATCGCCTATAATAGAGGAAATAACGTTCTTGACCTCAGTAATAAAAGAGAAAATAACATTCGACTTAATAACACGAATTACGTCATCACTAGGTTCAACATTAGACTTTTCCATCATAGCCTTAGCAGAGAGAGCAAGACTTTGAATAGCTTCAGCCTTTGGGTTGTTTTCAAGAATAGATAAAAGCATACGTTCCTTTATAGTTCTCAAAGTAGCCTCATCCTTTTCGCAAACAACACAAAGAAAAGATTGATTTATAAGCCTTTTAACACCAAGAACCTTAATGTCATAAACTTGGTCTGGTGTAAAAAAGACTCGATTTTCAACTTCCTTAGCTGGCACAATAAGATGATTGTCAACATAAGAACGAATTGTTGTAGCAGACACACCACAACTTTTAGCGAATTGAGATTGATTAAGCAAAGAGCTTTTTTCAACTGCGCTCATAATAAAACCTCCTTAATAAAAATAAAAACATAATTTTAATAGACTATCTCCAAATAAGCATTACAATGTCCATAAAAGATGGATTAATAACAAGACCTTATCCAAATAAGCTGAACAAAATACATAATAGTTGGAGAACACAATAGATAATGTGAGATTAAGCTGGACAAAATAAACTAAAGCTGGAATTTTGACAAGACAAAATACAAAAACACTGGACGATGTCCAGTAAAGCAAGAATATAACCAGATAAGCTGAAGTAATGAATGGATAAAATCTTAAAAAGCAGGATTATGTCAAAAATAGCAAGATAATATACAGAATAACAAAATAATCTCAAGAAAAGCAAGACATATTCCAATAATAAGAGCAATAAAAACTTGGCGAAAGAAGAATAACTCTCAACCGCCAAACTGATATGAAAATATAAAAGAATAAAAAATAACAAACTTATATAGTTTCAGATAAAGTCAAAACAATAAAGATATGACACAAAACAAGCAAAGACTAATACACAACAAACAAGCAATATTTGAAAACAGATGAGGTAAATCAATAAACAAATAAAGATAATATTGTAAGAAAAAAGACAAGACTAAAGACAATATAAAACCTAATAAAATAATAAATATGCTAGATAAACAACAAACACTTAGAACACAAACTAGACAAACAAATACTAATAAAGAGTAGCAACTGACAATCAAGCATAATATTCATACAATAAATAGTAACTTATATAATAAGAATATAACAAAACAAATATATAAAGTTACAAAGCAAATAACAATTGATAATCAAGTAATAAGAATATGAGAAAAGAAAAGAAAATAACTTAATACAATAACAGAATAATAGAAAACAAGCATAAATGCTTTCTAAGGATACCCCATAAATGTTAAATTTTTAGAGTAAAAACTTAATCAAAATTTAAGGGGTGAAAACAACAGTGGCTTGTATAGAAAAAATAACCTGAAAACACCAAAAATACCCAACTAATACCATTTTCTTTTAAAAACAAGACAAAACACGGATTTAATATAGTTATACCTACAAGACTTGAGTTCGATATAAAATAACTTCAAAAATAAAAGAGGACATTTCTGTCCTCTTTCAAACACAAGTTATAAACACTAGTTTCTTAAACGTAGTAAGACTTCTTTAATAATTGAACTACCATGCTTATATGCGTCAGAATCCTCCGAAATCCATTCGTTAAACCAAGCTTCTAAGTCGTCAGCTGCATCTGAGTCAGTTCGGATAAGCACTCTCGGTTCAACATATTTAGATGAGCTTGAAACATAATGATAATCATTATCCTTTAACATAACTGCGTTATAACCATTCGCCTTTAATCGATTGAAGTCCTCTGTAGTGTGACAAGGAATGGCGTCACTACCCCATTCTTGTATAAAATTGTTGTAAGCCTCATTATAAAGTTCAGCAATAGAATTGGTGTCGAAACCATCCTTCAAATACCAACGAATATACTGCCCGTCCCAAACATCCTTCAACTGACGAACCAAGTCCATATTACCACTTTCACAAATAACCTTGCCAGTAATAAATTGTAGGTCAAGACCATCAATAAAACTGCGGTCTCTATCAAGTTTAATAAGAGATGGTTTGAAGTCATATCCCTTTTTAGCATAACGACTCGTTGTAACAAAAAGACCACCTACGAAAAGTTTTCCTGCAAACTTTTCGTTTAAAAGAATCTTACTGCCATTTGACTCAATATAATCAGTACCTTCTTTTAAGTCTTGTAAAGACAAGTTACTTTCTACAATAGAAGTATACTCATCTTCGGATATTCCCGATACCTCAAAAATAAGGTCGTGGTCTGGCACAGACTTAAATACAGAAACCTTTTCGATATCGAATACAACAACCTTTGCATTGTAACGTTTTGAATTAACTACTTTAGCTGTCCAAACTTCTTTAACAGAACGATTGTAGACCTTAACCTGTTTACCAAGACGCATTAATACAACAGTTGCAACTTTATAGCCCTCACCATGCTGTCCAATCATATTCTCATCATTTGCTTTGGTGGTTTTACCAAGCAAAAGAGTTTCTGTAGTAAGACAACCATTCTTATTACCAATACGAAGTACCTCAGCCTCTTTATCGTAGTCAAAATACATTTTATTATCCTTATTAAATGTCTCAGCATCCTTGGCATTTTGAGCGAATTCTCTTATAGCTTCAACAACTCCCCAATTTGCACAATAATCCAAAGACATTCCTAAATCAAATCTTCTTGCCATAATATCCTCCTCAATTATTTAATTTATAAAATTTAACATAAAATATACCCTTATCAAAAGATACCATATGAAAATGCAAAAGACTACTAAGCAAAACATGACTCTCAAAATCACTAGAATTATTCTCAGCAATATAAGAACCAAGGCTTATACACATAGTAACAACATCTGTTGTTTGAACAACAACAGAAGAACTATCAGAAATAAAATAATCTAAACCAGCATATTTACAAAACTTAATAAGTAAATCCATACTACCTCCCAACTTCTTAATTTTCTTAAGCTCATTAAACACAATCATAAAATCTACCCCTCCACTGTTGCATCAAGTTCAGCATAAGGAAAATATAAAACTGAACTCATACCCATAGAATCTTGTCTTGAAGAACCAAGAACATCATAAGCATTAGAGAAACCACAATCTCTAATACAATCACAAAGCTGAACTAATGTAGACATTGGTGTATCACAAGTAATAGAAAAACAAGTGTGACCATACATACATCTACCAGAATAGTCATCTGAATAACTTAACTCATTACCTTCACAAAAATCAATTAACACTTCTTTTAAAGTCATATATAAAACCTCCTTTATTCTGATATATTTATTATAACATGAAACAGTAAAAAAGTCAAGACCAAATCAATATATTCAGTCTTGACTCATAAAAAATATTAATTTTCACAAATATGCTTTAGATAACTTATAATACATTCTCATAATATTATGCCTTTTAAATAAACTACCCCAACAAGTATGCAAGCTGTTTTCAATTACAGTAACAAGATAACTTTGTAGCACCTTGAGATTTTAAATATAAAGCATAAGGCACATCTTTCTTACAAATAACACCATCAGAATTTATACCTATTGTTCTAATTTCTGCAAGACATTTAACAGAGTTGGTAAACTTCATATTAAAATCAGTACCTTTTGGAAATGTAAGTTCCTCAATAGGAACATTAACCTTCTTATGTAACTTAAATTTTGTAACTTGAGGTACTTTTATAACCTCATTTGTAGGTTTAAGTTCCCTATAACATTTTATAGTTCTTTTACCTTTACTTATAAGATAAACAAGAATTGCAACATCTCGCTTACTAACAACATTATTTACAGAAACACGAATTGGCTTTTGCCTACCCCCATCTATCTGCTTTTTAATATGTAAAGGTATAGTTCCACATAAATCTGACTTAGGTGGTATAATAATAGATGCAGTAGGTAAATCAACTAATTCAAGACCTAAACCTTTCTTAGTAACCTTATCTCTACCCCTGTGCTCTTCTCCAAACTCTTTACTTACAAAATTTGCAAACTCTATACAATCTGCTCTGAAAGCATCAAGGTCTTCAATATCATAAAGCTCATACTCTTTTAATGATGATTCACTCTTAACAGTAGATGTAGCCTCTCTGTATAGATTTATTTCATATACTGAATGAATACCATTTACCAATTATGTATGAAATCTTTCCTGCATTTCGTGAAAGTTTATAGTTTGTAGTAAGCATCTTATCTACAATATCTATTTCTGAAACAATATACCCACAATCCATAGTTCCAATAGTAGATACATTAGTTACTTCTACTGCAAGATTATTATGACTTTCATTACTCATTCCAAAATAAATAGGTCTCTCAAAAGAAAAAGCCATACTGGATAAAATAAAATCAATAGCATCTGTTAAAGCACTCGAAAAATTCGGATTATCACTACTTACAAAAAGATTATCGATAACTGGAATAATACCTCCTCTTGGTGCATCTGAATCAAGCATGTCCAAATGCTTAAAAATAATTGGGATAACACATTTTATCTCACCCATCTTTGAAGTTATACAATAAATAACACCATCATCAAAATACTTCGATATACGACCTTTAATATGCTTCTTGTATTCTTCATCAGTAAGAACATCACAACGCAAATGCTTCAGCATAAACTTATAAATATCATCTAAGTCCTTGTAGTAAGCCTTTTTAACTAGAATAGTAGACTTAGTAATAATTGGTCTTCCTTTAGAATCTCTTAAGCCTTTTGGATTAATAGCTACCTTAAATTCCTTTACATCTTCTGGCAGTACTTGATTAGGAGATAGCCAATCAAATTCATCATAATACATAGATTGATTAACCTTAAGTTCATCTAAAAACTCTTCTTTAAGATACTTATAATAATCTGTTGGATAATAAATAAAATCATCCTTCTCAGCATTACAATCTAAGCAAAGAGCAACAATATTACTAATGTCATTACTACCCCCTTTATTTAAGGGTATTACATGTTCTACAGTAAAATCATCCTTTAAAATTTTACCACAATGGCTACATCGTCCATCTGACTTGTATCTTATGTAATCTTTCACTTCTTCAGTAAAACTTTTACGATTTTCAATCTTTCTTCGTTCATTCATCAAAATATCCTCCTTTCGTATTATAATTTAATTATAACATAAAACAAGAAAAAAGTCAAGACTAACTAATAAGTTAATACTTGACTTTTCGTAAATATAAAGATTTAAATAAGCTCCAAAATCTTTGATTCCATAAATTTACAAGCAGTATTGTGCTTGGCAAAAGCCTCTCGAATCAAATTCTTTAAAACAACACAATGGCTTCTAAAGGCATCATCTTCATCATAAAGTAAAGTAATAATAGCCTTACCATTTTCCCAAAAAATATCTCCCTTCTCAGAAGTATATCCTTCACAAATTTTTCCATCTTTAGATATGTAAGTAGTAAATCTTTTACCTGCACCCTCAGCAACTTGACATTTATAATCATGCATAATTGGGTCTGAACAAAAATTACACTCAACAATAATAAGCCTCATATAGCTACCCCTCGTTTCTTCCGAAAACAGCATACTCCTTCCACAAAGCCTCGATTCTGTCATAAGCCTTTTGTATAGACTCAAAACATAAACTTTTAAAAGACTGCTTAACATTAGATAAGGCTAAAGCATTTTCACACTTTCTCAGCATATCGCTTGCTTTAAACAAGTCATCAGCAGAAATGAAATCGCCATAATCTGTCTTAAAAGTAAGAATTTCATTTATTTTCAAGCCTGCCTCTCTATTTCCATTAAAATAATCTTCATATAATTTCTTTAAATTATATTCATAAATAGTCATATTACAACCTCCTTTATTTTATATACTTATTATAGCACAAAACAATAAAAAAGTCAAGGCTAACT
>ERZ772865.3913-NODE-3913-length-10674-cov-2.545720_pt1 | contig 10674 bp, 6 predicted proteins | sample MGYA00512133_ERZ772865 | MGnify/ENA primary metagenome ERZ772865 (study PRJEB29015, sample SAMEA2737722) | human gut metagenome | biome: human gut; feature: human-associated habitat; material: faeces | place: China | collected 2012 ...
AATTTTCTCAAGGAGCTGACCTATCAGTATCTGCGGCTGGCACATCCGAAGCTGCGCGAGAAGGTGGGAGATTCCTTGAACAGCGACACTTCGTTAAACCGTGAGGACAGCTTCCTCAAGAATTACAAGCACAGCTCCCAGAAGGGGTATCAGACGAAGCGGGCATATCTTTTAAAGGGAGAAAAGCTGCCGCCGGGAGAGTTCGGCGTCATGCACGGCTATATGAAGATACCGGAGTTGAAGAAAGTCTGTCATGCGTACGGAGTCAGTATCAATGAGTATCTGGTGGCGGTATATGTCTGGAGCGTCTACACGGAGTGCATGCACGGGATGCCTTCCGAACGTCCGGTTCGTGTTGCGGTGCCGGTCAATCTGCGCCCTTATTTTAATTCGATCACGACGAAGAATTTCTTTGTGATGGTGTCGGCAGAATTTCATCCGACAAAGGAGATCTATACATTTGAGGAAGTGCTAAAGAGTGTCAGTGAGAGCCTGCGCAGCCAGATCAGCCGGGAGAATCTGGAGAAGCTTTTTTCCTACAATGTCTCCAATGAGAAGCTTCTTGCAGCGCGTATCGTACCGCTGTTTTTGAAAAATCTGGCGATGCGCTATGTATACACAACCTCTGCGCTTGCAAACACAGCGACGGTGACCAATATCGGGAATATCTCCGTAAGCGAGGAGTATCGTCCTTATGTGGAGATGTTCCATGCGTTTCTTGCCATGTCCAAAGGGCAGCACTTAAAGGGAACGATCTGTTCCTACGGGGATACGCTGGTATTCAGTTTCAGTTATGATCTGACCGACACGTCGGTGCAGAGAGGTTTTTTCAGAAAAATCGCGGCAGACGGGATTGCGGTTGAGATAGAGACGAATGGAGTAAATTATGAGTAGATGCAAGCAATGTAATGTGGAAATATTAGACGAGACGGAGCGCTGTCCGCTTTGCCGTTCGGTGCTGGAGAAGACGGTTGAGGTGGAGAACATGTACCCGAATGTGCGGACGATGACGAGGCGTCTGGCGCTGCTTAGCCGCATCTATCTGTTCGTGGCGATTCTTGTGGAGGCGCTTTTGATCTATCTGAATGTACTCAGCGACTCGGAGATGTTCTGGAGTGCGATTCCGGGGCTGGCGATGTTGTACGGCTATCTGGTGCTGCGCTATGCCATATTGGGAAAATCCGGCTACAAGGGCAAGATCATCGTGTTGACGCTGATCGCCATCCTGATGGTTGTGGCGATTGACTTCGTGGTGGGGTACCGCGGCTGGTCTGTCAACTATGCGCTTCCATCCGCCATTCTTTTAGTGGATGCGGGAATTCTCATTCTGATGTGCATCAACCGGCGCAACTGGCAGAGCTACATGATGTGGCAGATTTTTATGATTCTCTGCAGCGTTGTCCCGCTGGTCTTGTATGCGGTGGGGATCGTGACGGCGCCGCTTCTTGCCTTGCTGGCGTTTGCATTTTCTGCGGCGCTGTTTTTGGGCACGCTGATCATAGGAGACCGGAGGGCAAGGACGGAACTGCGGCGAAGATTTCATGTCCGCTGACGCGGCTGTTTTGCTGTCCGGCGGCACAGCTGTTTTCTGACAGCGGAATAGAACAGAGGTACAGTGAATGAGAGAAAATGAGGCGAGTATCCGCGGCAGAGTCGTGAGAGACCTGATCGCGCATACGACGAATGATTTGCTGATTGGGAAAAAGATAAAAAATGGGGAACTCCGCAAACAGATCGGGACGGCGGAACCTCCCTGGAAGTGTCCGGAATGCTTTACCATGCAGACGATCGAGATGGAACATTTTACCATGGAGCTTTTAGAGTCGAAGGAGAATGCGAACCGCGACAAAATCATTTTGCAGCTGCACGGCGGTGGATATGTCGGGGCAATGCGCAATGCATACCGCATGTTTGCCGGATTGTACAATGAGGTCAGCCACGGCATGAGCGTGCTCACACCGGATTACCGCGTGGCGCCGGAGCATCCGTATCCGGCGGCGCTCGAGGATGCCGTGTGCGCGTATGAATGGCTGCTTGCGCAGGGATGGTTTTCGGAGCAGATCATTGTGGCGGGAGACTCGGCGGGCGGCGGACTTGCGATGGCACTCTGCCACTATCTGAGCAATCACGGCAGGCAGCTTCCGTGCGGAATCATTGCCATGTCGCCGTGGACGGATCTGACGGCAAGCGGGGAGTCTTACGATACCAACTACGAGAGGGATCCCCTGTTTGGAAAGACCAGGGACAGCCTGATCTACAATCGGGATTATGTGGGAGACCACGACCCGATGGATGAATATATATCACCGATGTTTGGCGATTTCAGAGGATTTCCGCCGATGCTGATACAGGTGGGATCATATGAGATGCTGTTGTCGGATTCTGTGGATGTCGCCGCGAAGGCGAGAGGACAAGGCGTAAAAGTGCGCCTGAGTATCTATGACGGGATGTTCCACATTTTCCAGATGGCAGCAAAGATGCTGCCGGAATCCAGAAAAGCGTGGGTCGAGATCGGTAAATTTATCGAGATTCTGCTCCGAGAATAGGAAACACCTGTCTAGTGCTTAGACAGGTGGCTCACATCCATGTATACAGGCAGACCGTTGTGATAGGAGACCTGCGATTCGCCGAGAATCAGCGGAGCAAGATAGTCGAGCAGAGGCTGTTCGATGTCGTTGCCGGCACTGTTGATCCACTCTCTCGGAACGCTCTTTGCCTCGTTGGCGATCTGGCGGATTTCCGCATGGGAGTAATCCACGGTATACGGTGCGTTTGAAGTGCGCTCGATGGTGACCATGGAAGCTGTCACACCCTCCTCGGAGAGTGCGACGGCTTTTTTGCCGAGTGCGAAAGATTCGTCTAAGTCTGTCTGGGAAGCCAGATGTGCGGCACAGCGCTGCAGGACATTGATTTCCACGGAACGCACCTTGACACCAAGCTTTTCCTTGACAAGGAACTCAAGTGTCTTGCCGGCGCCGCTTAACTGACTGTGACCGAACGTGTCGACAGACTGCTCGGACGCGCTGATGTAATTGCCGGAGGCGTCGCGGATGCCCTCGGACACTGCGACGATGACATTGTTGCGCTCGAAAAGGAGACGCTTGACGTCTAAAAGGAAATCCTCCGGGTCGAAAGCGACTTCCGGCAGATAGATTAAGTGCGGGGCGGTGTTGTACCCGTTGCGCGCGAGTGCCGCGGCAGCGGTCAGCCATCCTGCGTCGCGTCCCATGATCTCAACGATGGTCACGCTTTTGACCGCGTAGATAAAGGTGTCGTGCGCGATCTCTAAGAGCGAGGAGGCAATGTATTTTGCGGCAGAGCCAAAGCCCGGGGTGTGATCGGTCTCGCAGAGATCATTGTCGATGGTCTTCGGGATGCCGATAATGCGGACGGAACTGCCGATGCGTTTTCCGTACTCGGACAGCTTTAACACGGTGTCCATGGAATCGTTGCCGCCGATATAGAAAAACGCTTCAATGTGGTAAGTTTCAAACTGCTTAAATATGAAGACATAGGGTGAATCATCATCCAGATAATTGGGAAGTTTGTAGCGGCAGGAGCCTAAGTACATCGCAGGTGTCTGCGCAAGGCGGGAAAGATATTCCGGATGACCGTCCATAAGCTCCGTGAGGTTGAGAAGGTCATCGTTTAAAATACCCGTGATTCCGTTGAGCGAGCCGTAAACGGTGTCGTACATGGAAGAGTCGGACACGCCGTCAATGACACCGGCAAGACTTGCGTTGATCGCAACGGTAGGACCGCCGGACTGGGCTACCATACAATTTTTCTGATTCATAACGAACTCCTTATGTGTAAATATATCAATGTCAGATTGTTCCGAAAATGGTCATTTCGGAAATCAAACATTATCATACCCAAAATACGCGGGATTATCAAGATTGAATTTAGATAGAAAGAGACGGACGGAAAGATGAAAATGTGTACATTGTGTCCTAGAAACTGCGCAGTGGACCGTGCGGGCGGAGAGCGCGGCATCTGCGGACAGACCGAACAGCTGAAGGTTGCGCGTGCGGCGCTTCATTACTGGGAGGAACCCTGCATCTCCGGGGAAAGCGGCTCCGGCGCGGTATTTTTCTCCGGCTGTGCCCTGCATTGTGTGTTCTGCCAGAACCGCAGCATCGCAAACGGGACGGCAGGAAAGGAGATTACCAAGGAGCGTCTGGCAGAAATATTCCTGGAACTGCAGGAAAAAGGGGCGAATAATATCAATCTGGTGACGCCGACGCAGTACCTTCCGTCGCTACTGCCCGTCTTAAAACGGGTCAAACCGCAGCTTTCCATCCCGATCGTCTACAACTGCGGCGGTTATGAGACGCTGGAAGCGGTTGATGCGCTGGCTCCCTATATCGATATCTGGCTGCCGGATTTAAAATATTACTCTTCCGAACTGTCCGCCCGCTATTCCGCCGCCCCGGACTATTTTCCGGTTGCCTCCGCAGCAGTCAAACGGATGATCGAGCACACCGGTCCGCTGGTATTGGAAGATTTCTCTGAAAATGGTCAGGCCTGCCAGCTCATGAAGCGCGGCGTGATCCTGCGGCATATGGTTCTTCCGAAACACAAAGACGATTCCATCCGCCTGCTCCACTGGATTCACGACAACCTCCCGGAGGGGCATTTTCTGGTAAGCCTTATGAGCCAGTACACCCCCTTCTACCAGAGCAGCAGATATCCGGAAATCAACCGTCGCATCACAAGCTACGAATACCAGAAAGTCGTCGATGCCGCGATTGAGCTGGGACTCACACAGGGCTTTATGCAGGAAAAAAGCAGCGCGAAAGAAGAATACACGCCGCCGTTTGAGTTGCAGGGGATTTGATATTTATATAAGAAAAAATCCTTCTTGATACTTTTCCATGAACCAGAAAAAAGGGTATCGATAAATTGACATTTTATCGATACCCTTTAAACTATCTCGTCCATTGGATGATACCTCTTTCTTTGAACTTTTCCTTTATTCAATTTTGATTCCTTTTTCAACAATTTCTGAATCGTTCAATCTTATTTTTTCTTTTTCCACTTATCTATCTCTCTTTTAAAAAACGCTTCTTTTTAATGATACTTTCTCGTCATATCACTAAACCGAATCCTGTTTCTAAATATGTATGATAGATGATTGACTGATTTTTACTTGTTGATTTTGGTTTTCCTTTGTTCAATTTTTTTATTAAAAAATTGAACCAGTTTTATGTTTTCGGTGGAATCAGCTCCCTTCTTTTTTTGTTTTATTTCTTGTTTCTTTTGATGGTTTTATTCTAATACATATGTCGCATTTTGTCAATAATAATTTTGTATTTTCTTGTTATTTTTCAGTTTTATCTTCATCACGAATGCCAGCTATTAGTTTTCGTCTCGCAGTCGCGCCATCTTATCTCTTTATTTACCATCGTTCACACATTATGAGCATCATGCAAACTGTTACTGGGAACGTATGCGTGAACAGCAACAAATCCGCAGTTACTGTACACGCATACGTGTCCAGTAACGGAATTTGCCGTGGCTTCGCATTTAAATACGGCAAATTCCTGACGAACTACTTGCTTACAATCAGGCCTCTAACTGCCCACTCATAATTTCCCACCGCTTTGGTATATTCCAGCTCGGCGGTCTTATACGATGCCACGCTGCTGAGCCAGGAACACTCAAGCCCCAAATAATTGGCTCTTGAGAGCATTCCCAGTGCGTTCTGGCGCTTTGCCGCCTCGTAACTCTGCGCGGCCGCCTGATATCCGGCTGCTGCACTGTCATACGCCTGCTTCTTGGATACTACCGCCGCATAGAGGTTCTGGATTGTGATCGCCACCGAATCCTCGGTATAAGCAACGTTTCTTTTTTTGACCGTACGGTTGGAAGAACCCGTTGCCTTATTTGCACGTACCGACATCAGATCATAATTCGCACTGACTGCCGCCTGTGTATCGGTACCCAGATCCATTGCCGCGATCCGGGACGCATCCGGAACCGGCACATCCGCAAAGGTTACCGGCGCATCCGCGTCAAATCCAAGTAGCATTAAAATATTCTGTTTGAGCTGCAATGCCCCGTTTTCTGCCTGCTGGGCGCTGGAATTGGCCTGCTGCAGCGCCTTCTGCGCCGTCAGAACCTCCTGCGCGGAAGCACGGCCGAGCGCCTGCATCTTCTGTGCGGCATCCGCATTTACCTGGCACATCTCCACATTCTTTTTCGCTGTCTCCACCTGCGGGAGCAGTTCCTCATACTGGATGAGCAGGTTCTGCACCGCCTTGACTAACTTATTCTTCGTCTGGCGCAGGGTCCGGGCGTAGGTGCCGGAAAGCTCCTTGTTCGTAAGCTTTGCCCCCTGTTTGCGCAGCTCTCTCGCTGCCGCCTTGTAGCCCTCAAACAGCTCTCTCGTCTCCGCATCCATATCGTCGGACTTCAGGTCCATCGCATCTTCCATGAGGGCGCTTGCCTCAGCCGCCAGGGCAGTTCCCGCCGACTGGCTGGTCGCCTGGCTGTAGAGCTGGGAACGCAGGTTTAAATACGTGCTGTTGTAGCCCTCGATCCGCCATGCGATCTCACCGTACTCCAGCGTCCCGTCCTCAAGCTGCTCTTTGGTGTACGGGGAAGTCTCCTCCTCCATCTCGGTATTGCCGCCCGTCAGCACCGGACCGGTCGCATCGTCACCGATCCGCGCATCTGAGCCGATCCCCGGTGTTTTAGCCGCATATGCCGGCATCGTCATAGCCGTGCTGACTAACGCCGCCTGTAAAAGAATGGCAAACAGTTTCTTCCTGTTTTTCTTCATCTTACTCATCTTCATTTCCTTTCGGAGCTCTGCGCGCCTGCTCCCGATTCTATCCCGGCGCCCCGTTTCAGGATGCCGAGCGTCCGGACAAACCGTTCCCGGATACGGTTTTCCGGGACTCCGTCGTGAAAGCTCTTGATCTCCATCGCGATCGACATCATCGCCATGCGAAAAAAGCTCATATATTCCTCCCAGCCCATCTTCCGCAGGGATTTTCCCACGCACGCCTCATAAGCGGCGCGCTCCAGCCTGCGTCCGCGCACGGCGCGCGGGCTGTCCGGATCGGAGCTGAATATATCAAAGATCAGCGCCTCGCGGCTGCTGCACTCCATGATGTTGCGGATGAAATCCGCGCGTTTCTGGTCGCGGCACAGGGCGAGTGACCCATTTAAGGACTGGTCAAGCATCTCCCAGATGTCCCCCTGCGCCGCTTCGAGGCAGCGCTCGCCGCATTCATAAAATTCATTGATAAAGCTCTCACACAGATATCCTAAAACATCCCATTTACTGTCAAAATACGTATAAAAACTGCCCCGGGAGATCCCGGCATCTTCTATCATACGGTTGAGCGATGCTTTTTCTATCGTTGTCCGCGTATATTCAGCCATACACGCGTCCCGGATTTTCTTCTGTTTTTCCTCCGGCAACCGCTTAAATCGTTCCGACGGCATCTTCTTCTCCCCCTTTTTCTATCAGTACAGGCAGCTTCCCCGCCCCGGGTCCGCCGCCTGACAGATTCACTGCTTAACCTGCTTTTCCTTAGTCGCAGTCCAGCTTATCATACTCATCTTCTTTGCCTTTTCCCATGTTATAAACCACCCGGTAGAAGGATGGAAGCAGTACCAGCGTCAGGATCGTCGCCGCAACCAGACCGCCGACGTTTACAAGGGCTAAGCCCTGCATCATCTTGCCCGCCTTGCCAAATGCCAGACAGTTCGGGATCATCGCAATGATGGTCGTCAGTGTCGTCATGCAGATTGGGCGTACACGGATCGCACCGGCTTCTACCAGCGCCTCGTCTAACGGCATCTCCATCCGCAGCTGGTTCACCGTATCCACGTATAAAATACCGTTGTTTACAACCGTACCGACCAGCATCAGGAAACCAAGCATGGAGTTCATACTGATCGGGCAGTCCGCCAGAAACAGGAATCCAAAGGAACCGATCAAACTGAACGGGATCGTTGCCATAACCATCAGGGAGAATTTCGGGGACTCAAACTGGATCGCCATGACAATGAAAATCAGAAAGATCGCTGTGACAAGCGCCATTCCCAACGCGGAAAGCTCCTCGCCCATCGACTCATCCAGGCTATTGGTCGCCATCTCAACGCCGTACGGGAATTCCCAGTTCTGCACGAAGCTCTTGACATCTTTTTCAGCCGTCTTCTTATAATCTGCCTGTGCCTGCATCGTGATCGATACCTGGTACTGTTTCTCTTTTCGTGAAATCTCCTGTGGGCTATCCTGGTAGTAGATCTCTGCCAGATCCTCCAGCGGAAGCGTATTACCCGTCGCCGTCGTGATCATCATGCCCTGCAGTTTCGCGATGGAATCGTAGCGATCCGGCGCAAATTCTACCTTCACGTCCTGATCATTGCCGTTGACGGAGATCGTCGCCGCTTTCACACCGCTTAAATTACTGTATACCATCGAACCGATGCTGGCCGGGGTCAGTCCCTCTGCCTCTGCCTTAACCGGATCCACATTTACCTTGATAACCGGCGCCGCATTCTCAACAGAAGAATGTACCTGCATAACATCCTCGCGCTTGCGAAGCTCAGTTACCAGATCATCCGCTGCCTTCTTTAATGTATCATAATCGGTACTCTGCAGATCCACCTCAATTGAATCACCGCTGCTCATGCTGCTGCTCATACTGCTGCTGCCCTGTTCCAAGGTAATGGTCGCATCAACGTAGTTCTGTGTCGCATATCTCCACTTCTCGATAACCTCGTCCGTGGAAAGTTTTCTCTTATCTTTTAAGTAGGCATTCAGCGTCACATCACTTCCGGAAGTCATGCTGACACCACTGTTTCCATATGTCATCAGGTAATGATCCACATCCTCGTCTGTCTCTACCATATTTTCCAGATCGAGCACAGTGTCACGGATCGCCGATACCGAATAACCCGGTTTCGTCTTGATCGTCATCGTGACGATACCTTCATCGATCGAAGACATCAGCTCCAGGTTCAGTCTGGACGCCATGAGGATGGACAGGACAACCAGCACTGCAGTCGTTCCGAATACAAGCGCATAGCGCTTGATGACATGCGGCATATGCTTGCGATACCAGCCCTGGATGCCTTTGATTATACGTCCTGCCGGCGCATGATCCTTCTCAACCGGATGCCAGAACATATAGCAGAGCGGCACGATGATGACTGCTGAGAATAAGGAAGCCGTCATACAGAAAATGATCGTGTACCCGAGCTGTGTAAAGAGCTGTCCAGACATACCATTTAACATCAGAAGCGGAATAAATACAACACAGGTGGTAATAGTACCGCCAATGATCGATTCGAGGACAATTCCGCTTCCTTCTAAGGCTGCCTTGGAATATTCACGGAAGCCAACGCCTTTCGTGGAACGGAAGCAGCTCTCCAATACTACGATGGAGTTATCCACCATCATACCAACACCAAGCACCAGGGAGCTTAAGGTGATCACGTTCAGGGAAAATCCCGCTGCGCTCATGGCAACCAGCGCTGTCAGAATGGAGATCGGGATGGAAGTCCCAACGATCAGGGAGGCCTTCAGGTCACCGAAGAACAACCAGATAATGATCATGGAAACCGCAACCGCCATAACCATGGTCTGCATAACGGAGCTTAAGGAGGATTTGATCATATCACTGTTATCATCAACAACCACGATCTCCAGGTTCTCGTCATTGGCCATCAGGCGGTCCACAACCTTGCGGACTGCTTTGGATGCTTCCACATCACTGCTGCTCTGCTGCTTCTTGATGGCTACAGAGATCGTATCACGGCCGTTATAACGTCCGATACTGCTGGCTGCTTCTTTGGCATTATAAATATTGGCAACATCCTCTAAGTAAATGATATTGCTGCCTCCAACAGTGATCGGGATCTTTTTCAGGCTTTCCATGGTGCTGTAATCCACACCGGCAGAAACTGACAGCTCCTGCTTTCCCACCTGGGTGCTTCCCACCGGATAGGAAAAATCCGCTGATTTTACTGCTGCAGTGATGGCGTTCATGGACAAATGATACTGATTTAACTTTTCCGGAAGAAGCTCGATCTTTACATACTCCTTCTGACCACCGGAAATATCCACGCTTGCCACGGAAGACAGCTTCTCAAATTCAGGAACAACCTCATCATTGACATAGTTATAAAGATCATTCTGGGCATCATTATTGACAGCCAGCGTGATACTTGCCACATCATTGATATTCATCTCCATGATGGTAGGAGTCTTCACATCATCCGGCAGCTCAATGGCGTCCATCTTTTTCTTTAAATCATCATAAGCACTGTCAATATCGGTTCCGTAGTCATACTCCAGAAGCACGATACCATAGTTTTCATTGGAAACACTGGTCACACCCTTAATACCGGTCAAGGTACCTGTCTCATCTTCGATAGGCTGTACGACCAGCTGGTCCACATCATCCGGACTTGCACCCGGATAAGTAGCCATAACGATCAGCATGGGCATATCCATGGATGGGATCAGTTCCAGTTTCGATGAAAATACTGAAGTTAAACCAAATACGATCAGGCACAGGATCACCATTACCGTGGTGACTGGCCGTTTGAGGACAGTTTTTGTCAAATTCATTCCGTTTTCCCCCTCTAGTTAGCGGCCATTGTCTGGGCTTCTGTTGCTTCTGTTGTTTCTGCTGCTTCTGTTGTTTC
>ERZ772865.3914-NODE-3914-length-10673-cov-3.248163_pt1 | contig 10673 bp, 8 predicted proteins | sample MGYA00512133_ERZ772865 | MGnify/ENA primary metagenome ERZ772865 (study PRJEB29015, sample SAMEA2737722) | human gut metagenome | biome: human gut; feature: human-associated habitat; material: faeces | place: China | collected 2012 ...
AGTTTGACAAGGCGGTCGCCGCGCTGGAATCGCAGGTGCAGAAGATCGGCGGCTTTGTGGAAAGTTCCAACGTGACAGGTGACACGCAGTACAATGCTGACGGCACAACCTCCATCGTCAACCGCTGGGCGTATTACACCGTCCGCATCCCGTGCGGGCAGTTTGAGTCCTTCCTGCACGAGACCGAGGGCTTCGGCAACGTGACCTCCACCAGCCGCGACGCGCAGAACGTTACCTCGGCTTACACCGATTACGAAGCACGGCTTTCCAGCCTCAACACGCAGGAGGAGCGGCTTCTGGACATGCTCTCGAAGAGCGAGGACGTGGAAACACTCATTGCGCTTGAACAGCGGCTGTCCGACGTGCGCTATGAGATCGAATCTATCGAGCGGAGCCTGCGCAACTATGACATGCAGATCAAGTATTCGACCGTGGATCTTGATCTGCGCGAGGTTGAGGTCTACACGCCGACTGTCCCAGTTCGACGCACATTCAGCCAGAAGCTGTCTGATTCCCTGTCCGACGGCTGGACGGGCTTCACCCGCGGCGTGCAGAATATCATTCTGGGTCTGGCCTCCGCGCTGCCCGCGCTGATTCTGCTGGCCGTGATCGTCATCGTTGTAATCGTGCTGGTCAAAAACGCCCGCAAAAAGCGCAGAGCAAAATTCGCCGCCCAGCAGGAACCCCCACAGGAGCCGAAGCAGTAAATAAGATACGCAAATCCCGGCCGCAGCTGCGGCCGGGATTTTTGCTCACAGGGAGGAACGCAGCGCGTCCAGAAGCGCGCGGCATCCGGACTCGATATCACGCCATGCGGCGTCAAAATCGCCGGTGTACCATGGGTCGGCGACATCGCGCGCCGTGCCGGTATATACCATCAGCAGCCGGAGCTTCCCATCTGGATCGCCGCCGCAGATACGCCGCATGGCCGCGAGATTACTGCCGTCCATGCCGATGAGCAGATCATATGTGTCATAGTCAGCCCGTGTCATCTGCCGCGCCCGGTGATCGTCAAACGGCACGCCGTGCGCGCGCAGCTGCCGCTGCGCAGGCGGATAGATAGGGTTTCCAATCTCCTCCCGGCTGACCGCTGCAGAATCGATCTGAATTGCAGACGTCAGTCCCGCTTCCCGTACCGTCGCCTTCATAATAAACTCCGCCATCGGGCTGCGGCAGATATTTCCATGGCAAATAAACAAAATCTTTACCATCTTGGTTTTTCCTCGATTATCTTGGTATTTCGTTGCTTCTTCGTAGTTTTTTAAATTAACAGAATATGTTTTCTTGGCATATTGTGGCGTATCATGGTACCTCGTATCCGGCGAAAGTAGTACAAAAGTAGTAAATTGCGTCCATATACTGGATTTTACTACCAAAAGTGGCCTTAACCCGCGCGTGTGGCATATAAACAATATCCCATGGCAGAGTACCACTCTCTGTCTTTGGATCTTCGATAATGTACTCCATCTGCGTTGTGCGCTGCAGCTGATGATCAACGTGGATCACGCGGGCGCGTAAATCGACATCGCTGAGTGTCAGGCCGGCAAATTCGGAAATGCGCAGGCCGGTTTTGAACAGGATGCACATGCCGTCGTAATACTGCGAGTAATGCTTATCATTTCGGATGAAATCCAGAAAAGTGCGTTCATCTTTTCGTGATATCGCTTCTCTGGTCACGCTGTCGTCAACGATCACACTGGCCAACTCAAAATCAAATGGATTTTTACGAAGCAGGTCGTCATCAACGGCCATCTGGAATGCTGGGCGCAGGACACCGCGAATGGAGTGAATGCTGCTATAGCTCTTGCCGCCTTTTTGCAGATCAATCAGCCATACTTTTGCATCGGATTGCTTCACGCGATCAATGCGGATTCCGGAAAACGAATCTTTTTCCAGATAATTCAGAACGGTTTTATAGCCAGCCCTGGTGCTTGCTCTGACGCCGGTTTTGGTGCGTAGATACTTTTGAACAAGTTCTATGACAGTCATGTCGCCGCCGCGCGGGGATATTTTATCCTCGAGATCCCGTATGATTTTCGGTTCCAATTCCCGAAGCGCAGGACCGTCCCGCTTGCCGGCAGGCAGTCTGTCAGTCGGCTCTAGCCGCCAGCTATATACAAATTGCGGCTGACCGTTAATATCCCGATATTTGAATACATAACGGCCATCCTTGCGTTGGCTCTCTCCATTGCGAAGAATACGATTTCTTTGATCCCGTCTTTTTTCGCTCATGTTCCATGCTCCTTTCCTCATGAAAAAGAGCCTCGGCACGATATACAAACAGTATATCATGTCAGAGGCTTCTTTCCTAGCCGCTGGAGACACTATAATTTGAAAGATGTTTCTCAAATGGAGGAAAGGCGATCAAGAAATGCTTCAAACTTTTTTCGCTTGATCAATGTTTTTACACCATTCTGTATGATGAAATCCGATGTTTGGTTTTCTTCAATATGCTTGTTACCGTATTCAGAATATTTGAAAAGACAATCTCCCGGAACGCACAATCGTGTATTCCGGGAGATTTTGATTCTGTATTGCTTACAGGCATGTATATCCGCCGTCAACAGAGAGGACTGCGCCGGTTGTAAACGTAGACGCGTCGCTTGCAAAATAGAGGACGAGCCCGACCATTTCGTCCGGCTGGGCGACCCGGCCCATCGGCGTACCGCCGATCCACTTTGCGACCGCGGGGTCGTTCGGCGTACTCAGCCGTCTGGCCGTGAGCGGCGTGTCGGTAAAGCCGGGGCAGATCGCGTTGACGCGCACGCCGCGCTGCGCCCACTCGTTGGCCATACACTTTGTCAGCATGATGACGCCCGCCTTGGATGAATTGTATGCGCACTGCTGCTGCGGCAGCGGGTTCACGACCAGACCGGACATGGACGCGACGTTCACAATATTGCCGTGTCCCTGCTGCAGCATCCGGTTTCCGAACGTACGGCACATGAGGAACGTGCCCGTCAGATTGACGCCGACGACCTTCTGCCAGACCTCCAGCGGCATCTCCTCCGCGGGCGCCAGCTTGTTGATGCCCGCGTTGTTGACCAGAATGTCAAGTCCGTTCGGGAAGATCTCCCACGCCTGTTCCGCAAGGCGTAGCACGTCTTCTTCCTTCGAGATATCCGCTTTCAGCACCGTGCAGCTCACGCCCTTGGCGCGCACAGCGGCCTTCGCTTTCGGAAATTCTTCTTCCATCAGGCCTGCGATGATAATATTCGCGCCCGCCGCGGCCAGACCCTTTGCAATCTCCAGCCCGATGCCGCGCTCCGCGCCGGTCACAAGGGCGGTCTTGCCCTTCAGACTGAACCGGTCCATTGTAAAATCAGCCATATAAATTTCCTTCCTTCTTATTCCGTCGTAAACGAATAGATGGTCTTGCTGTCAAAGACCTCGCCCGCGCGCAGGACGCAGCTTGGCCAGTCCGGATGGTGGATGCAGTCCGGGAAATGCTGCGTTTCGAGGCAGAACGCGGAGCGGTGGCCGTATTGCTGCCCGTTTTTGCCGATGCGCTCTTTCATATGGTTGGCCGTAAAGAGCTGCACACCGGGCTGGTCGGTCGTCACGCACATGACGATGCCGCTTTTGAGAGACTTCGCCTCGATCGCCGGGACGCTTCCGTCCAAGCAGAAATTCACGTCGTAGCCGCGGAAAGGCTTCACGCACGGCTCGTCGCTGTCGGCATCCTTGCCGATGGGCTTGAAGCTGCGGAAGTCCATTGCCGTGCCCGCGACAGGCGCAAGCTCGCCCGTCGGCAAGCAGCCCGCGTCGTTCGGCGTATAGCGGTCGGCATGAATTTTCAGAAGCTGCTCCTGCACCGTGCCCTCACCGTCGAGGTTAAAATAGCTGTGGTTCGTCAGATTCAAAATCGTATCCTGATCGCACTGCGCCGTATAGTGGAGCATCAGCCCGTCTCCCTGCCAGCTGAACTTCACCGATACCGTCAGCGTGCCGGGATACCCCTCCTCGCCGCCCGGCGAGACGCGCGTGAACCGGACACCGTCCGGCTCCTCCGTTCCCTGCCAGACGTATTTGTCAAAGCCGCGCAGACCGCCGTGCAGATGGTTCTCACCGTTGTTTTTCGCCAGTCGGTACGTCTTTCCGTTCAGCGCAAATTCCGCGCCGCCGATACGGTTACCGAAGCGACCGATTGTTGCGCCATAGAAACTGGGGTTACCGGTATAGCCGGCCAAATCGTCATAGCCGAGCACAACGTCGATAAGACGTCCTGCCCGATCGGGAACCTGAACGCTGCGGATCGTCGCACCATAGTCCAAAAGCTCCGCGCGCAGGCCATGCGCATTTTCCATCGTCCAGCAGGATACGGCAGTACCGTCTGCAAGTGTGCCGAACGGACGCTTTGTAATCTTCATATGGTTTCTCCTTTTCATACAGCACTGCGCCTGCCGGTGTCCCGGCAGGCGCTTAATGGTTACAGGATCCTGTCCGCGCCCAGCAGGCTGATCTTGCCGATGCAGTAATCGCGGATGGCGTGGATGGGCTCGCGCATGAACACGTCCAGCGCGACCGTCGTGCGCTCCGTGACCATGACCTGATCGAGGAAGGCGTAGCAGAGATCGGTCGCGAAGTTGACCTTGCGGATGCCGGCTTCTACTGCCATGCGGATCTGTTCGTCCGGCACACCGGAGCCGCCGTGGAGCACCAGCGGCAGTTTGCCTGTTGCTTCACGGATGTCGCGGATACGCTGAATATCCAGCACAGGCGCTTTTTTATACCGGCCATGCGCCGTACCGACCATGACAGCCAGGGCGGAAACACCGGTTTCTTTCACAAAGCGCTCTGCCTCCGCGACATCGGTATAGTTGCCGAGCACCTCGTCCTTCGTCGCGCCGACATGGCCGAGCTCACCCTCAACCGGAACGCCGACATAGCCGCAGAGCTCTGCCGCAAGCTTCGTCATGGCAATGTTCTCCTCCAGCGGCAGGGTCGATGCGTCGATCATTACGCCGGTCATGCCGAGACGGATGGCCCGGACAACCTCTGGGATACCCGCGCCGTGGTCAAGGTGCATGACCGCAGGCTGTGGGAGTTGGCGGATGGCCTCCAGAATGGCGGGCGCGACAAAATTACCGTCGTTGGTATCGGCCAGACGGCTGAACATCTGGAAGATGACCGGCGCGCCGGTTTCCTTCGCGGCTTCCAGAACACCCATGACGCACTCCTGCGTGTAGCAGTTGAACGCTGGGATTGCACAGCCTTTTTCTTCAGCCAGCGCAAGAATGGATCTTAAATCAGTCAGCATATCGTTTTCTCCTTTTAATCCACCGTATCGGAGTCCAGATGCGGGATCAGGCGGCAGAACTCGCGCAGCTCCCATGTATAGTCGCCTTCGACCTCAGCCATGTGATGAATGTACGGGCCGTCGATCAGCTTGCGCTCCCACTTGGTCAGGTTGTTGAACCGTGCCCAGAGGTAGGTGCCGAAGGTATACGGGCCGTCGGCGCTCTCCAGCGTGCCGTTGAGCAGCTGATAGTGGCCGTCGTCCTGATCGAAGCGGCAGATGGTGAATTTGCCGTCCTTGACCTGGAACCACTGGCGCTGGTTCTCCTCGCGCGCAATCGTACCGGGCTTCTTGAGCGAATAGGCGAACGGGCCGCAGTGCCACAGCAGCTCGACGTTCTTGTCCTCGGGGTGGCGGACGGTGAACTCGCCGAAGAACGGAGGATTCTTGCCCAGCGCTGCGCAGGACAGCAGCGCCATGGAGATTGCGCCGTGCATATCGCTCTCGCAGGAGACGATGTAGCCCATGTCGGCCAGAATGCTGTAGGCCGTGCAGGGCATGGCCCCGACTCCCAGCTGCATGGATGTCCAGCACTCGGAGGAAATGACATCGACATCGTATTCCTCGAAGATTTCCTTATAGAGAAGCACAAATGCGTAGATCTTTTTTGCAAGCGGCGGGGTATCCTTGTCCATCTGATAGCGCTCGAACAGGATCTTCGCACCCTCCTCCAGCTCCGCGTCGCGCTCTTTGAGAATACGGTTATATTTGTCAATAATGACCGCCATGTTGACTGGGATGATGTGCATGCCGAAGCGCTGCATCAACTCGCCCTCATTGAAAATAACGGAGCAGAAGGGCTTCGGCCGCAGACCGACCTGCGCGATGCGCATACCGCGGAAATTCTTGATCATGCAGGCAACGCGGACGAATTTGTCCAGGCCGTCGGCGAAGATCGGGTCACTTACGCGGCAGTTTTCAATGTAGCTGAACGGGACGCCGTAGCGCTGCATCTGTCGGCTGACACCGAACAGGCCGCATTGGCTGTCAGTGTGGCGGCTGCCGTCCGGCTCAAATACGTCGTCCAGCGGGCCCCAGAGCAAAACCGGCAGGCCAAGCTCTTTGGTGACCATGGCGGCGACCTCTTCGTTGCCGAAGTTGCTGTTGATGATAAAGATTGCATCGGCGCGCTCTTTGCGCATCAGGTCGACGACAGGCTGCACATCCTTTTCGTTATACAGGACTTCAACCTCGTTGATGCTCTTGAGATCGACGAACGAGACGTTTTCGCTGGTGAAATGCTCCTCAATATACGCTACGGTTTTTCTTGCGCGATCTTCCGCGTATTCCCAGTTGAAAATACCGGGGCGCGGGGTGCAGTCTCTGCGGATCGGCACCAGACCGATCTTGACATGATAATTCAGCATAATGGTTTCCTCCCTGTCTTTCTTTTTGTCAAGCGTTCAGAAGTCCATATTTATAATGCTGGACACGCTCGTCCAGCTCGGTTCCGTCAATTTCGCCCGTGGCGAGGAATTTTTCCAGAATCGGCAGCGTCGGAATGCCGGAGCGTCCGCCGGGGCGGGTGCATTTGATCGCTGAAACACCGGAGCAGAACCGGCAGCAGGTCTTTGCGTCCCAACCCTGCAGCCAGGCGTAGATATAGGCTCCGTGGAACACATCGCCTGCACCGGTCGAATCGACTGCCTTGACCTTGAAAGCCGGAACTTCAAAAAATTCGTCTCCACAGAGACCGATGCAGCCATCAGCGCCAAAAGTAAAGATCACGGTCTTCGGCCCCTGCGACTGAATGGCGCGCAGGACACGCCGAATATCCGCTCTGCCGCCGGTATAGCCCTCGGTCTGGCACATGACGTTGTAATATGTCTCAGAGCCGATGAAGATGTCCAGATGGCGGTAATTTTCATAGATATCCGGCCGGTAATACGCTGCGTCAATGGACACGACGCCGCCTGCCTCGTGCATCCACTCGCAGGCTTTGATAATGGCCGGTGTAAACTGGCCGATATGCAGCGCCTTTGCCGACTGGATATAGTCCCTATCCAAATCTGACGGGGTCAACGGGTCAAAATCGCCGGGCTTGCTGATAAATTCCTTGCCGTCAATTTCCTGTTCGGCCACACACAGGCAGAAATTCGTCCGTTTGCCGGCAGCTACCTTCAAGTGTGACGTATCAACATGGTTGTAGGTGAAATCCGCTGTGGCAAGCCGCCCAAGCATGTCGTCACCGACGACACCGAGAATGGAGCTTTTCAGCCCCAGTCTCGCCGCCGCGACCATTGCCGTGGGGACGTTTCCGCCGCCCATGAAGCAGTAGTCGTTCATACGCATATTGACGTTGGTTTCCGGGAGTTTGGACAGCTGGATATCCAGATCCTGAAACGGGTCGCCGAAGCCAATGACGTCAAATTTCTTTTCCATTTCGTTCCCCTTTCCGCGTTCACGGGATCATGGCGCAGTATTTGAAGTCGAAATACTCTTCGAGGGACCAGGGGGATTTGTCGCAGCCGACGCCGGACTGCTTGACGCCTGCGTGCGGGGTCTGCTCGGTGCCGCCGGAGCCGTTGATGAAGATCTCGCCGGCCTCCATGCCCTCGAACGCTTTGGCGATTTCCTTCGCGTTGTGGCCGAAGAAGTAGGAGGACAGGCCGTAGATCGTGTTGTTGGCCTTTTCAATCGCCTCGTCCAGCGTCTTAAACGGCTGCATCGGAATGATCGGCCCGAAGATCTCCTCCTTGCTCACGCGCATATCGTCCGTAACGTCCACCAGCAGCGCGGGCGTCATGTACGCGCCCTTCGCAAAGTCCTCCGGCACCTCGCCGCCCATCACGAGCTTCGCGCCGGACTTCACCGCGTCGTCCACCAGCTCCAGCATACGGTCGCGCGCCTTTTTGTTGATCAGCGGCCCCATGACCTGTCCTTCGTCCTTCCACTGGCCGAGCTTCACGGCGCGCAGCTTCTCCGCAACCTTTTCGCACAGCTGCGGATAGATACGCTCCTGCACATAAATGCGGTTATAGTTCACGCACGTCTGGCCCGCGAAGCCGGTCTTCTTCGCCACGATATTCGCCGCAACCTCGTCCAGATCCACGTCCGGCATCACGATGACCGGCGCGTTGCCGCCCAGCTCAAAGGAATACTTCTTTACGGATGTCGCGCCCTCGCGCATGATCTGCAGGCCCGTCTCGCTCGAACCGATGAGCGTAATGAGCTTCGGGATGCTGCTGGAGTTGAGCGTCTTTCCCACCTCTGCGGCCGGGCCGGAGATGATGTTGATGACGCCCGCCGGGAAGCCGATCTTCTCCGCGATCACGCCGAGATAGAGCGTGGCCAGCGGGGTCTGGCTCGACGGCTTGATGATGCAGCAGCAGCCGGAGACGACTGCGGGCGCGATCTTCAGTCCCGCGTTGCCCAGCGGGTAGTTCCACGCCAGATGGCCGACCGAAACGCCCATCGGGCGGCGCTCGACAATATGATAGCCGCTGCCATACGTCCCTGCCGCGTTGGGGAAGGACGTACCGTAGATGCGTTTGACTTCCTCCGCGTAATACTGGAAGCTCGTCATGCACCAGTCAACGTCGCCGCAGGCCAGCGCATATGTTCTGCCGGATTCCCGGCTGACCAGCTCCACGAGCGTCTCGCGCTCGGCCAAACACGCCTCGCGGAGCTTCAGCATCCAGTCGATGCGCGTCTGCAAAGGGGTCTTCGACCAGGTCTTGAACGCCTCCGCCGCCGCGTCCAGCGCCTGCTGCGCCTGCGCCGCGTTCGCGGAGCCGACCGTGCCGACGACCTCGCCGGTCGACGGGTCGAGCACGTCCAGCGGCTTTCCAAGGCCAGTAACCAATTTGCCGCCAATATACTGCTGATACATCCTGCTTACTCCTTTCTCTCCAGCGCGTCCGCACGCTGCTGGTTCTTAAAGCCCTTCAGTCCGCGCGCACCGAGGAACTTCGCGGTCTTGCCGAGCTCTGCTTCAATTTCCATGAACCGGTTTGCCCGCGGGCCGATGCCGCACTCACGCACGGAGCCGGCGTTGATGCCCACGGCATAATCCGCAATGGACTCGCCCTCGCCTCTGGAATCCGACGGCATGACGGCGTAGCCGAATTTGTACGCATACTGGATCATCTCCAGCGCCTCGGAGATCGTCCCGATCTGGTTGACCTTCAGCAAAATCGTATTCGCTGCGCCCTTCGTCACGCCATAGGCCACGCGGCGAATGTTCGTCGTAAACAGATCGTCGCCGACGATCTGGATGCCGGAATCCTTCGTCAGAGCCGCGGTCGTGTCATAATCGTCCTCGTTGAACGGGTCCTCCAAAATGACGAATGGGAACTCCTTGATGATATGCAGATAGAACTCGTAGAGCTGATCTTTCGTCTTGGGCTGGTTATTAAAGAGGCCGTAATATTTGCCGTCTTCCTTGTTGTGATAGGTGTCGGTCGCAACGTCCATCTGGAAGCCGGCTCTTCCCTCATAGCCCGCCTCGATGATCGTCTCGGTCATAGCTTCCCAGATCTCCTCGTCGGACTTGAACACGCCCTCCGGCACGACGATGAAATCGCGGATGTTCGGCGCGCCGCCGAAGCGCCTGTCCATCTTCTCGGCCCAGCGGGTGTGGATATCCCAGCAGGCGTAGGAGGCGTCGGCAAACGTGTCGAAGCCGAAGCACATGACGGACATGGTGGGCTTGCCGCCGGGGGTGGTGATGCCGCCGCCGTAGCGCTCATGTCCCGCGACCATCGCGACGCCCGGGACGGGCAGATACATCGCGTTCGCGCCGCCGATGTGCCGGTAAAGCGGGATGCCCAGCGCCGCCGCGCCCGCCTTTAAAACAGCCGCGGAAACGGCCGCCGTCGCGTCCGGGACGATATCGAGCATCGTGCGGTCGATCAGCCGCTGGTTGGCCGCGTCCAGCCCCTTCAGCGCCGGGGCGATGATCTCGTTGACGTTCCGCACCGCGCCCAGAACGCCCTTGCCGCGGAAGCGTTCGCCGCCGTCGAAGTCAAAATGGATCTCATGCGTGCCGATGGAAATGCCGGATGTGCACATGGCCCGGCCCGTCGCGCCGTTTTCCGTCGTGACCACGGCCTCTACGCCGGGGTTGCCGCGGTTCGTGTATACCTGTCTTGCCGTAATGGAGCGGATCTCTGTTCCTGCCATTTTTCTGTCACTCCTTCTGTATTTCTTTTATTCCTGAATCAAAATCACGCGCAGATCGAGCGCGGAGACGTTTGCCGCCGCAGCCACGCCGCAGCCGAGCCGCCAGAGCGGCTCCGACGTGCCATGCGTGCGCAGCGCGTCCTCCAGATCGATCCCGGCCTGCTTCGCGGCCTGCGCCGTTTCGCCGTCTGTGATCGCACCGGCGAGGCATTCCGGCGCGCCGGGGTATCGGAAGCCGCCGGGGCCGTCC
>ERZ772865.3940-NODE-3940-length-10618-cov-4.116823_pt1 | contig 10618 bp, 9 predicted proteins | sample MGYA00512133_ERZ772865 | MGnify/ENA primary metagenome ERZ772865 (study PRJEB29015, sample SAMEA2737722) | human gut metagenome | biome: human gut; feature: human-associated habitat; material: faeces | place: China | collected 2012 ...
CATCGTCATTGAACATCATATATTCGGCAGCACGACCGGCAAGTCGCCTTTTGATTTCATTATCAGCCATACAATCGCACCTCATTCTTGAATAAATATACTAATAAAAACTGTTATTAATCAAGTCTATCATCACAAGAAGTGAACTCAAATTAACAAAACAAATGATTATAACTTATTAATCAGTAAATTAACATATATTTCAAATAAGGCTAAAAGGAATAAATCTTCCATTGTTTCTATAACTTCTCCATCGTATTTTCCCGGAGAACCGTATGATTTATCAATGTTCTTATTTTTGTTCCCGTAGATTGCTGAAAACTCTGCAATAACAGTAACCAACTGGCATGTTTCTATTTCTTCGCAACTTTCAAAATTATATTCCATCGATAACTGCTGAATTGGTGTAGCCTTTTTGTCATTGCTGTTAAACGCATTAGCCAAAACATCTGTAATATGATTTTGATATTCAAACTCTTGATGTGGAATTGGTTTATCAGCATAGTATTCTAAGCTACGAGCAAAATACTTTCCTCCCTCGTAAAAAACACTTTTATCATCAGGGAAGTGTTTATTTAGCACACTTTCTATTGCAACCAAACACTTTTCAAAAATATTGTACTCACTGACTCGTAAATCCAAATCACAATATTCCAAAATTCTATTTTGAACCTCTTTAGTACAACAGCAAAATTCTCTATACATCTCTCTGTTGTAATAAAACAAATCATTATACATCGTGGCTATTGCACATAGCGGAATAAGCCCTCTTTCCTTATAATATTTAGAAATAAATGATACTGCTTGTGCTTTTACACTTTCTTGATGACGCTGTTCGTCACGCATATCCTGCCTTTTTTCAAACTTTTCCATACGATTACTTTGTCTTATTTGCAGGACTGCAATAATAACCGTAACTATTAAAGCGACTCCCGCACAAATAATACTTATCCAATCTGAAACAGTCATCATATAGGTACTCCTTCTACTGTAAACGATAATTTAGCGGCAATGGCTTATGATATTTATATGCATACTTTTTTCTCCAAAAAGCCTAATGCTAAACTGAAAGATATTTTGACTGAAGCTGAAAAGTCATCTATTCAGGTCGGAGAAGCAAAAATATCAAATGGCAAATATCCATTCTTTACAAGTGGTTCAACTATTTTGAAATGGAACGAACCATTTGTTGATGGTAGAAATTGCTTTTTAAATACTGGTGGTAACGCTGATGTTAAGTTTTATGTTGGTAAAGCAGCTTATTCGACAGATACTTGGAGCGTTTCTGCAAAATCCGAAATGTCAGACTATCTCTACTTAATGTTATTTTCAATTAAGCCTGAACTTGACCAAAAATTCTTCCAAGGAACAGGGCTGAAACATTTACAAAAGCCTTTACTTAAAGACAGACCTATCTATGTTCCTGAAAAAATGGAATTAGAAGCATTTAACCGTCAAGTAATGCCGATGTTTGATATTATTTCTGAAAACACAAGAGAAAATCAGCAGCTAACATCTCTTAGAGATTGGCTTTTACCTATGTTAATGAACGGTCAGGCTACCATCAGTGATTGATACGGTAAATTATCGTTTATGTTATTATTCAAAGCGATTTTTTCATCAATTTTTGAAAGTATATTAGCAATTTTACGCTGCACTTTAATTGAAATATTAGGAACTGTATATGTTGGAAAATCTTCTACAGAAATTCTATTTACAGTGCTACCTTTTATAATCTTGCTTTGAATAAATTGTTTCCATTCCGGCGAAAGAAAATAATAGTACAGCCACAATGTGTCAATATCCTTACTTACATTTCTGATAATAGCTAATCTTCTTCCTAAACACCCATAAAAGTCTTTAGGTATTAAAGCGTACCTTCCCAATGTTGCTTCATACGAAAAAACAATATCTCCATACTGTGGGGTTACTCTTTTTGTCCACTTAATATAATCTTCTTCTGACAAATGAGCAAATTCTTTTGCATTTATTTTTCCATCATCAGTTATTGCATCTATTCCCAAGTAAACTGGACCATCGGCTGTTTTCTTTGGTGTAGCATGTGGACCATCGTACACTTCGCATATCTCTTTTATCACTATTCTTTCTGACATAAATTCCTCCGCTATCCGATGTATTTTCTATGAGCCAATTTAACATTGCTCTGTTTGACCATTGCATATTGCAAAGTCGTATCTATTTTTCTATGTCCCAAAAGTTGCTGTAACTGTTCAATGGGCATTCCCTTATCTATTGCCATAGTCGCAAGAGTACGCCTAAATTTATGTGGATGCACCTTACTAAGACCTAATTGTTTTCCAAAATTTCGTAATCGCACTTCAATACCACCAATTTTCAATCGTTCATAAGGAGCTTTTAATGATACAAACAGTGCCGGATTATTATCCATTCTGCTCTGTAAATAATTCTGCAAATGTATTTTTGTTCTGGCGTCAAAATAAACAACTCTCTCCTTATCGCCCTTTCCAAAAACAACACATTCACGCTCATTAAAATCTATATCTTCTCGATTTAATAGAACCATTTCTCCTACTCGCATACCTGTTGATGCCAACATATCAATCATAGCCAAGTCTCTGAGTTCTGTGCAATTATCTCTCATCAATTCAAGTGCTTCATCTGAATAAGTTTCCTTAATATTCGTTCCAGTTTTAACCTTATGTATTCTTCTGACCGGACTTTTCAAAATATAGTCCTCGTCCTCAAGCCAAGAAAAAAAGCTGGAAAGTATTCGTCTTATATTATCAATCGTAACTTTACTTGAATTTTTATTTGACTGATATTCAGTAAGGTAACAGCGTATATCATCGGTTACAATATATTTAATACATTTACCTATACTATCAATCATTGCCTGTATAGTTGCTTTGTAATATTTCAAAGTTTTCTCGGAACAGCCCTCAATTCTCTTTGCCGATAGAAACAGTTCAACCAAGTTCTGCTCCGATAATCCTTTATCACTTTCTGTTTTTGCAACTTCATAATCAAAAAGCGTATGTTGCAGTACCTCCTGCAATCGCTGTGTTTGTGCATTGTTCAAATAAGGTAGCATACCCTGAACAATATCCATAATTAAATTCTGTTTCATAGTCAATTCTCCTTTTATTTAACTTAGAGAACAACTATGGAGCGGTAGTCCCCTGCTTTAACTCCTGCCACTCACAAGAGTTATGGGATATGTGTTAAACGATAATTTAGCGGCTTAATCAGCAATAGTAGCTTGTCCATTCATCAACATAGGAAGTAACCAATCACGAAGATTGATTAACTCGACAGTTTCATCTTTGTTCTTCAATATGCTGACACGGATTTTATGCAGGAAGTTTTCATAATCCAATATGATTTTTTCATTAGGAACAACAATATTCAGTATTGCCAAATTAGCCTCGCTGAGAGATGCTCTTGTTGATGCCATACACGAATTATGGAGAAATTTATATATGCCATCGCTACCTAAAAATGAACGTATGTATTCCCTGTAATTAGGATTGTGAACGCAAATTTTTCCAAGAGCTACATTGAACGCACCCTCTATTCCGTATCGAACTGCACCAGCATCTCCGTATTTGTCCATAAGTATGTCAAAGCGGTCAACTATACTAAGATTTTTTGTTCGAGGAATATATGTTATGTGTGTATCGCTATCATAATCTCTGTTTTGAATGAAACGTACATAACCTTCTTTTGGCTCATATACAAATTCACTTTTAGGTGGTTGACTATTGCTTTCCCAACTTACCAATTTGAGCAGTGGAACAACATTCCAGTTCTCTGGAATATTACGTTTTAGTTGTTCGTTCCAAACCATCTTACCGCCAGATGAGCAGTATGGCTTTCCGTTTTCGTCTGGAAAATCAAATTGTGTGAACCAGTAGTCGTAAATAAGCTTAGCTTGCTGCTCTAAATTATCGTTTATCGCATTATTTATAAGCTGCTTTTTGTTAATTATCTCAAGTAATCGTGCAACATCTTCTTGTCCACTCTCAATAACAGGTATAATTATTTCTTTTAAATCCGGAATACATAAATTGCTTACAATGGAACCGGTTGCATCTGCACGTTTAAATTGTGTTTGAACAAAGCTAGACATAAGTGTATTTAATAAATAATACGGGTCACATTTTTCCTTATTAACCTTTAACAGAACCAGTCTTTGACCTAAACAACACTTTAATCCTTTAGGGACAATACCGACCACGCCCATTGGAGCTTCTCTTGAAATTATAATATCTCCTTCTTCAGGTATAGCTCTTTTAGTTCTTTCCAAATATGTTACTTCATCAACAAAATATCCATCTGTAAAATCAAGATTACCATCCTTTAAATTAAAATTACGAACTACCCGAATACCTTCGTTTTTCCAGTCAGGCGTTGTATGAGGGCAGTCAACAATGTCTGTGCACAAATCGTTTAGTTTGTAATACTTCACTTGTTACCCTCCTTAAGTTCTGAATATATTTTTTTCCACTTAGCAGATGGATGTTTACAAATTGAGTCTTTGGAAGCAAAAGCACATAAACCTTCAATATAACAGTAACCACAAATGTCTGGATTTGCTTGCCGGCAACCAAATGTCTGTTTTTCTGTATCCATCTCGTTAAGAGGAGAACGAATTGGGATACATAACTCTTTTGGAAAACTACTCATACTTCACCTTCTTTAACTGCTCCATAATCTCCGTTTTCAGTTTGTCGCCCTCTGCAAAATATTCCTGCAACTTCTCTGCATAGGCACTCATACGAGCATTAAACTCTTCCTGTGACAATTCAACATATTCGATTTTTACATCAAAATATTGTCCAGCCGCAAGTGAATACTTCTTTTCTTTGATTTCATCATAGGTAACAGCAACTGAAAAATCATCAACAGCTTCTTTATTAAGGAATGTATCAACAATTTTATCAATCTCAAAATCACGAAGTCTGCGTTTCTGATTATTACCGTCCTTATATTCTTCTCCCAATTTTGAAGCATCTATCAGTACAACCTTATCTGTTTTTCTTGAATTATCGAAAAATAATACTGATACATTCGTTCCGGTATTAGCAAACACATTTGATGGCATGCTGATTGCACCATAAACAATATGGTCTTCTACCAATCTCTTTAATACTTTCCCCTCAACACCGGTTTTAGCCGTTAAAAATCCCGTAGGAACTACAATTGCGCCTTTACCGTTCTTCTTTAAAGAATTAACAACATGCTGAATAAAACATGTGTAAATTGCCATACTTTCTTTTTTCTTCTTTGGAACTGACGGAACTCCTGCCCAAAAACGAGCCGGCATTGCCGCAATCTTTTCTCTGGTATCGGAAAAATCCATTTTAAACGGTGGGTTAGATACTACAAAGTCAAATTGTCTCAATCCTTCTCCATCATCAGATTTATGATAAGGAGAAACTAAAGTATCACCCTGTATAGCATGGTCAAGAGAAGACACCAATCCGTTAAGAATCAAATTCAACTTAAGCATCTTATTGCTTCTCTGGGAAATATCTTGTGAAAAAATAGTGCATCTGTCTTCACCAATTTGATGCGCAAGTGCCATCAATAAAGTTCCTGTTCCGGCTGATGGATCATAACACTCAATACTATGAAGGTCTGCATTTTCGCCAACAAGTAGTCTTGCCATAATCGTTGCTATTGCATGCGGAGTATAATATTCGGCATACTTGCCACCGCCTGCTGTATTGTAGTCTTTAATTAAATACTCAAATACTGCTGCAAAAAAGTCATAATGCTCCTCAAATGCTTCTTCAAAAGAAAAATTAACCAATTTATCAACAAGTGCTCTTGCAAAAGGTGCTCTCTGAGCTTCATCTGTAACATACTGTGTCAGTTTTTCAAACAGCGGAATTTTTGTGTTCTGTGTGGTCTGAGTTGAAAAAATTTCGCTGTTTAAATCAGCAATATCTACCATAGTATTATCAAAGATTATATCGAAATCGCCCTTGGTCTGCTGATTCCATAAGAATGAAATTAAATGTTCTGGTTTAAGTCTAGGAATATCTGGCGACATCTCATCAAACATATCAAGCTTGTCATCCTCAGACATTTCCATATAAGCAACATCCCATTTTTCAGTTTCTGCCAACATGGGATTTATCTTCTTAACCTCATAGCCAAACTTATCGTTTAGGAATTTGTATAGAAACACCTGAGTAATAATTTTATATTCGTTACCGTCATTTCCCATACCATAGGTTTGACAAGTTGATTTCAGTGCATCAATGAGTGCCACTGTTTTTTCTTTTATGTTCATTGCGTTGTCTCCTTATTATCTTTAGGCTGCTGAGTATGTTGCATTGTACTGTTCTAAATATTGTCTGGCAATTCTAGACTGTATAAATTTTCTGTCTTCACGAGCACTCGAAACACCGACATTGTCCATTCCGATTTTAATCTGTTGCATAACCGTTTGTTCAAAGTATGCGTCTTTTTTTAAGATGTCATTTTTATCATAAACTTTCTGGTCAATGTCGCTTTTAATCGACATCAATACATCCATAATTGTTTCATCATAAGTTGACACTAACGGTTGCTTTCCTAGCTTAACTCTTTCTTGATTCTCTTCTCGAATACGCTTATGTACTCTTGCAAATTTAGCATCGCCCTTATATTTATGTACAAGTACCGAATTTCTCTTTTTCAATTCATCCAGCTTTTTCAGCACCTCATCTAATGCTTTTGAATGCTCAGTAAACTCATCAATGCTATTGATAACAAACCCGTGTTCTTTGAATCTTTGCATAAAAGCTTCTCTTAGCGTGATGAACTCTGGGTCTTCTTGGTCTATATTCTTTGTGAATGCCTGAATAGTTTTTGACCATTTTTCCTGAAGTTCAACACCCCCGGCAATCAATTTCATCTCTTCTTCACCAATTTTACTAAAATTGAAAGTTATATCCTCCATTGCCTCATTGACAAGCTGCTTGGTAGCATCATCTTCTTCAAAGGCTTCCTTTTGGTTGATATTGTCAATATGATGTTGTACTTCAGAAATCATCTCAGGTAATTTTGTAATCTCAAGTCGTGCAAATGCCTCTTTCAATTCATCATCGCCAAAGGTTCTAACCACATTACAGCAATCTCGTGCTTCAATCAAAATTTTGCGAAGTTTCAATAACTCTGTTTTGTCTTCTATAGTTGATATTTCAGAACTAAATTCCTCCAAGTTATCAGTTGTATAATTAAACAATACTTGCCTAACTTCTCTCATCTGATGAACAAGAGCTTTTGGATCTTCTATAACTTGCTGGAAAGTATCAGTCTCGTTGCCTTCTCCTGTTTCTACGGGGTCATTAAAACGATTCAACTCTCGCATGTACGCTTCATTTGTCTGTTCAAAATTAGATTTAATATCAGCAAAGTCAATTATGTATCCATAACGATTATCTTTATAAGGTCTATTTACACGAGTGATAGCCTGTAAAAGGTTATGATCTTTTAATTTCCTGCCAAAATAAAGTCTCTTGAGTCTCGGTGCATCAAATCCTGTGAGTAACATATTATAGACGATCAGAATATCAATAGTCATATTCTTTTTGAAATCTTTAATAATCTGCTTTCTTGTTTCCTTATCATCACTATCATGCAGTATAAGTCCTACTTTAAAGCAGCTTTGATTTGAAGAAGTTTTGTTAAGTTCTGTTTGCACCTCATCAAAATAGGCAAATAGTTTTCTTGCCTGTTCACTCGTTTCACAGATAACCATTCCGCCGAGAGTATTATCTCCCTTAATCATCCGGAACTGCTTCATATCTGTTATGATATAGCGCAACAGTTCTTTTACATAACTGTCATGCTCGATAATTTGGCTTTTCTTGATATCCTTTTTCTCAACAAGAGTTTCTAACTTCTCATAAATCTGTGAAAGCTTTTCCTTGTATGAAGTTTCAATATCTTCACGTATAATCTTTAATGTATAACCATCTTGAATTGACTTATCATAATAGTATGTATGAAAGTATTCTCCGAATATTTTCCATGATGCACGCTCTTCTTTCAAAAGAGGTGTTCCCGTCAACGCAATCTTGATAGAATTCACATCTGCATCAAATAAGTTTGCCAAAAAACTACCAGCAGGATTGTAACCACGGTGCGCTTCATCAATAATGAAAATTCTTTGTAGATTAGTTGCATATGCATCTAATCTGACTTTTTCCTTATCCTCAGCAAATCGTTGAATGTTAACAACTGTTATTTCTGGTTTTCCGCTATTTCCTTCCATCGCTTGATTATTTCTAAACTGTTCCATCAATTCAGTTCTGGAATTTGCCGTCTTAACCTCAAGACCACGAGCTTCAAATTCCTGAGTAGCCTGTTCCAAAAGGTCAAGTCTATCCACAATAAAATAGAACTTTGCCACCTTGTTCTGTTTAGCATAAAAATCCGTCAGAACATATGTCAAATAGTAGGAAAGAGCGGTTTTTCCGCTACCCTGTGTATGCCAAATTACACCAGATTTTTTTCCTTCGCTAAGTTTCTGACGCACAGCCAATGCCGCAAACATTTGCTGATAGCGCATAATATGTTTTTGATCAGTAAACTCGATCTTTCCATCGACTTCCTTTTCATTCTTCACATATGCTATACCATACTTGATTATAAAAAGTAATCTTTCTGGACTGCACATTGAAGTCAGCATTCGGTTTGTTGGTGTATTCTTTTTTAAATTGGTTTGATACTCAGGCGCATGATGGATAACTTGACAGTTAAAATCAGTTAAAATTTTTCTTTCTACATCAGGAGATACTTCCTTATACGGATACGATTTATGGTATGGTGCTATAGCCTCTCCTTTCGGATTTTCTTCTCTAAAACAGTTAAAAGGAGCTTCCGTCTTTGACGCAGTACAATAAAAGGCGCCTTGAATAGGAACAATTCCTCCCATCGCATCATATTCCATATTATTTGAAAACAACATCAGTTGAGTAATGTTAATAAACCTACGGAATTTTTTATTTGGAAAGCGCTGCCTATTCATTCGCTTACTCTCAGCAACCATTCCACCTTTATTGTTTGGTTTTTTCACTTCAATAAAAGCTATCGGCAGACCATTAACAAACAAAGTAATATCTGGTCTGAATTCATCTTGACCATTTTTGCATGTGAATTCAGCTGTGAAATGATAATCGTTCTTATTTAAATCTTCAAAATCAATAAGTTTGACTGGAGATACACTTGTCAGACGAGTGTAAAAAGCACGTCCCAAATCATCATTGTCCAGTTCCTGGCGTATCTCTCTAAGAACCTGCATTGCTTCGCCAGCTCGTTCTGGATTCAATTGAGCAAACTTCTTTTTGAAAACATCAATAAGAATATTAGTATCCGGGTCGTAAATTGTTCCAGCCATTTCTTCTGATATTTTTCCGAAGTATGTGTATCCAAGTCGTGTCAGATGAACCATAGCTGGCATTTGAACACGGGTAGCTTCATTAAACATATTACGTTTATTGTTAACTTTCATTTTTAACCTCCTACAAATAACGCAATGATTAAATATTGCTTTTAAACTTGCATTTAATAATAGGCATAATTATACAAATACAAGTATATCATATTTTAACAACCAATACAAACTTTTTTGTTAATCGTACAAATAATGGTACAGGTAATGAATCCTCATCTATAAAAAAGGTGAGGATTTTTGTTTTTATAAAATAATTTGTAAATTTTCTTTCAAAACACATCAACAAAACTCGAATTTTTCTCCGTATTATAGAGGGGTATTTTTTTGCTATCGTGAAATTAAATGTAAACAAGGTGTAAAGATTTTTGAAAAACACCCGAACAAAATGGAAATTTTTCTCCGTATAGTAGAGGGACTTTTTTATGAGTGAGTTTTTGTTTTCAAATTTCGTTTCATTTTTTCTTTTTGAAAAAGTATCTCTCGAATAATACGAAAGGAGGCAGCACAATGAAAGAAAGCTATAAAAGTTTTGATGAGCTACCGATGATGTTATCGGTGCCGCAGGTTGCAAAGGTGCTTGGAATTTCTCGCACAAGGTCGTACGAGCTTGTGAATGAAAAAGGTTTTCCAAAAATAAAAATCGGCACAAGAATTGTTGTACCGAAAGATGAATTCATGTTGTGGATTCAAAAACAAATTGAGAAAGGATAAAAATTATGCACGCAAACAAAAATTACAAAACCGACGGCAAGGTTTACTACATGCCAAACAAAATCTTTGATGAAAACTTTTCGCCGCACGAATTTATGATTTACTGTTTTCTTGTTTCGGTTGGCGACAGCAAAGGTGTAAGTTTTTGGTCTGTTCCGAAGATGGCAAAGAAGTGCAATATGTGTCCGACCACTTGCAGAAACACGCTAAAGTCACTCGAAGAAAAAGGCTACATAGATATCACTCAAAGATTTTTTGAAAACACACAGCAAAGCAATATCTACACAGTTCATCAAATATAGTGTACCCCACTGTAAGAGCTGATGACAAATAATCTAAAAGCCTAAATTTGAAAAAACAGCTGTTTTTCTTTTGATTTTTTTGAATTGATTTTTAACTTGGTTTTGGATGAAATCTCGGCTCTTTTGAGTGGGTTTTGGAGCGGATTTCAAGCCGTCGATTTTAAAGCAGGAT
>ERZ772865.3944-NODE-3944-length-10601-cov-3.986346_pt1 | contig 10601 bp, 13 predicted proteins | sample MGYA00512133_ERZ772865 | MGnify/ENA primary metagenome ERZ772865 (study PRJEB29015, sample SAMEA2737722) | human gut metagenome | biome: human gut; feature: human-associated habitat; material: faeces | place: China | collected 2012 ...
AGTATGATGCCGCTTACCATCGCTTTTCTCTCCCTTCTTGCGGCGGTCGCCCTCCGCTTTGTCTCGGGCCGGCCGCCTGTGTTCCACAGGCCGTCCGGCCCTCGCTCGCTGCGGGCGACCGCCGCTGCTTTCCGCTTATCCGGGTCCGTTTATCCCCCGGCAGCCGATCGCCCAGCGGCTCTCGGCCATTTTCTCCGCCGCCGCTTTGGCCGCGGCTTCCTCCGGGAATATTCCAAATACCGCGCTGCCGCTGCCGGTCATCATCGCCGCCAGGGCTCCGCTTTGCCGCAGCTCCTGCCGGATCTCATTCAGCTCCGGCAGGGCCGTCACTTCCTCAAATACATTGTAAAGGCTGCCGCACAGCCCCGCCAGGTCGCCCTTTTCCAGCGCCTTTGCCGCCTCTTGGGTGGTAAAGCGCTGCCGCAGGCTCTCTCCCATCTCGTCGATCCGCCGGTACATGGCCGGGGTGGAGCACCCCGCCTTCGGCTTGGTGATCACCAGCCACAGCGGCAAATGGCTTTCCACCGGGGTCAGTCTCTCCCCGATCCCGGCCGCTGCCGCCGCCCCGCCATCAATGCAGAACGGCACATCAGCGCCCAGCTCCGCCGCCAGCGCCCGCAGCCCTTCACGGCCCAGGCCCAGTCCGTACAGCCGGTCCATCCCGCGCAGGTAGGCCGCCGCGTCTTCCGGGCTGGGCAGTCCGTATTGGTTGTACATCACCGCCGCCCAGTCCCGCCTGGGTGGGAATATTCTTCTCCAGCGTTACCGCCACCCCCCCAAGCGCCGGGCACTCTCTTCTCAGCAGCCCGTCCGCCCGGGTGATGATATTCTCCTCCGCCGGGATCCCGGCCGTTTCATTCAGCCAAAAGCCGCGCTCCCGCTGTTCCAGCGTCAGCTTATCACACAGGCTCACGCTTTGGAACAGCGACTCGATGGTGTGGTAGCCATCCGCCCGCCGGCCAGTCACCGTCAGAGTCAGGTTTACCTTGGCATAGGCCGCCTCCATCACCCTTCGCATGGTCCGTCCTCCACTGTCAGGATGCACAGCACCGAAATGCCCAGCCCTTTTCCACAGTCGGTCAGTCCCTCGCCGGTGGTGGCGGTAATGCCGATAGCCGCGGACTCCACCCCCAACAATTCAGCAATCTTTTCCTGCATCGCGGGGATCATCGGGCTGATCTTCGGCCGCAGGCACTCCATCGAAACACTGAGGTGGACGATTCTCCCCTCCAGTGATTTCAGGGCTTCCCGCAGGTATTCCGCTGAATCGGTGATACCGCTTTGGCACATCTCATCGGCCACCCTGCCCAGTATATTCCGCCCGGTAATGCCGGAAACGGCATTGGTGATGGCATGCAGCACCACATCACCGTCGCTGTTGGCCAGCAGTCCCACCTCTCCGGGAAATACCACGCCACCCAAAATCAGCGGTTTGCCAGGCGTTTCCTCAAAGCGGTGGCTGTCCTGCCCAATCGCTGCCTTCATGCCGTCACCTCACAGTCTTGTCTCGATCCATTCTTCGGTTCTTCGCCGTATTTCCTCATCCAGCGCCAGCACCTCATCCACGCCTTCCAGCGCGTGGGCCGTGTTCTGCTCCAGCATTGCCCCCACCCCGCGGGGGATATCGGTAAACCGCAGTCCTCCCGCCAAAAAGCGGGCTACCAGCACCTCGTTCGCCGCATTCAGGACCACCTGGGCGCTGTGTCCGCTCTTGGCCGCCTCTATGGCCAGCCGCAGGCAGGGGAACTTCTCATCATCCGGCGCCTTAAATTCCAGCGCCTTCATCGCAAAGATATCCAGCCGGTGCGGCGCGGGCATCCGTTCCGGATAGGAGAGCGCATACGCAATGGGAATCTCCATATCCGGCGGGGCAATATTCGCCATAATACTGCCGTCCCGGAATTCCACCATCGAGTGAACGATGCTCTGCCGGTGAATGACCACCTGCACCTTTTCTACCGGCACATTAAAGAGCCACCGGGCCTCGATGACCTCAAAGCCCTTGTTCATCATGGTGGCGCTGTCTATCGTGATCTTGGGTCCCATCTTCCAGGTGGGGTGCCGCAGCGCCTCCTCCGGGGTGATATCATCGGTAATTTCCTTCTCAAAAAACGGCCCGCCGGAAGCTGTCAGCAATATTCGCTCGATCTCCGCGTGGTTTTCACCCCGCAGGCACTGCATAATGGCACTATGCTCGCTGTCCACCGTCAGCAGGGTGGCATGGCGTTCCTTGGCCGCTTCCATTACCAGACGGCCGCCCGCCACCAGCACTTCCTTATTGGCCAGCGCCACCGTTTTCCCGTTTTGGATCATATTCCAGGTGGGGCGAAGTCCCGCCACTCCTACCAGGGCCGAAACCCCAATATCAAAGTCCGTCAGCCGGCTGATCGCCTCCATCCCATCCTTGCCCCAGTAGATATCCAGTCCGGGGAACTGCTCCCGCAGCGCTTCGGCGTCATGTTTTTCCAGGATATACACATGCCGGGGGGTAAATTCCCGTATCTGCTCGGTAAGCCGCTGCAAATTATGTCCTGCCGTAAGGATGGAAACCGCAAAGCGATCCCGCTCCCGCCGCACCACATTCAAGGTGCTGCACCCTATGGAACCGGTACTGCCAAAAATGGCAAGCTCTTTCATCTGGTTTCCTCCCTTTGGCTTTTGCTTGATTTTTAATTATACCATAGGCCCGGGCCCTTTATCAACCGCAGGCCCGCATTTTGCTCCTTTGCAGGTTTTCACAGACCGCAGGCTTACGGCCCGCAGGGCAAAACGCCCTCTGGGCGGTTTCAGCGGCCTTCGGCCGCTGGCTCCGGCTGCGCCGGAGCGCCCTGCGGGCCGCCTCTCCCCCCGCGCTTCCCTGCCAAAAGGCGGCAAGGCATACCGCCCCGCCGCCTGCTATTCGGGTTTATTCCGCCACCGGCCGGATAATCCCCATCGGGGTCTGCTCGTGGCTCTGCCCCAGGGGGTTGTCCCGCAGGATAGCTGCCATCCGCTCTCGGTCAGTCGAAAGCGGCGCCGCCCCCATGATCACCCCGCCAATGTCGTTGATATCGGTAATCAAAACAGGCTTGCCCAGCACGGCGTAAATTTCCGCCGCCACCTTATCGGGGTCCGCCGGGCCCAGCACCACATACTCGTTGTAGGGTGGCAGTGTGCAGTCACACGGCCCGTCAATGGAACGCGCCTTTTCCCCTGCCACCTTGTAGAACCACCCGCGGATGCCAAACAGCTTACCCACCGCGGAAACGGCAGCCGCCACCAGGATGCGGAAAGTCCCGCATTCTCTTATGGCCATCTCCATCGTCTCCGGGATGCCCAGCCCGATGCCGTAGGGCGTTTTCAGCACAAATTTACACAGGAACTTCGCCAGTGGCCGAGGCTTGATCTCCTTCATGGGGATTGCCCGCTTTTGGGTGCAGGCCACCGCCTTTTCGGTGATAAACAGGGTATCGCCCTCCTGCATTTCAGGGGCGGCGTATCTCATCACCACATCGGTAATGTTGTCCGCATCGGTGATGACATGAGTCTTGATGCACAGGCGGCGGTACTGCTTTCCCTCCACCTCTATCATCTCATTTTTTCCAGGATTGACTACCATCTGCTCCCCTTCCTCTCTTTTTGCGTCCGCTGCTTTTGGGTGCGGCAGACCCGCTTTTTATGCGCATTATTATAGCACCGTCTTTTTCCTCATGCAATGCTTTCGCCCAAATAACAAAGCAGCGCCGTCACCAGGCCCCGCAGCCGCCATTCTCCGGCGTCCGCCGGCAGGAACACACACTCCCCGGCCCGTACCGGCTTGGTTTCACCGCCGCACAGCAGCTCTCCCTCCCCGGCCGTCACCAGCAGCCCGGCAAAGCTCTCCCCATCGCAGCAGCCCGCGGCTTCGTTCTGCAAAAGATCCACCGTAAAGTTTTTATGCTGTCCCAGGTGCCCGCCAAAGTCCCAGTCCTGTTCCACCGGACCGGGCTTCAGCACCGCCAGCGATCGCTCCACATGCAGGGGCCTCGGCTTGCCGTCCGCCCCCAAGCGGCCATAGTCATACAGCCGGTAGGTCACATTGGAGCTCTGCTGGATCTCCGCGATCACCATCCCCGCCCCAATGGCGTGCACCGTCCCCGGCGGAATGTAAAAAACATCCCCCGGCTGCACTGGCACCCGCCGCAGCAGGTCGATCAGGGTATTTTCGGCCAAGCTTTTCTCTATTTCGTCCCGGCTCACCGCCCGGGCAAAGCCATAATACAGCGCCGCGCCCGGTTCCGCCTCCAGCACCATCCACATCTCCGCCTTGCCGCTTTGGCGCTCCATCCGCTCGGCATAGTCGTCATCCGGGTGCACCTGCACCGAAAGATCCCTCTTCGCGTCGATGAGCTTCACCAGCATCGGGAACTCCTCAAATTCCGCGCACCGCGTCCCAAAGAAGTTCCCCGGATATTTCAGGGCGGCCTCCGGCAGCGTCAGGCCCTTCATTTCGCCCTCAGCCAGGCGGCTCATGCCGTCCGGGTGGCAGGAAAGCACCCAGGCCTCCGCCAGTGGCTCACAGTTGCTTTCGATATGATATTTTTCCCGCAGCTTCTCGCCGCCCCACAGATAGTCCTTGCAGGCAGGCGCCAGCTTCCACATCGGCATTTCGCTCCCTCCTTCGGGTATTCATTCCACCGCCATCCGCAGCAGCGTCCCCTCCGGCAGCGGCTCCGGGTAGTCCATCAGAAAGGGCGCCGCGGCATGGGGCACGCAGTTCACCGGCCGGCCCTCGGCGTCATACAGCTTTTCCGGGGTAAAGGTCCTTACTCCCTGCAGTGGCAGCACCAGCTCCAGCGGCTGCCCCACCGCGAATTTATTCCTCTGCACGCACAGCAGGCGCCGGTTTTCGGCGTCGTAGCCGGTCACTACCCCGGCTACCTCCCACCGGCGGATATACCCGCCCGTTTCATAGCATTGTCCGGCCTCCGGCAGTCCAAACAGGAACCCGGTGGTATAGTCCCGGTGGCTCACCTTGGTCACTTCCTCCCGCAGCCAGTCCGGGCAGCGGTAATGCTCCGGATCCCGCCACATCAGGTCGGCGGCGGCCCGGTAGGCCCCGGCGGTCACCGCCGTATAGTAGGCCGATTTCGCCCGTCCCTCGATCTTGAAGGAATGAACCCCCGCTTTCGCCAGCTTATCCAGGTACTCGATGAGGCACAGGTCCTTGGCGTTCAGGATATAGCTGTAATGGCCGTCCTCCTCCACCGGGTAGTACTGCCCGGGGCGCTTTTCCTCCATCAGGGCGTACTTCCAGCGGCAGGGCTGGGTGCAGGCGCCCCGGTTGGCGTCCCGCCCGGTCAGGTACTGCGAAAGCAAACACCGTCCGGAAACACTCATGCACATGGCCCCGTGCACAAAGACCTCCACCTCCAGCTCCCGCGGGATGCGGCGGCACAGTTCCTCTATTTCGGTCAGCGGCAGCTCCCGGGCCAGCACCACCCGTTTGGCCCCCAGGCGGTGCAGCTCGGCGGCGGTCAGCCAGTTGGTCACCCCGGCCTGGGTGGAGATATGCAGCTCCAGCTCCGGCACAGCCCGCTGGGCGGCCATCAGCACCCCTATATCGCTCACAATGGCAGCGTCCACGCCCATCTCATGCACCTCGGCCAGGTACCGGGGCAGCAGATCGGCCTCCTCATTGTTCAGCAGGGTGTTGCAGGTCAGGTAAAGGCGCTTGCCCATTTGGTGGGTCAGCTTCACCGCCTCGGCCAGCTCCTCCTGGGTAAAGCTCCTGGTCCCCGCGCGCATGTTAAAGAGCTTGCCGCCTAGATATACCGCGTCCGCCCCAAAGCGCAGCGCCGCCTCCAGTCGTTCCCGGTCGCCCGCCGGCGCCAGGACTTCCGGTTTCTTGTCTATCATCGTGTCATTTTCTCCTGTTTACAGCTTCATCTGGATGGAACGGCCCACTTCCAGCGCCTTTTCCTCGCCCTGCAGGGCCGCCAGCAGGTACAGCGCAAAGGTCATGGCGTTGCCGGCGCCGTTCGCGGTGATGATCTTTCCATCCTGCTGCAAAGGGGCCGCCGTATAGGTACCGTGGTACTTTTCGTCATTTTCAAAGCCCGGATAGCAGGTATATTTCCGGCCGTGCAGCAGGCCGTTTTCTCCCAGCACGCTGGGGGCGGCGCAGATGGCCGCGACCCACAGATCCTCCTGGGCGGCATAGGCCAGCCCCTCCTGGATGGTCAGCGACTCTCCCAGATGGGTGGTGCCGGGCATACCGCCGGGCAAGATCATCATATCGATCTCATCCGGGATGACATCCTCCTCGGCGATATCGCACCCCACCGGAATGCCGTGAGCGCCGGTGATGGTCTTGCCGCCAATGCCTACGGTTTTTACCGTCACGCCGCCCCGCCGCAGAATATCCACCGGAGTCAGCGCCTCCACTTCCTCAAAGCCCTCTGCCAAAAATACATAAGCTGTCATCGTCGTTTCCTCCTTGCATCGTTTCTGCCGTCCGGGGACATTCCCGCCCCCTTCGGCAGATGAATTTTTATTCTATTTCCAAGCGCCGCAGAATCATCCTGCCACGCCATTTCATCCTTTGCTGTCGTAACATCGCCCTTCGGCAAATTCATTCTCGTCCTGCTCCCAGTGCTCCCGAATTACCTCATTGTGCCTTTCCGTTCGTCTACATCGAGCTCAGGCCTTCAGCAAATTTATTTTCGTTCTATTCCGGGTACCGCCGGGGATTCCGCCGCGCCCTTTTCAGTCCATCGCCAGCGGGGTATATATCTCCCCCGGCAGGCCGATTTCTGCCGTTTCGCGCGCCATCATCATCGGCTCGGTCCGCAGGCCGTCCGCTGGCTCCGCGCCCGGCAGCGCCAAATGCAGTTCTCTGCATTCCAGAACTTTGCACAGTCCCTCCAGTGCCTGCGCCCGCAGGGCTTCGGGGCACAGCAGCTCCCGGATAAGCGGCATCTTTCCTTCCCGGCTCACCGCCGCGCTACCCACTGGCTGTTCCGGGGCTCCCAGCAGCCACAGGTCGCCGCCATACAGCTTCATCCATCCCTTTTGGGCGGCAAGCCCCTCTTTCCCCCAGTGCAGCCCCCACGGGGCCATTTTTCGCCGGATGGCGTCATACTGTTCCGGTTCCGCCGGGGCACAGGTTAGGGTCTCTCCGCCCCCTGCGGTAAATTGCCCCACCCCCACGGTGCTGCAATCGGCAAAGCCATTTTTCCGGTAGAATTGCCGGTTCTTTTCACTATCCGGCCGCAGCAGTGCGGCGGCTTCCCCCTGCTCGGCCATCCACCGGCAGCAGGCTGCCAGCAGCCCGCCGCACAGACCCTGTTTTCGGTAGTCGGGGTGGGTGGCTACCCCGTAGAAATACCGCGCTTTCCACTCTCCCTCCGGCAGCGCAATGGTCACCGGCATGGCCACCAGCATAGCCGCCGGTATTCCGTCCCGCTCAGCTTTCCACAGCGCGTCCCCACACCGGGAAAAAACATACTCCATCTCCGGGGCGGCCTCCTCCCCAAAGCACCGCAGGAAGATCTCCCGCAGGCGGGGCAGCTCCTTTTCCCCGGCCGGGGCATAGATCACATGCGGCATGGCGGCTCCTTTCCGGCTCATTTTGCCTCTCGGGTTACATATTTCTCCAGCAGCATCACCGGGCAGTAGGATTCCTTGCTGCGGCGCAGCCCCTCGTCGCCGGTGTCCTCCTCCCGGTTGATAAACACAAGTCCGGGATACTTCTGCTTCATCATCTTGGCCATTTCCCGGCACACCATGGGGTAGGCGCCGGGCTCCTCGCCATCCGCCTTTTCGATGTTCTCATCCATCATCGTTTCGTTGATCATACTGGCAATGGCAAAGCCGTAGATCTTTCCCCCGGCCGTCAGCACACCGCCGGTCATTTCCAGCTCCTCCAGCTCCCGCAGGGCGCATCGTACCACGCAGCCCTCCTTGTGCAGTCCCTCGTCGCCGCCCTCGTTTTCCACCTGCCACCGGCGGTGGAATTCCAGCACCGCTTCCATATTTTCGGCGGTGATGGGCTCAAATTTCCAGTCGGGGTGCGCCGCCTCAAAGCGGTTGCAGAAGTTCCGCTTGCCGTGCAGCTTTTTGCCGGCGTAGGTCATCAGCTTATCGGCCTCGTAGATATATTCGGCGTCATCCCGGCTGGATTCATAGGTAAATTCGCCGGGGTAGTTCGCCTCCAGCCACGCCTTTTCGGTGGGCAGCAGTCCAAAGAACCACAGCTCCTTGCCGTTCTCCTCGGCATCCTGCCGCAGCAGGGTGATGCCCTCCTTCAGGTCGCCATCCCCGTAGGGGAAGCCATAGCCGTCCTCCCGGCCGCTTTTGGTAAACAGCCACTCGCCGGTCAGACAGTATCTGGTCTTGTAAATGCCGCTCCACAGGTACATGGTGGCAAAGCTCTGGTAGCAGGCGCTGTGGTGCTTTTTGCCCAAAAAGGGCAGCAGGTCCCGCCGGGCTTCCAGTGTGATCGGTTTGAAATTCAGCATAAAACTCCTTGGATTTTGTAATTTTTCTTATCTTTTCGACAAAGTCCCTCGCACGCATTTCAGCGATACGGTTCAGCGTCCTCCCTGCCGGGAAAAGGTGCTGTTTTTTATTCCAGTCCCAGCGCAAGACAGTTTTTCAGCAAAGTCCTCCGCACACTCTCCGGCGGCATTCGGCACCGGCCGTGTCCCCCGGCCCTGCGGTTCTTCTGCCTGCCCCAAGCTCCGGGCCCTGGGGATGCAGCGTCCCCCCTGCCGGGCAAAGGCGCTGTTTTTTTATTCCAGTCCCAGCGCAAGGCGGATCTTTTCAGCAATGACCTCCCGCGGGAGCATCTCGCCCTGCTCGGTACAGCTCAGGATATGCCAGCCCTGCTTTTCGGCCCCATACAGGGCCGCCGAACGACAATGCTGCAAATAGGCAAAATCCGCCTCGTGGATATCCCGCTTGCTTTCATCGCCGTGGTAACGCTCGGAGAGCAGCCGGCGGGAAACCTCCGGGTCCACATCCATGTACACCACCGCCGTGGGGCGGGGCAGCCCGGCCTTGTTATATTCCACATCGCACAGCCAGTCGAGGAAGCTGTCCCACTCCTCCTTCGGCAGCCGGGACATCTGGTGCGGGATATTGGAGGTGGAGTAGCGGTCCGCCACCAGTATTTTGCCTGCTTCATAGTCCGGGCGCCAGTGGCGGCAGTAGCTGGCGTAACGGTCCACCGTGAAAAAGAGCGAAGCCCCGTAGGGGTTCACTTCCTCCAGCGTGCCTATCTCCCCATGGAGATACATCTTGACCAGCGTGCTGGAGGGGTCGTTATAGTCCGGGAAGGAAAGCTTCCGGCAAGGAATGCCCTTCCCGGTGAGATAATCGGTCAGCAGGGTGGCCTGGGTGGCCTTGCCGCTGCCATCCAGCCCCTCTATCACATACAGCTTGTGTTCCATATTCTGTCCTCCTCATTCCCTTTTATTGCGGGTACGGTAAATGAGATAAACCACCACCGCCGCGATGAGCACCACACCCGTCGCCGCAAAAAGCCCCATGCTCTCGGCCGCCCGGTCCTGCATCAGCCGCAAAAAGCTGGCCGCCGCCAGCACCAGTGCCGCCAGGCACAGCACAAAAGCCGGCATCCGTTTATCCATGGGCTTCTTCCCTCATTCTGGCGTATTTTTCCCGCATTTCAGCGGCTTTTCCGCAGGTCATTTTGCCCTCCGGGCAGCCGCCCCGCACACAGCCCGGCCCCGCGTTTTTGAAAAGATGCGGCGCCACGGAAAGGCACAGCCGCAGCATCTGGTCGGCCACTTCTCTTATCTCCCACTGGGCGCGCTGGCAGCACCGCAGCTCAAAGAAATTCATCAGGCTGCGGGCGTTCATGGTCACTATCATCTTGGTATCGCAGGCATTGGGCAGCACAAACCGCGCGTCCTCTATGGCGGTTTTCTCCGCCCGGCTGGCGGCCGCCTTGGGGCTCAGGCCCTCGGCCAGCAGCTCCTTTTCCCGGCGGGCCTTCAGCAGCTCGGCTATTTTCTGGTAGTGGGTAATGCTCTCCTGCATGGCCAGCTCAAATTCCTCCCTCGCCTCCGGTACTTCGGCGATCTGCGGCGGCACCACCACCTCAAAGTCATTCTCCCGCACATACCGCTGGCTCTGCACGCTGAAAGACGCAATGCGGTGCCGGGTGATCTGTGCCAGCAGGGCACGGCTCACGCCCTCAATACCGAAGGTAAAAACCGCGTGCTCTATGGGGCTCTGGTGGCCCAGGCCCGCCAGCATCTCCACAAATTCCCCGGCCTTTTCGGGGGTCAGCTTTTCCTGCACCTGGGCTATGGTGGCCGGGCTGTAGCACAGCCGCGCGGCCGAAGCGATGGTCATTTCCGGATCCGGAGTATGGGTGATAAGGGTGACCTTTGGCATAGTATTTCCTCCTTGCAGGGAATTATCGTTTTTCCAGCCGGGCAAAGGTGGCCATCAGCCGCTTGGCGCCGACTTTATCGAAATGGATGGTGAGAAGATGATCGCCTCCCATCGGCTCTATCTTGAGGATGGAACCCTCCCCGAAGGTCTTGTGATAGACTCGGTCGCCGGTTTTCAGGGTAAAGGGCTCGGCGGCAGGGACGGCGGGCCGGGGCCTG
>ERZ772865.3946-NODE-3946-length-10594-cov-16.254958_pt1 | contig 10594 bp, 9 predicted proteins | sample MGYA00512133_ERZ772865 | MGnify/ENA primary metagenome ERZ772865 (study PRJEB29015, sample SAMEA2737722) | human gut metagenome | biome: human gut; feature: human-associated habitat; material: faeces | place: China | collected 2012 ...
GGCAGGTGCTAAACAGTCCACATTGCCTGTCCTGATCCTTTCTATGAACAAGACAGGTGTAACGCCGGATGTCAATGCATTGGCGACAATTATGATTCTTATCATCGTAGCAGCGATGATTTTGAATAATATTATTCAAGGGGCCCTTCACAAAAGGGTAAAATAAGGAGGTTTTCATTATGAAAAAGAGATTACTGGCGACATTATTAGCAGCAAGCGTAGCACTCTCCCTGGCAGCATGCGGACGAGGTGGCAGCTCCTCCGGCGGTGACTCCGCAGACGGTGAGCAGGCGCTGAACAAGCTCGGCTATATCTCCGCTGCATGGAGCGATGATTACTGCAAGCGTCTGAACGATGCCATCGTTGAACACGGTCCGGAATATGGCTTTGAGGTTGAGGCACTGAACGCCAGCCCGAACGGCATGGCGGACGTTACCGGCTATATTGAAGCCACTGAAGCACTGGCCCAGAAGAACATTGACACCGGCATGGGTCTCGAGCGTCTCGCGGTCGTATGCCAGGACGTGAACTCCCTCTTCGACGTCGATACCGTGATGAACATCACCCACAAGGTGTCTGAGCTGACCGGGGCCCACTACGGCGAGACGGAGAAGCGGGACGTGTCCTTGCGGGTCATCACCGACCACATCCGCTCCGCCACCTTCATGATCTGCGACGGCATCCTGCCCTCCAACGAGGGGCGGGGCTATGTGCTGCGGCGTCTGCTGCGCCGGGCCGCCCGCCATGGGAAGCTGCTGGGCGTCAACGATCCCTTCCTGTATCAGGTGGTGGATACCGTTATCCATGAAAACCAGGGACAGTATCCCGATCTGCGGGAAAAGCAGACCTATATCACCAAGGTCATCCGCACCGAGGAGGAGAACTTCGGCCGCACCATCGACGGCGGCATGAAGATCTTCTCCGACCTGCTGGCGGAGCATCAGGCCAAGGGGGAGAAGGTTTTCTCCGGCGCCGACGCCTTCCGCCTGTATGACACCTTCGGCTTCCCCATCGACCTGACGGCGGAGATGGTGGCCGAGCAGGGCATGACCGTGGACGAGGAGAGCTTCCGCCAGCTGATGCAGGAGCAGAAGCAGCGGGCCCGTGAGGCCCGGAAGGCTCTGGGCGACCTGGGCTGGGCCGGTGTGGAGTTCGGCAAGGACATCCCGGCCACGGAGTTCGTGGGCTATGACCACGATGAGATCGACGCCACGGTGGTGGCTCTGGTGGCCGAGGACGAGCTGCGGGGCGAGATCCCCGCCGGGTCCGACGCCGTGGTGGTGCTGGACAAGTCTCCCTTCTATGCGGAGATGGGCGGCCAGGCGGCCGACCACGGCACCATCAGCGCAGACGGCATTCTGTTCACCGTGTCCGACGTGCAGAAGAACAAGGGCGGCAAGTTCATGCACTATGGCCGCCTGACGGAGGGCACCCTCCATGTGGGCGACACCGTCCACGCCGCCATTGATACCGAGCGCCGCAAGGCCATCCGCCGGGCCCACAGCACCACCCACCTGCTGGATGCGGCCCTGAAGAAGGTGCTGGGCGAGCACGTGCACCAGGCGGGCTCCCTGGTGGAGCCGGACCGTCTGCGCTTCGACTTCACTCACTTCGAGGCCATCACCCCGGAGGAGCTGCATCAGGTGGAGGAGCTGGTCAATGACGCCATTCTGGAGGGCTATCCCGTGGTGACGGAGGTCCTGCCCATCGAGGAGGCCAAGAAGAAGGGCGCCGTGGCCATGTTCGGCGAAAAGTACGGCGACACCGTCCGGGTGGTGGAGATGGGCGACTTCTCCATCGAGTTCTGCGGCGGCACCCATGTGGACAACACCGCCAAGGCCGGTCCCTTCCGGGTGAAGTCCGAGACCAGCGTGGCCTCCGGCGTGCGCCGGATCGAGGCCACCTGCGGCAAGCTGAGCCTGCAGGGCATGGAGCGCAGCCAGGGCGTGCTGCACAAGGCGGCCCAGTTCCTGAAAACCGCTCCCGCCTCCCTGCTGGAGCGCATGGAGCAGCAGGCCAGCGAAATGAAGCAGCTGCGCCAGGCACTGGATAAGCTGAAGGCCGAGGCGTCCCTGGGCGAGGCCAAGCAGTTCCTGGCCTCCGCCAAAACCGTGAAGGGTCTGCATGTGATCACCACCACCCGCACCGGCATGGACACCGCCGCCATGCGCACCATGGGCGACTTCCTGCGGGATAAGGACCCCAGCGTTGTGGCGGTCATCGCCAGCATCAACGGCGAAAAGGTATCCTTCCTGGCCGTGTGCGGCAAGGAGGCCGTGGCCCGGGGCATCAAGGCCGGCGACCTGGTCCGGGCCGTGTCCGCCGTGTGCGGCGGCAAGGGCGGAGGCAAGCCCGATTCCGCTATGGGCGGCGGCACCGAATTGCTGAAGGTGGACGACGCCCTGGCTTCCGTGGACGATTTTGTGTCGGAAAAGCTCTCCTGAAGCCGGGAGAGTGGAAATAACGAAAGGAGCATGACTATGCGAGACGACAACTGCCTGTTCTGCAAAATTGTCGGCGGGGATATCCCCTCCAACAAGCTGTATGAAGACGAGCTGTGCTACGCCTTTTACGACATCGCGCCTCAGGCCCCCACGCACTTCCTGGTGATCCCCAAGGAGCACATCGGCTCCGTGGCGGAGGTAAACGGCGGCAACAGCGCCGTGGTGGCCCACATCTTCGAGGTCATCGCTCGGCTGTGCCGGGAGCAGGGGCTGGAGAGCTATCGCGTGGTGTCCAACATCGGCGAGCAGGCCGGTCAGAGCGTGCATCACCTGCACTTCCATGTGCTGTCCGGCCGGGATATGACCTGGCCTCCGGGCTAAGGGACATGAAAAAGGCCTGTATCCTGCTGGCCAGTCCCCGGAAGCAGGGCAACACCGCCGCGCTGACGGTGCCCTTTGCGGCGGAGCTGGAAAAGCTGGGCTGGTCCTACCGGACGGTCTGGCTGTATGACCTGGAGGTCCGGCCCTGCCGGGCCTGCCGGGTGTGCCAGCAGGATTGGACGGTGTTCGGCTGCCCCCAGAACGACGACATGCAGGAGATTTTCGATAGCGTGCTGGCCTGCGACCTGCTGGTGCTGGCCACGCCCATCTACTCCTGGTACTGCACCCCGCCCATGAAGGCGGTCCTGGACCGGCTGGTATACGGAATGAACAAGTATTACGGCCGGGAGAAGGGGCCGTCCCTGTGGGAGGGCAAGCCTGTGGCCCTGATCGCCACCTGCGGCTATCCCGTGGAAAAGGGCGCGGACCTTTGGGAGGCCGGGATGCAGCGTTACTGCAAGCACTCCCGTCTGCGGCTGCTGGGTATGCTGGCCCAGCGGCACCGGGGCTATGACACGGTGTTCATGAACCCGGAAAAGGCCCGCTTGGCGGCGGAATTTGCCCGGAAGGTAAACGAAAGCATCTGAATACGCACAAAACGCCGGACCCCGATGGGGTCCGGCGTTTTGTTTTATTCTGCCAGCGGCAGACGGACGATGAAAGTGCTCCCCTCCCCTATCCGGCTGTCCACGGTGACGGAGCCGCCGTGGAGCCGGGCCGCCTGCTGCACCATGAACAGGCCCAGGCCGCTGCCGTCCTTGCCCCGGGCGGCGTCCACCTGGTAAAAGCGCTGGAAGATGCGCTCCCGGTCCTCCGGGGCGATGCCGATGCCGTCGTCCCGGACGGACAGCACGGCCCATTGGTCCTCCCGGCGCAGATCCACCCACACATGGCCGTTGGGCTTCCCATAGCGGTAGGCGTTGGAGATCAGGTTCGTCAGCAGCCGGGACAGCAGGGTCACGTCCCCGTTTACCAGCAGGTCCGGCTGGGTATGCACCGCCAGCGTAGTGCCCTCCGGGGCCAGATGGGCCTGCTCCTCACAGAGGACCTCCACCAGCTGGCTCAGGTCCGCCGTTTCCAGCTGGAGCTTCTGCGTACCCTGCTCCAGCCGGGTGATGTGCAGCAGCTGGCCGATGAGCCGGGACATCTGCTGCCCCTGGCGGCGGATCACGTCCACGGACTGGCGATAGTCCTCCTCCGTGGGCTGGCCGTGGTCCAGACTGTCGCACTCAGCCAGGATCACCGCCACCGGCGTCCGCAGCTCATGAGAGGCGTCGGAGGTGAATTGACGCTCCGCCTCGAAGGACCGCTCCAGCCGGTCGCACATACCGTCGAAGGCGGCGGCCAGACGGGATATCTCGCTGCGGCCCTTGGGCAGGCCGATGCGGCGGGACAGGTCGCCGCCGTCGGAGATGGCCTCCGCCGTGGAAATAACCTTCTCCATGGGGCGGAAGGACAGCCAGGCGATCAGAAAGCCCCCCAGGGCCGACACCACGATCAGCGCCGGAAGCAGGGACCAGGCCAGAGGCACGATGACCTCCATCACGCCGCCCCGGGCGTTGTGGGAGATGGTGCCCCGGACCCAGACTCCGGCGGCGGGGATGGAGACGTCATACACATCGTACAGGCCGTCGCTGCCCTGGGCCTGGCGGACGTCTCCCTCGGCCAGCGGCAGCTGCTTCGTCAACTCCGTAGGGGCGGAGCCCGCCAGCAGCTGGCCCTCCTCGTCGAACACCTGGGTATACACCCCGTGGCGGAACAGGTCCACATCGCTGAGGTCCAGGACGCCGTGCTCCACCTCCAGCCGGTCGGCGTTGCGGGTCACCACGGACACCACCTGGGCCGCCGGGGGCTTTGTGACCTGATTGCGGTTCATGAGCATCACGAACACCAGCATCAGGGAGGAAATGACCACCATCACCACGGTGAACCAAATGGTCATGCGGACCTTGATGGAGATATGTCTCATACGTCCTCCTTCAGCACCCAGCCCATGCCCCGGACCGTGTGCAGCAGCTTTTTCTCGTGGCCACCGTCCAGCTTTTTGCGCAGATAGCTGATGTATACATCCACCACGTTGGTGCCCCCGGCGTAGTCGTAGTTCCAGAGGTTGTTTTCGATCTGCTCCCGGGAGAGGATGATGCCCTTGTTGCGGATCAGATACTCCAGCAGGGCGTATTCCCGGGCGGACAGGGTCAGCGGCGTCCCGGCCCGGAGGGCGCTGCGGGCGGCGGTATCCACGGTCAGGTCCGCCAGGGTGAACACATTGGTGCGGCCGCTGCCCTTACGGCGGGTCAGCACCCGCAGCCGGGCCAGCAGCTCCTCCATGGCAAAGGGCTTCACCAGATAGTCGTCGGCTCCGGCGTCCAGGCCCTCCACCCGGTGGTCGATGGCGTCCCGGGCCGTCAGCAGCAGCACCGGCGTGTCATCGCCCCGGCTGCGCAGGGTCCGCAGCACCGTCAGGCCGTCCACCCGGGGCATCATCACGTCCAGGACAATGGCGTCGTAGTCCACCCCATCCAGATCGTCCAGGGCCTGGGCTCCATCGGCGGCGGCGTCCACGCTGTATCCGGCGGCGGTCAGGGCCTTGGTGACGGAGCGGCGCAGCTGGGGCTGATCCTCGGCAAACAGAAGGCGCATAGGGGGATCCCTCCTCTTTTATGAAGCATGGCGGCGCCGCCCGCAGGATGGGATAGGCGGCGCCGCCGAGTCTCGGTATCAGCGTAACAGATTTTGGCCGGTTTTTCAAGAGGCCAGCTGGAGAATGGTGGCAACATCCGCCACGCCCCGGTACTTCTCCACCAGGTACTGCTCGATGTAGGCAGCCTCGGCGGCGGTCTGCAGACCGTCGTACTCCTCCAGGGGGCGCTGGAGCATCACCCGCAGGTCGATGCCGTTCTCGGTGACCCGGCGCTCCAGGATCAGGCCTTCAGCCAGGCGGCGGGTGGTGATGTTGGTGTCGATATGATTACGGATGGTCTTTTTCATGAGTTGTTCCTCCTTGATATTCTGTGTTCCGGGGTGTCGTCCCCCTCGTTCTGGTGCTATCTTACGGCGGAAATATTAGAGGAACATTAATGCTTCTTAAATTAATTATAAACTGCCGGGCAGAAAAAACGGGGGCCTCCTGAATGGGAGGCCCCCGGGGCTGGTTGATTTTACACAGAGAACAGGATGTCGGCGTAGGTGGGGTAGGGCCAGTATTCCGCGGCGGTCAGGGACTCCAGCCGGTCGATGGACTGGCGGGCCTCCTCCATGCGGCGGCCGATCTCCTCCCGGTAGTACCGGGCGGCCTCGATGCCGCCTTCGGCGTCGGGGGCCTGGTCCACGGCCTGCTCCATGGCCGCCATGGTGTCGTACAGGCTGGCGGTCAGGCCGGAGAGCTTGGACAGCAGGTCCTCCTCCACCCGGCAGGGGACCACCAGCTCCCGCTTGCGCAGGATGGCCTGGGTCAGGTCCGCCGTGTAGCGGTTTACCGCCGGGAGAATGCCCCGCATAACCATATCCCGCAGGGTAGCCGCCTCGATGGACGTGACCTTGCAGTAATTCTCCAGGTGAATCTCGTACCGGGCCCGCATCTCCGTCTCGCTGAGAATGTTGTGGCTGGAGAACAGGCGGATGTTCTTGGGGTCAATATAGGCGGGCATGCAGTCCACGGTGTCCCGCAGGTTGCTGAGGCCCCGGCGCTGGGCCTCCCGGACCCAGTCCCCGCCGTAGCCGTTGCCGTCGAAGATGATACGCTGGTGGGCCTTGAAGGTGTCATGCAGCAGGTTCTGCAGGTCCGCCCGGAAGTCGTTGGACTGCTCCAGAATGTCCGCGAACTCCTCCAGCTCCTGGGCCATGATGGTGTTGAGCACCACGTTGGGGCTGGCGATGGACTGGGAGGAGCCCAGCATACGGAACTCGAACTTGTTGCCGGTGAAGGCCAGGGGCGAGGTGCGGTTGCGGTCCGTGGTGTCCTGGGGAATCTCCGGCAGGGTGTCCACGCCGATCTCCAGCTTCCGCTTGGCCTTATCCACATACGCCTGGCCGTTGATGATGGAATCCAGGATGGCCGTCAGCTCATCGCCCAGGAACACGGAGATGATGGCCGGAGGGGCCTCGTTGCCGCCCAGCCGGTGGTCGTTGCCGGGGTAGGACACGCAGCAGCGCAGCATATCCTGATACTCGTCCACGCCCTTGATAAACGCCGCCAGGAACAGCAGGAACTGGGCGTTCTGGCTGGGGGTCTTGCCGGGTTTGAGCAGATTCTCGCCGGTGTCCGTGGCCAGGGACCAGTTGTCGTGTTTGCCGCTGCCGTTGATGCCGGCAAAGGGCTTCTCGTGCAGCAGGCACACCAGGCCGTGGCGGTCGGCTACCTTCTTCAGAAACTCCATGGTCAGCTGGTTGTGGTCGCAGGTGCTGTTGGCATCGGAATACACCTGGGCCACCTCGTGCTGGGCGGGAGCCACCTCGTTGTGCTCCGTCTTGGCGGGAACGCCCACCTTCCACAGCTCCTGATCCAGCTCATGCATGAATTCCGCCACCCGGGGCTTGATGGCCCCGTAATAGTGGTCGTCCAGCTCCTGACCCTTGGGGGGCCTGGCGCCGAACAGGGTCCGGCCGCACAGCACCAGATCCTCCCGGCGGCGGTACATCTCCTTGTCGATGAGGAAATACTCCTGCTCCGGGCCCACCTGGGCGGTGACGTGCTGGGCCTGGGTGTTGCCGAACAGCCGCAGGATGCGGATGCTCTGGGTGTCCAGCAGCTTCATGGAACGCAGCAGGGGGGTCTTTTTGTCCAGAGTCTCGCCGCCGTAGGAACAGAAAATGGTGGGGATATACAGGGTCTTGTCCTTCACAAAGGCGTAGGACGTGGGGTCCCAGGCGGTGTAGCCCCGGGCCTCGAAGGTGGCCCGCAGGCCGCCGGAGGGGAAGCTGGAGGCGTCCGCCTCGCCCCGGGACAGTTCCTTGCCGGACAGCTCCATCAGCACGCCGGTGGGCCCCTGGGGGGCGATGAAGCTGTCGTGCTTTTCGGCGGTGAAGCCGGTCATGGGCTGGAACCAGTGGGTATAGTGGGTGGCCCCCTTTTCAATGGCCCAGTCCTTCATGGCGGCGGCGATCTCGTCGGCGATGGAGCGGTCCAATGACGTTCCCTGCACCAGGCACTGCTGCCAAGCATCGTAGATGTGGGCCGGCAGACGCTGTCGCATCTGCTCCTGTGTGAACACCATGCTTCCGAACAGTTCAGGGATACTTGTGACTTTTTCGTTCATTGTAAGGCTCCTTTCGCCGCACTTGCGGTCTGTAGTTTTATCTTTCAGCGGGCAATGCCCGCAGGAACAGCATCAGATCAGCCGCGCCGCCGCTTCCATAATGCGGGGGGTGACATACGCCTCCACGGCGGCCGCCGCCAGCAGCAGGGGGACAATGTGCATCACCAGCAGCCGAAGCAGGTTCAGCACCACCGGCCCCACCAGGCCCTTCTCGTTGCGGCGCACATAGCGCACCAGGGTCCGGCACAGGTACAGGCCCCCGGCCATGGCCAGAAACAGGGCCGGCAGCTCGAAAACGCCGTGGGGCAGCGTCCCCGCGCCGTAGTACCACAGGGGCAGACCCAGCTGCACATAGTACGAGGCGAAGCCGCCGAACATCATGGCGTTGATGCCCAGGGACACCGCAGGCAGATACAGAAACGGGATGAATCCATAGCCCATGGCCAGGGCGCAGGCCTGGAGATTGTTGAGAAACAGGGCCGGGGCGCTGAAATTCCCTTCCGCGTCCACAATGCCCCGGTCCGCGACCTGCTCCCGGAACAGCTCAATCAGCCGCTCAATGGGGGCGGGATAGCGCAGGGTCACCAGATAGCTGACCACCACGACCACGGCAAAGGCCAGGGCCGTCATGCCGAAGGCACGGCCGAAGCCGTCCCGGTAAAACCCGTGCAGCTGCTGCCGCTGCCGCACCAGCCATTTCAGCATGCCGTCAGCATGGAGAGCCCCCGGCGAAGCCTGCGCAGGGTCTCCTCCCGGCCCAGAATGCGGCAGATCTCCACCGCGCCGCCGGGGGTCACCAGCTTGCCCGCCGCCGCAATGCGCACGGGCCACATGAGGGTGGCGTTCTTCACCTCCAGGGACGCGGCCAGATTCACCAGGCCGTCATGGATGCTCTCGTCGGTCCAGTCCGGCAGGGCCTCCAGCATGGGAATGGCGGCCTCCAGCATCCGGGCGCACACCTCGGGGTTGGTCTTGGACTTTTTGTTGGTATAGAAATCCACCGGGTACTCCGGCAGGGCGTCGAAGAAGTCCACCTTCTCGGGAATCTCCGTCAGCCGCTCGCACCGGGCCTGCAGCAGGGCGGCGATGGCCGCCGGGTCATAGGCAGGATTCTGGACGCTCTGGCGGATGTAAGGCTCCGCCGCCCTGGCGAAGGCCGCAGGCTCCATGCTCCGCAGATACACGGCATTGAAGTGGTCCAGCTTGGCCCGGTCGAAAATGGCCGGGGACTTGGAAATGCCGGTGATGTCGAAGGCCCGGGTCAGGCCCTCCAGGTCGAAAATTTCCTGCTCCGCCAGGTCGCCCTTGGGGCTCCACCCCAGCAGGGCTACATAGTTCAGAATGGCCTCCGTCAGATAGCCCTGGGCCTTCAGGTCCTCATAGGAGGGGTCCCCATGGCGCTTGGACATCTTGTTCTGGGCGTCCCGCATCACCGGGGAGCAGTGCACATAGGTGGGCACCTCCCAGCCGAAGGCGTGATACAGCAGGTCATACTTGGGGGCCGAGGACAGGTACTCACTGCCCCGGACCACGTGGGTGATGCCCATGAGATGGTCATCGATGACGTTGGCGAAGTTATAGGTAGGCAGACCGTCCCGCTTCATCAGCACCTGGTCGTCCAGGGTGCTGTTTTCCACGGTGATGTCGCCGAAAATGGCATCATGGAAGGTGGTGACGCCCTCCGCCGGAATGCGCTGACGGATGACATAGGGCTCGCCTGCGGCCACACGGCGCTCCGCCTCCTCCAGGGGCAGGTCGCGGCAGGGGTCCGCCGCCCGGTCAAACTCGCCGGAATCCTCCTCAGACTCTGTCTTTTCACAGAAGCAGTAATACGCGCCGCCCTTTTCCACCAGCAGCCGGGCATACTTTCCGTAGGTATCCCGCCGCTGGGACTGGATATACGGGGCCACGGGGCCGCCCACGTCGGGGCCCTCGTCATGGGTCAGGCCGCACTCGGCCATGGTGCGGTAGATCACGTCCACCGCGCCGTCCACATAGCGGCCCTGGTCCGTGTCCTCGATGCGGAGGATGAAATCCCCGCCGTGGGACCGGGCAATGAGCCAGGTATACAGCGCCGTCCGCAGGTTACCCACGTGCATATAGCCCGTGGGGGACGGGGCAAACCGGGTCCGGACCCGCCCGTGGGGGATTTTGGCCTCCATCTGCTCGAAATAGGTCTTATCCAACGACATGCTTTCTTCCTCCCAAATTTAGATAACTAAACGGCTAAATCCAAAATACACTCATTAATTATATTTTGTTCCGGAAAAAAGTCAATCAAAAATTCCTGCATTTTCTCACAAATCGCAGGGGAAATACGGCCCAATCCTTGACTTTTTGTCCGTCAGACGCCAAAAATCCCGGTTCCGGAATTTTCTTCAAAAAAATGCTTGCAATTGTCCGGGAAAAGTGGTAAAATCACAGTTGCCTTTGTGAAAAGGACTTTTGTACCAGAAAGAGGTGAACCAGAGCAATGAAGGAAGGAATCCATCCCAATTATCAGCAGACTACTAT
>ERZ772865.3947-NODE-3947-length-10592-cov-19.393566_pt1 | contig 10592 bp, 8 predicted proteins | sample MGYA00512133_ERZ772865 | MGnify/ENA primary metagenome ERZ772865 (study PRJEB29015, sample SAMEA2737722) | human gut metagenome | biome: human gut; feature: human-associated habitat; material: faeces | place: China | collected 2012 ...
TGAAACAATGCGAAACGCGGCGGGTGTGTTTCACGTGAAACATTGCCTCAGGACAAAAACATGTCCACGTCGCCGATGGTCAGCCCGTCGTGCAGCGCGAGATTGATGCCGTAGCCGATGAGCTTTGCCGCATCCCGCACCACTGCGTCAATATCACGCGGAGTGACGAACATCTGCGCCGCGCGGGGATCGTCCGAAAAGCCGCCCGCGTCGATCACGGTCGGCAGGCCGATGGCTGCGACCGGGATGCCGAGCGTATCGCGGCTCAGACCGGTGCGGTCATTGCCGACGCCACTGCCGGGCGTGATGCCGGTGTCCGTGAGCTGAACGGTACGACCGAGGCGGTCGAGCTCCGCGCAGGCGAGTGCGTCTACGGCGATGATGGCGTCCGGGTGCAGGCGGTCTGCGAGTGCGCGGATCATATCGGCGGATTCCACGCCCGTTGTGCCGAGTACGCCGGGCGCGAGCGCGGCCACGGACCGGAACTGCCCGAAATGCTCCGGCAGCTGTTCGCGCAGGTGCCGCGTGACCATGACGCTGTCAATCGCATCAGGGCCGACGGCGTCGGGCGTGATCGCCCGGTTGCCGAGGCCGACGACGAGTACGGACGCGCCCGGCATCAGCGGCAGCACGCCGCGCAGCAGCTCGGCGAGCGTCTGCGCCGCGTTTTCAAATGCGTCGTCCTCACGCCGCCGCAGCGGGTCGAGCGCAAGGGTGTAGTAGTCGCCAATTGGTTTACATAATGCATTTTCACCGGCGACGTCGAGTACATGTACCTCGGTCACGGCAAAGCCGCGGCGCTCGGTCTCCTCGGCGCGCACGCCGGGCAGCTCCGTCACTGCGGCGGCGCTGCGGTGGATGGCTTCGGCCTCGACGGCGAGGTCGGTGCGGGGAAAATTCGGCATAACAGACTCCTTTCTGACGCCACATCTTGTGGCTCACAGGAAGCGTTGCCACAAATGGATACAATTATAATGAAAATTGAAAAAAAGGCTTGCAATTTGCAGGGTTTGATGATATCATCAACACTTGCAGAACATTGCACGGTCATATCCATGACTGAATTTTATAGGAGGAGGTGGCGATTGAGAAATGCCGAACATCAAGTCCGCAATGAAGAGAGACGAAAAGTCCAAGCTGCAGAATCTGAAAAACAAGGCTGAGAAATCCGCCCTGAAGACCAACCTGAAGAAGTTTGATGCGGCTGTTGCCGAAGGCAACCGTGACGCAGCCGTCAGTACCTATAAAGTTGCTGTCCAGGCTGTTGACCGCGCGGCCGGCAAGGGTCTGATCCACAAGAACAACGCAGCGCACAAGAAGTCTGCGATGGCTCAGAAAATGAACGAGCTTGGCTGATCACAGAATCTCGGGGGCATGGCAGTTTGCCATGCCCTTTTTGCTACCCTGACAGGAGGCTGACTATGAAAAAACGTATGATGCTGATCATCAACCCCATGGCCGGACGCAGCGGCTACAAGACCGGCTTCGGCGAGGTGATGAACATTCTCGACAGCGGCGGATACCTGACGACGGTGTACTTCACGCAGGGCCGCGGCGACGCGACGCTGATGGCGGCGCAGCACGCAGCGGAGTATGACACCGTGGCCTGCATCGGCGGCGACGGCACGCTCAGCGAGGTCGTCTCGGGCCTGATGCAGGTGCCGAACCCGCCCCCGCTGGGCTATATCCCGATGGGCACGACGAACGACGTGGCCTCGACGCTCGGTCTGCCGAAAAACGCGACGGATGCGGCCCTGCGCATCGTGACCGGCACGCCGACGGCGTTTGACGTCGGCAGCTTCGGCGAACAGAGCTTTTTCACCTACGTGGCGGCGTTCGGCGCGTTTACGGCCGTGAGCTATGAGACGCCGCAAAACGAAAAGCAGGCGCTCGGCCACCTGGCCTATGTACTTGAGGCGATCGGCCGGCTCAACAGCATCGACCATTACCGCGCGCACGTGGAGTATGACGGCGGCACGGTCGACGGCGACTTCATCTTCGGCGGCGTGTCGAACTCGACCTCCGTGGCCGGCATGGTGCGCCTGCGCAAGGACCTCGTGAGCCTGGGCGACGGCCTGTTTGAGACGCTGCTCATCCGCCGCCCGCAGCAGTTCGGCGACTTGAGCCGCATCATCTCGGGCGTGCTCAACCAGAACTATGACAATGAGAATGTCATTCTCGTGCAGTCCAAGACGCTGCGCTTCACGTTTGACGAGCCTGTGGCCTGGACGCGCGACGGCGAGGCCGGCGGCGTGACGACGGACGTGACGCTGCGCAACAACCACGCGGCGATCCATATCATCGCTTAATGGCGGAAAAGATACGCAAAACCGGCGGAAAATCCGCCGGCTTTGCGTTTACGCGCGCAAGAACCGGTTGAAAAAAACGCGCATTGTGCGTATAATAAAGAAGTTATTTTGAAAAATCCATCGGAAACGAGGCTGATGATATGAAAAGACAGCACATCGCCGGCATCTACGCATCCCCGGAGACCTTCGGCGGCCAGACCCTGACCGTCTGCGGCTGGGCGCGCACGATCCGCGACATGAAGAATTTCGGCTTTATCGAGCTCAACGACGGCAGCTGCTTCAAGAGCCTTCAGGTCGTGCTCGAGCGCGGCAAGCTCGAAAATTACGACGAGATCGCCCGCCAGAACGTCGGCGCGGCGTTCATCGTGCGCGGCGAGCTCGTGCTCACGCCGGACGCCAAGCAGCCGTTCGAGCTCAAGGCCGACAGCATCACGCTCGAGGGCGCGTCCGCGCCGGATTATCCGCTGCAGAAAAAGCGCCACAGCGTGGAATTTCTGCGCACGATCCAGCATCTGCGTCCGCGCACGAACCTCTTCAGTGCGACGTTCCGCGTCCGCAGCGTGGCCGCGCAGGCGGTGCACACGTTCTTCCAGGACCGCGGCTTTGTCTACGTCCAGACCCCGATCATCACGGGCTCCGACTGCGAGGGCGCGGGCGAGATGTTCCGCGTCACGACACTCGACCTCGACAATATCCCGCGCACGGCCGACGGCAAGGTAGATTTCTCCAAGGACTTCTTCGGCAAGAGCACGAACCTGACCGTGTCCGGCCAGCTCAACGCCGAAAACTTCGCGCTTGCTTTTGGTGATGTGTATACCTTCGGCCCCACGTTCCGCGCCGAGAACTCCAACACCCAGCGCCACGCCGCCGAGTTCTGGATGATCGAGCCGGAGATGGCCTTCTGCGATCTGGCAGGCGACATGGACGTGGCCGAGGCCATGATCAAATTCATCATCCGCCGGGTGCTGGAGCGCTGCCCTCAGGAGATCGACTTCTTCAACAGCTTCGTGGACAAGGGGCTGAAGGAACGTCTGGAACATGTGGCCTCCTCCGATTTCGGCCGCATCAGCTACACCGACGCGGTGGAGATCCTGAAGCAGCACAACGACAAGTTCGACTATAAGGTAGATTGGGGCACCGATCTGCAGACCGAGCACGAGCGCTATCTCACCGAGCAGGTGTTCAAGCGCCCCGTGTTCGTCACCGACTATCCCAAGGAGATCAAGGCCTTCTACATGCGCCTGAACGACGACGGCAAGACCGTGGCCGCGGCAGACTGTCTGGTGCCCGGCATCGGCGAGATCATCGGCGGCAGCCAGCGCGAGGAGCGGTTGGACATTCTGGAGAGCCGCATCAAGGAGCTGGGCATGAACCCGGAGGATTACTGGTGGTACTGCGACCTGCGCCGCTACGGTTCCTGCCGTCACGCGGGCTTCGGCCTCGGCTTCGAGCGCATGGTGATGTATTTAACGGGCATCGGCAACATCCGCGACGTGGAGCTGCATCCCCGCACCGTGGGCAACGCAGACTTTTAATTCCTCAAAAAACAAGGGACACGGTTTCCGTGTCCCTTGTTTTTTGAGAATTACACTCCGCTTCGTGCCTTGCCGCCCAAAGGGCGGCTTCGACACGCGCGGAGCGAGAAGAGTTTTTTGGCACGCGCATGTCGCGCCAAAAAACGATTCGAAATCATTTCGCGTCTGCGGATGCGAAAAGCTGTGACGCTTTCATTATTTGTGGTAAATAGTTACAAATGGGAACAAAAGCTCGAAAAGCGTAGTCAAAAGAAGTGAAGTCTGCTATAATGACCGCGCAGTTTTGAGAGAGGAGATTTTGACATGAAACACTTTTTTGCACTGCTGCTCAGCGTGCTGATGGTGCTGTCGCTGCTGACTGCCTGCGGCGATAAGACGACGCCGTCCGACGGCGACGATCAGACCGTCACGGACGAGAATGGCAGCGACACCGACAACAATACTGACGATACAACTGACCCCTACGACGCCGTGCGCAGCTACTGGTCGGAGGACCAGCTCACGCAGGCCTGGGGGCCGGATCAGGTGGTGGAGCACCTCTTTTTCCACCCGATCATCGCCTATCCGCAGTGGGCCTTCCACGACTGCAATGCCAGTCAGGATCAGCGCTACGGCCTCGACGACTGGATGGTGACGGTCGACGAATACAACAAAATTTTGCAGTCCGTGTACGACAAGGGCTACATTTTAGTCGCGATGGAAGACGTCTGGAGCGAGGTGACGGACGAGACCGGCACGCACATGGTGCGAAACACCCTGATGCTGCCAGAGGGCAAAAAGCCGCTCGTCATCAGCTTTGACGACGTGAACTACTACCCCTATATGCTCGACGAGGGCTTCACGAGCAAGCTCGTCGTCGGCGACGACGGCGAGATCTGGGCGCAGTGCACCGATCCGTACACAAATGAGACCTTTTTGACCAAGGAACTCGACGCGACGCCCATTCTCGACCAGTTTGTCTACGAGCACCCCGACTTTTCGCTGAACGGCGCGAAGGCCATCTTCTCGCTGACGGGCTATCAGGGGATACTCGGCTATCGCACGCAGGATGACCGCGACATCGCGGCAGATTCGCCCGACCGCCCCGCGTTCGATGCCTACCGCGCGAGCGAGATCGAAGCGGTCAAGCCCGTCATAGCGCGTTTGAAGGAGACCGGTTGGACGTTCGGCAGCCACACCTGGGGCCACATCCGCCTCGACACCAAACCGCTCCAGACCGTCATCAACGACACCGAGCGCTGGGCGGACGAGGTCGGCTCGCTCGTCGGTCCGACGCAAATTCTGTTCTACCCCCACGGCGGCCGTCCCGACGGTGACGACTGGCACCAGACCGGCGAGCGCTTCAAGTACCTGCAAAGCCAGGGCTTCCGCATCTTCGCGAGCGTCGGCACGAGTTCGTTCAGCTATGTGAAGCCCGACATTTCCGCCGTCATCTGCGACCGTCTGCATCCGGACGGCACCACGCTGCGCCACTCGCGCAGCCGCTATCTGCAATTCTATAATGCCGAGGACATCATGGATACGCAAGTCCGTCCCGATCTTGGCGTAGACTGGTGAGGAGGCGTTATTATGGCAACGTTAGAAGAACTCAAGGCGAAGGCCGTCGCCATGCTGGACATGGCGTATGTGCCGTATTCCCACTTTCCCGTGGGCGCGGCGCTCGAATGTGAGGACGGCGCGGTCTTCACCGGCTGCAACATCGAAAATTCGAGCTACGGCCTGACGAACTGTGCCGAGCGCACCGCGGCGTTCAAGGCCGTGAGCGAGGGGCACCGGCGCTTCAAGCGCATCGTCATCGCTGGGCGCAGCGACGACTACTGCTACCCCTGCGGCGCGTGCCGTCAGGTGCTCTACGAGTTCGGGCCCGACATGGAGGTCGTGTGCCTGAATAAGGACAACGAAGAAAAGCACCTGCACATCAAGGAGCTGCTCCCCTACGGCTTCGACCAGACGTGGCTTGCAATCGACGAAAAATAACGAAAAAAGAGAGCGGCGCTGCCGCTCTCTTTTTTCTTCGTTTCAGTTGCTTCCAGAGGAAGAGGCTCCAATCGTCACCTCGCCGCTCATCGTTTCGATCGTAAGCTCGCTCACCGCGCCGCCGTCGAGCGCGGGCACGGTGTAGTGTGTTTCGCGGTCGCCGCAGGCGATGAGCGTGCCTTCGCGCTCGGTGAGCGCGGAGCGGAACGCGCCGCTTTTCGTTTCATAGTCGAGAGTAAAGCCGTCCTGCGCGGGAAGGGTCAGATAGATGCTACCGCTCTCCGTTTCGGCATCAAGGCGCAGCGCACGCTCGGTAGCCAAAATCAGGTCACCGCTGACGCTTTCGAAGTCCAGCGCGCCGAGCGCGCCGGCGATATCCACCTTGCCGCTCGCGGTTTCGATCTCGGCACTCTCCGCATCGCCCGCCAGCTCGATCGCGCCGGAGACGGTCGAGAGCTCGATTTTCCCCCATGTGCCGTCCACCACGCCCACGCTACCGTTCACCGTCTCGATCTCGACCGTGGGGCAGGTTGCGCACATCACGCGCGCGTCGCCGCCGACGGTCGAAAGCTTGATGCTGCCGGAAACGTCCGCGCCCACGATGGTGTAGGCGTCCGTTGTTTCGACTTCGATCTCCTCAAAGTGACCGGCGCTGACCAGTTCCCTCGGAAGTCCCACGTCGAGGTGCTTTTCCCCGTTGTAGCTGCCGCGGTAAGCGTCGCCGAGGAAGCGGATGCGCAGCGTGTCGCCGTCGATCGCGCAGACCATCTTCTCGCTCTCGGCGAGCGGCGCGGTGGATTCCTCCTTCACGCTGATCTGCGCGCTCTGCTCGGCGGCATAGATGTTCACGCTGCCGCTGCGCCACGAGATGTCGATCTTGCGGATGTCTTCGCTCTCGCCGATGCTGAGCACCGCGCCCGGGTGGAGCTCTTCGCTCCCCTCCGCCTGCGTGCAGAAGGTGTAGGTCGCACTGCTGCCGTCCCAGAGCGCGTCGACGGCGAAAATGCCGCCGCTTTGCGGCAGTTCTGCGCGGAATGTGCCGTTATCCTGCCGCTGGGCGGTCACGGTCTCGGACGGCATGCCGGTGCTGCCCCAGGCGTCGGACGGCCAGCAGCGGAGACTGACGGAATCGGGCGAATTATCGCCGAAATCGAGCGTTACGGTATAGAAATAGGCGGCTGATACTGCAAAGGGCATTTCCAGTACAGGCGTGATGTCGCGGCAGTTTTCGTCCAGCGGGTGCGCGCCGCAGGCGATGACGGTCATACTCTGTAGGCCCTGGGGGTAGGTCCAGTCGTAGCTGCCGCTTTTGAGGGTGACGCTGCAAGCGTTTGCACTTGTCACCGTCAGTGTCGGCGGGGTTTGGCGCGCGGCCTTGTCTGCGCTTTTTTCGCCGCAGGCGGCGAGGGAAAGGGCCAGCGCGAGCGGGAGCAGAATGGAAAGGAGCTTCTTCATCGTTCGTTCCTCATTTCTTTCGGATACTTCTATAGACGTATGATAGCCGAAAAAGTTCCCGCGCACAACGAGGGATCGTTGCACACAACGCGGCAATTTGTTGTATCGTGAATTCTAATACCGGAGGCGGTACAGCTTTTTGCCGCGTTGTGTGCAACGCTGCTTCATGATACGGCGTATCACGAAAAGGCAAATCATGCATCAGTGTTCCCGCGTTTGCAGGGGGGTGTGGGCTGCCTTTTCCAACATTATATTTTGGGGGAAAGCGCATGAACAAGACGACAAATTTCGACCTGCCGCAGTGGGTCAAGGAGGACCCGATCAAAATGCAGGACTTCAATGCCGCGTTTGCGAGCATCGACGCGGCGCTCAAGGCGGAGACCGACGCGCGCAGCGAGGCCGACGGCACGGCGGCGGAGCGCATCACGGCATTGGCGCAGACGATCGCAAACGGTAAAATCTGCCGCATCAAATACGGCAGCTACGCCGGCAATGGTCTGAGCGGCGCGGAAAATCCCAACAAGATCGACTGCGGCTTTTACCCGCTGCTTGTGATGGTGAGCGAGCAGAGCGACACGCAGCACTGGGCGCTGCGCGGTGTCAGCGGGTTTTACAACTCGAATAACCGGGGCAACGCGGCGATATGGGACAACAGCAGCGTAAGCTGGTTCTGCCAGCAGGAAGAGGATCAGTATTTCGCCCCGCCCGCCATTCAGTTCAATGAGGCGGGCAAAACATATTATTATGTGGTGCTCGGCTGTGACGCGGACTGAGACGCAGAAAAACAAAAAACAGCCCCCGGCTCAAAAGAGCCGGGGGCTGAAACTCTATTCAGAGATTTTTTGCGCTTACGTCAATGATTAGTTGGCGTAGTAAGCGTTGAGAACACCAGAATCAGTGAGCTTGCCAACAGTTCTGTCGATGGTGAGGGTGATGGAGTCGGGACCGAAAGCGGTGAGCTTGGCGGTAGAGACGCCGAACTCAGCAGCAGCACCATTAAGGGTGATGGTGTAGGTGCCATCAACGGGATTCTTAACAGTCTTGGCGTAGGACTGGAGAACAGCACCGGTGTCCTTATTCACGATGTTCAGGGTGTAGGTGTAAGAGGTAGCGAGAGGATCGGGGTTGGTGGAGGTGTCGACCTTGTTCACAGCGTAAACCTGGAGCGCCAGACGGTTGAGGGTGGCGGAGGTGGCAGAGGTCTCAGCGTTGTAAACAACGATGACGTTCTGCGTGGTGACGTCGCCGAGAGCCAGAGGCATCTTGGTCAGGCCGTCAACGCCGTTGCCGGAAACCGTGTAGAACTTGTCGCCAGTGATGGTGCCATCGACATAGTCGGTGTAGACAGAGTTCTTGTAGGTATCCTTCTCAGCGCCCACGATGGAGTCGACCTTAACGGTGTAGCCGGCGTAGGCAGCAGCCATGGGATAGCCGGTGAAGGCGGTGATGTCAACGGAGCTGGTGGTCGCAGTGCCGATCGCAGCGATGGCGGCATACTCCTTGACGTAGTTGTTGCTCAGAGCGACCTTGAAGAGACCGCCGGCGACCTTATTGGTAGCCTGGGTTTCGAGGGCGTTGAGCAGGGCGATGGCATTAGCAGTGTCCTTGTCACCATAGATGTTGCCCTTCACGCCGTCAACGTAGCCGGGGATGGTGTAGACACCGGTCTTGGCGTCATAGGAGATCTGCTCGTTGGCATAGTAGAAGAGGCTGGTGACCTTGGCGGCAACGGGATCGGCGATGACGTAGACGTAATCGGCGACCTTATCACCGTTCAGATCGACGAAGTCGACCTCAGCCTGAGCATAGTTGTCGATGTTGCCGAGACCAACGATGGACTTGAAGGTGTAGGGATTGGTAGTGTTGTTGCGGACCAGGAAGACGGTGGCATCGTCAACGATCAGGTTGTTGCCGTTGTACTGGGTGTTCTTGCTGACGAACAGGTTCTCGTTGTGGAACTTGGCGTCAACAGTGGTAGCGACTTCGACAGCGGCGAGAGTGCCGTTTGCCTGGGTGGTGAACTGGAAGAGGTGGCCGTTCAGGATACCGTTGACATCACAGACAGCGTTGGTGTTGATGTAGGAGTCAACGTAGAAGTAGTCACCATCAACCTTCATGACCTTGTTCTGGATGCCGGTGCTGTGGGTGACCTTACCGGTCGCAATCTTGGGGGCCACATCGCCGGAAGCAGTCTCGTCGAAGTAGGTCATCTTGCTCAGGTCGACCACAGCGGTGGTGCCGTCCATGTAGGTGACGTTCGCCTTCGCAACGCCGGAACCGTCCGCAGCGTTGCCAGCCCACCAGATGGAGTTGATGACGCCGTAGCTGGTAGCAGCAGCGATCTCAACGTTACCGATGAGGTTGTTGTACTGATCGAAGAACCAGGTGAACTTGTTAGTGCTCTTCCCCGCGTTGTCGAAGTAGAACTTGGCAGCATCGTCATAGACAGTGCCCTCGACGTTGTGCTGCTGAGCGTTCCAGTAGATCACGCTCTGAGCGCCGTCAACAGAAGTGGCCTTGGAAACGATCTCGGCATACTGCTTATTGTTGTTGTACACCTTGCCGCTGACAGTGACGGAGTTGGTGGCATCGGTGTAAGCGTTGATGAGGACATACTCATCCTTGGCGTAGCCATAGTTGTTGTCGTAGTCCTTGAGCGTCAGAGCAGTGGTCTTGGGAGCGGTCTTAGAATCATAGACCTCGAGGGTGATGGTGGCAGGAGTCTTGACGTGACCCTGAGCATCATAGGTGATGTCAGCAACGTAGGTGACCTTGGCAAGGAAGGTGTCGATCATGACGATGGTATCGTCATAGACTTCGAACAGACGGCCCTGAGCACCCATCTTGGTCTTGGTGTCGGTCAGGTTGACGGTGTACTTGGTGCTGGCGGGCTGACCGTTGACAATCAGGGTGTAAGCGGTGTCGGCCTTCAGGCCAGCATCGTGAGCGACATCGCACTCAGTAACAGCCTTGGTGTAGGTCAGGTCGGGCTTCTCAACGAAGGTAGTGGCCTTGTCGCCGGTGTTGTAGGTCCACTTGGTGGCGGGACGGCCCCACTTGTCGGAGGACTTAGCAGAGTCGAGCTTGAAGTTCTTCTCACCGAGGCTGTTGTTCTTGGCACCGATGACCTTATCGGTCACATAGCCGAAGGCCGGGGTGTAGGTGACCTGAGCCTTCTGGATGCCCTGGAACAGGAGCTCAGCGACCAGCTCACGGGAAGCGGGAGCGTTCAGGTCGGTGGTCTTCGCCACGTTGTCCAGAACGCCGAGCTGCTGCGCGGTCTGCGCAACATGGAGCGCCCAGTCAGCGCCGGAGA
>ERZ772865.3951-NODE-3951-length-10585-cov-3.387559_pt1 | contig 10585 bp, 14 predicted proteins | sample MGYA00512133_ERZ772865 | MGnify/ENA primary metagenome ERZ772865 (study PRJEB29015, sample SAMEA2737722) | human gut metagenome | biome: human gut; feature: human-associated habitat; material: faeces | place: China | collected 2012 ...
TTTCTCCTGTCTGAAGATCAGCCTCTTACGGTGCTTGGTAGCTCAATGATGTTGCATCACTGTCTCCGCTTGCGCGATTTGAGTACGGGGATTATTCCGTTGTGATGATTTAGCCTATCTGAATTATAGAACATATATTCGCATTTGTCAAGATATTTTTCCCTTGTCCTGAAAATCAGTTATATAGACACCTCAACACAGTCAGAGTACACTTAAAAGCTCTCTGGAACCAGCGCCAGCTTGTTGATAAAGTGAGTTTTTCTGTATCCATTTTCATATCTTCACAGCCAGATTCTATGTTTATAAACCATCAGCCGATTCCAAAGAACCGTTCAAAGAAAGCTTGCAATTTAACAATAATCGTCTGCTTTTTCTCTGCTCTGTTTCCGCCGCCAAAGCGGGAGATTGGAGGCATCAGTTTATCAATATCCGTCCCGGTCGTCCGAACGGAGCCGTCACGGAATGCGTGTTCCATAAAGCGACGGGTTTCCTGGTCTTTCAGATTCTCCTCTGCAATAATTGCCGCAAGTTGCTTCTCTTTTTCTTCTGCTACAAAGGTACGCCACTCCAGCAATACGTCCGACACGTCATTGATGCCCTGAATAAAGGTTTCAATCAATGCTTTCTTACTGCGCAGCTCCGGACTGGCATCCACGGCTTTCTGAATGGTGATCAGCACTTCTTTATCATTGCAATGGGAATCATGGTACTTTTTGACCAACATCAGGATATAGTCGATATTGATCTCTATCTGCTTTATCAGCTCAATTTCAAAGACAATATCGTCTGTGATGTCCTCTTTGTCGCCTTTGGGTCTGCGGTTTTGCCATTCATCCCGAAGGTCCTGATATCGGCCCAGGTAGTCCTGGAAGTCCCGTTCGGAAAGGATCTCATTGCCCGCAAATTCATCAAAGGAACTCAGTAGATTCCGCATACGCAGTATCGCACCGAACAGCATGATAAAATCCCGTTGCCGCTGTTCTCCCGTGATACGCTCCTCGGTCAACGGGAACTTTGCTGTCAATTCCTCAATCATATCCTGATAGCCGGGATGTTCCTTTCCACCGTCATCTGTGTAGCCGAAATAATAGTCTTTATATCCTCGCATCACAACGATTCCCCCCGCTTCCTTGTCGCCAAAGAGCGAAATGGCATCATCGGTACGCTTTTGCAGATTGCGGAAGCACACGATATTTCCGAACACCTTGATGGAATTCAGGATGCGGTTGGTGCGGGAATAGGCCTGAATCAGGCCGTGCATTTTTAAGTTCTTATCCACCCATAGTGTATTCAACGTGGTTGCGTCGAAGCCTGTCAGGAACATATTGACCACGATCAGCAGGTCAAGCTCCTTGTTCTTCATCCGCAGGGAAACATCCTTATCTTGTATAGATTTTAGGTCTTGTTTTTTAGTGTTCTAAGAATAGTTTCTGTAAAGACTGTCATCGACCGTCACCACCCACTCTAATTCCTGATGGAGGAACATTATGCGAGAGAAAATCATAGAACTCCGACACGGTCTTGGTACTGTACCGGCCCGAAGGATCAGTGCCACAATCCCGGCATCCGGGACGAGACCATGAAGCGACTGGTGACCGACGTCCTCGGCCTTGGCGAGTTTGACGAGGCTACGATGGATGCACAGATTGAAAAAGCCACGATCCTCGACCACACGGTTACATTCCATTTCCGGGACGGCCACACCGAATCAAGAGACTTCTTGGATAAGCGGCACGGCACTCCTTGGACCGAGGAACGGCGAGGAAAAGCCAGAGAATCCATGAAGGCCGCTTGGACAGACGAGCGCAGGGAGGCAACGAGTGAGAGAATCAAGAAAATAAGGAGCGAAAAGAAATGGCCAAATCCGTAACCACAATACCGGCGACGCTGTCACGCTTCACGGCGGCACCGATCAACAGCACCAAGAAGCGACGTGTGGCGGCCTACGCTCGTGTCAGCACAGACAACGAAGAACAGCTGACTAGCTATGAAGCGCAGGTCGATTACTACACCAACTACATCCAAGGACGGGACGATTGGGAGTTCGCCGGTGTCTATACCGACGAGGGCATCACCGGGACGAACACCCAAAAGCGTGAGGGCTTCAAAAGCATGGTGGCCGACGCCCTCGCCGGGAAGATCGACCTGATCATCACAAAGTCGGTCAGCCGTTTCGCCCGCAACACGGTCGACAGCCTCACCACCATCCGCAAGCTGAAGGAGCATTGCGCTGAGGTCTATTTCGAGAAAGAGAACATCTGGACGTTCGACAGCAAAGACGAACTTCTGCTGACCATCATGTCCTCGCTTGCCCAGGAAGAAAGCCGTTCTATCTCGGAGAACTGCACCTGGGGTCAGAGAAAGCGGTTCGCTGACGGCAAGGTGACCGTTCCGTTCAAACGGTTCCTCGGCTACGACATGGGGCCCGACCGCAACCTCGTGGTCAACCCCGAACAGGCGAAACTGGTCAAGCGGATCTACGGGATGTTTCTGCTTGGGAAGTCGCCGTTCCAGATAGCTTCCTCGCTGACGGAAGAAGGGATACCCCCGCCAGGCGGGAAGGATCATTGGAACGCCAGCAACATCCGCAGCATCCTCACGAATGAGAAGTACAAGGGCGACGCGCTCCTTCAGAAGACCTACACGGTCGATTTCCTCACAAAGAAGAAAAAGGCCAACGAGGGCGAGATCCCGCAGTACTACGTTCGGGACAATCACGAGGCCATCATCGACCGTGAGACTTTCGAGATGGTGCAGGCGCTGATGGCGACCCGGACGAAGGGCAATAACCGCCGGAGCTGCGTCAGCGTTTTCTCGAGCAGGATCATGTGCGCCGACTGCGGCGGCTGGTACGGTCCGAAGGTGTGGCACAGCAACGACCCCTACCGCAAGGTCATCTGGCAGTGCAACCACAAGTTCGACGGTCGAAAATGCACCACCCCCACGCTGAACGAAGAGCAGATCAAAGCCCTGTTCCTTAAGGCCGCCAACACGGTCATCGGTGCCACAGAGCGGTTCATCGCGATCTTCGAGCGTACACTTGCTCCGGCTCTCGCAACGGACGAACTGGAGCGGGAACTTGCCGATCTGGAGGCGGAGATCAATATCGCCGCCGAACTGGTCGAGGAATGCATCCGTGAGAACGCCCACGTTGCCCTCGACCAGGCGGAGTACCAGAAACGCTACGACGGCCTTGCTTCGCGGTACGATAAAACAAAAGACCGCCACGATGAGGTGACGGAGCTTATCGCCGAACGGATATCGCGCCGGAAGCGGATAGAGCTGTACTTCCGGGAACTTCGGAAACGGGAGCCGCTTGAGACCTTCCGCGATGAGGACTGGCTTTCGATGGTCGATCACATGACCGTTTACAGCAAGGACGGTATCCGCGTGACATTCAAGGATGGCACGGAAATCGAAACCTGACCCGCAAGAAAAAAGGAATGCCTCCGAACCATATCGGCTCGGAGGCTTTTTCGTTAGTCATCTTCCCAGATAAAGTTTACGTGGCCGCAGTGCGGACATTTCACATACCCGTCTGGATTGTTGCCGCTTTCCCACGGGGCTGTATATGATCCGCTGGTCATTTTTTGGCCACAGTTCTCGCAGGTTCTCTCGTTCTTCCTTGACCGAAACAGGACGTTTACAAGCTCTCCGTCGTCTTCGAGGAAAAAGCGATCTCTGCAATTTGCACAATTGAACCAACGCGACTTGTCAGGCCAGTCGCCCTTCATTCTCTTGCCACATTGTGGGCAGTTCATTACAACACCTCCTTACGCACAGTTTTTCACATAATCCCGGACATAGGTCTGGTGGTCGCCGAGGGTGATCCCCAGTGCCTCTGCAAGCGCTCTTTGCTCGTGGGAAGGCGTCCACGAAGCAGGCAGATTGCGGATATGACCGTTGACAGGGAAGGCTTCACCACCGTTGATTATCGCCAGGACGGGGCGCTGGGTTTCATGGACGACGTCCGTGACCGGGAGATCGACATGAATCTCAATGGGCTGCGGAGCAGGCTTCTGACCTTGGCGCAGCACCTTCATAGCCAGTTTGGTGACAGAATCCCAGTTCTTATACAGCAGGATGCCGCCAACCACCACCGCTACGCTCCCAGCAATCAAGACTCTCTTCTTGTTCCGCTGCCACCAGGTTCTCTGCTCGACATCGGGGATTTCATGGTTCTGCATAACACAGACCTCCAATTTCAAACTTTGGTGTTGACATTAATGTCCTCGCCCTGTATAATGCATTATAGGACATTAATGTCCGCAAGTCAACATTTTTCCCGTCAGTCGGGTGCGGTCATTTTTGCGTCATTTGTCCATGAGGAGGTAAGCAGATGGCAAACAAGGAAACGCCAAAGGTGCCCATCAACCGGGACCGGTTTTTTGAAGTTTTAAAGGCACGAGGCAGCAGTATCAGAAAACTTGGAGAAGCATATAACGAAATCCAAAGAACGGAGAAAACGATCCGTAGATGCTTGGACGAGGGGAAAATGCCGCCAGATCTTTTGGAGCGGATTGCCAGGTTTCTGAGTGTCCACCCCGATTATCTGGCTGGTATTTATGACGAGAAGGCAGATCGCATAGAAGACGCCTATCTACGCCATTTGTATTTAAAATGGGTTAAGCCAGAGAATTACCCGTATCTGCTCAAAGCACAGGAGGACATCGATTATTCGCGCTACTTTGAAGATATCCTTACCATGAATAATATTTCTATGGAGCAGTTCAAAACGCTTGACCCAGTTGAAAGGGTTCTGTTCCGACAAGAACTCGTACTTGCAATACTTGAAGTAATTGCAAAGCACTTCAAAGTCGACTCTCTGGGCCGTGATATTGCCGAAGACCTGGATTACTGCAGGTCGTTCGTTGATGATTTCGACCCCTTTTCATATTTCGCTGAATTGGAAGGCATCGCCGTTGAAGACGATTTTGAGGGGCCCTCCCCTGAAGAAATGGAGGAATTGTCCGAGATCGAGAAAAAGTGGGCTGAAAAATATCCACCTAAAAAATCGCAGGAATAATGAAGTACCTCCGAACCAATCACATCGGCTCGGAGGCACTTTTCGTTATTCGTTTTGTTTCGGGCAAATCCTCGGCAGCACTTCCAGGAAGTGTCGACCGATCTTCTCCGGGTCCATATCATTCGCCTCACAGATGAAGCGGATGGTGTCCGGCAACAGAATGTGTCCCTTTGCTTTCTCTTCCTTGTACTTCATCCATTCCTCATATTCCTTGTTTGTGATCTGTTTCATGCTGCCACCTCCATATAACAAAAACAGCCGGGACACCCCGACTTCCACAACTTACCCCTCAAATGCCAACTTACCCCTCAAGCGGCAAAATCGGCGGACAAATAATTAAATTGTATCAATCTCGGTGTTTTCATATCATAGGCCCTGTTGATCTTCGTTTTTCCAATCGTTCCCAGTCGGGCCAGCAGCTCGGAAACATCCGCAGGGGTAAAATACTGTCCGCCCTTTTTCCCGGCGTTAGCGGCATACATACCCATCAGGTATTCGTAAGCGTCACCGAATAGGTCCGGGTTCATCCCGTCCGTGGAGAACAGCGGCATTTGCGCCACGCCGTTCAAAAGCTCCACCAGCACCTTATTACGCTTGGCAACGGTTTCGCCAATGGCCTTGCTTCACATCGAAATCATCGAACAGGCCCGCAAAGTCATTTTCTGCATCGCCGCTGGCGGCACTGCTCTCAATGTGATGAAACACTTTCTCCAGCGTTTCATTCAGATTGTCGTCCTTATCCGCACGAGCCAGAACATTACAGAACAGCTCCGATGGCAGGATAAAGAACCCCTTTTCCTGAACCAGCCCATCCCGTGCCATCTCCGCATCGGCATCCGACATTTTTGCGTAGTCAAACTCCGGGTTTATCTCTCCCCGCGCAAGGGCCGCCGCCTTCTCACCCTCGTTGATATAGGCGGCAAAGTTCTCCGAAATATAGCGATAGAACATGGTGCCCAACACATAGGATTTGAAATCCCACTCCGCCACATGACCGGCGTGTACCAGGTCGGTGGCGATTTTATATATCCGGCGGTACAGTTCCTCCCACTCCTGATCCTTCTTGATTTCTGCCATTGTCTCTCTCCTTACTCTCTCAGCATCGTCAAATATCCATCCAGCCGTTCGTCAATATACCTTGCAAACAGCTTTTCCATTGCGGACAGATCGTGCTTCACATGGTACTGGTCAAACGCATCATAATAAGCCATTCTGTCCGTAAATTTAATATCAATCGGCGGATACCCTGCCTTCATCAGTTCCAGATTTACCAGCAGCCGCCCGGTTCTGCCGTTACCGTCAATGAAAGGGTGGATGCCCTCGAATTCAATATGAAACCGTGCCAGCTTTGTGACAATATGCTCCTGGCTGGCCGCAAAATCCGCAAGTAATCGTTCCATCATAGGACGAATTAGATAGGGTTGCACCGGCTCATGCTGGGCACCCATGATACGGACAGGTACCCGGCGGTAAACGCCCCGGTCGTCTTTTTTGTCTGCCAGTACCAGATAATGAATCTGCTGGATCACCCGCTCCGTCAGAGGGGCGTTTTCCTGCACCAGTTCCAGGACATAATCAAAGGCCTCCTTGTGGCCCACGGCTTCCATGTGATCCTTCAAGGGCTTACGGTCGATGGTCAGCCCCCGCAGAACCATGTCTGTCTCCCGCAGGGTCAGGGTGTTGCCCTCAATGGCATTGGAATTGTAGGTGTACTCCACCGTAAATTCCTCCGTCAGTCTGGCCACCTCCCCGGCGGTCAGCGGGCGCATGGTGTTCAGCTCCGCTTTCTTTCGGTCAATCCGTTCCAGCAACGATTCCGTGGATTTGAACCGTCCGTCCGTCGGCTTTACAGCATCCATGGGAATCTTCCAGCCCCGTCCCTCCTGGAACGCACCGTGGATTTTACCCTCCGCGCAGAGAATCCGCACCCGCCGGTCAGACAGGCCCCATTTTTCTGCTGCTTGCTTGACTGTCATAAACATGTTGCGCTCACCTCATTCTGGATTCAGTATAGCATCTTTACGGAACAATATCAACTGTTCGGAATAATATGTTGTGGATTACCGGAACAATATAAAAAACAGCAGGAGGAAAACACTTCCCCCTGTTGCCAAATTCTACGCTCCTATTGATTCCCATTTTGCCGGTTCAAAGCCAATCCAATCAGCCGGTCCGCCTGGTCGGCCATAAATAGTGGGATATTCAGCACATCCCCATCCAGCTTCAGATTATCCAAAGAGAACCGCACACGGAGCTTCACTTGGTCCGGGAACAGTTCTTTGATTTTTTTCAGGCTTTTGCTGGACGTATTGGCCTCCGATTTGACCTCCACCGGGAAAATATCATTCTCCCGCTGAATCAGGAAGTCCACCTCATAGGGTGGGTTGGTCTGGGTCCAGTAGCGGGGCGTGACCTCGAACTGCGGAATCAGGGATTGCAGTACATAGTTTTCCGTCAGCGCACCCTTGAACTCTGTAAACAGGCGGTTTCCCTCCCCAAAGGCTGTGGGGGCCAGCTGGGCCAGGCGGCGGAGGAGTCCCACGTCTACCAGGTAAATCTTGAAAGCCGACAAATCGTCATAGGCCACAATGGGCAGTCCCGGTGCGGTGCTGCGGTAGATTTTGTGGACAAGCCGGGCATCCACCAGCCATTGCAGGGCATCCTCATATTCCCTGGCCCTGGCCCCTTCTTTTACCACTTTGTAGATGAACTTCTTGTTTTTCCTTGCCAGCTGAGAGGGGATGGACTTCCAGATCATGGAGATTTTGGGAAATTCGCTCACATTAGGGTGCTTGGCAAAGTCCCGCTCGTAGGCCCCGATGATGTTGGCAAGGGCTTCCTGCATGGCTCCCACGTCCCGTGCCTGCGTCCACATCAGCACAGCTTCCGCCGGTGACATAGTACATCTTGAGCTTTTCATAAAGCGGATTAAAAAACGCATCAGGGATTGGCTCCAGCTCGTCTACAGTCTCCAGATACTTTGCCAGGTTTTCGTCCCCATTGGCAACCAGAAATTCCGAAAAAGTCATGGGGTCGATCTGCATAAAGCTCACTTTCCCCACCGGGAAAGAGGAGGGCTTTGCCAGCGCAATGCCCAGCAGAGAACCGGCACAGGCAATATGATACTGGGGGGCATTCTCGCAGAAGTATTTCATGGAATTGATGACCTTGGGGCAGTCCTGCACCTCGTCAAAAATGATCAGAGTCTTTTCCGGAACGATTTTCTGCCCACTGGCCAGCATCAGATTTTGCAGGATGCGGTCAATATCCTTGGTGGTTTCAAAAAACTGCTTGTACTCCTCGTTTTCGTCGAAGTTAAAGTAGGCTGTATTTTCATAATAACGTCTGCCGAATTCTTTGAGAACCCAAGTCTTGCCCACCTGACGCACACCCTTTAAGATTAGCGGTTTGCGGTAGGGAGAATTCTTCCAGTCCAGCAGCTTTTTTAGGATGACTCTTTCCACTAGCGTTCTCCTCACATTTTTATTGGAATATTCGTGGCTGTAATCACATTTTTATTATACGCAATCTCCCATCAAAATACAACCACCATTCACAAAATTATTATGATCTTACGGCACAATAATCACATTATTATATAAAACAGCAGGAGAAAACGTCTCTCCTGCTGTCGGTGTCTATTCCTTATTCACTTTCCATCCCATGCAGAGTTGTGCCGTTCAAATAGCTCTTAATTCTGCCAGACAGCACCAGTCCGGCATACTCTATCGGCGCATGGTATACCAGCCAATCCAAATCTGTCAGTTGCCATCTTGTGACATGATAGAAGTTCTCCACTTCCTCGCAGTCGATCATCAGCACAGAGCCATCGCTGTAACTCAGCTCCACTCTGTTTTCGTCCATATTATAAAAGCCATGCAATACCTTCATTGGTCCGTTCCTCCATCATCATTTTAGGAAGCAACAGGACTTTTTCACAGTTTCCCCACTGCCGATTGCTTTTTCTTCGTTTTCGTCAATTCAGGCTCTGTGAGATCAAAGGGCCGAGTTTTGGTTCTTTCGGGTGCTGCGTTTTCGTGAGACAACCCTTCATTTTTTGGGGATCCGCCTCTTCGCTGAGGTCACGGACGAAGTGACACGGCCCTACAGGGCGGCGTTTGTCCTGTCTACCGTGCTTCCCCGCCGTTCTACCGACACCGGGAGGGTGATCTCTTTCTGGCCGGTCTGGCCGCCGATCTGGTTCAGCAGGCACTCCACCGCCTCTTCGCACATCTGTGGGATCGGCTGCCGGATACTGGTCAGCGGCGGGTTCGTAGACCTTGCCAGGAAGCAGCTGTTAAAGCCCACGACCTGCACATCCTGGGGGATGCGCTTTCCCTGTCTGGTAAGCTTCTGCATGAGCGTGGCGGCCAGTGCGTCATCGGAGCAGAAAAAGCCGTCGCTGTCAGGATATTGCAGCAGGGCCGCGTCGGTCAGCTTGTCAAACTCATCATGGGGGTGGCTTCCGAACACCTGCACGGAGCGCTCCTCCAGACCGGCCTCCTGCAGCTCGGAAAGGAATCCGATCAGCCGGGCATAGGCCGGAATATCATGGCTGTGGAAGAAGCCCACCATGGCAGGCTTTTTGCAGCCGCAGTCGATCAGCTCTCTGGCCGCCAAGCGGCCGCCCATCTCATCGTCACACAGCACCGTAGGATGGGCCGTTCCACGGAAGCGGGAGAAGAACACCACCGGCATATCCGGCGTCAGGATCCGGTCGATGGCCTTGCTGCGCAGGGCGATGATCATGCCGTCCACCCGGCTTGCCTGAAGCATGGATACATATTCCGACGCCGCGTCATCGATGTTAAACGCCACATAGAGCATCATCTTATAGCCCTTTTCCGTCAGACACCGAGAAAGCTCTGAAGCGATCTCCGCATAGTACGCATTGTTCAGTGCGGGAAAGAGCACACCAATAATATTGGTGCATTTGTTGGAAAGGGATCTTGCCACTTCGCTGGGGCGGTAGTTAAGGTCCTCCATTGCCTGCCGGACCTTTTCCCGGATCTCTTCGCTGAGGTATCCGCGGTTATTCATGACACGGGATACTGTCGCTACGGACACACCGGCTTTTGCAGCCACATCTCGGATCGTTGCCATTGCGTGCCTCCTGTCTGGAGTTTCTTCATTCGCTTTAAAATCCAAATAATTTATTTATATTTTAACATATTATTTCAAAAATGCAAGAAGGCTGACCGCTGTGTTTTCGTTTCCGGCGACGGTATTTTCCCTGAACGCCCCTTTTTCCGCCTGTTCCTTACTCCTGCCGGAACCGGAACAGGACCTTATCCGTGGCCTTTTCCAGAACCTCAACGGAAAAAGCGCAGGTATCCAGGTCCCCGCGCAAAACCGCCCGCTGCTCCGGGGTATCCCAGGTCAGGCTCAGGCCCTGCCCCTGGGCCTGGGCGGAAATGTCCGCGTCGGGGGAGAAGACACCATAGGTATTGCGCATCCGCAGCAGGATCAGCTGGTCCTGAACCACCTGCTTTTCCAGGCCCCGGCGAACGTCCTCCCCGGAGAGATTTGTGCGGTTGATCTCCTTATGCCCGTCCTTCC
>ERZ772865.3957-NODE-3957-length-10574-cov-16.853408_pt1 | contig 10574 bp, 7 predicted proteins | sample MGYA00512133_ERZ772865 | MGnify/ENA primary metagenome ERZ772865 (study PRJEB29015, sample SAMEA2737722) | human gut metagenome | biome: human gut; feature: human-associated habitat; material: faeces | place: China | collected 2012 ...
CCCAGTATTGGGTGGACATCGACGCGGCGAAATGCGAGCAGTCGGGCGTATCTCCTGCCGATGTGCTCTCCACGCTCTCCGGCTATTATACCGGGTCGTATGTATCGGACTTCAACCGTTTCTCCAAACTCTATCACGTCACTATGCAGGCACCGGCAGAGTACCGCATAAATACGGAGTCGCTTAACCAGATGTACGTGCGCACTTCCGATGGCAGCATGGCACCGCTGAGCCAGTTCGTGCGCCTGACCAAGACCAACGGACCTTCCGACCTTACGCGCTTTAACCTTTTCAACGCCATCGCCATCAATGGCTCTCCGGCATCGGGCTACAGTTCCGGTCAGGCCATCAAGGCGATTGGCGAGACGGCACGTGAGGTGCTTCCCGCCACTTGCAGCTACGAGTTCGGAGGACTTTCGCGCGAGGAGAGCAAGACCACCAACAATGCCGCGATGATATTCGTACTCTGCATGGTCTTGATATACCTGATACTTTGTGCCCTCTACGAAAGCGTGTTCATCCCCTTTGCCGTGCTGCTGTCCGTGCCTTGCGGACTGATGGGCAGCTTCCTGTTCGCGTGGCTGTTCGGGCTGGAGAACAACATCTATATGCAGACCGGACTGATTATGATTATCGGACTGCTTGCCAAGACCGCCATCCTGCTGACCGAATATGCCGGCAAGCGGCGGTCGGAAGGCATGACGTTGGCACAAGCGGCATACAGTGCGGCAAAGGTTCGTCTGCGTCCCATCCTGATGACCGTCTTGTCGATGGTATTCGGCCTTATTCCGCTGATGATGGCTCATGGCGTGGGTGCCAACGGCAGCCGCTCGCTCGCCACAGGCGTAATAGGCGGCATGATAGTGGGCACATTGGCATTGCTGTTCCTCGTGCCGTCGCTGTTCATCGCATTTCAATATATTCAAGAACGAGTAAAACGCAATTAAATGAAGAAGATAACCCTATCCATAATATCCACTTTGATACTTACCGGCTGCGGCACATACAGCCGGTACCATCGGGCTGACATCCCGACAGGGAATCTGTACCGGAACATCCCGGAAGATATGGATACAACAACCCTCGCCTCCCTATCATGGCGAGAGATGTTTACCGACCGGAAACTTCAGTCCCTGATTGAAACAGGACTGCAACAGAATACCGACCTCAATGTGGCACGCCTGCGGGTTGAAGCGGCTGAAGCCACCCTGATGACAGCCAAACTATCCTATCTCCCCTCATTGGGAATGAATGCCGAAGGTGGAGGTAGCCGTTATGACGGTGCAACCGCAAAGACATATCATGTCGGGGCGACCGCAAGTTGGGAACTGGATATATTCGGCAGGCTCACGGCTGCGAAGCGTGGCGCGGTTGCCGCACTGCAAGGAAGCCGTGACTATCAGCAAGCCGTGCAGACACAGCTTGTCGCCACGATAGCAGACAGTTACTATACCCTTGCCATGCTTGATGCGCAAAGGACGATAAACAATCGGACTTTGGAAAACTGGCGGGCTACCGTGCGCACGCTTGAAGCGTTGAAAAAGGTGGGCAAGGCGAATGAAGCCGGGGTATTGCAGGCAAAGGCAAACGTGATGCAACTTGAATCATCGCAACTGGCTATATGCAAAAGTATCTCTGAAACAGAAAATGCCTTGTCTGCGATACTTGCCATGCCGTCACACTCGATTGAGCGGAGTAATTTGGTTGAAGCATCCTTCCCTGATACCATCTCTATCGGAGTTCCTTTGCAGTTGCTTGCCAACCGTCCCGATGTGCGTCAGGCTGAAATGGGACTGGCACAAGCGTTTTACGCCACCCATGTAGCCCGCTCAGCCTTCTACCCCAATATCACTCTTTCGGGTACATTGGGTTGGACCAACAATGGCGGCGGAGCAATCACCAATCCCGGACAATGGCTGTTCAACGCCATCGGTTCCCTGACGCAACCATTATTCAATCGGGGTGCGAATATCGCCAACTTGAAGATAGCACAAACCAAACAGGAAGAAGCCAAATTATTATTCCAACAATCATTACTGAACGCAGGGAAAGAGGTGAACGATGCCTTGACTGCCTGGCAGACGGCTAAGTTGCAATATGAGATAAACAGCCGGCAGGTTGAGACCTTGCGTGAGGCAGTGCGAAAGACAGAACTGCTGATGCGCCATTCCGATACCACCTATCTGGAGATATTAACCGCCCAACAGTCGCTCCTTGAAGCAGAGACATTGCAACTGCAAACCTGTTTTGACCACATACAGAGTATTATCAGACTTTATCATGCGTTGGGAGGCGGTAGAAGTTAAAAAACAGATAGAAAAGCTAATGGATTTTGTACATAAAGTAATAATATCAAGCCATACTCTAATAATTCTATTAGTAGTGGGAATAGCATATATGTGGTGCAATGAATGGCAGGAAATAGAGATATTAGAAACTGGTAACAAACAAATTGACGATTTTAGGAAAGAGATAAATGAAATCCAAATTCACCTGATAGAGTTTTCTCTTTTGGGTGAGACCGTATTGGATTGGAATGACGATGATTTGGAACATTATCATATCCAGCGTTTGGCAATGGACAGTATGCTGTGTCGTTTCAGTACTATTTACCCGGTAGAACGTATTGACAGTGTGCGCCATCTTCTCGAAGATAAAGAACTACAGATGCGTGGTATCGTTACGTTACTCGATGAGCAACAAACCATCAATGAGAAGATGGCACGGCAAGTGCCTGTAATTGTGCAGAGAAGCGTGCAAGAATAGCCTAAAAAAACGAAGCGGAAAGGTTTCTTGGGTATCTTTGGAAAAAAAGAGGAAATAAAGCTCGCTGTGGCGACTACGATGCTCCGTTCTCTTAATCAGAATATGATAGCAAAGCTGAGAGAGCAAAGCAACCGTCTGTCAGAACATGCTGACAGCCTTACTGCACGGAACACGGAACTTAACCAACAATTACAAGGCTTGATTCGCCAAATCGACGATAAAGTACAAACCGACTTGCACAAAAGAGAAGTTGAGATAGCCGCTATGCGTGAGCAATCCTTTATACAAATCGGAGGATTGACCGGATTCGTCCTCTTGCTATTGGTAATCTCCTATATCATTATACAGCGGAATGCCAACTGTATCAAACGGTACAAACGGGAAACGACAGACTTAATCGAGCAATTGCATCAGTCAATAGAGCAAAACGAGACCTTGATAGCCTCTCGCAAGAAAGCCGTGCATACCATCACCCATGAACTGCGCACACCACTGACTGCGATAACCGGGTATGCCGGATTGATGGAGAAAGAGAATGACGCGGATAAAACCGGGATGTACATCCGGAACATACAGCAATCCTCCGACCGTATGCGCGGGATGCTCAACACGCTGCTGGACTTCTTCCGGCTGGACAACGGCAAGGAACAGTCCAACGTTTCCCCATGCAGGATTTCCGCAATCGCACACATTCTTGAAACAGAGTTCATACCCATTGCCATGAACAAGGGATTGTCCCTTGCCGTAAACAATAACGCGGAGGCGGTAGTCCTGACCGATAAGGAACGTATCCTGCAAATCGGCAACAACCTTCTTTCCAATGCCATCAAATTCACGGAGAACGGCGATGTATCCTTGACAATGGACTACGACAACGGTATGCTAAAAATTCTCGTCGAAGATACAGGTACGGGCATGACCGAAGAGGAACAGCAACGGGTATTCGGTGCGTTTGAACGCCTTTCAAATGCCGCCACGAAAGACGGCTTCGGGCTGGGCTTGTCCATCGTGCAGCGCATCGTGGCGATGCTCAGCGGCACAATCCGGTTGGAAAGCGAGAAAGGCAGGGGAAGCCGTTTCACGGTGGAAATACCTGTACAACCTGCCGAAGAACTGCCGGAACAGATAAATCAAATACAGACTCATCATAGCCATACATTCCATGATGTGGTTGCCATCGACAATGACGAGGTACTTCTTCTGATGCTGAAAGAAATGTATGCACAGGAAGGGATACACTGTGACACCTGCACCGATGCTGCTGAACTAATGGAACTGATACGTCGGAAAGAATATGCCTTGCTACTTACTGACCTGAATATGCCGGAGATAAACGGCTTCGAGTTACTGGAACTGCTACGCACCTCCAATGTGGGCAATTCGAAGACTATCCCGGTAGTCGTGACAACCGCTTCGGGTAGTTGTAGTAAAGAAGAACTTATAGAACGTGGATTCGCAGGATGCCTATTCAAGCCGTTTTCTATATTGGAGCTTATGGACGTTTCCAATAACTGTGCAGCAAAGGAAGTACGAAGTGAAAAACCAGACTTCTCTACTCTGTTGTCATACGGCAATGAATCCGTTATGCTGGAGAAACTGATAGCAGAAACCGAAAAGGAAATGATGGCAATTAGGGAAACGGAACAAAAGAAAGATTTTCAAGAACTGGAAGCCCTTATACACCATCTGCGAAGTTCATGGGAGATACTCCGTGCCGACCAACCTTTAAGGGAACTTTATAAACTGCTTCATGGAAATAGCATTCCTGATTATGAAGCACTAAACAAAGCCGTGACTGCCGTACTGAATATGGGCACGGAGATTATCCGATTAGCAAAAGGGGAAAGGAGAAAATACGAAAATGGATAAAACAAAAATCATCGTGGTGGAGGACAATATCGTATATTGTGAGTTTGTCTGCAACCTGCTGGCACGGGAGGGATTCCGTACCGTGCAGGCTTTCCACCTCTCAACAGCAAAGAAACTTCTGCAACAGGCTACAGAAAATGACATCATAGTTTCAGACTTACGTCTTCCTGAAGGCGATGGCATCGACTTGTTGCGTTGGATGCGCAAGGAAGGGATGATGCAGCCTTTCATCATCATGACTGACTATGCCGAAGTGCATACGGCAGTCGAAAGTATGAAACTCGGCTCGTTGGACTACATTCCTAAGCAACTTGTGGAGGACAAACTCGTCCCTCTGCTTTGTACCATATTAAAAGAAAGGAGTATCGGGAGAAACCGTATGCCAGTGTTTTCCCGTGATGGCTCGGCATTTCAAGCCATCGTGAAACGAATAAGGCTGGTGGCTCCTACTGACATGAGCGTGCTGATATTCGGCGAGAACGGCACTGGTAAGGAGCATATCGCACACCAACTGCACGACAAAAGCAAACGGGCAGGAAAACCGTTCGTTGCGGTGGACTGTGGTTCACTCTCCAAAGAGCTTGCGCCGTCGGCATTCTTCGGACACGTCAAAGGAGCGTTTACAGGTGCGGACAACAACAAGAAAGGTTATTTCCATGAGGCGGAAGGTGGCACATTGTTTTTGGACGAAGTGGGCAACCTCGCACTGGAAACCCAACAGATGTTACTCCGAGCCATACAAGAACGGAAATACCGCCCGATGGGTGACAAAACAGACAAGAATTTCAATGTCCGCATCATTGCCGCCACCAACGAAGATCTGGAGGCGGCTGTGAACGAAAAGCGATTCCGGCAAGACCTTTTATATCGTCTGCATGACTTCGAGATAATAGTTCCACCGCTGCGCGACTGTCAGGAGGACATCATGCCGCTGGCGGAATTTTTCCGTGAGATTGCGAACAAAGAGCTGGAATGCGACGTTATCGGATTTGACGGGGAAGCCCGTAAGACATTGCTGACCCACGCTTGGCCGGGCAATGTCCGTGAACTTCGGCAGAAAGTAATGGGTGCGGTGTTGCAGGCACAGACCGGGCTTGTCACGAAAGAGCATCTGGAACTTGCCATGACGAAACAGACCTCGCCCGTCAGCTTCGCCCTACGCAATGACGCGGAAGAAAAGGAACGGATTTTGCGTGCGTTAAAGCAAGCGAACGGAAACCGTAAGGTTGCCGCCGAACTGCTCGGAATCGGGCGTACAACGCTGTACAGCAAGTTGGAAGAATATGGGTTGAAGTATAAATTTCAGCAACCATAGCCCGTAATTTGCTAAGATTGGGCTATTCCAGAGCAAGACTAAAACAAATAAAGTGGGATTATTGAAGAATCTATTGTAGAATTTATGAAAATCTATTTCTACAAAGGAGTGTAATTCAAAAAATAATGCTATCTTTGCGTTTAGGAAATGTGTTCTTTTGATTAATGCAGAATAGGACAGAATACAGAGTTTCGCTCGTTTCTAAATCGTTACCTGTCAAGCAATAAATCTTCGCAAACTGTTCATTTTCAATAACAAAGGTAGTTTGCTGTGTCTTCTCTGATGAAATGTTACATGCTTTGATATCCCAGCTTGTTCAACCCATTTGTGTAAAATTACATTACTTCTCCCCAGTGAGACCAATCCGGCAAACACCTTTTCCGTTTCTGGTGCATTTCCTCTGTCTGGCAGATGTTTTATGGCTTCCGAACAGAGTGGAAGCGATATGGCTTCTTTCGTCTTCTTCTGAATAATACTCAATAGTGCATTGCCATTTTCATCATAGCGTATATCTTCCCATCTCAATGCAATAATATCACAATGCCTCAATCCACAAAAACAGCTGAATAAAAATGCTTTCCTTAATAAGATATTATAAAAAGGAGTATGAACCAATCTGGTCAATTCCTTTATAGTAAGTAATCCCTTTCTGTTCGATTACGTTTTGGTTTGTCCTCGTTCTTTATCTTATTCATCGGATTAACAGTTATATAATCTTCAGAGACGGCCCTATTCAAGCAGTAGCGCAGCGTTTTCAAATAATAGAATTGGGTGTTAACATGCAATGTCTTTTCCTTCTTACAATGTTCTTGTTTTGTTTTCTTCAAGTAATCTATAAAACCCAACAAATAAGTCTTGTCCACCTTCCTTAGCAATATTCCATTCGGAGTATATCTTTCCAAATGGCATACAACGGCATGTATGGCACTTTTCCGTACTCTATTGTTCACACTTTGTTCTGCTATTAATTTCATATAGCCAGTCAGCTTCATATTGGACAATCTGTTATGATTAAATCCGTAAGTTTGATTATATATTTCCAAAATCTTCTGAGCCTTTATCGCATTTGCCAAATTTAGCGTCTCGACATTTCTTTTTTTATCAGCTTGATTATGTTCAGGGATAATATACAACTTTAAGAATTCGTATTGCCGCCTTCCATTCATATAAATATCCAGATATATGGATTGGCATCCATTAACCAATTTTTTTGTTCTCACCTTTATTGGCTCTTTTAAATTCAATTGCTTTTTCATATTCTTTAAATAAAAACATACAGTTTATTATTAGTAGTAACAAAGCAGTAACAAAAATCAATCCTACAAATTGCTTTCATGTTCTATCACTCTTGTCTTTTTTTATAATTACCTTATTAACTATCAAATATTTACAGTATAGGGCACAGCGTTACTGAAAGAACAAATATAATAATAAGCCAGTAACAATTAAACTATCAAGAGTGTGGCTATTGCTATGGCGGCGGAAACTTTCTCTGGAAATTTATTTTCCATCACTTTGCTTCCACACTTCCACCCACCTTCTGCATTCCCCTATCCATCGGCATTTGCCCTGCGGTGGAAGCAAGCCGAAAAGGTGGAAGCAAATTTTGCTTCCACCTGCCTGAAACGCCGAGGTTTTGCAGTAACCACCTGTTTACTAGCATAATATTACGTAAGAGCTACATAAATCAATCAGTTCGTTTTTCCTGCATTTTCGAGCTTGCTCTTCTACGAAATCGGTGGATATCGAGTTGGGCGGTAGGACGCATCATTCCGCAGGGACTATGAAAGGTACCGGTAGAGTGAGCCATTCAAGCGGATGATTTCTAACTCATGGCTATGAATAATGCCGTCTAATGTCCTTTAAGTTGTTGTACAATACATTTGCGCCCTATCCACAATAGATGCAGGCTACGTACTTCATCCGAAAAGTCTTGGGGTTAGTGACGCCTAACAGTCATGAACAACCCTGCTTACGGCCATAAAGCAATCGCTTGACGACCATTAGCAGAGTTGTTCATGGCCGTTAGGCATCATTAATCCCCTATGCAACAGCAGACAAACAAAGAGAGAGAAGCCAAGGATTGTCTGTGTTTTAGATAGAAAGCCCATTTATTAGCAGGTGTACCGGAAGAAAAGTCATGCCGCATAATAGTTCTGGATAATAATGTACCCCAGATTTCTCTTTATTATCATCCCATAAAGGGAGATTCGGTGCTCCAAGCAGAACGTGATGACTGGAATGTAAGCTATGAATTGGGTGATACTTGGAAAAATGCACGAAAAATAAAGTTGAAAAATAGTTCTTTGTTCAAGATTGATATATTGGTGTATCCGGAATTCTCTTTCAAGAACGTGATTATTACGCAGATTTATCAAATTCTATTTGATTTGAGCCCTGCAATAGAAATTTCGTTATGGAAGGGGATGAAAGCCACAGCACAAGTGAAGATACCGGTTTATAATGATGGATATGGAGCTCGGGAAGGAAAGGTTCATCCGGGTTTCCTAACTCTTTCACAACGTTTCAGGTTGCCTTATAATGTTTTTGGTAAATTCTCTGTAGGCTATTTTAGTGGTAACCGATATGGTGCTGATGTAGATTTCTTTCGCCCCTTTAAAGATGAACGTTTTTCTTTGTTGGCAAGAATAGGATATACGGGAGCTGGACGTTGGGACGGATTTAGGTTCCAATATGATCCTTCATTATGGCGTATGACGTGGTCTTTGGGTGGAAATTTCTATTGGCCACGATTTAATACACTGTTCACACTGAAGGCTGAACAGTATTTGTTGAAGGAAAAGGGGGTTCGGTTTGAAATGATCCGTCATTTCCGCTATTGTTCGATAGGCTTTTATGCGATGAAGGCGGAGCATGCCAAAGCAAATGGAGGATTTCGGTTTCAAGTGGCATTGCCTCCATACAAATATAAAAGAAGGGGGCATATCCCACGTGTGAATACTTCTACTAACATGGGCATTGCTTATAATGCGGGTAATGAAAGGTATTATTATAAGGACTATAAGGCAGAAGCAAGTGATAATATAATGGAAAGAAATAGTTTTAACCCATATTTTATTAAGTCAGAATTGTTAAATTTTTAATTAATTAATTGAGATGAAAAAGAAAATTTTTTTAAGTGGCGTAAATGCTAAATTAGCATTGGCGGCAGTGGCTTTGACAAGTGTGATGTTCACAAGCTGCGAAAAAGAAGAATTCAATGTTGCGCCTGTAGAATTGGACCCTGCAAGTGCTACTGTTGCTATTACTGTATATGATTTATCAGATGGTTCTATCATAAATGGTGCAAGCATTACAGAAAATGGTGCTGCTATTACTAGCAATCCTTTCGTAATTGAAGCTGGTTCAGATGGAAAGATTGCTGCTGCAACAAGAACTTTTGCAGCTACAAAAGACGAGTATCTGTCTGGAGAAGGCCAAGCTACTGTTCCTGCTTTGAATAAAGGACAATTTGCTTTGATTCCGGTAAGTATTTTCTTGCAACAAGAACTGAATGCTGCTGAAGATGTTGTTGTTGATCAGGATGAGGAAACTATTACCCCTAGTGAAGTTGGAGGAGAACAAAAAGGTGGTGAAAATACAAGTAGTAAAGAAAAAGAAATGGATCTGCCATATACAGCAAAAGTTGGACAAGAAGTTACTAATATTGCTGCTGTAAATGCATCGATTGATGCTATGCCTATAACTAGAGGATTGTCTGATGATGAAGTAAAAAAGGTGTTGAAAGCATTGGTTAAATCATATAGCCCGGGTATCACAGATGTAACTTATACTAAGAAAGTAACAGTTCCTGCTTATACTATTGTAACTTTGAAGACTACTACAGAATACGAAACTTCTGATAATACAATCTCTACAGTGGTGGATGGCAAACTGTACACTATTCCTAATGTAAAGATTAAGAAGGTAGTTAAGACTGTTGTAGATCCAGTCTTTACTTCAACTGAACATGGTCATGGTCACGGTCATGGCAATGGTAACAATGCCGGTGGTGGTGACGGTGCTGCTGAATAATAATAGTTTTAGTTATTATTTTAATTTTAAACTAAAGGAATAATGAAAAGTAAATTAGTAATAGCCTCCTTATTATTAGCAGGCGCTTGTGCAGCAAATCTGAATGCACAAGAAAAAACGAACTACTACACTCCGAAATGGAGCGATAATATCTTCGTGAGTGTAGGTGGTGGTGTCCACGCTATCAACAATGATGGTTTCAATAAATTGGCTCCGCATTTCAGCGTATCAGTTGGTAAGTTAATTACTCCGACATGGGGTGTACGTGCTCAGTTCAATGGTGTTACTCAGCACTTGTGTCTGGATAACTCATATTGGGAACATAATAAGACGTACTTTGGTGGTAACATTGATGCAATGATCAATCTTTCTACATTGTTCGCAGGCGTTAATCCTAACCGTTTCTTCGAAGTTTATGGATTCTTGGGTCCTCAAGTGACTGTTGCAAAGTCAGCTAATGTGCTGATTCAAAACGATGGAACAATGATTCCTGATGGAGATGAAAAGGCTAGAGCACGTGTAGGCGCTTCTGCTGGTTTGGGCTTGAAGTTCAATATCAACACTAAGTGGGCCATTGACGTAGAAGCTC
>ERZ772865.3962-NODE-3962-length-10558-cov-22.407217_pt1 | contig 10558 bp, 6 predicted proteins | sample MGYA00512133_ERZ772865 | MGnify/ENA primary metagenome ERZ772865 (study PRJEB29015, sample SAMEA2737722) | human gut metagenome | biome: human gut; feature: human-associated habitat; material: faeces | place: China | collected 2012 ...
GTATTATACTATATGGGATAAATTTTTGCAATTCACTTCCGCGCCGATTTCGGCAAATGCCGAAGGCTGTCGGAATGTGTGCTTTTGGGAAGGAAAACGCTATGGATATCAATTCCTATCTCGTGCCCGGCAAGCGGGTGCACCTCGCCGGCATCGGCGGCGTGTCGATGAGCCCTCTCGCCGAGGTCCTGCATTCCATGGGACTCTCCGTGCAGGGCAGCGACATGAACGACTCCCCCGCCGTGGAGCACCTGCGCGCGCTGGGCATTCCCGTGGCCATCGGTCACGCGGCGGACAATCTCGGCGATGCCGATTTTGTCGTCCGCACCGCCGCCATCCACGACGATAATCCCGAGATCTCCGGCGCGGTCGCGCGCGGCATCCCGGTTTTTGAGCGGGCGCAGGCGTGGGGCGCGATCATGCACGGCTACCGCAACGCCCTGTGCATCTCCGGCACGCACGGCAAAACGACCACCACCAGCATGGCGACACACATCTTCATGGCTGCGGACACCGACCCCACCGTGATGATCGGCGGCACGCTGCCGCTGCTCCACTCCGGCTACCGCGTCGGCCACGGCGACACCATCATCGCCGAGAGCTGCGAATACTGCAACTCGTTCCTGAGCTTCTTCCCCACCGTCGCAGTCATTCTCAACGTCGAGGCCGACCATCTGGACTTCTTCAAGGACCTGCACGACGTTGAGCACTCCTTCCGCCGCTTCGCGGAGCTCGTTCCCGCCGACGGCCATGTGGTCGCCAACTGGGACGACGCCGGCGTGCGCGAGACGCTCGAGGGCTACACCGGCTCGCTCTTCACATTCAGCGAGCGCGGCGCGGACGCGCACTGCCACGCGGAAAACCTTGTCTACACCAACGGCCTGCCCTCGTTCGACGTCATCTGCATGGGGCAAAAATATGCCCACGTCGCCCTCGAGGTCGGCGGCGAGCACAATGTGATGAACGCGCTCGCCGCGGCGAGCGCCGCCTACGTCCTCGGCATCCGCGGCGAAGCCGTGGAGCGCGGCCTTGCCACCTTCACCGGCGCGGGCCGCCGCTTCGAGAAAAAGGGCAGCTATCACGGCGTTCCCACACCATCCCGGCGAGCTGCACGCCCTGCTGACGATGGCGAAGGCGCTGCCCTACCGGCGCATCGTCTGCGCCTTCCAGCCGCACACCTATACGCGCACAAAGGCGCTCTTTGAGGAGTTCGTGCGGGAGCTCAAGCTCCCCGACGTGCTCATTCTCGCGGAAATTTACGCCGCGCGCGAGCAGAACGACATCGGCATTTCGTCCAACGACCTTGCCAGGCGCATCCCCGGCGCGATCTACTGTCCCACGCTTGATAAAGTCACGGAGGCGCTGCGCGCCGCCGCGCAGCCCGGCGACCTGATCATCACCGTCGGCGCGGGCGACATTTACAAGGCCGGCGAAAAGTTGCTGCGTGAGAACTAACGAGACAGAAAGAAGGCTTCCTCATGTACCTCTCCCCCGTCTACACGGCTGCTCCCGCCGTTGCCGACGAGCGCGTCGGCGCGGTCTTTGCCGCGCTCGACTCCCTCGGTATCCCCTACATCCGCTTTGAGCACGACGCCACCGCCACGATGGAGGACTGCGCCGCCGTCGGCGAAGCGCTCCACGGCACCATCTGCAAGAACCTCTTTCTCTGCAACCGCCAGCAGACGGCGTTTTATCTGCTCACCATGCCCGGCGACAAGCCGTTCCACACAAAGGATCTCTCCGCGCAGATCGGCTCGTCCCGCCTGTCCTTCGCTCCGCCGGAGAAAATGGAGGAGCTGCTCAGCACGCACCCCGGCTCCGCCTCGGTGATGGGGCTGCTGTTCGACACGGAGCGTCGGGTGCAGCTCGTGATGGACCGCGACGTGTACGACGCAGAGTATTTCTGCTGTCACCCCTGCGACAACCACGGCTCGCTGAAGATCAAAACGTGCTTGTCTGTATTTGTCGGATGTATTTTAATTTTTCAAAGGTTGGGATTTTTATATTCATTTTTGTAACTGTTGCAAATTGATAATATCACTAATTTTAGGTATTGTATAATTAGGCTTTATTGACTATCTTTGCATTCGGTTTTCAAATAGAGTAAAAACTAGATTAAATTATCAATTATGGCAATGAATTTTAAAGAAGGTCGTTGGAACCATGAAATCAACGTTACCGATTTCGTAAAGACTAACATTACCCCTTACGAAGGCGACGCCTCATTTTTGGCTGGTCCTACCGAACGTACAAAGGCTGTATGGAACAAGTGTCTGGAAGCTTTGGCTGAAGAACGTGCAAACAACGGAGTACGCTCGCTCGATCCTTCTACAGTTTCTACTATCACATCTTTTGCAGCTGGATATATTGACAAGGATAACGAAGTGATTGTAGGATTGCAAACTGATGAAGTGTTACGCCGTGCCATCAAACCTTTTGGAGGTATTAAGGTGGTAGAAAAAGCGTGCCGCGAAAACGGAGTAGAGGTTGACCCTAAGGTAAAAGATATTTTTACCCATTATCGCAAAACGCATAACGATGGTGTATTTGATGCATATACTGAAGAGATTCGTTCGTTCCGCTCTTTGGGATTTTTGACTGGATTACCTGATAATTATGCTCGTGGACGTATAATCGGTGATTACCGTCGTTTGGCATTGTATGGTATTGATCGTCTGATTGAGGCAAAACAGGACGATTTACGTCATCTTACAGGTCCTATGACTGATGAGCGAATCAGATTGCGTGAAGAAGTGGCAGAGCAAATTAAGGCTTTGAAGGAAATAAAAGTGATGGGACAGCAGTACGGACTCGATTTGAGTCGTCCGGCTACTACTGCACAGGAAGCTGTTCAGTGGGTATATATGGCTTACCTGGCTGCTGTGAAAGAACAGGATGGTGCTGCAATGTCACTTGGTAATGTTTCGTCATTCCTTGATATTTATATTGAGTATGATATGGCTCACGGAAATCTTGATGAGTTGCATGCTCAGGAGTTGATTGACCAGTTTGTCATTAAGTTGCGTATGGTGCGTCATCTTCGTATGCAGGCTTATACGGATATCTTTGCCGGTGACCCGACTTGGGTAACGGAATCTATTGGTGGACGTTTTAATGATGGCCGTACGAAAGTCACAAAGACTTCATTCCGTTTCCTCCAGACTCTTTATAACCTGGGTCCTTCTCCAGAACCTAACTTAACTGTTCTGTGGAGTCCGCAGTTGCCGGAAGGATTCAAGGATTTCTGTGCTCGTGTGTCGATTGATACATCATCTATCCAGTATGAAAATGATGATTTGATGCGTGAGGTACGTAATTCGGATGACTATGGTATCGCATGCTGTGTGTCTTATCAGGATATAGGTCGTCATATTCAGTTCTTCGGTGCACGTTGTAATCTGGCTAAAGCTTTGTTGCTGGCTATTAATGGTGGACGCTGTGAAAATACAGGAACACTGATGGTGAAGGATATTCCTGTGCTGACGGGAGATGTACTGAACTACGAAGAGGTGCTGGCTAACTATAAGAAGGTCTTGAAAGAAATGGCTCGTGTGTATAACGAAGCGATGAACATCATTCACTACATGCATGATAAATATTATTATGAAAAAGCTCAGATGGCATTTGTTGATACAAATCCGGTTATCAATCTGGCGTATGGTGTAGCGGGTATGTCTATTGCTGTCGATTCACTTTCGGCTATCAAATATGCTAAAGTTACCGCTAAACGTAATGAAATCGGCCTGACTGAAAGCTTTGATATCGATGGCGAATTCCCATGCTTCGGTAATGATGATGACCGTGTAGACCATTTGGCTGTCGACTTGATTTATTATTTTGATGAGGAATTGAAGAAGCTTCCGGTATACAAGAATGCAAAACCAACATTGTCTATTCTTACTATTACTTCAAATGTGATGTATGGTAAGAAGACTGGTGCAACTCCTGATGGACGTGCAAAAGGTGTTGCTTTTGCTCCAGGTGCTAACCCGATGCACGGACGTGATAAGAATGGTGCTGTCGCTTCTTTGAGCTCGGTTGCTAAATTGCGTTATCGTGACTCACAGGACGGTATCAGTAATACGTTCTCTATTGTTCCGAAATCGCTTGGTGTAGATATGGAGAATCGTGTAGAGAATCTTGTTACAATGATGGATGGCTATTTTATCAAGGGTGCTCATCACCTGAACGTAAATGTGCTGAACCGTGAGATGCTGGAAGATGCTATGGAGCATCCGGAAAAATATCCGCAACTTACGATTCGTGTTTCCGGATATGCTGTCAACTTCATTAAATTGAGCCGCGAGCATCAGTTGGAGGTTATTTCTCGTAGCTTCCACGAACGTATGTGATTTTGGTAATCATTACTTGATATGTAAAACATTTGTCGTTCTCCTCGCTGAGCTGGGCGGCAAATGTTTTTTCTTTAATTAATATTGAACAGATGATTAGAGTACATTCATATGAATCGCTTGGTACGTACGATGGTCCGGGGATTCGCCTTGTTGTCTTTTTGCAGGGCTGTAATTTCCGTTGTTTGTATTGTGCCAACCCTGATACCATTGATGCAAAGGGAGAGAGTAAGGAAACTGCTCCTGAAGATATTTTGAAGATGGCTGTCAGTCAGAAACCTTTTTTCGGAAAGAAAGGGGGAATTACATTTAGTGGAGGTGAACCGACTTTTCAGGCTAAAGCGCTGATTCCATTGTTTCGGATGTTAAAGGAGGAAGGTATTCATATCTGCGTTGATACTAACGGGGGTATCTGGAATGAAGATGTAAAAGAACTCTTTTCACTGGCAGACTTAGTTTTGCTTGATGTGAAAGAATTCAATAATGAACGTCATAAGACTCTTACCTCACGTAGCAATGAGCAAACACTTCGTACGGCGGCATGGCTGGAAGAAAATGGAAAACCATTTTGGCTGCGTTATGTACTGGTGCAGGGCTATAGCTTCTTTCGGGAAGATATTGAGGCGTTAGGAGAGAATTTTAAAGATTATCGCATGATACAACGGGTGGAAATTCTTCCGTATCATACCTTAGGAGTACATAAATATGAAGCAATGAAGCTGGAGTATAAACTGAAAGGTGTGAAACAAAATACGCCCGAGCAACTGGAAGAAGCCCGGACGTTATTTGAAAAGTATTTTGATACAGTTTATGTAAATTGATTTATACGCTCTGAATATAATCTTTCGAGTTATTTGTCAGCCTGATGCATGGTGTTTAACTTTGCATCAGGCTTTTTTATTTAGCGGTTATTCTTTTGCAAATGGATTGCATAGGCCAAGATGACAATAAAACAAAGCAACGGAACGATAAAGCCTGTAGCTGTGCTTATTGTATCTGCGATGTATCCCATAATTATGGGAGCTATGGCTCCTCCTACAATACTCATAATAAGATAGGAAGATGCGCGTTTAGTATGTTCACCTACACCTCGTATGGCAAGTGCGAAAATGGTGGGAAACATAATAGATTCGCATAGGAAGCAAAGAAAAAATGCTCCTACCGATATGACTCCCATACCTAACATCACTAAGATCATGGCTAGAATAGCTCCTGCCGCCATATACGTTAATAAACGTTCGGCACGGATGAATCCCATCAGCCAGCTTCCTCCCATTCTGCCGGCCATAAAAAGTCCCATGCCGACAAATGACAACCAGAGGGCTGCCTCACGTGCGGATATACTGATGTGCTCTGTCACATAATTGATGAAGAAACTGTTAATACCTGTTTGAGCTGCAACATAAAAAAACAGAGCTATCAGTCCGAAGGTAAAATTGCGATGCTGCCATAAAGAACTTTGCTTATTGTTTGCAGTTTCGACTGGCTCTTCGGCAAGTGTAATTTCAGGCAGATGAATGCGTGAGAAAACAATTGCTACGAGCAGAACTAATATGCCGATAATGGCATAGGGGATAGCAATACTTCCGCTTCCTCCATCTGCGGCAAAGAGGAACAAGCCTCCTACCAGTGGGCCGCAGATCCAGCCCAGTCCATTGAATGATTGTGCCAGATTTATTCGTCTTTCGGCGGAGTCTTTATCGCCTAACACCGTTACATATGGGTTGGCTGCTGTTTCTAGGCAGGTTAATCCACATCCGATAATAAACAGTGAGAGTAAGAAAAATTCGAAAGACATGATCTGTTCTCCGGGGATAAACATGAGTGCACCGATGCCATAAAGCAATAACCCAGTGACAACTCCTGCCCGATAGCCATGACGACGGATTATTTCTCCTGCTGGCATGGCCATCAGAAAGTAACCCCCATAAACTACCGCTTGTATAAGTGCTGAATGAGTTTTTGAAATACTTAATGCATCTTGAAAATGTTTGTTTAGCACATCCAGAATGCTATGTGCAAATCCCCATAAAAAGAATAGTGTAGTGATAAGTACAAACGGGACGAGGTAATTTACCCCGTCGGCCGTTTGCACCAGTCTTATTTTTGGTTTCATATGTTTTTGTTTGATAGTTATTAACTACGGCTTACCTCCAGACCTTTATTGGAAAGGCTCATTTCTACAAAACGGGCACGGTCGTTTGGCGGGTTCTGGGTAAGTATTTTACGAATACGCAAGGCGGCTTCAGGGTCTTTGGCAACCATGTATAGATAGCCACCGCCTCCGGCTCCTGGAAGTTTATAACCCAAACAAAGATCATCTATCTGTTGGGTAATGGCCGCTACACTGTTAGGATTGGTTCCTGAATCGAGTGCCTGATTCTGTTGCCATGTTTTGCGTATTAATCTTCCCATTTCCTCGAAACTGTTTCGCTGGATTGCATCGTATAGATCGATGGCATGTTGTTTCATTTGTCCCAGTAAATTCAAGTGCTCTGTAGAATTGAGGAACATGCCACGTACGATTTCTGCCAAAATACCTTTTGCGGTACGTGTGATACCTGTATAGTATAATAGATGACATTTTTGATATTCATCGTGTGTAAACAAGTGTTCTGGCAACCAGCGCACCATTGGCTCCTGGTTCCATCCGGGTTGTGTCTGCAAGAGTTTCACACCTTGAAGCACGCCTCCGTATTGATCTTGCCATCCGCCTCCGGTTGTAAGCAACTGTTCTAATATCAGTGTACGGCTTCCGATTTCGTGTTTGTCCCAGTTTAAGCCACAAAAATCGTTTATTGCTCCTAATACAGTAGAGGCTAGGATAGAGCTTGTTCCTAATCCTGAGCCGGCTGGAATAGCAGACAATAGTGTTACTTCTATACCAGCTCCGAATGAACGTAATTTTTCTTCCAGTGAAGTACATCTTTCTGCCGAGAAGTCGGGATGGAAACCTGCCAGTACTAACGCTGCCTTAGGAATAGAGAAGGGAGAGCCTACTTTATTGAATGTATGTAGTTCATCGAAAGTGGTGATAACTTCCATTGCACCCAAGTCGATGGAACGAAGGATGATTTTATACTCATTACAGGGTTTGACATAGACTTGTAACGGGGGTTGACCGTTTAGCTCTATTGCAATGTTTACCACGTTTCCTCCTTCCATCAAACTGTATGGAGGGGTATCTGTCCAACCTCCAGCTAAGTCTATACGTACCGGACTGCGTCCCCATACAATCTGGTCCGGATACACCGAAAGACGAGGGTGCTGTTTATGGTCGACTGTTGAAGTAAGCCCTTCACGCATCAGGCTGAAAGCTTTTTCTTCTTCCCGTGCTATTTCTTCTACCAAATGGCCGTCTGAATCACGCAGTTGTAATGTTCGTGCACGGAACATTGCATCGCTGATACGGGTCATTAACGGTGCAGAGGAGGGAAGGGGAGCGGGTAATTCTAATTGATGATGTGCATATTCTTCGGCTGCTTCTTGCAAATTGAGCTGATAGAATACACTGCGTTCATAATTTTTAGCCAGGGCAGTCCAGCTGTTTTTACGGAAAGCTTCACGCTGCTCTGTCAGACGGCGCAGATTGGCATAAGCTGAAATCTCATCGGCTGAAACTTTTTGTGCGTGTATCCAGATATCTTTTCCCTCGTTCAACTTCGGCTCGTCTGTCATCCAACGCATGACAATTCCAAGTTCGTCGACAGATGTACATATCGGGAATATGCGTGCAGCCTGAAGATCATGGTTACATGCTATTTCATCAGCTGTCAGGTCACGGTCTGATAACCATTTCTGAACCGGTATTCCTTGATATAAGGTTGAATCATCTTTCAGACTGCCTTTGAAAGCGTCATTAAATCCATAGGGACGGGCCACATAATTACTTTCTCCCATCGGTATGACGTCAATACAGATTCCCTCAGGAATATTGATGTGCCATTGATTGACAGGTACTCCTGTTATGATATTGCGCTTATGGAGTGTCCAGTTTTTACTTATGCAACTGTTTTCTATCCATACCTCTGAGTTTTCGGATGTCAGTGTATAGTCGGTCAGTGCATTTTGCACGAAGATAGCCGGATGAGGCTTTACTTTCTTGTGCATAATTGCTCTCTGGTCGATTACGCAATTTTGTATTGCCAGTGTAGACGAAATCATCTCCCGGCTTGTTCCATAGTGATGAAATTCACCACCCGGCAATGGCAGGATTGCTACTGTAAGTTTGTTTATTTCGGGATCGTTGATACGAGGATGGCTACCTAGAGCTGGTCCGAAGTCAGAATACATATCGTAGAAGCCGATTGATCCATCCTCTTTGAGTGAACGTTTTACCATTAACTCTACAGCCCGGTCACTCAGCAGCCAAATGCCAATATCCATCAGAAACAGATAGTTTTGCATCAATGCTCCTAATTCATCTACACTCGGCTTTTGAAGCATAAAGTCCAGCTTTTCGGGAGTATTGCGTGATGAAACAAAAACACCGTGATTCTTTGCCAGTTCAGGATCTACCCACAGTCCGTAACATACAACGTCTGCATCGGGGATTTCTTGTAAGGCTTGTTCTGCACGGATATATACATCTCCGCTGGCAATAAGTGTATGCAATTTCTCCGGGGCTTTCTGCATGATTTGCTCATACAGGGGAAGCTGAAGTGACAATAAGTTTTGTGTAAGCTTTTGACCACGTCCCCAGCGGAAAACTGGGATTGGGGTAAGTATTTTACCGGAAGGAGCATATGAGGGTAATCTCCGACTTTGGCCGCCGGCGTGTAGCAGGATACGTTTTTCGTGAGCAAGCCATTCTGTGAGTGGAGTAGTGTCACTTTCGCTGTTTTTGCATGCTTGTAATAACCATGCAGTTCCACCACCTGAACCTAACTTTGAACCTACCGGATCGGATGTACAGAACCATTCTTGATGGTTGGCATGCTCTATATCGTGAAAACATTCCACCAGATTAGGTGGAAGCGATAAAAGTTTCTTCATATTGGATTATGTCGTTTGATGATTGATGCAAATACCTTTCAGATACCATTCGTAAAGGCGATGTATTCCTTCGTCGATTTCTACTTTGTGATGCCAGCCTAAGGCATGAAGTTTAGAAACGTCGGTAAGCTTACGCATTGTGCCATCAGGTTTTGATGAATCCCATTGCAGCTTGCCCTTAAAGTCTATTTCTTTCATGATTTTTTCTGCAACTTCACGGATTGACAGCTCTTTTCCTGTACCTACGTTGATGTGGCAGTTGCGTACTTCTTTTGCCCCTTCTGCATAGGTATCTTTGAAATCGACATTTAATAATACATGTACGCTGGCGTCTGCCATTTCCTCACTCCATAAAAATTCGCGTAATGGCTTGCCTGTTCCCCATAAAGTAACGGCTTGAGGGGTAATGCCGAATTTAGCCAGTTTATCAAGAATTTCCTGGTCTGTGCAGTTGCCGTCTACACCTTCTACCGGACGTAGGTTGATATCTTTTCGTACATGCTGCGGTTGTTCGGGCTTGTTGTTACGCCCTATCATGTCGAAGTTGAGATAACCCTTTATCTGTTTGAGAAACGGGCAGTGCTGTACGAAATGTTTTGAACCGAGTAATCCTTTTTCCTCGCCGTCCCAAAAGGCGAAGATGACATTTCTCAGCGGCTTTTCTCCGCTGAGGGCAAATGCACGTGCTATCTGCAATACGGCGGAGACGCCGGACGCGTTATCGTCCGCACCGTTGTATATCTTATCGTCCGCCAGCGTTTCGTCTACGCCCAGGTGGTCGAAGTGAGCGCCTACAATGACGTATTCATCGCTGCGCTTGCCGGGAATGTATGCCAACACATTGTTCATCTGCAGGGAACGGTGCGTGCCTTGTTTCAGTACGGCAACGGAGTCGGGGTGTATCTGCCAGCGTCCGCGTTGCTGCCTTTCCTTGGCGTATGCCTCGAAAGGCTGGTAATAGCCGTTCTTGTCCAAAGGACGGATACCGGCTTCTTTCAGGCAGGATACGATGTAGCGGGCTGCTACCCGCGAACCATGCATGCCTGCTTCGCGTCCTTGCAGTTCGTCATCGGCCAGAAACTCCACAATGGCTTCTGCAGAAGTACGGTTGATGCTTTGCAATCCTTTTTCGAGCGGGGACTGTGCATGTAGCGACAGGGCGGAAAACAGGAAACAGGCGGTTCCTAAAAATACTTTATGCATGGCGTTCC
>ERZ772865.3966-NODE-3966-length-10550-cov-15.313864_pt1 | contig 10550 bp, 8 predicted proteins | sample MGYA00512133_ERZ772865 | MGnify/ENA primary metagenome ERZ772865 (study PRJEB29015, sample SAMEA2737722) | human gut metagenome | biome: human gut; feature: human-associated habitat; material: faeces | place: China | collected 2012 ...
GGCGGGCGGCATCGGGGGCCACGGCCCCGGCGTCGGGTGGGAAATACGGCGGATTGGCCACCGCCAGCCGGAAGCGCCCCGGGGGCAGCAGTCCCTGCCGCAGGTCCCCCTCCAGGCAATGCATCCGGCCCTGAAGGCCGTTTTCCTCCGCCGTCCGCCGGAACAGGGCGCAGGCCTGCGGCTGAAGCTCCACCCCGGTGACCGTCAGCTCCGGCTCCCGGGCCAGCAGCAAAAGGCTCAGAAGCCCCGTTCCGGCCCCCAGCTCGCACACGGCCATGCCCCGCCGCAGCCTTGGGAAGGACCCCAGCAGGAACGTGTCCGTGGAGGGGCGGAACAGCCCGTCGTCGTATAGAAATGTGTACCCTCCCGGCCAGAGCCGGTCCCGGTGCTCCATGGCGTCGCCCTCCTGCGGAATTTTCTTTCAGTATAATATACTTTTTCACAGGACGCAAGGCCATCCCTGGCCCCGGGACTGTAAACCGCCACGAAAAATGAAAGTTTCCGGATATTTCCCACCGGCAGGGGGTTGCAATTTTGGATTTTCATGATACAATATGCTCATAATCTAAATGGAGGTGCTACTATGGCTTATCAGATCGGCTCTGCTTGTGTCAGCTGCGGCGCTTGCGCTGACGTCTGTCCCGTGGGTGCTATTTCCCAGGGTGACGATCGTTATGTGATCGATGCTAACGCCTGCCTGGACTGCGGTACCTGCAGTGATACCTGCCCCAACGGCGCTATCAATCCTGCTGACTAATTACATCAGTCTGAAAAAAATCCCCGGTGCCGAAGCACCGGGGATTTTTTTACCCCGCCGGGGGAGTGCCGCGCTTGGAGATGGAGCCCAGCTCAGCGGATTCAAGGTACGCGCTGACGGTGCCGTCCGCCTGCTGATACACGCTGAATAGTCCCGGCTCAAAGTTCTGGGTGGCATACGGAATGCTCCGCTGGTCCAGGGCCGTGGCATAGGGATAGTGCCATTTCATTTGCCGGTGCAGATACGGCTGATCCATCATCTGCACCGGATTCTTCTCCATGGGCGGCACGGTCTCCCGCCAGTACAGCAGATAGCCCCGGATATTTTCTCCCTTCCGGGGCAGGGACCACTCGGCAAAAAGGTACAAGCTGGCGCTGGACGGAATATCCGGCCACAGCCAGTCGGTATACTGGGCCTGTTCCTGCCGGACCAGGCTCTGCATGGGTGCGGCCATCGCGCCCTCCGGCCCGTCATACAGGATATACCCGCTGAGGGCTTCCTCCACATAGGCATCATAAGGGTAGTGGGGCACCAGCCACAGTCCGTCGGTGTCCCCGGACCAGGAATCGCCCTCATATCGGAAATAGGTCAGGATGGCCCAGCGGTCCGGCCCGTTATCGCCGGGCGTCAGCAGGGCCGCCCGCCAGAACTGGATGGTCTGGCCGCTGAGGGGCTTCTTCACCGGCTCCTGCATCCAAACCGTCTGGGTCACCCCGGACAGGGACAGCACGTCCTCGTCCGACAGGTCGTCCAGCAGCTCCCGGGGCAGGTTCAGCCCCTCCAGCCGGTCCCGGACGGCCTGGGCCGTCTGAGACGGCTCCTGCCGCGGCCTATAGTCCATGGGAAGCCTTTGGCCCAGGGCCTGGCCCAGCAGCACCGCCGCCAGCACCAGCACCAGATATCCCCCCGCCAGCCACCGGCCGTCCAGCCGCACCGGCGCGGCCTCCACCGCATAGCCGCAGTTGTCCAGGGCCCGGGTCAGCCGGGTCAGCTGCCGCAGGATGATGATATACAGCGCCAGCAGCAGCCACACCGCCAGTCCCTGCAGGGTCTGGCCCAGCAGGCCGGTAAGGATCAGCACCCCATACCACAGCACCAGGGCCCCCGCCGCCTTGGCGGAGGGCTTTTCCTGCCCGGCCTTGCGGCCGATCTCCTTCATGCCCCACCACAGGCCCAGGCACACCAGCCAGAACAGGATGCTCAGAGTCCAGGCTATGGCCGTCTCCAGCCAGGGGACCAGCCGGGACAGGACGGTGCCCATGACGACGGCATAGCCCCCCCGCAGCACCGCCAGGGCTATGGACAGCCGCCAGCAGCTGCGCAGGCAGCCGTTCTCCTGCCGCAGGGTCCGGAACCCCAGCATCAGCAGAATGCTGCCAACCATAGGCAGAAGATGCTGCAGATTCCAGAAGTTCAGGGTGATGCTGGTCAGTCCGATGCCCCACAGAACGCAGCGCATGGCCTGCCGCCAGGGGGTCACCCGGGCCGCCGGCAGCTGCTCCTCCGGCAGCTGCTCCAGCAGGGTCTGCATATCCCGGTCAAAGCGGATGTCGTCCGTCACAGCAGGTCACCTCCCAACAGATTCCGCAGTCTCTGCCGCAGGCGGTACAGCCGCCCCTCGGCGGCCCGCTCCGTGATGCCCAGCTCTGCGGCGATCTGGGCGGTGGATTGGCAGTAGTAATACTTCCGGAAGAACAGCTGCTGTTCCTCGCGGCCCAGGGACCGGATGGCCATCCGGATCTGCTCCCGCCGGTCCTTTTGCAGCAGGGCCTCCTCGGCGCTGCCGTCTCCGTGGGGCATGGCCTCGTCCAGGGGCTCCTCCCTCCGCAGCCGCCTGGCCCGGTTCAGGGCCATGTTCCGGGCCAGCACCGTCAGCCACGGCACGAACTGCCCCCGCTCCGGCGCATAGTCCCCGGCCCGCTGCCACAGGCGCAGGGAGATATCCGCCAGGCACTCCTCCCGCTCCCGGGGGTCTGTCAGAATGGGTTTCAGGATATATTGCAGCAGCGGTCCGTGCCGCCGCAGCAGGGTCTGCAGGGCCGCCTGGTCCCCGGCGGCGATCTGCGCCATCAGCTGCTTGTCGTCCATGTCCGTCGCCTCCCTGTGTTTCTCGCAGCTTGTCAAAAAAGCCTTTTTTGACAAGCTGCGTGCGGTTTTTCAGAACTAAAAAGTTCTGAAAAACCTGTGATTGCAAACGAAAGACACCCCTGATGGGTTTCTTTCGTAACTATCTTCCTTTCCGATGGCGGAAGATTTCTGAGTTTTTCGACAGTCTCAGACCCGCTGCCGCTTCAGCCGGCAGCGGGTCTTTTCCAATATAGGAGGATAAGAGCATTAACTCACAGCAAATAATGCTCCAACTCGCGAAGAAAGCGCCGGATGTTGTCCGCGTCCAGCTCGTAATAGAAGCTGGAGCCCCGGCGGCTGGGTCAGGCTGAAATTGCTGAACAGCTGCACCGGGTCGTCGCCGATCATGGCCGGGGGCTGGCTGATTTTTTCCGGTGGTTGCATTTTGGATCAAGTTATGCTACAATGCACCTAATCATACACACCGGGCTTTACCTATTAAATATAGAAGCCCGGGAAAGAGCCGGAAAGGAGCCGGAAGCATGGAGACCATTACCAGCCGCCAGAATCCGCTGATGACCCATATCCGCAAGCTGGCCGGGTCCGCCGCCTATCGCCGCCAGACGGGACAGTGCCTGTGCGACAGCCCCAAGCTGCTGCGGGAGGCCGCCCAGTGGGGGGCGGAGGTGCAGACCGTGGTGTCGGTGGAGCCGTGGCCGGAGCCGCTGCCGGAAAAGGTCCGGCAGGTGCTGGTGCCGCCGGAGGTCATGGCCTCCATCAGCCCCGCCAAGACCCCCCAGGGGGTGCTGTTCACCTGCCGCGCGCCGGTTCTGCCGGTGCCGGAAACGCTTCCGGGCCGGCGCTATGTGGTGCTGGACGGGGTCCAGGACCCCGGCAACGTGGGAACGGTGCTGCGGACCCTGGACGCCTTTGACGCCGATGGGCTGCTGCTGACCGGCGGGTGCGCGGACCCCTTCGGGCCGAAAACCGTCCGGGCCTCCATGGGGGCGGTGTTCCGCCGCCCGGTGTGGAGCGTGACGCCGGAGGAGCTGGGGGACCTGCTGCGCCGCAGCGGCATCCCCCTGTACGGCGCGGCCCTGCGGCCGGACGCCATGGACGCCCGGCAGGCGGACTATTCCCGCTGCGCCCTGGCCATCGGCTCCGAGGGGCGGGGCCTGAGCCGGGAGGTGCTGGACCTGTGCGACAAAACCGTGCTGATCCCCATGTCCCCCCGCTGCGAGTCGCTGAACGCGGCCATTGCGGCGGCGGTGCTGCTGTGGGAAAGCTGGCGGTAAACGGAAGGAGGGGACTGCCGTGGCGGCGCTGAAATACTGGGTATGGCTGACGGCCCTGCCGGGGCTCAGCAACCGCAGCAGGCTTCTGCTGCTGGAGCGTTATGGCTCCCCGGAGGACGTGTACTATGCCGACGCCGAGGAGCTGGCCCTGACCGAGGGGCTGACGCCGGGACAGGCCCAGCTGCTTTCGGACAAGAGCCTCACCCGGGCGGACCGCATCCTGGCGGACTGCGCCCGGGGCGATATTTTCCTGCTGACCATGCAGGATGCTGCCTATCCCGCCCGGCTGCGGGACATTTTCGACCCGCCGGTGCTGCTGTACGGCAAGGGGTCGCTGCCGCTGTTTGACGAGGAGGCGGCCATCGCCGTGGTGGGCACCCGGTCCTGCACCCCCTATGGCCTGCGGTGCGCCCACCGGATGGGCTATGAGCTGGCCCGGCAGGGTGCGGTGGTGGTGTCCGGCATGGCCAAGGGCATCGACGGCGCCGCCATGCGGGGCGCTTTGCAGGCCGGGGGCTTCACCGCCGCCGTTCTGGGCGGCGGGGTGGACGTGGTATATCCCGCGGAAAACCGCAGATTATATGAAGATATCGCCGCCACCGGCGTGCTGCTGTCGGAGTATCCGCCGGGAACGGAGCCTCTGCCGGGGCATTTTCCCGTGCGCAACCGCATCATCAGCGGGCTGAGCCTGGCGTCTTTGGTGGTGGAAGCCCCGGTGCGCTCCGGGGCGCTGATCACCGCCCACGCCGCCCTGGACCAGGGGCGGGACGTGTTCGCCGTGCCGGGACCCATCGACGCGGCGGCCAGCGTGGGCTGCAACCGGCTGATCCGGGACGGCGCGGGACTGGCCGCGTCGGGCTGGGACATTCTGTCGGTGTATCACAGCCGGTTCCCTCACCGGCTGCATCCGGCCCAGATGACCGTTCCCGAGCCGGGGGAGACCCCCAGGCAGGAGGAAAGCCCTCCGCCGGCACAGAAACCGGAGCCGGAAGCCCCTGCCGCGCCGGAGCTGCCGGTGCTGGACCTGGACCGCAACCGGGAGGGGCTTACCGACGATCAGCTGGCGCTGATTCGGGTGCTGGATACGGAGACGCCGCTTCTGACGGATGAGGCGGCGGAGCAGACGGGCCTGCCGGTGCGGCGGGTGCTGTCGGCGCTGACGGTGCTGGAGATCGACGGCTATGCCCAACGGTCCGGCCCCCGCAGCTATGTGCGCACAGTAAGGTTACATTCGGAAAAGGAAGGATCATAAATATGGCAAAAAAGGCTGAAAAATACCTGGTGATCGTGGAGTCCCCGGCCAAGGCCAAGACCATCGGCAAATACCTGGGCCCCGCATATCAGGTGAAGGCCTGTATGGGACATCTGCGGGACCTGCCCAAAAGCAAGCTGGGCGTGGACGTGGAAAACGATTTTGAGCCCAATTACCGGCCCATCAAGGGCAAGGAGGACATCATCCGGGACCTGAAGCAGGCGGCCAAGGAAAGCGACGCCGTGTATCTGGCCACCGACCCGGACCGGGAGGGAGAGGCCATCAGCTGGCATCTGAAGCAGCTGCTGGACCTGCCGGAGGATAAAACCTTCCGGGTCACCTTCAACGAGATCACCCGCAAGGTGGTCACCGAGAGCATCCGCCAGCCCCGGGACATTGACCAGGACCTGGTGGACGCCCAGCAGGCCCGGCGCATTCTGGACCGCATCGTGGGCTATGAGCTGTCCCCGCTGCTGTGGAAAAAGATCCGCAGGGGCCTGTCCGCCGGACGGGTCCAGTCCGTGGCCATGCGCCTGGTGGCGGACCGGGAGAAGGAGATCGCTGATTTCGTGCCCCAGGAGTACTGGACCCTGGACGCCCTGCTGAAAAACGACCAGGGGGCCCGGTTCAAGGCCCACTACTATGGCCGCGGCGGCAAGAAATATGAGCCCGCCTCCCAGCAGGAGGTGGACGACATCCGCGCCCAGCTTCAGGATACGCCCTTTGCCGTGTCCAACGTGAAGCGCACGGACAAGCGGCGCTCCCCGTCGCCTCCCTTCACCACCTCCACCATGCAGCAGGAGGCCTCCCGGAAGCTGAACATGACCCCCCGCCGGACCATGGCCATCGCCCAGCAGCTGTATGAGGGCGTGGACATCAGCGGCGAGGGCACCGTGGGTCTGATCACCTATATGCGTACCGACTCCCTGCGGATCTCCGACGAGGCCCAGGCGGCGGCCCGCAGCTTTATCGAAAGCCGCTACGGTGCGGCCTATCGCCCGGAAACCCCCAAGCAGTACAAGGCCAAGGCCGGGGCCCAGGACGCCCACGAGGCCATCCGACCCAGCAGCGTCACCCTGACCCCGGAGCAGGTGAAGGGCGACCTGACCGGCGAGCAGTATCGCCTGTACCGGCTGATCTGGAGCCGCTTTCTGGCCAGCCAGATGGCAAACGCCGTGTACGACAGCGTCAGCGTGGACATTGCCGCCGGGGAGCACACCTTCCGGGCCAGCGCCAGCAGCCTGAAATTTGCCGGCTACACCGCCGTGTATGAGGAGAGCCGGGACGACGACAAGGAGGACAAGGAGCCTGCCCTGCCGGAGCTGCAGCCCGGCGAGGTGGTGACCCTGGAGGGCTTCGAGCCCGGCCAGCACTTCACCCAGCCCCCCGCCCGGTATACCGACGCCACCCTGATCCGCACCATGGAGGAAAACGGCATCGGCCGCCCCTCTACCTACGCTCCCACCGTTTCCACCATTCTGGACCGGGAATATGTGGTGAAGGAGGGCAAGGCCCTGCGGATCACGCCCCTGGGCCAGGTGGTGACGGACCTGATGTGCCAGCGGTTCCCGGACATTGTGGACGTGAAGTTCACCGCCCGGATGGAGGATGAGCTGGATGAGGTGGAAAGCGGCAAGATCCCCTGGAAGCAGCTGCTGCGGCAGTTTTACGGCGGCTTTGAAGGCAACCTCCGCCAGGTGGAGAAGGATATGGAGGGCGTATACCTGAAGGTCCCCGACGAGGTCACCGAGGAGAAGTGCGACGTGTGCGGCCGCAATATGGTAGTCAAGTCCGGCCGGTTCGGCCGGTTCCTGGCCTGCCCCGGATATCCGGAGTGTACGTTTACCAAGCCCCTGGTGGTGGAGATGCCGGGCCGCTGCCCCAAGTGCGGCGGGCGGCTGATGAAGCGCACCGGCGTCAGCAAGAAAACCGGCAAGCAGTATACCTATTACTGCTGCGAGCGGCTCAACGCCGCCGACGAAAGCGCCCGGTGCGATTTCATGACCTGGGACGTGCCGGTGAAGGACGACTGTCCCGTGTGCGGCCACACCATGTTCAAAAAGGCGGGCAAGGGCTTCCGCAAGCCCTTCTGCATCAACCCCGAGTGTTCCAACTTCCTGCCGGAGGATAAGCGCGGCTATGTGAAAAAGGCCAGGACGGAGGAGCCTGCGGAGGGCGCTGCCGAGACCCCGGCGGAGCCTGTCCAGGAGGAGAAAAAGCCCGCCAAAAAGACTGCCAAGACCACAAAAACCACCAAAACTACCAAGACAACCAAGACTACGAAAACCACCCGGAAAAAGGCGGAGGAAGCATGAACCATGTTACAGTGATCGGCGCAGGGCTGGCCGGCAGCGAGTGCGCCTGGCAGCTGGCCCAGCGGGGCATTCCCGTGACCCTGCGGGAGATGAAGCCGGAAAAAATGACCCCCGCCCACCAGACCGCCGATTTTGCGGAGCTGTGCTGCTCCAATTCCCTGCGGGCGGCGGGGCTGGAGAACGCCGTGGGCCTTCTGAAGGAGGAGCTGCGGCAGCTGGGCAGCCTTATCGTCCGCTGCGCGGACGAGACCGCCGTTCCCGCCGGAGGCGCTCTGGCGGTGGACCGCCACGGCTTTTCCCGGCTGGTGACGGAGCGGGTGAAAAGTCACCCCCTGATCACCGTGGTCCCCGGCGAGGTGACGGACCTGCCGGAGGGGGAGGTGGTGGTGGCCTCCGGTCCCTTGACCTCCGACGCTCTGGCGGACAGGCTTCTCTCCATGCTGGGGGGCGAGAATTCCGCCCTGCACTTTTTCGACGCGGCGGCCCCGCTGGTGAGCTTCGACAGCGTGGACATGGACAGCGGCTTTTTCGCGTCCCGGTACGACAAGGGGACGCCGGACTATATCAACTGCCCCATGGAGAAGGAGGAGTATCTGGCCTTCTGGCAGGAGCTGACCCACGCCCAGGAGGCGGAGGTCCACGGCTTCGAGGACAGGAACGTCTTTGAGGGCTGCATGCCCGTGGAGGTCATGGCCCGGCGGGGGGAGGACACCCTGCGCTATGGGCCTCTGAAGCCCCGGGGGCTGAAGGACCCCCGCACCGGGCGGGAGCCCTATGCCGTGGTGCAGCTGCGCAAGGACAATGCCGACGGCACCATCTATAACCTGGTAGGGTTCCAGACCCACCTGCGCTTCCCGGAGCAGAAGCGGGTGTTCTCCATGATCCCCGCTCTCCATGATGCCAGATTCCTGCGCTATGGCGTGATGCACCGGAACACCTATCTGGATTCCCCCCGGCTGCTGGACCGGTATTACCGGCTGAAGGCGATGCCCCGCATTGCCTTTGCCGGACAGATGACCGGCGTGGAGGGGTATGTGGAGTCCTGCGCCTCCGGGTTTCTGGCAGGCGTGGAGACGGCCCGGCGGCTGCTGGGCCAGCCGCCCATCGACTTTCCCCGGGAAACGGCCATCGGCGCCCTGGGCCTGTACGTCAGCAACGAGTCCGTGGGCCAGTTCCAGCCTATGAACATCAATTTCGGCATTATGCCGCCCCTGGACCACCGGGTCAAGGGCAAGCGCAACAAAAACGCCCAGCTGTCCCAGCGGTCGCTGGCCATTATCCAACAGGTAAAGCAGGAGGTTCTGAACTATGAAGATCATCATTGACGCCATGGGCGGCGACAACGCCCCGCTGGAAATCGTGAAGGGCGCCCTGCTGGGCATGGAGCACTGGGGCGTGGAGGTGCTGCTGACCGGCGACACGGAGGCCATTCTCCGGGCCCTGCGGGACTGCGGCCACGACACCATCCCCTGGGGGATGGAGATCGTCCACACCACGGAGACCGTGGAGATGTGCGACGACCCCTCCAAGGTGTTTCGCCACAAGAAGGACACCTCCATGGGCGTGGGCCTGACCCTGCTACGGGACGGTAAGGCCGACGCCCTGGTTTCCGCCGGGTCCACCGGCGCGCTGCTGGCCGGGGCCACCCTGATCACCAAGCGCATCCGGGGCATCCGCCGGGCGGCTATGGCCCCGGTGATCCCCACCACCGGCGGCAAGGCTGTGCTCATCGACTGCGGGGCCAACGCCGAGTGCACCCCGGAGTACCTGATGCAGTTTGCGTATCTGGGCAGCTTCTATGCCAGCCGGGTGCTGGGGCTGGAGCGTCCCCGGGTGGGCCTGCTGAACATCGGCGCGGAGGACAGCAAGGGCACGGACCTGCAAAAACAAACCCTGGCCCTGCTGCGCAAGGCCGGGGAGGAGGGCCACCTGAACTTCATCGGCAACATCGAGGCCAAGGAGGCCATCAAGGGCGGCTGCGACGTCATCGTCACCGACGGCTTCTCCGGCAACATCCTGCTCAAGACTATGGAGGGCGTGGGCTCCTTTGCCGGTCACGCCCTGGGGAATATTTTCCGGAAGAACCTGCTGACCAAGCTGGCCGCCGCCATGGTGATGCCGGGGCTGCGGGCCTTCAAGGCCCAGCTGGACCCCAACAAGGTGGGGGGCACCGCCTTCATCGGCATCTCCAAGCCCGTCATCAAGGCCCACGGCTCCTCCAACGCCGAGGCCATCGACAACGCCATCGGCCAGGCCAGACAGGTGGCCGAAAGCGGCATCATTGGACAGATTCAGGAAAATGTGCATCTGATGCAGGTGCAGCCGGAATAATTCACAAAAAGGGTATTGACAGACCTGACCAATTGCCGTATTATTTTCCAAGACAAAGCCCGAAAGGAGGGATCATCTCATGACGATGGACGAGATCTTCAAGACCATGCAGGATCTGATCGCTGAGCAGTTTGCCATTGATACCGACGAGATCGGCATGGATAGTTCTTTTGTGGACGATCTGGGCGCCGACTCCGTGGACCTGGTGGAGCTGGTCATGGCCATGGAGGAGGAATTCGACGTCGGCGAGATCGACGAGGAGGACCTCACCGGTCTGAAGACCGTGGGCGACTGCGTGCGCTATCTGTATAATAAGCTGAACTGAATCAATCAGGCAGCTGAAAAAGAAGGCCCCGTTGGTTGCAACGGGGTTTCCTTTTTCCGCTGCGGAAGGGAGAAAAACATCATGCATACCCTGCAAGTACTGGAAAAAAAGCTGGGCTACACCTTCCGCTGCAAGGAGCAGCTTCAAGCGGCCCTGTACCACAGCTCCTACGCCAACGAGCACCGCTGCTGCGGCGTCAGCAGCAACG
>ERZ772865.3967-NODE-3967-length-10546-cov-17.746831_pt1 | contig 10546 bp, 7 predicted proteins | sample MGYA00512133_ERZ772865 | MGnify/ENA primary metagenome ERZ772865 (study PRJEB29015, sample SAMEA2737722) | human gut metagenome | biome: human gut; feature: human-associated habitat; material: faeces | place: China | collected 2012 ...
AGCTGGCGGCACTCCCGCACCGCCTCGGTGAGCGAAAGCCCCATCTCCGCCAGCAGCAGCCCGGCGGCGCAGCCGTCATCTTCCAACATGGCACAGAGCAGATGCTCCGGCTCTGCCCGGCTGACGTGGGCGTTCTGCGCCCCAATGAGCGCATAGTCCATGGTGCGGCGCAGGTCCGGTGCCATGGACTGCCGGTCCAGCCGCTGTGCCGGGGCGCTGCGCCGCTGCGCCAGCTGACGGCGCACCTCCGGCTCGGTAATGTTTTTCCGGGTGAGGAACTGCGCCGCAGCGCCCTGCTGCTGCAGCATTGCCAGCAAAAGATGGCTGGTATCCGCCTGCTCACAGCCCAAATCCCCCGCCAGCTGCACCGCCTGCTGCAACAGCCGCGCCGCCGGGCGCGAAAAGCCCCGGTAACCGCCCATGCCCAGATTTTCCCAAATGCCCATGTGTCTGCTCCTTGCTGCATATAAAATCGTCTGCACTGGAAGTATAGCCCCAAAGGCGCAGAAAAAATCAGTTGTTTGTGTCGGGCAGCAGAAAAGTAAAAAACGATCCGCAGCGGTTGCCGGTGCGCGGGGGCGTCCAGCTGCTGCGGATCGTTTTTTGAGATTTTATCTTGCGGGGAACGTTTTCAGAACGAACCGCCTCCGCCGCCGTGGGTGGAGCCGCTGGAGGAGGTGTGAGTGGAGCTGCCGCCGGAGTCGCTGGAGCTGGACTCCTTTGGCCGCTCGGTGCGGTGCACCTCACGGTACAGATACAGATCCCGCTGGTTGGTCAGCTTCATGCTGCCCTGCCGTATATAGTCGGTTGCGTCCCGCTGCGGTGCCACGCTCTTGAGCCGGCTCTTCATCACGCCGGTCACGATCAGTGCCGTGATCAGGCCAATGACCAGCGCCACGCCCAGATACACGATCGAGAACGGCTCCTTGGGCATGTTGTCCACATCGTAGGGGTGGCCTTCGCGGGCGGCGGTAACATACGCGTCCGTCCACTGGATAAAGGTGTGGAAGGCGGCGGCGTAATCGCCGTCTGCCATATCGGGGGTCATCTGCTCGCCAAGGTACTGGATGCCGGCATCCGTAAAGGCGGTAATGCCGTAGCCGCAGGTGGAGATATGCCATTTGCGGTCGCCTATGCTCACCAGCAGCAGCACGCCGTCCCGGTTTTCACCGTAGCCGAACTGGCAGTAATTATACAGGTCATCGGCATATTCCTCCATGCTGGTGCAGCCCTCGCTTTCCAGCGAGTCGATGGTAGCAATGATCACATCAAAGCTCTGGCGGACGCTCAGTTCCTCCAGCGAAGCTTCCAGCTCGCCGTCCTCGTCCTCGGTCAGAACTTCTGCGCTGTCGTTCATGCGGTAATACAGGTCGGCAAAGCCGTCTGCGGCAAAGGCCGGTACAGCCAGCGCCAGCAAAAGCACCAGTGCGGCCAACGCAGCACAGAGGGAGCGCAGAGGGGTAACAGTCTTTTTCATCTTCCGTCCCTCCCTTAAAGAATCCCGGCCAGCCACAGCAGCCACATCACCGCATAGGATGCAGCACCGACGGCTGCCGTAAGTCCCAGCGTCCACTTGCGGGCGGCGGTCTTATCCACCGGCAGGTTGCCCACAAACTTGCCGGTCTGGCCGTTCATGGCAAAAATGTAGTTGTTACCCTGCCAGCTGGTGCTCAGCACCCACACCGGGAACAGGGCATACTTTGCCTTGCCGCCGTGCAGCTGGATGCTGCTGTTCTCCATTTTCACGGAGTCGTAGCCGGTAACGGTCTGGGTGAAGGCGTCCTCGGTGGACTGACGGACGCGCTCATTGGCGCGCTGGATGCTCTTTTGGGCGTCCACATCGTACTTATCGGCCACATAGCCTGCCAGATATGCAGTCTTGAAGGGCACGGCATCGCTCATGGTAAAGGGCTCGATGGATTCCATCAGGTCGTCCTCCATCTTGGAGGAGCCGTCCACCGGAACTGCATCAAAGCCCAGCACGCCGTCCCGGCGCACGGAGTAGTAGCTGGTCTCGGTATAATCGTAGTCGTCATCCGACCAAAAGCGGGTGCGGGTGGCGGTAAAGCGCAGCTGGGCGTCGGCATCGCTGTCGTACAGCCAGAAGGGCACATACACGCCCTTGATCTCGTCGATGTGGTTCTGGCTGCGGAACACCTTGGGCAGCAGGGTCTTGCCTTTGAGGTGCTCCTGCAATTTTGCCTTGGCAGCCTTTTTATCCAACTTGAAGGGGATGATGAGGTCGGGGCGCAGGTCTCCGGCAAACTGTCCGGTCAGAACGATGGGGTTGCCGCAGAAGGGGCAGGCCGAGGCGGCCATGGTGTCGTCGCCCACGATCTCGCCGCCGCAACTCTTGCAGACATAAGTATGCAGACCGGCGGTCTCGCCCTCTGCCCAGCTGCCGCCGGGGGTGGCCCAGTTCATCTCGCTGGGCTTTTCGTCCTTCAGCTCCTCGTCATAGCCCTTGAGGGTATCCACGTCGAACTCGGTGTCGCAGTAGGGGCATTTCATCTTCTGGGTGGCGCTGTCAAATTGGATGGCGCCATCGCAGCAGGGGCACTTGTATTCCAGCATTCCTGCCATAGCGTTTCCTCCTGTTGTTCCAAAAGGGGCCGGGGGCTCTTCCCCGGCCCCGCTGTTTTTGCGTCAGTCTTCCCGCCGAAGCGGTCGGCTCAGAAGTCCGTGGTGATGCGGAACACCACCGGTTCGTCCGGCTCGCTGGCTTTGCCGTGGTGGCCCACTGCAAGGAAAGCGTTTTCTTCCAGCGGCAGGAAAACATCAAAGGTGCAGAAGTCGCCGCACAGCTGGCACAGGGTCTCGTGCTCGCCCACGGGGAGAGACTTTTCCAAAAAGGTGCCGTCCGGCCCGTACAGCTCCCACACATAGCCCGTGTCCAGCAGATAGCCGTTGGGGCGCTTCATCATCACGGCGTCAAAGCTGCCCACCGGCTGCGTGCTGCGGGCCAGCTCATTGCCGTCCAGATCAAAGGCGGCAAAGTAGTAGTCTCCGCTGGAGTCCGGCTCGCCCACCGTCAGCAGCTCGTCCCCGCTGAGGTTCAGGGAGGGCATGCTGCAGAAGGGGCCGATCTCGTTATCGCCCTCCAGCGTCAGCTCAGTGTACTCGCCGTCCTGCACCAGCACCGGTGCGGAGTCGGTCCAGTAGATTACGGTCAGATCCCGATCCTTGGAGGAATAGCAGCTGCCCATGTAGTCCAGTGCGTCGCCGGGCTCTTCCGGGTCGCTGCTGTTCAGATCGTAGCAGTAGACATCAAAGGGATCCATGGCGTACAGGATGCCATTGCGGTCGATGCTGAGGGCGTTGCTTCCGTCAATGTTGTACTCTGCCACCGGGGTCATCCGGTCGTCCTTGATGGCATACTCGAAGATTTTAGCAGACTGCTCTTCATCGTCCTCGTTGTAGAAGCTGAAGAAGTAATTGCCCCGGTAGCTGTCCGCATGGATGCAGTGATGCGCTCCGTCCAGTTCCCGGCGGACGTCAAAGGGGATGTACTGCGCCTTGAAGGTGTATTCGCCGATGGTCAGCTCCCCGGTCTGGAACTGGGTCACAGGGGCCCCTGCAGGGGCGGCTTTGTCCACTGCTGATTCCGGCTGTGCCGAAGCGGACGGGGCACTGCTGCTGGAAGCCGGTGCACTGGAAACGCTGGATGCGCTGGAGGTGCCGGAGCCGCCGCAGGCAGTCAACCCCAGGGCGGCGGTGGCAAGGCCCATGGCCTTGAGGAAAACTCTGCGCTGGATCTTTTTCATATTCGTTCCTCCTTTTTCAGTCACTGCACCTTTGCAAAAGCTTCGTCAGCACGGCGGCTGTACAATGCCATGCCGCCGGTCTGGGCGTCGTTTGCCAGATTGATGTTCTCCACAAAGCGGGCCTTTTCCTGCTCAGAGAGCTGCCCGCCCTTCATGGCGGCGGATGCCACGGCACCCATGGCACTGATCATGCCCACCTGGCCCTTCAGCTCCCGTTCCTCGGCCTTGGACATCCTGCGTCCGAACAGGCTCGTCTCGTTGTCGTGGACCCCGAAGATGTGGTCCAGATGCTGCCGTGCGATGTGGGCATAGCCGATCTCCCGCCGGTCCCGCTTGCTGAAGCAGATGACCAGCTCCTGCTTGATGTAGGGGTGGGGATGCATGCCCCGCTGGGTCTGGGCCTCGGTGATGCTGCGGGGCTGCACCAGCTTCAGCTTCAGGCCGCCGCCGTTGAGGGTGGGTTCCTGGCCCGGCTCCTTGGCGGGGGTCTCGTCCAGATACTCCTCATAGCTGGCGATCTGGTCGTAGCGGATCAGCTCCGGCATCTTGCCCCGGCCGCCGGTGCGGTCGTCGATGTACAGCATGCCCAGCTCATCGCAGAACACCAGCCCCATTTGCGATGGGGTGGAGGGGTATGCGTTGACCCGGAACTCGGTCTTGTCGAACACTTCGTCGAACACCCGCTTCATCCGGGCCATGTACGCCATGTGCTCCTTGGCTTCGTCCAGCGTCAGCTCGCTGAGCCGGATATACTTGGAGCACTGGTCGCCGCAGTCATCGCAGAGGAACTGTCCGTCCCGGAGCTTGGAGCGGTGCAGGGTGCCGCACTCCTTGCCGCAGACGGCGCAGTTCTGTTTTGCGAACAGGTTGGAAAAGAATCCCATCATGGTATGCTCCTTTCATTGCTCTGTATTTGTCAGATCAGGTCTGGTCGCTGTCGTCAAAGGGGTCGCCGCACTCCGGGCAGAACTTGGGCGGGTGTGCAGGGTCGGCCGGTTCCCAGCCGCACTTGTCGCACTTATACTTGGGCGTACCGGCGGGCTTGGGTTTACCGCACTCGGAGCAGAACTTGCCCTTGTTCACCGCACCGCAGCTGCAAGTCCAGCTGTCAGCAGCGGGCTTCGGTTCCGGCTTTTTGCTGCCGCATTCCGGGCAGAACTTGCCGGTAACGGTAGCGCCGCAGCTGCACTTCCAGCTGTCGGCGGCAGAAGTCTGCTGCTGGGGTGCTGCGGGCTGCTGCCCCATGGCGAACAGGTTCTGGGCGTTCATGCCGTTGGCACCGGCTGCCATGCCCATACCCATAAAGCCGGTCATGGCACCGGCGGTGTTGCCGGCGGCGGTCTTCATGGCGTCGATCTGACCACCCACCAGACGGGCGGCAGCGGTGGTGGGGTCGGTGGTCATGGCGTTTTCTTCCCACTCTGTGATCTTCTTCTGCTGCTCCTCCGGGATGGACAGAGAGTTGATGTTGAAGGAGAACACCTCAATGCCGCGCTTTTTGCGCCAGATATTGGACAGCTGCTCGTTGAGCGCCTCGGAGATCTCCAGCGTGTGGGCAGGGATCTCGTAATATTGCACCTTGTTGGCAGAAAGGGTAGCCAGCGCCGGCTGCAAAGCGTTCATCAGTTCACTCTTCAGGCGGGGAGCCAGCTCCGAGGCATCGTACTGGGTGGAGACGTTGCTGCACACGTTGGTGTAGAACAGCAGCGGGTCGCAGATGCGGTAAGTAAAGCTGCCGTTGCAGCGGATATTCACCGAGAGCTTGTAGCCCCGCTCCTCGCTGACCACCACCCGGAACGGGATGGGGGTGGCGGTGCCGTACAGGATCTCGCCCAGCTCCTTGGTGTTGATGTAGTACACCCGCTGATCCTTGCCGGTGTCGCCGCCGTAGGTAAAGCGCTTGGCTACGGTTTGGAAAGTGGCTGCCAGACTGTCGCCGAAGTTGCCGGTGAACACGCTGGGCTCGGTGGAGGAATTGAAGGTATACTCGCCCGGTTCGGCGCACACCTCCACCACGCGGCCCTGCTCCACGATGAGCATGCACTGTCCGTCTGCCACAGCAATGCCGCTGCCGTTGGTGATGATATTATCCTCGCCGTGGTTGGAGCTGCGGCGGGAAGTGCGCTTCTGGCCCTTGACCATCAGCACATCCTTATCCAGAGAATCGCAGTAGAAAAATTCCTTCCACTGGTCTGCAAGAGTTCCGCCCAGTGCGCCCATACCTGCTTTGATCAAACCCATAATAATTTCCTCCTGTATGTTTTATTGTTTTTGCTCTCTTCTTTATCATGCAGAACGATTTCGTTTGTAAAAAGGTTCTGCCTGCTCAGGGGTAAGGGTCAGATAATTGATATTATAATCATACTGCAATGCGGCGCTGAACGCAAGGCATTTCTACCCGTTGCCACCTGCCTTTGCAGCTTCTTTCACAAAAAAGAACACCGGAGCATCCATAGAGACTCCGGTGTTCCGAAATAATATTTTTATGCTTGTCCCGTACCCAAAAAGGCTTAGAACCGCCGCCATGTATCCGGCATAAACAGTACCAGCATGGGGAAGATTTCCAGACGGCCGGCCAGCATATCGAAGATGAGCACCAGCTTTGCGGGGTCTGCAAAGCAGCCGAAGTTCTGCATTGGGCCTGCCATTTCCAAGCCCGGGCCGATGTTGTTCAGGGTAGCAGCCACGGCGGTAAAGTTCGTCACCATATCAAAGCCGTTCAGGCTGATGAGGAAGAAGGAGGCCGCAAAGATAAAGATATACGCCGCCACAAACACGTTGGTGGTGCGGATGGTCTCGTGGTTCAGTAGCTTGCCGTCCATGCGGGCGGGCGCTACCACCTGCGGGTGCAGGGCGGTCTTGAGCTCCTTGGCCAGGGTCTTACCCAGAATGAGGAAACGGCTCACCTTGATGCCGCCGCCGGTACTGCCGGCGCAGGCGCCAATGAACATGAGCATGACCAGAATCTCTTTCGAGAGGGTCGGCCACAGGTCAAAATCGCAGCTGGAAAAGCCGGTGGTGGTGATGATGGAGCCCACCTGAAAAGCGGCCTGCCGCAGCGCCTCGCCAAAGCTGTTGTACATACTATAAATATTGGCAGTGATGATACCCACTGCCACGACGATGACCACAAAGTAGCCCCGCACCTCCTCGCTGGCAGCAGCGCGGCGGAACTTGCGCATGAGCAGCAGGAAGTAGGCGTTGAAGTTGACGCCGAACAGGATCATGAAAATGGTCACGACCCACTGGATGTAGGGCGAAAAGCTGGCAAAGCTGTCGTTGCGGAAGCCGAAGCCGCCGGTACCCGCCGTACCAAAGGCAGTGAGCATGGCTTCGAACAGGGGCATTCGGCCAATCAGCAGGAACACCAGCTCCAGCACGGTAAGGGCAAAGTAGATGCCGTACAGGATCTTAGCGGTGGACTGCACCTTAGGCACAAGCTTGTCCACCTGCGGGCCGGGGCTTTCGGCTTTCATCAGGTTGACGTGAGAGCCGCCAGTCAGCGGCAGCAGCGAGAGCAGAAACACCAGAACACCCATGCCGCCAATCCAGTGGGTGAAGCTGCGCCAGAACAGAATACCGTTGGGCAGCCCCTCCACGGCGGGCAGGATGCTGGCACCGGTGGTGGTAAAGCCGGAGACCGTCTCAAACAGGGCATCCACGGGGTTCGGGATGCAGCCGGTGAGCACAAAGGGCACCGCGCCCATCACCGAGATGAACACCCAGCACAGCGAGGTAGCCGCAAAGCCTTCGCGCATATAGAACACCTTACTGCGGGGTTTGATGGTGTGCAGGGCGTAGCCGATGCCAGCGCTGACGGCAGCTGTGAGCAGAAACACGCCCAGCACCATCCACTCGCCATACACTAAGCTGGCGGCGGCGGGCAGCAGCAGCAACGCGCCCTCGATCATCAGCACATAGCCCAGCAGACGGAAAACGATCGCATAATTCATAGTCCGCCTCCGTCAGTGCTCCACGATATCGCGCAGATCGTGCAGACCATGCTCCAGCGTGACCACGATGACGTTATCGCCCACTTGGATCTGGTCGCCGCCGCGGGGAATCAGGATCTTGCTGCCGCGGGTAATGCAGCACAGCAGCAGGTTCTTTTTCAGGTGCAGCTGGCTCAGGGGCACACCGGTAGCGGCGCTCTCCTCGTGCACTGTAAACTCCAGCGCCTCCACGCGGTCGTCCAGTATGCGGTACAGAGTCTTGATGTTGTTGCCCGCCTCGTTTTGCAGGGCGCGGACGTACTGCACGATGTAGTCACAGGTCATGTACTTGGGGTAGACCACGCTGCCCAGATCCAGCCCGGCCAGAATATCGTCAAATTCCAGGCGGTTGACCTTGGTCACCAGCTTGCCGTTGGAGTGCTTTTTGGCAAACAGGGTCAGCAGCACATTCTCCTCGTCGATGTTGGTCAGTGCCACGAAAGCCTCGGTGGATTCCAGACCCTCGGAAAGCAGAAACTCGCGGTTGGAGCCGTCCTCGTTCAGGATCTGTGCGCCGGGCAGCTGCTCGGCCAGTTCTACGCAGCGGGCAGCGTCCCGCTCCACAATGCGCACCCGCACATGGTTTTCCAGCAGTTCCTGACTGAGGTAGTAAGCAATGGCACCGCCGCCCACGATGAGGGCGTTGCGTACCGGCTGCACCGGCAGATGCAGCTGCTGGAAGAAGGCGTGAGCTTTTTCCTGCGTAGCAAGGAAGGTGACCTGATCGCCCTTTTGCAGCATAAAGTTACCGTTGGGGATGATGACCCCGCCCTCACGCTCCACCGCGCACACCAGAATATCGCTCTTGAGCCGGGTAGGGATCTCGCGGATGGCCACGCCGTTCAGCGCATCGGGCAGCGCAAACTTGATCAGCCGCACACGGCCGTCCGCAAAGGTATCGATCTTGCTGGCACCGGGGAAACGCAGCAGATGAGAGATCTCTTTTGCCGCTGCCATTTCCGGGTTGATAATGGCGGAAATGCCGATCTGCTTTTTGATAAAGTCCAGCTCGTGGCTGTAGGATGGGTTGCGCACGCGGGCAATGCCGTGGCAGTGGCCCGCCTTTTTGGCGAACATGCAGCAAAGCAGGTTCAGTTCGTCCGAGCCGGTGACCGCAATGAACACGTCCGCATCCTCAATGCCCGCCTCAGACAGGGTGGTGATGGACGAGCCATTGCCTACAATGCCCAGCACGTCGTAGCTTTCGGTCAGGTGCTCCACGCGCGCTTTGTTGGTGTCCACCACAGTCACGTTGTGGCCTTCCTCGCTGAGCTGGCGCGCCAGAGCCGTGCCGACCTTGCCGCCGCCCACCAGAATGATCTTCATAACAAGTCCTTTCTCCTTTGGCAGCCCCTTTTTCCGGGGCATACAAGTACAGTGTAGTATACCATATCCCGATGCAAAGTTCTACCGTTTGTCTCGCAAATACAGCGAATTGCTTAAAAAGCGACAGTTCTTTTGTGCAAGATGGCCTGTTCTCAGCGTGAAAGCGCAAAAAGGGACTGCCACACAGCTTTGTGCAGCAGTCCCCTTGGGACGAAACGATTTAGAATGCCCACCGCGTACGCTTTGGGCATCCTCAGCGGAAAAAAAATTGTTATAAGAGCAAGGTCGGGCCGCCTGCGGGCTGCCCGACCTTGCATTTTCGCGGAAAACAGGGTTCTCCCCTGCTGTCCGGTCTCAGTACCGCTCTACGCCGTCTTTGGTGACAAGGGCGTACACCAGCGGGGCTTCCTCCGGCTTTTCAGCGCCGTACACAAGGCCGCTGCGGTACTCGGCTGCGGCAGCTTCAAACTTGTCCGCAGCGCCGTAGAAGGTGGCAAGGCTTTCGCCCTTATGGACGTAGTCACCGCGCTTTTTGTGCAGGGTGATACCGGCGGCAAAGTCCAGCGGGTCGCCTTTTTTCTGGCGGCCCGCGCCCAGCAGCACGCTGGCAGAGCCGATCTTTTCCGCATCGTTGGCCACAATGTAGCCGTCCTGCTCGGCCAGCAGTTCGTAGCTGGCGGCGGGCTGTGCAAACAGGCTGTAATCATCCAGCACCCGGATGTCGCCGCCCTGTGCGGCAAACATTTCCTTGCACTTGGCAAAGGCAGAGCCGTCCGCAATGACAGCCTCGGCCATAGCGCGGCAGTGGGCGGCATCGCCCTTGCCTGCCAGTACCAGCATGTTGGCCGCCAATTGCAGGCACACCTCGGTCAGGTCTGCCGGGCCGTGGCCTTTGAGCACGTCCATGCTCTCCATCACTTCCAGACTGTTGCCGATGTTGTGCCCCAGCGGGGTGTCCATATCGGTGATCATGGCGGCTACCCGGCGGCCATGATGGGTGCCGATGGCGACCATCAGCTGCGCCAGCTCAATGCTCTGGTCAACAGTTTTCATAAAAGCACCGGTGCCGGTGGTGACGTCCAGCAGGATGGCGTCCGAGCCGGAGGCCAGCTTTTTGGACATGATGCTGGACGCAATCAGCGGGATGCAGCTGACGGTGGCGGTAACGTCCCGCAGGGCGTACATCTTTTTATCTGCCACGGCAATGCCCTCGCTCTGGCCGATGACCGACAGACCGATCTGGTTCACCTGTGCAAAAAACTCCTCCTGCGAGAGGGCAGTTTTTGTGCCGGGCACGCTTTCCATTTTATCAATGGTGCCGCCGGTGTGGCCGAGACCCCGGCCGCTCATTTTGGCGATCTTCACCCCGCAGGCTGCCACGATGGGTGCGATGACCAGCGTGGTCTTATCGCCCACGCCGCCGGTGGAGTGCTTGTCCACCTTGATGCCCGGAATGGGCGAAAG
>ERZ772865.3969-NODE-3969-length-10544-cov-4.551721_pt1 | contig 10544 bp, 9 predicted proteins | sample MGYA00512133_ERZ772865 | MGnify/ENA primary metagenome ERZ772865 (study PRJEB29015, sample SAMEA2737722) | human gut metagenome | biome: human gut; feature: human-associated habitat; material: faeces | place: China | collected 2012 ...
CCGTGCCTTGCAAATCAAGGACTTCGCTTGGGACTTGGGTGTCAACTTCTCGAAGCACCCGCCCCCTGCATCAGCTCCAGTCAGATCTTACGCCTTGGCGGCAGCCTCGTTCAGGGCATCCATCAGGGCGGGGACATCAATGCCATGGGCCAGCGCGCCCTGCTCAATGTTCTCAAAGTGGGCGGCAGCGCAGCCGATGCACCCCATGCCGAAGCGCTGCAGTACCTCTACAGTAGCAGGATATTTCTGTACGATCTCCATGATGCCCATATCTTTTGTAATCAGCATAATTTATTATCTCCTTGCAGTTAAATTGGGGGAGACAAACTCCCCTCCCTTAGTATAGTTATTTTTCCCCTATTTGTAAACAGAATCCAAACTTTTTTGCAAAGGGGGGCTTTCCGCCGCCCCTTTCATTGACAAGCGCCCCGCTGTTGGTGTAGAATAGGGCGGAACAAAGCCCCCGAACGGGGGCAATTTAACAGATAATGAGGAGCACTATGAAACTGACAACTCGCCTGCTGGCCCTGCTGCTGGCATTGTGTATGGTATTTGCCTTTGCCGCCTGCGGCAAGGACCCGGCAAATCCCGACCCGGTAGACCCCAGTAACCCCGTGGGACCGGTGGACCCCGCCAACCCCGATGACCCCACCCAGCCCACCAAGGAGGAACAGCTGAAGGAGCTGCAAAAGACCATGCTGGAAAATACGCTGGCCATGCAGCAGAAGAACAAGGATACCATCGGCTGGATCTATATAGACGACACCACCGTCAATGATGTGGTGGTCAAGGTCAATTATAACGATGATAACAAGTACTACCTGCGCCGCAATGCCAATGGTGAGAACGATAACGACGGCTGCTACTATGCCGATTTCCGCTGCACCAGCGGCAACCGCTCCACCATCTCGAAGAATACCGTCATCTACGGCCACAATCTAGGCCGGGCCGAAAATGCCCTGCTGACCGATTATCAGAACCACGCCAACGGCCCCAAGTTCGCCCAGCTGCTGAAGTATCAGAACGAGGAATTTGCCAAGACCCACCCCTATATCTACTACTCCACCATCGAAGAGGACATGGTCTGGCAGGTATTTGCGGTATTCTACACCGATATCAAGTTCGACTATATCAACCCCAACCCCGCCGATGCCACCTTCAATAGCCTCATCAAAAAGGCCCAGGATCTTTCCTTCTACGATTATGATGTGGAAGTGACCAGCAACGATAAGATCCTCACCCTCTCCACCTGCACCTACCGTCTGGCGGATGATACCAAGCTGCACTATCCCAATGACTATCGCTATGTTGTCATGGCCAAGCTGCTGCCCGCCGATGCCGTGCTGGAGGATACCGTTTCCCTCACCGTCACCAAGAACGCCCCGGTAAAACCCGCCGGCGAATAATGCCCCATCCAATAAGGCCCCCTTTCCCACCGGGAAAGGGGGCCTTTCGCGTTCCCCTAAAGCCTCCCCAGTGTAAGGAGTGTGACACTGCACCATCCAAAAGCCTCCCCTGTGTAAGGGGAGGTGTCAGCCGATCGGCTGACGGAGGGTTTGTTGGCGCAAACTATGTCATCAAACGCCCCGGCGGCGAACTGTACGGGTCTTGCACTCTGCAAAATCAGTGCGCCGCCGCCAGGCGCCCACAAATTAGCCTCCGTCGGGTAGGCGCTCAGTTTATACCTTTGCAAAAAAGGCCCCGCCTCGCCGCCGGGCCGCCGCAAAAAAGAAGGCCCCCGCCATATGGCAGGGGCCTTGCTTGTCTTTTGTGGTTTGGGAATTACAGCTTGCCCAGCTTGGTGCGGCAGCTGCGGCAGACATACTTGTCGTCATAGGTAGCCAGCTCTTCCTTGGAGCCGCAGAAAATGCAGCAGGGCAGGTACTTCTTAAGAATGACCTGATCACCGTCTACATAAATTTCAACATCACTGTGGATGTCGATGCCGAGGGTGCGGCGAAGCTCTACAGGGAGAACGATACGGCCGAGGTTGTCAACTTTTCTTACGATGCCGGTGGATTTCATGGTACAGGTTCCTCCTTAATAAAGTTAGGTGGTTTGCTGGCGGTTTACAATATCTTCTAATATTCTCGCTTTTTCTCTACCTTGCTACTAAGTGTACTATTATTTTCCATGAAATTCAAGAGGTAATTAGCACAATTTCGCAAATCTTGTGGATAATTTTTGCCCCTAATTTGCCGCTTTTTTGGTTATTGTTGCTAAAATTGATAAAATGCGCACAAATTCCATTATTTTACATAATTCGATAAAAAGCATCAAAAAAGGAAAACATTAGCGCAATACGCTCCCGTAAGGAGAAAAAGATGTTGATAAATCATCTCTACTCCCTAAAAAATGAAGAAAGGAGCTCCGCCCATGATGAACGGTATCCTTACCGCCCTGCTTGTTTTTTCGGTCGTCACCGCGGCCTTCACCGGCCGGATGGAAGCGCTCTCCGCCGCGGCGCTTTCCGGCTGCGGGGAAGCCGTAAGCCTGGTCATTACCCTCACCGGTATGCTGTGCCTGTGGAGCGGCCTGATGGAGATTGCCCGCCGCTGCCGCCTTACGGAAGCGCTGGCCCGGCTGCTGCATCCCCTCACCCGGTGGCTGTTCCCCACAGTGCCGCAGGGCAGCCCCGCCATGCAGGCCATCTGCATGAATCTTTCCGCCAATCTGCTGGGCCTGGGCAATGCCGCCACTCCCTTGGGCCTTGCCGCTATGCGGGAGCTGCAAAAGTTGAATCCCCATAAGGACAGCGCCAGCAATGCCATGGTCACCTTTGTAGCGATGAATACCGCCTCCCTCCAGCTCATCCCCACCACCTGCGCCGCGCTGCGGCAGCAGGCCGGCTCCGCCGCCCCCATGGAGATCCTGCCGGCGGTATGGCTCACCGGGCTTTCGTCCCTGGCCGTGGTCCTGCTGCTGGACCGCCTGCTGCGCGGGAAGTCCCGCCGGCCGGAATAAAGGCAGGCCCTTCACCCCATCCGCGAATTTCATCAAAAGGGAGGGCATTCCATGTCATTCAGCGCCTGGTTCATCCCGCTGCTCATCACCGGCCTGTTCAGCTGGGGCCTCTGCTCCGGCGTGGATGTGTTCGATTGCTTTTTGCAGGGAGCCAAAGAGGGGCTCAAAACCGCCGCCTCCATCACCCCGGCCTTGGTCTGCCTGCTTACGGTGGTCACCATGTTCTGCCACAGCGGCGCCCTGGATGTCCTCACCGGCTTCCTTCGCCCCGTGACTCAGCTTATCGGCTTCCCGGCGGAGGTACTGCCATTGGCCCTGCTGCGGCCGGTCTCCGGCAGCGGCGGTACCGCCCTGCTGCACCAGCTGCTGGGGGAATACGGCCCGGATAGCTTCATCGGGCGGGTAGGCAGTGTGCTGGCCGCCGCCTCAGAGACCACCTTCTACGCCATCGCGGTCTACTACGGCGCGGTGGGGATCCGCCGTACCCGCCACACCATGGCCGCTGCCCTCACCGGGGATCTGACCGCGGCGCTGGTCAGTGCCCTTGCGGTCCGCTTGCTGCTGGGGGTGTGACCTGCCTCATCAGAGGGAAACGGTATCCAGATAATGCAGGAAGAAGCTGCCGTCCGGCCGTGTCATTACGGAGAAACGGGTCCGGAAGTCCCCAATTTTATAGGGATTTTCATAATATACATTGCCGTGCAGTTCGTAACTGACGCTTACCTCGGATTTTTCCCGATCAATTTGAACCTCCGTGTTCCTGCACACCGGAGTATTCCCCCATCCAAAGCCGGACCAAAACACATACTCCCCGGTTTCGGGAACATAGGTATCTTCACCAAACTCATAATCCGGAATATCAAACACCTCCTCGGCCATCTGCTGTATCTTTTCTTTTGGAAAGTGGTAACACCCCTCATCATCCATGGTGACAAAATCATGGTACAGGTATTTCTCCTCCTCCATGAACATTACCGTACTTAAAATAAAAAGATGGATCTGCCGGTCCTCCAACGGATAGGCGGAGCTCCCCAGGATATCTCCAGAGTAAAAGGCAAAGTTGGTCAGCTGCGCGGTCAGAACCTCCGAGGAGGCCTGCAGTTCCTCCTGCATTGCGTCCCAGTCCAATGCGGACTTTCCCTGCGGGGCGTTGCCGACGCAGGCGCAAAGGCTAAAGCAAAGTGCCAAAGCGATTGCGAGTGATAGCATCTTTTTCATGGCGTTTTCTCCTGTATGTTTTTGCCGCTGCGGCAGGTTTTCTATCATTTTACCATGGGCGCCGCAGGTGGGCAACGGAAAATTTTAGGGCGGTGACGCCTGTTCCTTGCCGGCGTCCGCCCTCCTCACAATTTTTTAACAAAATTGCCACATTCGGCGCTATGCAAAAGACCCCGCCGGTGCTATAATGTAAGTTAGAATACTATGACCTGTAAGGAGGAAATAGCAATGATGGACAAGATCCTGGTAGCCGATGACGACCTGAATATCTGCGAGCTGCTGCGCCTGTACCTGGAAAAGGAGGGCTTCGAGGTGGTAATGGCCCACGATGGCGAAGAAGCCGTGGCCAAGTTCGAGAGCGAAAAGCCCTCTCTTATCCTCCTGGATATCATGATGCCCAAGCTGGATGGCTGGCAGGTTTGTCGGCAGATCCGCCAAAAGAGCGATTGCCCCATCATCATGCTCACCGCCAAGGGCGAAACCTTCGATAAGGTGCTGGGCCTGGAGCTGGGCGCCGATGACTATGTTGTCAAGCCCTTCGATACCAAGGAGATCGTGGCCCGCATCAAGGCCGTGCTGCGCCGCAGCAGCCCCGTCGGCACCGCCGAAGGTGAGGTCAAGGAGGTCAGCTACGATAAGCTCACCGTCAATATGACCCGCTACGAGCTCAAAGTGGATGGCAAGGTCGTGGATGCCCCGCCCAAGGAGCTGGAGCTCCTGTTCCACCTGGCCAGCCACCCCAACCGCGTATTCACCCGCGATCAGCTGCTGGATGAGGTCTGGGGCTTCGAGTACTACGGCGACAGCCGCACCGTCGATGTCCACATCAAGCGCCTGCGCGAAAAGCTGGAAGGCGTCAGCGATCAGTGGAGCCTCAAGACCGTTTGGGGCGTCGGCTATAAGTTCGAGGTCAAGGAATAAGAATGAAAACTTCGCAGAAAACCCTGATGGGCAAGTACTATTCGGTGTGCTGCGCCATCATTCTGCTCAGTATGGTATTGGTCGGCTCCATCTTTATGGTGCTGGCCAATGACTACCTGCGGGAGGAAAAAATCAGCCTGCTGGAGAAAAATGTGACCCAGGCCGCCCGCCTCACCATGGAAAATTACGCCGCCCACGAGTACCGCTATGTCAGCAGCGATACCCTGCAGCCGGTGTATGCCGTGCTGGGCTCCGCCATCGAGGCCGACATCTACCTTTCCGATAACAAGGGCAATATCCTCATTATGGCCCATACTACCGAGAGCGCCATCCCCCAGTCGGTGCCGCAGGCTGTCCTGGATAGCCTCTCCAAAACCGGCAGCTATCAGGGCTCCGTGGTCATGGCCGGCACCGGGGAAGACCCCCAGTACGCCGTGGCCACCCCCGTGGTGGATGAAAACGGGCTTTTGGTGGGCGCCGTCATGGCCACCGCCCGGGCTGCCAACCGTGCCCTGGCCGGCGATATGCTCCAGATGTTCCTTATCGCGGCCATCGTGGTGCTGGTGGTCAGCTTTATCGTCATTTATTTTGTCACCACCAGCCTGGTAAACCCCCTGCGGCAGATGGCCGCAGCGACCCGTGCCTTTGCCAAGGGCGATTTTTCGGTCCGGGTGCCGGTGGAGGGCGATGATGAGATCGGGCGGCTGGCCTCCGCCTTCAATAACATGGCCACCGAGCTGGCCCTCACCGAATCGGTGCGCCGCAGCTTTACCGCCAATGTCAGCCATGAATTAAAAACCCCCATGACCACCATCGGCGGCTTTGTCGATGGTATCCTGGATGGCACCATCCCGCCGGAGCGGCAGAACCACTATCTGCGCATTGTCTCCAGCGAGGTCCAGCGTCTTTCCCGCCTGGTGCGCAATATGCTCACCCTCAGCCAGATCGAGGCCGGCGAGCGCACCATCCAGCCAAGCGAGGTGGAGATCACCTCCCTTGTCACCAATACCCTGCTGGGCTTCGAGCAGCGGCTGGAGGAAAAGCACATCGAGGTGGAGGGGCTGGATACCGACCGCTACTGGGTGCTGGCCGATGCCGACCTCATCCAGCAGGTGGTGTATAATCTCATCGATAACGCCGTCAAATTCGTCAATGAAGGGGGCAAGCTCTCCTTCGACTTTTATACCGAGGGCGAGAATATTATGGTAGCGGTGCGCAATACCGGCTCCGGCGTCCTGCCGGAGGAGATCCCGCGGCTCTTCGACCGGTTCTATAAGACCGACCGCAGCCGCAGCCTGGATAAAAACGGCGTGGGTCTGGGGCTTTCCATCTGCCGCACCATTATGAATGTCCACGAGGGCGAGATTTTCGTCCGCAGCCAGCCCGGGGAATACACCGAGTTTGTATTCGGCCTCAAGGCCGACCCCGCCCACTACAAAAAAGGCGTCAACCGCAAAGCCCCTATGGTAGATGCCAGCTTTACCACATTGCCGGCGGCCCCCGCTGCCGGCCGGGAGGAGAAACAGCATGAGAAACCGCAGCAATGACAGCAACTACCACTGGGATTACCAGGATTACCGGGGCAACTACGGCCAAAGTCCCGCCCGCGCCCGGAAAAGCAGCGGCCTGAAGTACTTCCTCATCGCCATGGGGGTGGTCATCCTACTGGTGGGGGCGCTGTGCGTCGGGGCCTCCGTCTGGGGCAGCAAGCCTGCCCCGCAGCCGGATCAGGATTCGTCCATCGGCAATGAGCTGGAGCACCTGCCGGAGATCGACCAGCAGAACAAGCCCGATGACAGCATGCCGGAGCAGACCGAGGACGGACTGTTGACCCCCGCCGGCATCTATAAAAAGTGCGCCCCCTCCGTCGTGGGCATCGTCAGCAACAGCAGCAGCTCCACCGCGCAGGGCAGCGGCATCATCCTTTCGGAAAACGGCTACATCATCACCAATGCCCATGTGGTCAGCGGCGGCGAAAAGTTCGAGGTCGTGCTGCAGAACGGCGACAGCTACAATGCCACCGTCATTGGGGCGGATAACCAGAGCGACCTGGCTCTGCTTAAAATGCAGAACCCGCCCGAGGGGCTGGTCGCGGCTACCTTCGGCAACAGCGATGAGCTGGAGGTCGGCGAAATGGTGGTCGCCATCGGCAATCCCGGCGGTCTGGCGCTGGCCTCCACCCAAACCGTCGGCTACATTTCGGCGGTGCAGCGCACCATCACCACCGAGCTGGGCTACACCATGGTCTGCATCCAGGCGGATGCCGCCATCAATCCCGGCAACAGCGGCGGCCCCCTCATCAATACCTACGGCCAGGTGGTGGGCATCACCTCCAGCAAGCTGGTGGAGGAAGGCTACGAGGGCATCGGCTTCTCCATCCCCATCAATACCGCCCTGCCCATTCTGGACGATTTAATGCAGCACGGCCGGGTGACCGGTCGGGCACAGCTGGGCATCACCGTGGTGGAAGTAGGCAGCAATGAAGCCAATTATTACGGCATCCCGGCGGGTCTGCGCATCATGTCCATCAATGAGGACAGCGATGTAGGCCGTCAGGGCGCCGAGGTCGGTGATATCATCACCTCCATTGATGGCTGGGCCATCACCAGCCGTGCCGATTGCAGCGATATCCTGGCACAGCACAAGCCCGGCGATACCGTGGAAATAAGCCTGTACCGGGCCAGCCGTACCGGCCGCGGCCAGACCTTCACCATCACCGTCACCCTGCTGGGGTCCTAAGCATCCCACAAAAGCCGCCCACGGGCGGCTTTTCTGCCCCTTGTGCCATATTGCCCATAAAGCCGTGTCATTTCCGGGCAAACCTGCCAATGGCATTTCGGTCGGGAGTGATGTATAATTAACAAAGAGGAGGAAAGCAACCCGCATCGATACAGTAAGGAGGTGCCGAATAATGAAAAAGAGGATACTGGCTGCGCTGCTGGCTTTTTCCATGCTGCTCACCACCGCCCATGCCATGCCAATTTATGTGGATGGCAGCGCCCTGGGCCGGCAAGAACCGCTGACCCCGGAGGTGGAAAGCGGCGACAGCATCGATAATGTCAAGCAGAAGATCCAGAACACGGGTGTTTCGGTAGATGGGAAATGCCTGTATTTTGGCAGCAGATTTTTGGAGAACGGCCGCACTCTGGCAGATTATAATATCCAGAAGGAAAGCGCCTTGCAGCTGACCACCTTCCAGGAAGTGGCCACCTCGGAAGAGCTGTACAACGCATTGACTTCCGATACCGCGGTCATCCGCTTGACCGGGGATATTGAGATCACCGCCTATATGACGGTGAGTAGACCGGTGACCATCGATCTGAACGGCCACTTACTGAAAACAACCAGCGGGGTCAGCAACTTGATCCATGTCACCCAAAATGGAGAGCTGACGCTGATTGACAGCAATCCCAATGCCGTTCACAAGTTCGATAAGAGCAACGCCCTGTGGAAGCTGGCGGCAGAGGATGCCGAGGGTGAAAACATTGTCGTGATAAAGGGCGGCGCCCTCACCGGCGGCACCGGCACAGGAGAAGCAAGAAATACCTGCGGCGGCGGTATCTATGTGAGGAAAGGCGGCACGCTCCTCATGCGGGGCGGCAATATCGTGGGCTGCACGGCCCGTCAGGGTGGCGGTATTTATGTGGAAGATGGCGGCCGGTTCGAGATGTCCGCCGGGACCATTACCGGCTGCGTGGCACAGACCGCGAATAATGACGATACCTGCGGCGGCGGTCTCTGCAATTTCGGCACGACAGTCCTCTCCGGTGCGGCTGCCATCCGGGATTGCCGCGCGATCCTAAGCGGAGAAAGCACAAATAAGAACGAGGGCGGCGGCATTTGCAGCGTCCGCAATCTGACCATCCGGGATAATGTAACGGTAAGCGGCTGCACGGCGCATGTGGAAAGCGGCGCCATGTCCATCGGCGGCGGCGATGCGAACAATAGTCCCACCGAGATCATCGGCGGAACATTCGATGGCTCCGTGACGAATGGCGGGACCATCAGCGGCGGTGCCTTTACCGGCCCGGTGCGGAATAATGGCATCATCTCCGGCGGCCAGTTTACCGGCTCGGTGGTGAATCGCGGTACCATCACAAACGGCACCTTTGATGGTGAAGTGACCAACGAGAGCGGCCGTTCTTTCGGCGTCATCTCTGGCGGCACCTTCAATGGGAAGGTAACAAATAAAAACGATATCAGCGATCCACCAGAAGAAACATCGGCTAAAATTTCCGGCGGCACCTTTAACGGGGAAGTCATCGGGGCCTATACGGTCACCTTCCAGTCGGAGGGTGGAAGCGAAGTAGCATCCCAGATTCGTGCCAACACCCCTGCCGCCCAGCCAGATAATCCCACCAAAGAGGGGCATACCTTCATCGGCTGGTACAACGGCGAAAGCGAATGGGACTTTGAGATCCCCGTGACCACCGGTTTGATCTTGACGGCAAAGTGGCAGGTCAACCAATACACCATCACTTTTAAGCCGGAAAACGGCGGGCAGGATATCGTCATTAAGCAGGACTACGGCACGGCCATTACCGCCCCGGCCAACCCTACCAAAACAGGCTACACCTTTGCCGGCTGGGATAAGACCATTCCCTCCACCATGCCGGCCGGGGATATGACCATCACCGCCCGGTGGACCGAAAACCGGGTCATTGTCATCATCCGGCCGGATGACAGCAAGGATGAGCCGGATTCCGGCATCGTCCACCGGTGGGGCCCCTGGCGCTCCAATGGGGATGGGACCCATACCCGCCGCTGCACGGCCAGCGGCTGCTTCGACCAGCAAAACGGGAAGTGCTACGGCGGCACCCCCAATTGCACCCAGCGGGCAAGCTGCATCCTGTGCGGCGCCAAATACGGCAAGACCGACCCCACCCGCCACGCCTCCCTGGAAAAGTTGGAGGCGATAGCCGCCACAGCGGCGGCCAATGGCCGGGTGGAATGCTGGCACTGCACCGCCTGTGATAAGTACTTTGCGGACGCGAACGGCAAAACGGAGCTCACCGCGGAGAATACAGTAACCGAAAAGGTGCCGCCGAGCATCATACAGGGCAACGACGCCCGATGGAAAAAGGGCGAAAGCAGCACCCTCACCTTCCGCTCCGATGCGGCGTTTGAGGACCTTATCGAGGTGCTGGTCGATGGCGCGGCGCTGGCCTCCGAAAGCTACGAGAAGCGGAATGGGGAAGGCAACATCATCGTAGAGCTGCGGGAAAGCTACCTGGAGCAGTTGGCCGAAGGGGAGCATGCTTTGGCCATTCGCTCGGCAAGGGGAGATGCCACTACCCACTTTACCGTGGAGGCAGCACCCGATGAAACCCATCCGGTGAGCTGGTGGGTTTACGCGGCGGCTCTGGGGGCTTTTGCCATCGGCACCTGTGTCGCAGTGATCTCCTTCCGGCGCAAAAAAGCCGGATAAGTGACAGCAAATA
>ERZ772865.3986-NODE-3986-length-10503-cov-13.609973_pt1 | contig 10503 bp, 7 predicted proteins | sample MGYA00512133_ERZ772865 | MGnify/ENA primary metagenome ERZ772865 (study PRJEB29015, sample SAMEA2737722) | human gut metagenome | biome: human gut; feature: human-associated habitat; material: faeces | place: China | collected 2012 ...
CAGCCGCCGAAGCGGTGCTTAAGCCGCTAGGCGGGAATTGTGCGGTGTTGCCTTTACTTTCAGGAAAGTTTTATCCGCTTGCATCCCTATGGTATAATAAAGCTGCAATATTAAATGAAGGGGATGGCACTACCATGACCAATGAAGTTTTGAATACCATGAAAACCCGCCGCAGCTGCCGCTGCTACCTGGACAAGATGCCGGAGCCGGAAGCACTGAACGCCGTGCTGGAAGCCGGCACCTGGGCCCCCACCGGCATGGGCCGCCAGAGCCCGGTGATTGTCTGCATACAAAACAAGGCCGACCGCGATACTTTGAGCAAGATGAACGCCGCCGCGATGGGCGGCAATGGCGACCCGTTCTATGGTGCGCCCTGCGTTGCCGTTGTGCTGGTGGATAAAACCATCCCCACCTGTGTGGAGGACGGCAGCCTGGTGATGGGCAACATGCTGAACGCCGCCGAGAGCGTGGGGCTTTCCGCCTGCTGGATCCACCGCGCAAAGGAAATGTTTGAAACCGCCGAGGGCCAGGCCCTGCTGAAAAAGTGGGGTGTGCCCAATGCCGAAAACCTGCGCGGCGTGGGCAACTGCATCCTGGGTTATGCTGCCGAGGGCGGCAAAAAGGCCCCTGCCCCGCGCAAAGAAAACTATGTGGTGCTTGTAAAGTGATGCAGAACGAGAAAAAGCTGGTTGTTTTGTTTCCCGGCTTTGGCTACGGGCCGGACAAACCGCTGCTGTATTATGCCGCCAAGGTTGCCCGCCGGCAGGGGGTGGACTGCATGGCGGTGCAGTACAGCCAGCTGTTCCCCCACGAGGAAACTCCGCAGGCCAGCGCCGCCAAAAGCTACCCCGGTGCCGCGCAGGACGCCATGACGCAGATTCCCGCCGGGTATGACCGGTACATCTGCATTGCCAAGAGTTTTGGCACGATGGTGGCCGCCGGTTGGGTAAAGGCCCACCCGGAATACCATGTGACCCTGCTGCAATTAACGCCCCTTGCGTGGGAGTATGCCCCGCTTTACGCCGGGATGCCCGCCTGGCACGCCACCGGCACTGCGGACCCGTTGGGCGGTGCCGCACTGCGCCGTGCTTTGGAGGATGACCCCGCCATCACTACCTATTTTGTGGAGGGCGGCAACCATTCGCTGGACACACCGGAGGATTACACCATTGGCCTTGAGGCGCTGAAAGACATTGTGAGAAAGTATGAAGAAGCGATGAGGTAAGTTAGGCGGGAGGAGTTTTCGTTTTTAATTAGAAATGAGAAATTAGGGCAATACCGCATAATTCTAAGTGCCTCGCTCGACGTATCGGCACTTAAAATTATGCGGTATTGCCTTAAAGTTTCTGCTTTCTTCTTTTCAAAGAAGGAACAAAAACCCCCGTAAACTCATTCCACCTTCAAAATCGTCACGCTGACGGGGGCGAGTTCGATGGCATTGCGACAGGCGGGGCCAAAAGGTTCGGCGGCGGCACGGGTACCATCGCACAGATAGCGCCAGCTCCCGGCAGGCAGGGCCGCCCACTGGCGGGTGCACTCCGGGTTATAATAAACGGCCAGCCGCCCTGGCAAGCTTTCGCCCTGGCGCTCCGGCACAAAGCCGATCAGCCACCCCGGCAGGGACAGAATGCAGGGTTCTGCATCCCCCGCCATACCGGAAAGCTCCGGATACGCCTTGCGGATTTCCAACAGTCCGTGATAATACTGCACCAGCTCCTCCAGCTGGGCGGCGCGTGTCCAATCCAGGCGGTTCAGCTCCAGCGGGCCGCGGTAGGTGTTGTGGTCGCCATGCTTGGTGCGGGCAAACTCTTCGCCCCCCTGCATGAACGGCAGACCCTGGCAGGTCAGGTAAATACCCGCCGCCATGCGGTTCTGGGCCAGCAGATCGGCATCCGGCGCGGCATAATCCCCGCGGCGGGCCACGCATTTCAGCTTATCCCACAGGGTATAGTTATCATGGGCCGAAACATACTGCACCACCTGGCCCGGCGCCTGGGGCATAAAATCCGCCTGGCCGCCGCGCCACGCCGGGATAGAATGCAGCACTTGATACCCACAGTGCATATCGCCGTTGATGTAGCCTGCGCTGCCCGCATTGAACACCCCGCCCTTGATGGCATCGCGGGTGTTATCGCAGAAAAATCCGATGCGGCTGTCCAGCAGGCCCGCCGCCTGTTTGTTGGCAGGGATCGCGCCGTGTTCCATGCGGGTGCTGCCGCCCTGCCACGGTTCACCGTACATGAGGATATCTTCGCCGCCGGGCAGGGCATCCAGCGCAGCGCGGATTGCGTTCATCGTGTCCACATCGTGCAGAGCCATCAGGTCAAAGCGGAACCCGTCAATATGGTACTCTTTGGCCCAGTACACACAGGAATCCACCAGATACTTGCGCACCATCGTGCGCTCGCTGGCAAGGTCACATCCGCAGCCGGAGCCGTTGGTCAGGCTTCCGTTTTCCCACCGGCGGTTCCAGTAGCCGGGCACCGTGCGTTCCAGCCAGCTGTAGGAATAATAGGTATGATTATACACCACATCCATCACCACGCCCAGCCCTGCGCTGTGCAGGGCCTGCACCATGGCGCGGCATTCCCGCACGCGCACCTCGCCGTGGAACGCATCGGTGGCATAGCTGCCCTCCGGCAGGTTATAATTCAGCGGATCATACCCCCAGTTGTAGTCCTCGCCGCTCACTTCGTCCACCGTGGCAAAGTCAAAAATAGGCTGCAGCTGCACATGGGTCACACCCAGCCGCTTGAGGTAGTTCAGCCCGGTGGGGTGTACGCCGTCCCCGTTCAGGGTGGTGCCGTCCACCGTAAAGCCCATAAACTTGCCGCGGTAAGCCTGCGGCACGCCGCTGGCCGGGTCGGCGGTAAAATCCGCCACATGCACCTCCCACACGCTGCGGGCATGGGCGGGGATAGCCGGGCGTTCATCCTTCTGCCAGCCGTCCGGCACGGCGGCGGCCTGGTTCAGCACCATGCTGCGGGTGCCCCCTGCCCCGGCTGCGTGGGCGTATGGGTCCGCTGTAACGGTGGAGGTTCCATCCGGGAACTGCAGCTCATACTGGTAATACTGCCCGGCCAGGTCACCCGCCAGTTCCAGGTACCAGGTGCCGCCCTCACTGCGCTGCATGGCCAGGGTGCCAAGGTCGGCAGCTTCCGGCTCTGCGTCCGTGCCCGTAGCAAAGCGGTGCAGCGCCGCGCTGCACGCCGTGGGGGCCCACAGGCGGAATGCCGTAGCGCTGCTGCGCCACACTGCACCAAGGTCATTTCCGGCATAAACCGGCAGCTGGGATGCCTGTGTTTCGTTCATAGGGATTCCTCCTACTGATATACCACAAAAAAGGCACAGCCTTTGCGGCTATGCCCAAAATGCTTACGCTATAATTTTAACAGGTCTGGCCCGCCAGTGCAAGGCTGAAATCAGCCGCGGTTTTCCATCGGCAGGTAATCTCTGGTTGCCATAACACTTTTGTACGCGGGGCGAATGATTTTATCCACATTGACCAGCTCTTCCATGCGGTGGGCGCTCCAACCGACCACACGAGCCACAGCGAACATGGGGGTATACAGTTCCACGGGGATGCCCAGCATGTTGTAGACAAAGCCGGAATAGAAGTCCACGTTGGTGGAAACGCCTTTATAGATGTGGCGCTTTTCGGCAATCACCTGCGGGGCCAGGCGCTCCACCGTATTATAAAAGTCAAAGTCCGTCTTGCGGCCCTTGGCCATGGCCAGCTGCTGCACAAAGCTTTTGAACACCACCGCGCGCGGGTCCGACAGAGAGTAGACCGCATGGCCCATGCCGTACACAAGGCCCTTATGGTCAAAGGCCTCTTTATCTACAATTTTGCCGATGTAGGCGCGCATTTCGTCCTCATCGGTCACATCGGAAACATGGGCGCGGATATCGTCCATCATCTCCATGACCTTGATGTTCGCGCCGCCGTGCTTGGGGCCCTTCAGGCTGGAAAGCGCCGCTGCAATGACCGAGTAGGTATCCGCCCCCGAAGAAGTGACCACACGGGTGGTGAAAGTGGAGTTATTGCCGCCGCCGTGCTCCATGTGCAGCAGAAGAGCAATATCCAGAACATGGGCTTCCAGCGGGGTATACTGCTGGTCGGGGCGCAGCATCTGCAGCAGGTTTTCTGCCGCCGAAAGCTCCGGCCGCGGGCGGTGGATGTACATGCTGCCGTCATTCAGGTAGTAATTATAGGCATGGTAGCCATACACCGCCAGCATGGGGAAGACACTGATCAGCTTGATGCACTGCTCCATCTGGGTCTGCAGGCTGTTATCCCCCACCGAATCATCATAAGAAGCCAGGGTCAGCACGCTGCGGGTCAGGCTGTTCATCAGATCCTTGCTGGGGGCTTTCATGATAACGTCCCGCACAAAGTTGCTGGGCAGGGCACGGCATTTGGTCAGGCAGTCGGTAAATTCATGCAGCTGCTGTTCATTGGGCAGATCGCCAAGCAGCAGCAGGTAGGCAACTTCCTCAAAGCCATAGCGCTTGCCGCGCAAACCACGGATCAGGTCATACACGTTATACCCGCGGTACCACAGCTTGCCATCGCAGGGGGTTTTAACGCCGTCACGCATTTCAAACGCATCAATGCGGGAAATATTGGTAATCCCGGCCAGCACACCGTTGCCGTCCTTATCGCGCAGGCCGCGCTTTACACCGAACTCATCAAACAGGTTCGGATCAATGGCATCGTTATGCACACACAGTTCTGTAAACAGCTTGGCTTCTTTTTCGATTGCCGCATACTCACCCATGGTTTGTCCTCCTTTTACTTTTGAGACTTATCGTTGCATTATACAATGTATTAGATTATTATACACCGTGTTCAATGTCAAAAGGTGAAAAAAGCGTTAATTTTAATTGGTGAAATCATGTTGAACGGCAACAAAAAGCCGCAAATGTACTAAAATAAAGAACATTCACGGCCATCTTAAAGCAATGCATAAATATCAGAATAATTATTAGTCGGAGACCTCGGAACCTGGTAGTTGCCCGCGGGCGACGGTGTGAAGTTCCGGGACATACCGGGCGCTGGCACCCCATCGGCATAGCCGCCGGGGCCTCACTCCGCATCATCCCGAAACTTCCCCTCGCCGCCCTTGGTTCAGCTCAAATTCCTAATTTCTCATTTCTCATTTCTAATCCCTAATTGAGATACCTCCTACTTCCTAACTCCTAACTTACGCTTGCAGTGCCTGCAATGCCGCCATCAGCGGGGGGATCAGCTGCTTTTTGCGGCTGACAACCCCGGGCAGCACAGCTTTGCCATCCTTGGTTTCCACATGGAATGCGCTGCGTACAATTTCTTCCGCCTGCTGGCCGCAGAACAGCAGGTCTGTGGCCTGGGCACGCATATCGGTGCACATAAAGAACACCATGGGCACACCGGCCTGGGCCAGTGCTTCCGGCAAAAATGGCGTGATGAGCGCTTCTGCCGCCGAGCGGGAGTTGGAGGTCATGTAAATAGCCTGGCCAACGCCGAACTTGGCATCGCCGCGGCTGAATACCTTAAAGTCAGAGAAGAACACATCATCCGCCGTGCGGCCCGTCAGGTCGGCGCCGGCTTCAAACATCTGCTCCGCATAGGTGGGGATCTCCTCGCCCGCGATCCTGGCCAGCTTTTCGGCAATGTGCTGGTCAAGCGGCGTGGAGGTAGGCGAGCGGAACATCAGCGTGTCCGACAGAATAGCGGAAAGCAGCAGGCCTGCAATCTGGGGTGGGATCTCTACACCGTGCTCTTCATACATGCGGCTGATGATAGTAGCGGTGCAGCCAACCGGCTCGTTGCGGAAATACACCGGCCCGGCAGTTTCCAGTGCACCAAGACGGTGATGGTCGATGATCTCCAGAATCTCCGCCTGCTCCAGACCATCCACAGCCTGACCGCGCTCGTTGTGGTCCACCATAATGACCTGCTTGCGGTGCACGTTCAACAAATTACGGCGGCTGATGACACCGCAATATTTGCCATTGGCATCCAGGATGGGGAAATAGCGGTGGCGCACATTGGCCATGACCTTGCGGGCGTCTTCCACTGCAGTATTCACGCTGAATTCCAACAGGTTCTTGCTGCGCATAAAGTGACGCACCGGGGCGGCGGTGGAAATCAGGCGGGCGGCGGCGTACGTATCAAACGGGGTTGTAATGACAATGCATCCTTTTTCCTGTGCGCGGGCCAAAATAGTACGCGGCACAGCAGAGCCGCAGCAGACAACAATGGCACCGGCGCCACAGTCAATGGCGCACATCTGCACTTCGTACCGGTTGGACACCAGCACAATATCGCCGGGGTTCACGGCACCATCCATAATTTCCGGGCTGGTGCCAATAAAAATGCGGCCGGAGGTAATGCAGGCATCGGGGTCGCCCAGCAGCATTTCGCCTTCCAGGGTGCTGAGCACGTTTTTGTAGCTCGTCTGGGATTTTGCCAGAACCTCAGTATCAAATAGGTCCATATTGGCATTGGCAATGTCCTTAACGGTGATCAGGCCCAGCAGTTCTTTATCCTCGTCAATGGCGCACAAGGTATCGATCTCGGTGTCGCGCATCATGCTCCATGCGGCGCGGATGCTCATTTCCTTATCAATGCCGGGCTGCTCGCGGATGTCGATGTCCTTCACCTGGGGGCTGACATCGGTACACAGGCGCGGCGGCTCCACCCCAAAATGCTTGAGCACAAAGGCGGTTTCGCGGTTGATCTGCCCGGCACGGCGGGCTTCGTACACAGCATCCCCCAGCTGGTTTTTCAGGTAGGTATAGGCCAGCGCAGAGCAGATAGAGTCTGTATCCGGGTTGCGGTGACCAATGATGTTGACCTTACGGCGTGTCTTTGGCATAGTTCTTCCCTTTCCCAATCAATGCAAGGGGTATATGCAGCGGCCTTTCCCCTCTTTTTGGTTATTTACCGCAAACCATGTTGTTGGTAGAATAACCAGAAAACCGCGCAATTCCCCACGATTATTTTTAATTATACCATAAGAAAAAACAATTTACGATTCTTGACAATTTCATCATGGTGCCGTACAATATAGTATAAGTGTGCTGCAGTTGGGATGTTAGCCCCTGCCGCAGCCTATGTTCGTGCACCAAACCCCAGATTTTGAAAGTATAAAGAGGTATCGTAGGTTATGATCCAAGAAAATCTTCGCAATATTGCCATTATCGCCCACGTTGACCATGGCAAGACCACCCTCGTGGATCAGATGCTGAAGCAGTCCGGCGCATTCCGCTCCAATCAGCAGGTTGCTGAGCGCGTGATGGACTCCGGCGCCATCGAGCGTGAACGCGGCATCACCATCCTGGCAAAGAACTGCTCCTGCGTCTATAAAGGCGTCAAGATCAACATTGTTGACACCCCGGGCCACGCCGACTTTGGCGGCGAGGTAGAACGCGTGCTGAAAATGGTCAACGGCGTTCTGCTGCTGGTTGACGCAGCCGAAGGCTGCATGCCCCAGACCCGTTTTGTTCTGCAGAAAGCTTTGCAGCAAAATCTGTCCCTGGTCATTGCCGTCAACAAGATCGACCGTCCCGACGCCCGCATTCAGGAAGTTATTGACGAGATCCTGGAGCTGCTGATGGACCTGGGCGCTACCGACGAGCAGCTGGACAGCCCGATGGTGTTCTGCTCCGGCCGTAACGGAACCGCCAGCTATGATTGGACCCACCCCGAAAACGGCACCGACCTGAAGCCGCTGTTTGATACCATCCTGAAGTACGTTACCCCGCCGGAGGGTGAACCCGAAGCCCCGATGCAGATGCTGGTTTCCAGCGTGGACTACAACGACTTTGTGGGCCGCATGGGCGTTGGCCGCGTGCAGAACGGTATCATCAAGGTTGGCCAGGCTGTTCAGGTTTGCGACTGGCACAATCCCGACCTGCACATGACCGGCCGCATCACCAAGCTGTTTGACTTTAAGGCAAACGGCCGCGAGCCCATTGAGCAGGCCGCTGCCGGTGATATTGTTGCCTTTGCCGGTCTGCCCGATATTTCCATCGGCAACACCGTGTGCGACCCCAGCAAGGTTGAGCCGCTGCCCTTTGTTAAGATCAACGATCCTACCGTTGAGATGACCTTCTCCGTCAACGATTCCCCGTTTGCCGGCAAGGAAGGCAAGTACGTCACCAGCCGCCAGATCCGTGACCGCCTGCAGCGCGAGCTGCTGAAGGACGTTGCCCTGCGTGTGGAAGATTCCGCCACCAACGATTCCTTCCGCGTAATGGGCCGTGGCGAAATGCACCTGTCCATCCTGATTGAGACCATGCGCCGCGAAGGTTACGAGCTGCAGGTCAGCCCCCCGCATGTTCTGACCCATGAGGAGAACGGCAAGACCATGGAGCCCATGGAGCGCGTTGTGATTGACGTGCCGGAAACCTATCAGGGCAACGTTATGACCGCTCTGGGCGCCCGCAAGGCCATCCTGATGAACATGCAGATGATGAACAACCGTTCCCGTCTGGAGTTCCGTATGCCCAGCCGCGGCCTGTTTGGCTACCGCAGCCAGTTCCTGACCGACACCCACGGTGAAGGCATCATGAACACCATTTTTGATGGTTACGAAGAATGGTGCGGCCCCATTGCCACCCGTTCCAGCGGCTCTCTGATCAGCTTTGATACCGGCGATGCCGTCACTTACGGTCTGTTCAACGCCCAGCAGCGCGGCACCCTGATTGTGACCGCAGGCGAAAAGGTTTACGAGGGCGAAGTTGTTGGCTACACCCCGACCGGTGAGGACATCACCGTCAACGTGTGCAAGACCAAGCACCTGACCAACACCCGTGCATCCGGCAGTGACGATGCTCTGCGCCTGATCCCCGTGACCAAGTTCAGCCTGGAAGGCTGCCTGGAATTCCTGGCACCGGACGAGCTGCTGGAAGTTACTCCGGAGAACCTGCGCATCCGCAAGCGCATCCTGGACCACGACCTGCGCATGAAGGCCACCAGCAAAAAGAACAAGGGTTGATTTTAAGTTTGCCTTTCCAGCCTTTTTGAAAAAAGGCTTTGGCGAAAAACTTTAATCGGCTTCGCATAGAATAATAAAGATCCCGGCATGATTTTGGAATGAAAATCGTGCCGGGATTTTTGGTTTTATTATGGCAACACCGCACAATTCCCGCCTTACGGCTTAAGCACCGCTTATGATTTTTCGTGGCGGGATAAGGGCATCCCCCTGACAGCATTTTATAGGCCGGCAGGGTCTTACAAAACGTGCCGTAATTATACCTTCACCTCGCACCGTTCCGGGATCTGGAAATGTGCAAAATAGGTTTCCTCTTTGGGAATCCATCTGGTTTTGAAATCTTCCAGCTTTTCCGGGGCGCGCGCGGCAAGGCGGCGCAGCTGCTCGGCAGGCTCCACATTCACAAAGGCGTGCAAGGCGCAGTAATTCCACAGGTCCGGGTGGCAGGAGTAGGAACCTTCCAACAAAATGATCGGCGTCTGGGGCAGCGGTACAGTGCCGGGGACAAGCGCCATCGTGCGGCAGTCAAACAGGCGGTAGCTCCCCTGCTGCCCGGCGCGCAGGGGTTCCAGCACCTCGGCAATCAGGCGTTCGCGGTCCAGGTTGCCGCCGGGCTCCGCCATGCGCTGGGGGGTGCGCTGGATCGGCTGCAAAAAGAAGTCATCCAAGTGCACTACACCCCAGCCGTATTGCCGGGCCATCTGGGCGGCAATGGTGGTTTTGCCCGCGGCGCAGCGGCCATCCAATGCAACCAGCAGCGGGCCGTCGGCTGGTTTGGGCAGAGCTTTGGCTGCCTGGGCCAGCGCTGCGGCGGCCTGGGCAGCAGTTTGCTGTTTGCCCCCGCGCGGCGGCACAGTGCAATGGTAGGCAATGCGGGAAGTTCCATCCGCCAGTGTAATATTGCCGCAGCGCACAAAGCCATTTTTCTCCAGCAGGTACTGCATTACTTTGTTGTCCGCGTGGGTATCGGCGCGCAGGGGCAGGCCGCGGGCCGCGCACCAGGCAAAGCAGATTGCCGCCGCCCCATGCACCCGCCCGGCCGATGCCATGCGGTGGATGGTGGCATAGGGAGCATCATCCGGCCAGCCACCATCATAGATTTCGGCATAAGTCGGTTCCGGGCCGGGAATGTAACAGAACGTTGCCTCCGGGCGGGCATTACCCTCCAGAACATAGCAGACGCCGCGGGCGATCTGCTGCTGCATCAGCTCTGCGCCGGGGTAGGTAGCGGGCCACTGGGTGGGGTTGCCGGTCTGTGCCATAAAAGCGCGGGCATGGGCAAATATTTCAAGCAGCGCGGGCAAATCACCCGGCTGCGCGGGACGGATGTTCATGCAAAAATGCTCCTTTTGTTTGGTTCCTTCATTATAGCCTATCCCCCGGTTTGGAGCAAGTGGCAGCGTATAGAACGCACCCCCGTCGCGGAGTTGTGCATCCACGGCGGGGGTGTGAATTCTAGGCAACACCGCATAATTCTAAGTGCCGATACGGCGAGCGAGGTACGGCAGATGCTAAGCCA
>ERZ772865.3990-NODE-3990-length-10498-cov-2.603945_pt1 | contig 10498 bp, 6 predicted proteins | sample MGYA00512133_ERZ772865 | MGnify/ENA primary metagenome ERZ772865 (study PRJEB29015, sample SAMEA2737722) | human gut metagenome | biome: human gut; feature: human-associated habitat; material: faeces | place: China | collected 2012 ...
AATCTCGGCTGGCACCAGGTGACCAACAGCAGTGCGAACGCAAACATTGCGAACGTACTTTCAAACACCAAGGGACTCAATGTCATCTCTCCGACCTGGTTTTACTTAAAGGATACGAACGGAGGCATCGGTTCCCTGGCAAGTTCTGATTATGTAAACTATTGTCACCAGAACAACGTTGAAGTCTGGGCGCTTGTAAGCAACTTCGGCGCCAAGGATCAGGGGCTGGAGAGTCCGGATACCACGCAGGTGCTGACCTACAGTTCCAGACGTGAGAGTCTGATCAACAACCTGATCTCCGCTGCGATCCAGTACAAGCTGGACGGCATTAACGTGGACTTTGAATCGCTCGACCCTTCCATCGGTGATTCCTATATCCAGTTTATCCGGGAATTATCGCTGAAATGTGCCAACAACGGCATTGTCCTTTCCGTCGATAATTATCCGCCAACAGCTTACACGGCATTCTATAACCGCTCCGAGCAGGCAGTCTTTGCCGACTATGTCATACTGATGGGATATGATGAGCATTACGCAGGTTCCGAGGAAGCCGGATCGGTGGCGTCCATCAGTTTTGTCAATCAGGGTGTCGCAGATACGCTCCAAAGCGTTCCGGCAGACCAGCTGATTCTCGGTATGCCGTTTTACACACGTGTCTGGAGCGAGACTCCGGTATCGGACGATGGCGCGGCTGTCAGTACAACCGAGGACACCTCCGACAGTGATACACTCTACGAGCTGGACTGCTACTCGGCAGGCATGAAAGAAGTCCAGAACCTGATCAGCACGAACGGAGCCGTTCCGGTGTGGTCCGACACAGACGGACAGTATTATGTAGAATACATCAACGGCGGCGTCACCTACAAGATCTGGGTGGAGGATGCCACTTCACTTGAGGAGAAGTTAAAGGTAATGCAGTCCAACCAGCTCGCCGGCGGAGCTTTCTGGAAGCTTGGTCTGGAGGATCCGGCTGTCTGGGATACCATTATCAAATACATCAACTAGCCGTTCTAACCCCCGGGGATCGTGAATATCATTTTATGAACGAATCCCCGGGGGTTTTTTATTTCATGAAAAAAAAGTTGGAACTTATCATGAGCCTCTGTCTTCTGGCCGCTGCCTTGATTCTCGCAAAGCAGGGCGCCGTACTGGTCCAGAGTGAAAAGGCGGCACGTGAAAAAATCTGTATTGTCGTCGATGCCGGTCACGGCGGAAGTGACCCCGGAAAGGTGGGCATCAACGGCGCACTCGAAAAGGACATCAACCTCTCCATCGCTTTAAAATTAAAAGATCTTCTGGAACAGAGAGAAATCTCTGTCGTTCTCACCCGTGATTCCGACGCCGGTCTCTCACCCGCAGACGCCACCAACAAAAAAGCCGCGGATATGCAGAAGCGCTGCCAGATAATCGCGGACGCCAATCCCGCTTTCACCGTGAGCATTCATCAGAACAGTTACACAACCGAAGACATCAAAGGCGCCCAGGTATTCTATTACGGGCAGTCCGAAAACGGCAAGCGCTTAGCGGACGTTCTCCAGGAGCATCTGATCTCTGAAGTCGATCCCCAGAATACACGCGTCGCCAAGGCAAACGAAAGCTACTATCTCCTAAAAAAAACACCCACACCTACGGTCATCGTAGAATGTGGGTTTTTAAGCAACCAGAGCGAAGCCGATCTGCTCCTGACCGAAGATTATCAGAGCAAGCTTGCTCATGCCATCTATCTGGGGATTCTCTCCTATCTCGAAGAAGAATCCCTGCTTTAACTGTTTTATGCATCCGCTCCCTGCGCATCTGTTCCCTGCAAAAGATCCTGCACCTGCCGCACAAAGCTTTCCGCAATATGGTATAGCCTTGTTGTCTGCACCTGATACGTCGTATCCGACTGTTTCTCTGTGGTCTCCTGCTGTTCTGGTGCATCCACGCCAAAGACGCCTGTTGAAAAATGGTTCAGATCCAGATCTGCGATGCATGCATAGTGAAGATCTGCCTCGTTTCCACTGTCCAATACTGCCGTAAGGCTCTCCTGCCGGCTGTCTAAAAGTTCTTTGGTATCCTCCCGGTCCGATGCAATCAGACCGCTGACGCCATGCTCTTTTGCCTGGAACGTTGCCGCAATCTTACCGTGAAGCTTGGTTTCCATCGTGATGTCAACCAGCCCTTTTTCACCATCCCCACGCACGACCTTCAGCGAAATGCCGACAACACCGCTCTCGGTCTGCACCGGTATTGCATACTGCTCTTCTTTTGCCATCATACTGCCGATGGATAACTGTGCCGACAACAGACGCATCTCCCTGATATCAAGACTTGTCACGTCATCGCTGTCGATCATTCCCTTCATTACATTCTCAGCAACCTCAGCAAGCTGTTCCTGTGCAGCGGCAAGCCCCTCCGGGCTTGCGATTGCCTCTCCGAAATCCTCAAGCACCTGCTCCTTCGCCCGGGCAAGCTGCTCCTCATTTTCCTCTTTGTGGCTTCCCTTTGCGCTCTCGCCGAAGATCTGACGGAATACGCCGTTCCGGTCATTTACCATGGCTTCCATCGCCATGACGTTCGTCATGGTATTCGGAATGTCGTACTTCTGCAGTACTGTGTAAATATCCTGCGTCATTTTCGCGCTCTGCGATAACTGATCCAGCTGCTCCTTCGCATATGCATAATCCTGGCTGGCATCGTCTGTCTGTGCCTGCGCGAGCGCCTCCTTTAACTGCTCCGGAGTCATCTCCTCCCAGTCCGGCGTCTGTGATGCGACAACCTTCATGCGCTCCGGTGTGAACAGATCTGCGACATCTTTCACGCAGTTGTTCTGATATGCCGCTTCCATCTGATCGGTGATGGAAGTGCCGGAATATCCACTGCCTTCCACTTTTCCAAAGGATTCATCCACACTGTAATCCATTTTTCCACTGCGCCTCTCGGATCGGACCGCCATCATCAGATTGCGCATGGTGATATCGGCTCCCTGATTTACAAGCGCTCCCACCGCGGCGCCGTCCGACTGCTCTACCTGATGGATCAGGCGATACGTTCCGATATAAGAAGCCCGCTCTTCCTGGCTGATTCCCTCCGTGCGTTCCAGCTTCCACAAAAATTCTCCAAAGCCGCGCTCATCGTTCGCACTGGTCTCCTTTTTTATCTGCTCCGCGGTCGCATTCAGCGTACTAAAATCCATATCCAGCGGATCGATTCCTCTGCGGATCATCTCCGTCACCGTTGCCGGCGTCAGGTTGCGGAATACACGCTGCACCTGCTCATCCGCCGCTTTCATCTCCGCCACGGATTCCTGTGTAATTTCAATCTGGTTATAACCGAGGATGCGCACTGCACGCTGATTTGCCTCCGTCGCCTCCAGTCCGATATCGTTCAAAATATCATCCACATTGCGGAATGCCTTCTGAATCGAATCTCCCAGGTCTGCACGTGGTGCCGTCATCAGGGTCTCATAACTCTGATTTGCACGCTCAAAGGTATCCCGCATCGCACGTCCGGTATCATGAACCTCTGCGACAGACGCATCCTTTACTCCCTGCGCTCCCAGCACGTATGCCGGTACCGTTTTTAAATCGTTGACACGCTCTGTGGTCTCACGGAAAAGATTCACGTTCGTCTCCGAAGCTTCTACCCCCTGTCCCTTCAACAGCTGTTCGTAATATTGGTTCTCCGTCTCCTTCAAAGCCTCCACAAGCTCTGCCAGCGGCTGGGTATCAATCTGGATTCCCTTTTTGAGCAACGCATAGTTTGCCTGTGCTGTCATCGCAAGACGTGTCTCCTCCAGCTGTCTTCTGGCGGTCAGCAGATCCAGTTCTCTCTGTGTATAAGCAGTGCTGCCATCCGCACTGCTCTCTGCCGTCTCCTCCTGCGCGTCTCCCGAAGCGCTATCCGCCGTCTCCTCACCCGAGCGATGTGCCATCGCTTCTTTTAAGCTGCGGATATTTAACTCCATGCCGTGATCCACGACATATGCGACATCCTCATCCGTCGCTTCGCCGATCACATCGCAGGCATCCTGCGCCTTGTCCGCAAATGATTGTCCATCCACAAGCAGTGCGTCCTGCGGGCTTTTTCCTTCTGCGACCGCAGCCGCCATACTGCCCAGCAGCGCCTCTGCCTGCACCGGCAGACTAAGATTTTTCAGTTCCATATAGTAAGCAAGATTCTCCTCATTGAGTGGCACGCTATTGTCCAGCAGCCACTGGCACGCCTCTTTTGATGTATCATCCACCGAAAGCCCGGCGCGCGCAATAATCGCGTCAATCTGATCTGAAAACATCGTCATATCGACTGCTGCCTCCGGATTTGCCTGATAAGCAGCACTTCCGCTGTACTCTGCCTTGTACAGGTTGCCGATCGTGGGCTCCATCCCGTTATCCAGCATATACTTCACTGCGCCGTCCCCCGGCGTCTGAAGTGTCTGCGCCAGTGAGAGCGCCTCCATCACGCCCCGCACATTTTCCTCGGTGCACGGGAGGTCGGCTTCCTTCATTGCCTGCGCCAGCTGTCTTGCAAGCGCTTCGCTTCCGGTAATCGCCGCCATCTGCTCGTAATCCAGATCATCTCCAAAGAAAGAGATATCCACTCCCGCTTTTGCAAGCTGTGCCTTAATCTTATCCGTCTCGGTCACAATCGTATTGGTCGTCGTATCGTCCAGTGAAAATCCGTCTTCCTGCATTTTCGCATAATCTTCCGGGGAGGTAGTGTTGGACAACACCGCCATCTGGTTCTTGCGCTCTTCGGCATCAAGCGTCGCGGACGCTTCGATCTCCTCGGCAACCGTCTGCTTGTCTTCCGCTGCCGGCTTGGCATAGGTGGCATCTTTTAAATTCACGGATTTCGCATTGTCACTGACACTGCTTTTTTCCACGGCAGCTCCCGCGGCTCCTGTGGTATATTGGCTCAGAACGGCCCCGCTCTTTTCCTCCGGTCCGATACTCTGCTTTACAACATCTATAATATTCTGGCTCTGCTGCTCTACTCTCATCCTGTGCACTCCTTTTACCTTTTCAGCTGTGGTTCTATAGAGTAATCGAATATGAAGCATAAAAATGGCGCATAACACTATGCGCCATTCATAGCTGATATATATCGGTCATATCAGCACCATTATTAAGCTGTTCTTCGCATTTCACCAGCCCCCGAAATGCAATCAGTAACGAAATACCGCCACGCCGTACGGCTCCAGAGGATACGCGATCGAGTATGGTCTGCCGTCACATTCGGCCTCCACCGCCTTGTAACTCTGCGGACGCTGTCTGCCGCATCCTCCAAACTCTTCGGAGTCACTGTCCAATATCAGCTTGTAGGTCTTCTTGGCAGGCACTCCCACTCTGTAATCCGGTCTTGCCACCGGTGTAAAGCTGCACACAAAGAGCAGCTGATTTTTTCCGTCTTTGCTCTTGCGGATAAAACTGTAGATGCTTCTGTCCGCATCGTTCGCATTGATCCACTCGAAGCCGCCCCAGCTGCTGTCGAGTTCGTAAAGCGCTGGATTCTTCCGGTAAATATGAAGCAGTTTTTTCACCCAGTTCTGGATATGCTTGTGATCCGGATTGTCGAGAAGGAACCAATCCAGCTCACGCTCCTCACTCCACTCGCGAAGCTGTGCAAATTCCTGTCCCATAAATAAAAGCTTCTTCCCCGGATGTCCCATCATAAACGCGTAGCCTGCCATGAGATTGCGGAACTTATCAATGCCAAGTCCCGGCATTTTGTTAATCATGGAGCATTTCAGGTGTACAACCTCATCGTGGGAGAGCACCAGAATGTATTTTTCGCTCTCATTGTAGCTCATCGCAAATGTCATCTTGTGATGATTATCCCGTCGAAAGTAAGGATCCAGCTTCATGTAATCCAAAAAATCATGCATCCAGCCCATATTCCACTTATAGCTGAAATTCAGTCCGTCATCCTCCACCGGTCCGGTCACCTTCGGCCATGCGGTAGATTCCTCCGCAATCATGACAGCTCCCGGATTTCTTCCGAGAACCAGGGTATTGATATGTTTAAAGAACTCGATTGCCTCCAGGTTCTTATTGTCGCCGTACTGGTTCGGAACCCACTGACCGGCCTCCTTTCCGTAATCAAGATACAGCATGGACGCCACCGCGTCTACACGCAGACCGTCCACATGGTAATGCTCCACCCACAGCAGGGCGCTGCCGATCAGGAAATTCTTGACCTCGTTCTTACCGTAATCAAAAATCTTAGTGCCCCAGTCCGGATGCTCACCTTTTCTCGGGTCTGCATACTCATAGAGACAGCTTCCGTCAAACTCTGCCAGACCGTGCGCATCCTTTGGAAAATGTGCCGGAACCCAGTCTAAGATGACGCCGATCTTGTGTCTGTGGCATTCATTTACAAAATAAGCGAAGTCTTCCGGTGTTCCATAGCGCGAGGTAGGCGCATAATAACCGGTTACCTGATAGCCCCAGCGTACGGATATTCGCAGATTCCCATAAGCTCGATATGGGAATACCCCATCTCAGTCACATACGGAATCAAAGATTTTGCCAGATCCCGATAACTGTAAAATCCGTCATCCTGTCTGCCCGGATGACGCATCCAGGATCCCGGGTGAACCTCATAGATGGCAAGCGGCTGTTCATATACATCTTCCTTGTGTGTGGCGCGCTCTTTCATCCACTCGGCATCTGACCACTTAAAATGTTCGATATCCGCAACAGCCGACGCCGTTCCGGGTCTTAACTCCGCGTAGTTTGCATAAGGATCTGCCTTGTACAGGCGCTTTCCGTCCTTCGTCTCGATGAGGTACTTATACAGATCGCCCTCCTCGACACCCGGAATAAACAATTCAAAAATCCCCATCGTCTCCGGCTCCAGGCGCTTCATTTCATTGGCGCCCTCATCCCATCCGTTAAAGGAACCGATGACCCATACACGCGCGGCATTTGGCGCCCACAGATCAAAGCAGACTCCCCGGATGCCGTATTCATCTGTGGGATGCGCCCCCAGCTTCCGGTAAATCTCATAGTGTGTCGCCTGCCCGAATAAGTACCGATCCAGCTCTGAAAAATTTGCCATACCCATCTACCCCTTTATCTTGATTTTAAAATTCAAAATCTTTTTCATGAAGGATGACATAGTCATCATCGTCATATCTTCTGGAAGTGATAATACTGAACGCCTTCTTAAGTCCTCCCCGTTCTGCATGGGCGATTGCCTCGTCCACAATATCCTTGACCTCTGTAAGGGTTGTCGCCTGATCCAGCTTTTGAATATTGCTGATGCTGTTGTAAAGTGCCAGAACTCCCATCTCATCGATGGTGTATCCCAGTTCGTTGGCATAGGATCTCGCAAACGCCACCAGTTCGTCGCTCGTAAAGATCGGGATATTGATTTTCTCCGAAAACCGTGCTGCAAATCCCGCATCCCGGCTGAGTGCCTTCTCGATTCCTCTTCTGGTGTCCTCCATAATCACAAACAGTCCGCTGTTGTCACTGTCAAGCAGCGTGCCAAGCTTGACTGCCGTCTCTCTTGAGATGGCTCCCGCCTTTTCGATAATCAGACATCCGCCCACCACTTTTTTAAGGAGCGCCGCCACATCTTTCTGATTCAGCACGGAAGCTTCGATCTTGCCGATTTTTCCGTTCGGCTTGCCCACTTCCTTCTGGAGCGCCTTAATCATGCTGGTCGCGAGCACCGTCTTGCCGCTTCCCTGTCCGCCCTGAATAATCATATTCCCGGTGGAAGCCGTTTTACCGGACGAAAGTCTTGCCGCTGCTCCCGTAAGCGCCTGGCACAGCTGCTGTTCCATTCCCTTAATTGGCACAAAATATGTAAAAATCTCCCGCTGCTCTTTGGAAAGCCGGGTAATTGCCTGATGTCCTTCCTCCTCCGGCTCCTCGATCTTCGGAAGCACGTCGTCTGCCGCTTTCGCTTTTGAAGTTCCGCTCTTCGGGTGTCCCCCGCCTGCCAGCTTTCCGCCGGACTTCTCCGCCTTCGGAAGTTCCTCGTCCTCCGGCTGTATCTTCTGCTCTTCCATCAATGCCTGGATGTCGGCTCCCAGTGCTGCCGTATCCGGCTCTTCCATCCCGGCAGCATCGTCTGTATCCTCCGGTTCTTCCGCCGCCTGTGGCTGCGCCGTGTCTTTTGCCACCGCTTCCTCTGCCAGAAGCGCCTGGACATCGGCCCCCAGGGTAAACGTATCCGGGTCTGTCTCTTCGGTATAGCTGCCCGGAATCTCCGGTTCCGCGGTTCCGCCATAGCTTCCTGCCGCATCTGCCTGTTCCGTCTCACTTACCACCGCATCTGTCTGCGGTTCATATACCGCCCCTGTCTGCGGCTCATATACCGCCTCTGCCTCCGGTGCGTATACCGGCTCTGTCTCTGCTCCGTATACCGCATCTGTCTGCGGTTCATATGCAGCCTCCGCCGCAAGCTGCTCCGCATCTGGTTCTATCTCATACGGGCTCTGTGTCAGCTCTGTGATGCCGTTCCCCCAGAAATCTGCCTCCTCCGGCTGCAACGCTTCCTGCGAATCCGCCACACCTGCTGCCTCCGCCGCACTTGCCGCCGCAAGCTGTTCATCCATTCTCGCATTCTCGGAGGATAAGCGGTCGATCTCCTGCTGTAAGATCTGGTTCATGTTCGCCACCATCTCAGCCGCCTTATCGTCAGCAATCGGCTGGCCGCCCAGATACTCTTCATCCAGCAGATCCTTCGGTGTCAGTCCGGAGTCAAGCTTCGGAATCACATCCACCAGACGCTCCATGATATCGCCTGCCTCCTGCAGTGCACGCGCCTTCGCGGATTCCAGCTTGCGCTGCTTCGCCTCCTCAAGCGCCGTCTCTGCCGCACGCTTGGTCTTCTCCCAGTCTGCAAGCACCTCATCAATACTCATCTGTCCCGTCACCTGCGGCTCTGTAGCCCCCTTATCCGGAACATACATGCTGATCTGTCCGTCATAATCCTCTGCAAGAAGCTCTTTAAAATTGCTCTTGAGCGAGTTGTCAATCTCTGCATCCGTCTCGATATGGGGCATCTCGATCGTATCCTGCGGCAACGGTTCCTCCTTGGGGATCTGAAGATACGGAATCTCCTCCACGAGCTTCTTGATCGTATCCATGCTGTCCTCGACCTTTTCCTTGTCGGTCGCTTCCATGATCTGCACCATATTCTTGCGAAGTTCATCCTGCAGATTCTGTGTATTAAAACGCTCCGGTGAAAGCTTTACCTTCGGTATCTGCACCGGTTCGCTCACAATCTCGCCGGACTCAAGGTCGTCCTCCGGCCGCACTTCCACAACGCCCTCTTTTTTGAGGCGGAACTGCCGGTACTTTTCCTCCTGCTGTCTGGTCAGCGGCTGATAGAGCATCTTAAGTTCCAATGCACGCTCTACATAAGGACCATCACCAAACCATAGAACCAACTCATCACATGCATCCACGCACTGCTCGCTCATGCCTGCTTTATGATACAAATATGCAAGTTCGTATGCCCATTCCTCGGTATATTCCTGCTCTTTGAGTTCTTCCAATATGGCAATCTGCGTTTTAAGGTCAGTACCTTCTGCCTTACAGATTTCATATTTTAATACATATTTTAAATTATCATGCGGTGCAATCTCGACAAATTCCTGATAATAGTCCTTTGCTTCCTCATAGTTTTTCATCTTGACCGCAACTTTTGCCAGCCGGTAAATGATCATCCTGCCGATTGGGGATCTGTCATATGCCATCAAAAGAATTTCGCGGCTCTCCTCATATCTGCCGGCATTCTCATATATTTCACCTGCTTTCACAAGTGCATTTACATTTTTAATTTTATTCCAGTTGATAGTATCTGCTATCGTGGCTGCGTTCTGATAATCTTTTTCCGCAGTCAGGGATTTCATCTGATCCAGCTTTAGTTTATATTCATATTTGTCCAATTTTGCCACCTCAGAACGTACTGTTTTCCTAATTTATCGTGCTATCAGTTTATCATACGCACAAAATGATGTCAAAATTTATCGTTTTGACATCTGCTGCACTTACAGATCAGATTTTTCGTGATCTGACATCCTTCTTTTCTTCTTCGGCGCCTCTTCATAAACAAGTTCATTTGTATTTTTATCCACTCTTGTCAGATATATATATTCCGAGGTCTGGTCGGAAAGTCCACGTTTTTTCAAAAAGTACGATATACTGCGCTGCACTATGTAATAAATAACTGCCATAATCGGTACTCCGAGCAGCATACCCGGGAACCCCCACAATCCTCCAAATACCATAATGGCAAATACGACCCAGAAAGAAGACAGTCCGGTCGAGTCACCTAAGATCTTTGGTCCGATCGATCTGCTGTAAAATAACAATAAAGATCAGAAAATAAATCCCCTTCATCGGGTCCTGTAATACAATGATCACAAAGGATGGGATGGCTCCGATAAATGGTCCAAAGAATGGTATTATATTAGTTATACCTATAATTACTGATATAAGTAGTGTGTATGGCATCTTACATATTGATAATATACAGAAAGTTAAGACACCTATTA
>ERZ772865.3994-NODE-3994-length-10492-cov-9.340711_pt1 | contig 10492 bp, 7 predicted proteins | sample MGYA00512133_ERZ772865 | MGnify/ENA primary metagenome ERZ772865 (study PRJEB29015, sample SAMEA2737722) | human gut metagenome | biome: human gut; feature: human-associated habitat; material: faeces | place: China | collected 2012 ...
CCTGAGGGTGAATATCTGAAGGGATTACATCTTCTCTCGCGCGGCACCGTCTAGCACCAAAAAGGGCAGAAAATTCAAACTTTCTGCCTTTTAACTTCTTGAAAGTTAAAAAAACTATTGCATTCTGGGCTGGGTTGCTGTATAACCCATTCTCCCTTAATGGTTGCTTGTGATTTAGAACCTATTTTTAATGCTCGGAGGAGCTATGGAAGACTTAATTCCGGTCACAATTATTACCGGTTTTTTGGGCGCAGGTAAAACAACGCTTCTTAACCGTATTCTCACTGAAGAACACGGCCAAAAGATAGCCGTCATCGAAAACGAATTCGGTGAGGAAAGCATCGACAACGATCTTCTTGTTCAAAGCGAAGATGAAGAAATCATCACGATGAACAACGGCTGCATCTGCTGCACCATTCGAGGCGACCTGGCTGAGAACCTCATTCGTCTGATGGAGCGTAAAAAGGAAGGAAAAGCCAACTTCGACCGAGTCATTATCGAAACGACCGGTCTTGCAGATCCCGGCCCCGTTGCTCAGACTTTCTTCATGGATGAAGAAGTCGCCCAGTTCTACATGGTTGACGGCGTCATCACAGTCGTGGATGCAGTCAACGGTCCGAGAACACTGGATGAGCAGGCGCCTGCACAGGCTCAGGTCGGATTCGCCGACCGAATCCTCCTCTCCAAGGTTGACCTGGTTCCGCCTTCTGTCATTGAAGATTTATCCGATCGCCTTCATCACATGAACCCTCGTGCACCGATCGTCGAATGCAACATGGGAAATGTCGATATCAAGGAAGTCCTCGACATTCGCGGTTTTAATCTCGACTCCGTTCTTGAATTAGACCCTGACTTCTTAAAAGAAGCCCATGAAGAGGGAGAGCACCATCACCACCATGAGGACGGCTGCACCTGCGGCTGCCACGATCATCATGACCATGATCATGGTGATCACTGCGAGTGCGGGGATCATGACCACGATCATTGTGAATGCGGCCATCACCATCATCATGCTCGCCATGATGACGAGATTGCTGCTTTTGTATTCGAGTCTGACAGACCGTTTGACCCGGCCAGACTCGACAATTACATGAGAACGCTCACCCAAGTTTACGGACCGGATATCCATAGCGTCTAGTAATAAGGCTCTATCGAATACGTTTACGTTAATATGATGTCCTGTTTGTTTGAAATATCCGTCTAACATGCTTACTAAGTTGTTTATTTTTGTTTCTGAATCTTTTCCAAGTGTTCCAGGAGTTATAGAGAATGTGAAAGAAATTCCGTCTTCTGAATACTCATATGGAAGTTTTGCTATTGTATTCATTACAGCTAATGCACCAGATGAATCTCTTCCATGTAGTGGGTTTGCACCAGGTCCGAATGGCGCTCCGGCTCTTCTTCCGTCTGGAGTATTTCCTGTTGCTTTACCATAAACTACGTTAGATGTTATTGTTAATATTGATTGTGTTGGTATAGAGTTTCTGTATGTGATGTGTCCTTCTAGCTTCTTCATAAATGTTTTTACCAAGTTTACAGCTATTTCATCAACTCTGTCATCATCATTTCCGTATTTAGGGAAGTCTCCTTCAATTTGATAATCTGTTGCAAGACCAGTTTCGTCTCTTATGACTTTAACTTTCGCATATTTTATTGCAGATAATGAGTCAACTACAACTGATAAACCGGCTATACCGCAAGCCATTGTACGGATTATATTTCTATCATGTAGTGCAAATTCTAAAGCTTCATAAGAATATTTATCATGCATATAATGAATTGCATTTAATGCCTTCATGTAGATTTTTGCAACATAATCCATCATTTGGTCAAATTTTGCCATTACCTCATCATAATTTAAGTATTCTGATGTGATAGGGGCAAACATTGGTGTAACTTGTTTTCCAGTATTTTCATCTCTACCACCGTTAATAGCATAAAGTAGGGCTTTTGCAAGGTTAGCTCTTGCTCCGAAGAATTGCATTTGTTTACCAATTTTCATTGCAGAAACACAGCAAGCAATTCCATAATCATCGCCTAAAGTTATTCTCATTAAATCATCGTTTTCGTATTGAATAGATGATGTTGCAATTGAGATTTTTGCGCAGTAATCTTTGAATGCTTTTGGCAGATTAACTGACCATAAAACTGTTAAGTTTGGCTCTGGAGCAGCGCCTAAGTTTTCTAGGGTATGAAGAACTCTAAATGAGTTTTTAGTAACCATAGTTCTTCCATCAATACTCATACCGCCAATACTTTCTGTTACCCAAACTGGGTCTCCAGAGAATAATTCATTGTATTCTGGGGCTCTTAAGAAACGTACCATTCTAAGCTTCATAACGAATTGGTCCATAAGCTCTTGAACTTCTTCTTCTGTAATTAATCCTGCTTTTAAATCTCTTTCAAAATAGATGTCTAAGAAAGTAGATGTTCTTCCTAAAGACATAGCAGCACCATTTTGATCTTTTACAGCACCTAAATAAGCGAAGTACAACCATTGAACTGCCTCTTTTGCATTTGATGCTGGAACAGAAATATCGAATCCGTATTTTTCAGCCATTTTCTTTAAGTCTTGTAAAGCCTTAATCTGCTCAGCAATTTCTTCTCTGTCACGAATTACTTCTTCAGTAAATTCATCAACATCAAGAATGTCAAGTTCGTCTTTCTTTTCAGCAATTAAAACATCAACACCATATAGTGGAACACGTCTGTAATCTCCAATAATACGTCCACGTCCATATCCATCTGGTAAACCAGTTAATAGGTGATGTGTTCTTGCAATACGAATGTCTGGTGTGTAAACATCGAAAACACCGTCATTGTGTGTTTTTCTTAAATTGTGATAAATGTATTCAACCTCGTCATCAACCTTGTAACCATAAGATTCGCAAGATTTTTCTACAATTCTAATTCCACCATTTGGCATTATAGCTCTTTTTAATGGAGCATCTGTTTGGAAACCAACTATTTCCTCTAAATCTTTGTCTAAGTATCCAGCCTCGTATCTATTAATTCCAGAAGGAGTTTTTGTATCAACATCTAGAACGCCGTTTTCTTTCTCTTTTTCATATAATTTAAGAACTTTATCCCATAATTTTAAAGTTCTTTCTGTAGCACCAGATAAGAAACTTTCGTCTCCTGTGTATGGAGTATAGTTCTTTTGAATGAAATCTCTAACGTCGATTTCATGTGTCCATTCTCCTTTATTAAAAGTATTCCATTGTTTAAAATCCATATAAATATCCCTCCTATAAGATAATATGAAATAATTAAATATTTCAGTATTAATATTAGCATAGTGAGGTGTAATTATCAATAAAAATTTTGGAAATTTATGATGAAAATAGTAAAACAAAAATAACCTGTTTTTTTCAATGAAATAAAAAAATATAGAGAGCAAAATGTTATAGATAGTTATAGCTAAAAACAAAACCCGTCGTTATACGACGGGTTGACGAATACACAAAATAAAATATAAAATCTATTCTCAGTTATTGTGTTATTTTTTTGATTTATATGTTTCATCTTCTTCAGCTATTACTTGAGAAAGTTTATAAATTAGTTTTTGTTTTTCTGGAGAACATTTCTTTAATATATCGTTAAACTCGTTATATAAATATTTCTCATTTTTATCAGAAACACCACTTAAAATGTACCCTTCTGAAACATTTAATATAGTACAAAATTCACTTAATCTTTTTAAATTTATATGAGAACTACCTCTTTCAATTCTACTAATAAAAGCAACTGAAAGGTTAGTTTGTTCTGCTAATTCTTGCTGAGTTAAACCAGCTTTAATTCTAGCTTGTTTTAATCTTGATCCAATAATACAATAATCTACTGCCATAATTTGTCACGTTCCTTTCATAAGGCATAAACTACGTTAATATACCTTTAAAATATATAAAATAATAACATGTAAACCTTTAACTTTACAGAAACCTATGAGTAAAGAAATATTAATAAGGTAAATAAAGTTTGATAACAATATTAGTATGCGTCAAAATAAAAATATTAAACATTTTTATATATTTATTGCCGTGAGTGTAAAAAACAAAAATTAAAATGAAGAAAAATTAGCAAGATTTGTAAAATTTAATTTTAATTATTTTTCAGAAAAATATATTATATAAAATAACGCACATGAAAAAAATTTTAATTTTATAGATAAATATAAATGGAGGGTAAGGATAGAAAATTGAAAATTTCCAGATTTGTTCTTGTACAATATGGCAGAGAAACATAATATTGTTATTGCCATTTTTACCGAAACGTGCTAAAATAGACAAGTAATTGATTTCGTAAGAAATGTAATGTCTATAGGAGACAAAATAAAACCTAAATATATTGTAAGGAATGAACTTTAAATGAAGAAAACAGTCAGTTTTTATACTCTAGGTTGTAAAGTTAACCAGTATGAAACAAATGCGATGGAACAGCAATTTATAAAGAATAATTATGAAATAGTTGAAAATACACAAAAAGCAGATATTTATGTAATAAATACATGCACTGTTACAAATATGGCAGAAAGAAAATCTAGACAGATGCTTAGAAGAGTTAAAGAGATAAATCCTTCTGCTGTTTTAGTTGTGTGTGGCTGTTATGCGCAAGTTGCAAAAAATGAGTTAGAGCAAATTCCAGAAATAGATATAATTTTAGGCATAAATGAAAAGAATGAAATTGTACAAATTGTGGAAAACTATATGGAAAAAATGGCCGAGCAGGACAAGAGAAGCCAGGAAGCTGAAATAGACGATGTATCAAAACAAAAAGAATTTTTAGACTTTGGCGATGTTACATATACAGAAAAAAATAGAGCAGTTGTTAAAGTACAAGATGGATGTAATATGTTTTGTTCATACTGCATAATTCCATATGCAAGAGGAAGAATAAGAAGTAGAAAAATTGAGAGCGTCGTTTCTGAAATTAAAAAAATTGCAAAAGAGGAAATTAAAGAGGTTGTAATAACAGGAATACATGTTGCTTCTTATGGTAAAGATTTTGATAATGAAAATACTTCTAAAAAAATAAGATTAATAGATCTGTTAGAGGCTATAAACAAAATTGATGGTATAGATAGAATAAGACTTAGCTCATTAGAACCAACAATTGTAGACGAAGAATTTGCAACAAGATTATCTAAATTAGATAAAATTTGTGACCATTTTCATTTATCTTTACAGAGTGGCTGTGACGAAACTTTAAAGAGAATGAACAGAAAATATACCACACAAATTTATAGAGATGCTGTTGCAACACTTAGAAAATATTATCCAGAGGCAAGCTTTACAACAGATGTTATAGTTGGTTTTCCCGGTGAAACAGACGAAGAGTTTGCAAAAACATACGAATTTTTGAAAGAGATAGATTTTTACAGATTACATGTTTTTAAATATTCTCCAAGAAGAGGAACAGTTGCAGAAAAAATGCCAAACCAGATAGACGGAAATAAAAAAGAAGAAAGAAGTAACAAATTAATAGAATTATCAAATAACACAGAAAATAAACATAACAAAAATTACATTGATAAAACTGTAAAAGTATTATTTGAAGAATTCGAAGATGGCTTTTTTAAAGGACATACAACAAATTATATGATGGTAAAAGTCGCGGGGAGTGAAGAACAATTAGGTAAATTTGTAAATAAAATTTTAGATGTAAAAATTAAAGAAAACAATGATGAAACAAGAGAGCTAATAGGAATTTTGTCTTAAATTAGGTGAATAAATGATTATTTTTAAAACGAGACTGGAAGCTCGCCTTTGAAGAGTCCGAAGGAGCTCCGACCAGGAGTGACATGTTGAGGATTTATAAAATAATCAATTAAAACCAAATTTACAAGGTTTTAATTGACAAATTGAGATTAAATGGTAAAATTATATAAGAAAATTTGAAAAGAGGAAATTATATGAAGGCTATAGAAATAAGAAATAAATATTTAGATTTTTTCAAGAGACATGAACATGCTGTAATTCCAAGTGCACCATTAATACCAGAGAATGATCCATCTGTATTATTCACAACTGCTGGAATGCAACCATTAGTACCATATTTATTAGGAGAAAAGCACCCAGAGGGAACACGTTTAACAGATTTTCAAAAATGTTTACGTACAAACGACATTGATGAAGTTGGAGATAACAGACATTTAACATATTTCGAAATGCTTGGAAACTGGTCTCTAGGAGATTATTTTAAAGAAGAATCAATAGCAATGAGTTTTGAGTTCTTAACAAAAGAACTAGGAATACCAGTAGAAAAATTATCTGTAACATGCTTTGCAGGAGACGAAGACTGCCAAAGAGACGAAGTTACAGCTTCTTGCTGGAAGAAAGCAGGAATTCCAGAAGATAGAATCTATTATTTTGGAAAAGATGATAACTGGTGGATTGCCGGAGAAGAAGGGCCTTGTGGACCAGATACAGAAATGTTTTATGATACAGGAAAGCCAAAATGCTCAGAAAATTGTAACCCATCTTGTGGATGTGGTAAATATGTTGAAATTTGGAATAACGTATTTATGGAATTCTTCAAGACAAAAGATGGAAAATACACAAAATTAAAACAACACAATGTTGATACAGGACTTGGACTAGAGAGAATGACTATGTTATTACAAGGAAAAGAAACTCCATTTGATACAGAATTATTCAAACCAGTAATGGATAAATTACAAGAATTAGCCGGAGAAAATGATAGCATAGAGAGCAGAAGAATTGTTGCAGAACACTTACGTGCTAGTATGATGATAATTCAAGATGGAGGACTTCCAAGCAATGTTGATAGAGGATATATTTTAAGAAGATTAATCCGTAGAATGGTAAGACATTTAAGAAAACTACAAATTAATTTAAATGAATTAGGAGAATTAATCGATTTAAATATAGATACTTTAAAAGAAATGTATCCTGAACTACATCAAAATAGCAATAAAATTAAGAGTGTAATAATAGAAGAAAAAGATAAATTTGAGAAAACACTTGAGCGTGGAGAAAGAGAATTCAACAAGATAGTAAATAGAATGAAAAATGAAGGACAAGACACAATTTCAGGACAAGACCTATTTACATTATATGAAACTTATGGATTTCCACCAGAGGTTACTCAGGATTTAGCCAGAGAAGCAGGATTAAAAGTTGATACAACAGAATTTGACAAACTATTCAAAGAGCACCAAGAAAAATCTAGAATGGGTAGTGAGCAAAAATTCAAGGGTGGACTTGCTGGAACAGGTGAACAAGAAGTAAGATATCACACAGCTACACACTTATTAAATGCAGCATTAAAAGTAATACTTGGAAAAGATGTACATCAAAAAGGCTCAAACATAACACCAGAAAGAATGAGATTCGACTTCAGCTGTGACCACAAGCTTACAGATGAGGAAAAGAAGGAAGTAGAAGACTTAGTAAATGAATGGATAGCACAAGGCTTAGATGTAAAATGCGAAGAAATGAAGAAAGACGATGCAATAAAATCTGGAGCAGAATGCATGTTTATAGAAAAATATCCAGACATAGTTACAGTTTATTCAATTGGAAATGATAAAGAAACAGTATCAAAAGAACTATGCGGAGGTCCTCACGTAAAAAATACTTCAGAATTAGGACACTTTAAAATAAAGAAAGAAGAAGCAAGCTCAGCCGGAGTAAGAAGAATAAAGGCAATACTTGAATAACAATTTCGCCCAATAGGGACGCCCCTTTTTGGGCGAAATGTTATAAAAGACTCGGAAAAATTTATAATCAATATGTAACGCCCAAAAAAGGGCGTCCCTATTGGGCGAAAAAGGAGAAGAGTATGGAAGATTGTATTTTTTGTAAAATTATTAAAGGAGAAATTCCTTCAACAAAAGTATATGAAGATGAAAATGTGCTAGCATTTAAGGATATAAATCCAGCAGCACCAATTCATATTTTAGTTGTACCAAAGCAACATATTGAAAATGTGCTAGAAATAAATGAAGAAAATAAAGAAATTGCATCTAATATATTTTTAGCAATAAACAAAATTGCCAAACAACTAGGAATAGACCAAAATGGATTTAGAGTTATAACAAACTGTGGAAAAGATGCAGGACAAGAAGTTATGCATTTGCATTTTCATATATTAGCAGGTGGAAAAATGGGGCCAAAGATTGTTTAGTTATTGTAATAAAAATGACAAAAAGAAATTAATAGAAAGACAATATAAAAAGTAGATATAGATAAATTTAGAAAAAACGACAAAATTATAGGCAAAAAGGATAAAATATGGTATAATAGATGTAATATGATTTTATACTATAGGAGGAAGAGATGAGCGAAGGAAAATATGGGAAAATATTAACTATAATATTAGGAATTGTTGTAATAGCTGTTTTAATTTTATTGGGATTTCTAGGTTATGATGTATATAGAAAAAAGACAATAGATAAAGATACCTCAAAAGCACTTGATGACTTTGATACAAAACTAAATTCTATTGCAAGAAACGACACAGTAGAAAATGTCGAACTTCCAGATATAGATTTACCAACAGTAGAAAATGTAACGACTAATACAAATACTACAGGAGGGAATGCAACAAAGAGGGTTCAATATAAAGGATATAATGTAGATGGAAAGATACAAATACCAGCAATAAATTTGGAATATCCCATTCTAGAAAAAGTAACTCCATCATCTATAGAAGCTGCAGTTGCAATTTTATATAGTGCTAATGGCTTAAATCAACCTGGAAATACAGTTATATCAGGTCACAACTACAGAAATGGTTCTTTCTTTGGTAATAATGATAAATTAAAATTAGGAGATAAAGTGTATATTACAGATAATTCTGGTACAAAATTAAAATATAATATTTATAACATTTATGAAACATCTCCTGATGATGGCGACTTTATAATGAGAGAAACAAATGGAAAAAGAGAAATTTCACTACAAACATGTACAGATAACTCAAAAGGAAGACTTATAATTTGGGCTGTAGAAGAATAAAATGGTAATTTCTTAAAATAAAAATAAGAAATTTGAAAAAAATTAAAAAAATAAGATATATTTGAAAGGTATGGGTACAATTTATATGAAAAGAGCTGTAATAACAGGACCAACAGGTTCTATAGGTATTGCTTTGATTAATGAACTTGAAGCTAATGGTATTGAAGTTGTTGCTGTTGTAAGACCTGGTTCTAAAAGAGCTGACAGAATAAAAGAAAGTTCTTTAGTAAAATGTGTTAAGTGTGATCTTTCTAATCTTGATAAATTGCCAGAATTAATACCGGATGGAGCAGATGTATTTTATCATTTTGGATGGGATGGAACATTCGGAGACAGCCGTAACAACATGAAAGGACAGAACCTAAATGTTAAATATGCACTTGATGCTGTAGAAGCTGCCTCAAAGCTAGGATGTAAAACATTCGTAGGAGCAGGCTCACAGGCAGAATATGGAAGATTTGAGGGAAAACTTAATGGAAGTACCCCAACATTTCCAGAAAATGGATATGGAATAGCTAAATTATGCGCAGGTCAGATGACACGTATAATGTGCCAGCAGAAAGGAATTAAGCATATCTGGACGAGAATACTCAGTATATATGGACCATATGATGGCGAAAAAACAATGGTAATGAGTACGATAGACAGACTTCTTAAAGGAGAAGTTCCTTCATGTACGAAGGGCGAGCAGATGTGGGATTTTCTGTATTCAAAAGATGCAGCACTGGCTATGAGACTGCTTGGTGAGAAGGGGATAGATGGAAAAATATATTGTATAGGAAGTGGACAGGCAAGACCGCTTAAGGAATATATTAATATAATGGGAGAAAGCATAGATAGTACAATCCAAATAGGATTCGGGGATATACCTTATAGTCCTAATCAGGTTATGTATCTGTGTGCAGATATAGAAGATTTAAAGGCTGATACTGGCTTTGAACCGCAATATACATTTGAAAAGGGTATTGTAGAGACAATCCAGTGGTGCAGACAGCAGAATAATAAATAATATACGTAAGAAAAAGACTGTTAGTTATCTGACAGTCTTTTTTTGTACACTAATGAATCTGTATTGTATTAAAAATAATATACAAAAAGTGGTGTTTATTATAATTATAGTGTATAATAGCTGTAAATAAAAAGATATAGATACAGTATATCATAAATATACTAGTAAATATACGTGTTTTATAGTAATACTTTATTTACGCATTATAAAATAATAATAGAATTGTCATGATTATGGAAAGGAGATTATTAATATGTTAAAGGATTGGAATAAAATGGAATTGCAATCAGATGAAGCGATTGAAAACAGACTTAAAGCAGCAAGAGATAAGCTTGTTAAACAGCAGATCATGATGAAAGAAAAAAAGCTTCCGGTTATTGTTTTGTTTGAAGGATGGGGTGCAGCTGGAAAAGGAAGTGTTTTAGGAAAAGTAATAAAAAATATTGATCCAAGATTTTTTAAGGTTGCAGTCATGGATGAACCTACAGATGAAGAGAAAAGA
>ERZ772865.3995-NODE-3995-length-10487-cov-2.902799_pt1 | contig 10487 bp, 12 predicted proteins | sample MGYA00512133_ERZ772865 | MGnify/ENA primary metagenome ERZ772865 (study PRJEB29015, sample SAMEA2737722) | human gut metagenome | biome: human gut; feature: human-associated habitat; material: faeces | place: China | collected 2012 ...
TCTACCTGACCATGCAGCTGATGGAGCTGGATATCCCCATGGTGCTGGCGCTGAATATGATGGATGAGGTGCGCGGAAATGGCGGTACCATCCGCATCAACCAGATGGAGGCCATGCTGGGCATCCCGGTGGTGCCCATCTCCGCCGCCAAGAACGAGGGCGTGGACGAGCTGGTACGTCATGCGGTGCATGTAGCCAAATATCAGGAGAAACCGGGCCGCACCGATTTCTGCGGCATGAACGATAACGGCGGTGCGGTACACCGGTGCCTGCACGCCATCATGCACCTGATCGCTGACCATGCTGAGACGGCGGGGATCCCTGTTCGTTTCGCCGCCACCAAGCTGGTAGAGGGCGACCATCGGGTACTGGAGGCACTGGTGCTGGATCAGAACGAGCGGGAAATGCTGGAACATATCATCGTTCAAATGGAGACAGAACGGGGGCTGGATCGGGCCGCGGCCATCGCGGACATGCGATTTTCCTTCATTCAGGAGCTGGTGGACGCCACAGTGGTGAAGCCCCACGAGAGCCGTGAGCACCTTCGCAGCCAGAAGATTGACCGCTTTTTGACAGGAAAGTACACCGCCATTCCAGCCTTTATCGGCATTATGGGGCTGGTATTTTTCCTGACCTTCAACGTGATCGGCGCATGGCTGCAAGGTCTGCTGGAGAACGGCATCGTGTGGCTGACGGAGCTGGTGAACGCCGCTTTGATCTCCTGGGAGGTAAACGACGCGGTGCGCTCACTGGTGGTGGACGGCGTGTTTACCGGCGTGGGCAGTGTACTGAGCTTTCTGCCCATCATCGTGACGCTGTTCTTTTTCCTGTCGTTGCTGGAGGACACCGGCTACATGGCCCGTGTCGCCTTTGTCATGGATAAGCTGCTGCGAAAGATCGGTCTGTCCGGCCGCAGTATTGTGCCTATGCTGATCGGCTTTGGCTGCACGGTGCCCGGTGTGATGGCCAGCCGCACGCTGCCGTCGGAGCGTGACAGGAAGATGACCATTTTGCTGACGCCTTTTATGAGTTGCTCGGCCAAGCTGCCCATCTACGGTTTCTTTACCGCCGCCTTTTTCCCTGGGCGGGGCGGGCTAGTGATGGTGGGGCTCTATTTTCTGGGAATCATCATCGGTATTCTGGTGGCGCTGCTCTTCAAGGGGACGTTGTTCCGTGGGGAGGCGGTACCCTTTGTCATGGAACTGCCCAATTACCGGATGCCGGGTCTGAAAAATGTGGGGCAGTTGCTGTGGGATAAGGCCAAGGACTTTTTACAGCGTGCCTTTACGGTGATCTTTCTGGCGACCATCGTCATCTGGTTCCTGCAGACCTTTGACCTGCATCTGCGGATTGTACAGGATTCTCAGGACAGTATCTTGGCTCTGGTGGCCAGCTGTATCGCGCCCATCTTCAAGCCTCTTGGCTTTGGCGATTGGCGGATCTCCACAGCGCTGATCACCGGCTTTATCGCCAAGGAGAGCGTTGTCTCCACCCTGACGGTGCTGGTAGGGGACGGCATCACCTCGCTGCTGACAGTGGGAGCCGCTGCGCCGCTGTTGGTGTTTTGCCTGCTGTATACACCCTGTGTAGCAGCCATCGCTTCAGTGCGCCGTGAGCTTGGTGGCAAGTGGGCGCTGAGTATGGTGGCGATGCAGTGCGGTATCGCCTGGATCTGCGCCTGCCTGATGCGGACGGTGTTGTTGTTGGCAGGGGTGGCTTGATGAATCTGGCTACGATCCTTGTGGTGCTTTGCCTGGCGGCGGCCGCGGCGGCCGCGATCCGGATCTATCGGAAGCAGGGAACATCCGATTGCTGCCGCGGTGGCTGCAGCAGCTGCAAAAAATGCGAAAAGAAGAGGTAATGATGCTGCGTTCTGTAATTTTTGATTTGGACGGCCTGCTGATCGACAGTGAAATGACGGCCTACCATGTGGATCGGGATATCCTGCGTGCCTATGGTCATGAGTTTTCGCTGGCACACTACGCCGAAAAGTACTGCGGACGGACGATTCTGCGGAATATGACGGACTTCATTGCGGAGTACGCGCTGCCCATCAGTGTGGAGGAGGGCATCCGCCAGTACGAGGAGCGGGAAGCCGCCTGTATCCGGCAGGGCATTCCGCTGAAGTCGGGTGCGCGGGAGCTGCTGGCATACCTGAAGGAGCGCGGCTGCGTGATCTCGCTGGCCAGCTCCAGCATTGCGTCTCGCGCCAGAACGATTCTGGATGGGAACGGCGTCACGGATTATTTTGATTATTTTACCTTTGGGCCGGAGGTAGAGAACGGCAAGCCTGCGCCGGATATTTTTCTGAAGGCCCTCAGTAAGACCGGGGCCGCGCCGGAGGAATCGCTGGTTCTGGAGGACAGCGAGGCGGGCATAAAGGCCGCTGTCTCGGCACACATTCCCGTGGCCTGCGTTCCGGACGTAGCCCGGCCCAGCGCGGAGACACTGGAGAAAGCCGTCGGCGTATTCGACTCGCTGCTTCAGGTCATGGAGTGGATAAAAGCAAAATAAGTAACAAAACCAACTGTTCATCCATCAGGTGAACAGTTGGTTTTATTATGATAGCTTTATATGCTCAGTTTAGAAACTCCCCAAACTTTTCCGCAAACAGCTTGTCGCCATACTCACGCAGCTCGGCGCAGAACTGGTCATAAGCGGACAGCAGGGCCTGTCCCTCCGGTGTCAGCCCCGCTCCGCCGCCATGCTTGCCGCCGGTGGTGGACGCCAGCAGCTTGAAGCCCAGCGCGTTCTCCGAATTCTTTATGACAGTCCAAGCCTTGGAATAGGCCATCTCCATTTCCATCGCGGCGGCGCGCAGCGAATGAAGCCGCTCCACACGGTGAAGCAGCTGGGCAACGCCGGGGCCGAAGCATTTCACGTCGGTAAACAGCCGGCAGGATAGGTTGTATCGTAATTCTTCCATGAGAATATTGTAGCAGGGGAGAGGGCAATCGTCAAGGTTACGATTGACTATCTTTGCGGGACATGCTATTCTCAATAAAAAAGAGACAAAAGGAGAGAACGCCCTATGCGTGTATTGATCCGTGGAGCGGGGGATATTGCCACCGGGATCGCGCTGCGGCTCTGCCGCGCCCGGCTTCAGGTGGTAATGACCGATCTGGCGAGCCCCACCGCTATCCGCCGCACCGTCTGCTTCTCGCAGGCGATCGTCTACGGAACAGCAGAGGTGGAGGGCATCCGTGCTGTGTATGCCAAGGACTGCGCCGAAGCGGAGCGGATCATGGCGCAGGGAGATATCCCCGTGCTGGCAGACCCTGACTGTTCCTGCCGCCGGGACTTGAAGCCTGACGCGCTGGTAGACGCCATACTGGCAAAGCGCAATCTGGGTACAACTATGGCGGACGCTCCCGTTGTGGTAGGCGTCGGCCCCGGATTTACGGCAGGGGAGGACTGCCACGCCGTGGTGGAGACTATGCGGGGCCATACGCTGGGCCGCGTGATCTATCAGGGCAGCGCACTGCCCAATACCAATATCCCCGGCCTCATCGGCGGTTACGCCGGCGAACGGGTGCTGCGGGCTCCGGATGACGGCATATTCCATACGGTGCTGGACATCGGCGCACAGGTGAAGTCCGGCGATGTGGCACATCGAATCCACGCCGGACAGAAGCACCCTCCGGGCGGTGCAGACTCCCCAGGTCTTTGACTTTGACCTGCTGCGGGGCGCGCTGCAAAAGGCTGCATCGGACAAGGCTGCCGTTACGGACGACTGCTCTGCCGTGGAGCGGCTGGGGATGAAAATTCGCCTGGTGGCGGGGGACGAGCGGAACCTGAAGGTGACTACTCCTCTGGACCTGAAAATCGCGGAGCTGCTGTTGGAGGAAGGACAATGAGAATCGGACACGGTTATGACGTACACGCGTTGGTCCCCGGCCGGGACCTGATTTTGGGTGGAGTGAAAATTCCCTATGAGCTGGGCCTGGAGGGCCACAGCGACGCGGATGTGCTGCTCCACGCCGTCATGGATGCCCTGTTGGGTGCGGCGGGGCTGGGAGACATCGGTCTTCACTTCCCGGATACGGATATGCGCTATAAGGGCGCGGATTCGGGGAAGCTGCTGGACAGTGTAGGCGAAAAAATCGATGCGGCGGGCTATAAAGTCGGCAACATCGATGTGACCATGATCGCCCAGAGACCCAAGCTGCGGCCCTATATCGACCGGATGCGGGAAAACATCGCCATACATCTGGGCATTGACCCCGCCAGGGTCAACGTAAAGGCTACCACGGAGGAGCACCTGGGCTTCACCGGCGAGGGCAAGGGCATGGCCTGCCATGCGGTGTGCCTGCTGGAAGAAAAATGAAAAAAGGAAACTCTGAACCAATCGACTGCGGCTGAGCGGCAGATACCCTGCCCGGAAACAAAATTTCTCGCGGTCAGCTCTTGCCGCTTTATTCAGAGCTTCCCTGACAAAATTTCCCTCTTGGGCATAGAATGTGCCCGGGAGGGAGTTTTTTATGAAACAGTATATGATCACCTTCCGCTCGGTGACCTACGCCCAGCGGGGGGAGCGGAGTCTGGGGAAACGGGGGATATCCGTGTCCCTGGGCAGGACGCCCAAATGGATGGAGCAGCAGGGCTGCGGCTATGGGCTAAAGCTGCGCATATCCAACATTCAGGATGCCGCCCTGGCTCTGGCCCAGGATGGGGTAAGCTGGCGGAAAATCTACGTATGGGAAGCGGGAAGCTACCGGGAGATGGCCCTATGATCTATCTGGACAACGGGGCCACCTCCTTCCCAAAGCCGCCCCAGGTAATCCGGGCGGCGGCAAAAGCCATGGCCTGTGCCGCTAACCCCGGCCGGGGCGGCTATGAAGCCGCCATGGAGGCGGCGCGAACCGTCTTCGACTGCCGGGAGCAGGCGGCTGGGCTCTTTTCCTGTAAGCCGGAGCAGGTGGTGCTGACCGCCAACTGTACCCACGGGCTGAACATTGCCATAGAGAGCATCATCAAGCCCGGCAGCCGGGTGCTGGTTTCCGGCTTTGAGCACAATGCCGTTATGCGGCCCCTATATGCCCGGGACTGTCGGGTGACCGTTGCCGGACGGCGGCTCTTCTGCCGGGACGCGCTGCTGGAGGAATTCCGGGCTGCATTGCGGCAGGGGATGGACGGGGCGGTTTTCACCCATGTGTCCAACGTGTTCGGCTTCATCCTGCCGGTGCAGGAGATGGCTGCCCTGTGCCGGGCGGCGGGGGTGCCCTTTATCCTGGATGCGGCCCAGTCCGCCGGAAGTCTTCCGGTGGACATGGGGGCTTTGGGGGCGGAATTCATTGCCATGCCCGGCCACAAGGGGCTGCTGGGCCCCCAGGGCACGGGCCTGCTGCTCTGCGCCCAGCCGGGAAAGCCCCTGCTGTTCGGCGGCACGGGGACGCTGTCCCGGGAGAAAACCATGCCGGAGGACCTTCCGGAGCGCCTGGAGGCGGGGACCGTAAATGTGCCCGGGGCGGCGGGACTGGCGGCGGGGCTGCGCCTGGTGCGTTCGCTGACCCCGGAGAAGATCTTTGTCGCTGGGCACGGCCAGACCATGGCCTGTGCCCGGGGACTGAAGGCACTGGGCTATCGGGTGTTTTCCGGGCCGGACCAGGCCATGACGGTGTCCTTTCAGGGCAGGGCCGACTGCGAAGAAATTGCGGAATTCCTGGGGAGCCGGGGCATTGCCGTCCGGGCGGGGCTCCACTGCGCGCCCCTGGCCCACGAAAGCGCGGGCACCCTGGATCGGGGCACCGTCCGGGTCAGCTTCGGCCACGACGCATCCCCGGCCCAGACCCGGGCGCTGCTGGAAGCTCTGGGGGAGTGGAAAATGCGGAAGGGCTAGGAACGCACAGAAAATTTACATTTCCCGGGAAACGTGCCGTGTCCCGGGAAAATTTTGTGTTTGGGTCGGAAATGACGCTTTGGGCCAGAAATAAGCCGGAGAGAGTGCCGGAAACGGGCGAAAGGAGCGGGACTGCTGGAAAGAATTTTATGCAGAATATCTATTGCCAACCGGGGGAGAATCCGCTATAATAGACCGGATAATAGATAAGTATACCATAGCATAGTGTGCGATTTGAAAAAGTTGACATAAAAGAGGGTTCGAGCATGGAAGCATTGCAAAATCTGCTGCAGCAAGTCCTGCGGATGCAGTGGTCCGATTATCTGGACATTGCAGTCGTTGCGTTTTTAATATATCGGTTACTGCCCCTGGTCCGGACGCCCAGCACCATCCGGGTGGCCCGGGCTGTGATCGTCGTGGTGATCATTGCGGCCCTGACGGACGTGATGCACCTGTATACCCTGAGCTTCATCATCAATCAGTTTTTGTCCATCGGACTGCTGGCGCTGGTTGTTCTGTTCCAGCCGGAGCTGCGGCGGATGCTGGACCATCTGGGCAGTGTGCGCCTGGGAGCCCTGTTTGGCGGGGTCAAGCCTGTGGCGGAGATGGATATGGTCATCAGCCAGACCGTGGCCGCCTGTGACTGCATGAGCCGGGAAAAGGTAGGCGCACTGATCGTCTTCACCCGGGAGACATCTTTGGAAGACTATGTGAAGACCGGAACCACCATCGACGGCCAGGTCTCCGAGCAGCTGATCCGGAACATTTTCTTCCCCAAGGCTGCCCTCCACGATGGCGCCATGATCATCCGGGAGGGGAAAATCAAGGCGGCAGGCTGCGTGCTGCCCCTGTCCACCAGCGACCGGCTGGCGGCGGACCTGGGCACCCGGCACCGGGCCGGTGTGGGCATGAGTGAGAATTCCGATGCGGTAGTGGTCATCGTCTCCGAGGAAACGGGCACCATCTCCGTGGCCATGGGCGGCATGCTCAAGCGGCATCTGGCTCCCAAGACCCTGGAAAAGCTGCTGCACAATGCGCTGTGCCCCGATGAAAACCAGGAGGAGGACAAGAACATCCGCCGTATCCTGAAGCAGAAGCTCATAAAGCCGGGAAAGGAGAACCAGGACAATGAAGCGTAAAATCGGGTCTGTACTGCTGTCCCTTGCCTGCGCCTTCGGCCTGTGGCTGTATGTCATCACGACCGTGAGCCCCGGCTCTACCGACACCTATTATAATATCCCCATCGTCTGGGAGGGCGAGTCCGTGCTGAACGAGAACGGCCTTATGGTCACGGCAGTCTCCTCCAATACGGTGAACCTGCGCCTGTCCGGCAACCGGTCGGACCTGAGCAAGGTTAATTCCGCCAATATCACCATCAAGGCGGACTTAAGCAAAATCCGGGAGCCCGGAACCCAGATCCCCATCAGCTACACCTCGCCGACCTTCCCGGGGGACGTGGCCAGCAATGCATTCGTCATCGAGTCCAAGGAGCCGGATACCATCTATGTCACCGTGGTCAAGCGCATCAGCAAGACCGTGCCCGTTGAGGTCACCTGGGTAGGCACCACCGCCGAGGGCTTCATGATCGACCGGGAGAACAAGACCCTGGATTACCCCGAGGTCACGGTGACGGGCCCCGAGTCCGTGGTCAATACCATTGACCGTGCCACCATTACGGTGGATCTGGACGGACGGCGGGAATCCATCAGCGAAAGCTACACCTACACGCTCTGCGATAAAAACGGCGACCCTGTGGATGCCAGACTCATCACCACCGATGTGGAAGAGGTACGGCTGGACGTGTCCATCCGGCGGGTCAAGGATCTGCGCCTGACCTACAACCTGATTCCCGGCGGCGGCGCGGATGCAGACAATACCACCGTTCAGCTCAGCGCGGAGACCATCCGGGTATCCGGCAGCGAGGCGGCCCTGGAGAATCTGGGGGATACCCTGAGCATCGGCACCATCAATCTGGCGGATATCACCAAGAACACCAGTGTGACCTTCGGCATTTCCCTGCCGGACGGTATCACCAATCTGACCGGCGTTACGGAAGTCACGGCGGACATCTCCTTCCATGGCCTTTCCATCAAGGAGCTGACCGTCACGGACATTCAGAGCATCAATATCCCCGAAGGACTTTCGGTGGAGCTCATTACGGAGAAGCTCACCGTAACCCTGCGGGGCCCCACGGGCCTGATCTCCAAGGTGACCCCGGAGGACCTTCTGGTGACGGTGGACTTCACCGGTGCAGAGGTGGGAACCTCCACCTTCCGGGCAACGGTGAGCCTGAGCGGTGAATACAGTGCCCTGGGCACGGTGAAGACGGAGCCTGTGTCCGCAAAGATCGACGCGGAATAAGTTTATCGCCGCAAAATGCGCGGCGAGGGAATAGAAGGAGATCATGACCATGGTTAAAAGCATGACCGGCTATGGCCGTGCCGTAGAAACGGTAAACGGCCGGGAATTCACCGTGGAGGTGCGCAGTGTCAACAATCGGTATCTGGACTGCACGGTGAAGCTGCCCAGAGGGTTGTCCTTCGGCGAGGATGCCGTGAAGCAGGCTGTAAAGGCCACCATTTCCCGGGGCAAGGTAGATGTGTTCGTCTCCGTGCGCAGCGAGGGGGCCCAGGATACCGCCGTGAGCCTGAATAAGCCCATGGTGGAAGGGTATCTGGCGGCGCTGAAGCAGCTGCAGGCGGACTACGGCGTGACGGGAGAGATCACCGTTTCCATGCTTGCGGGCCTGCCGGATGTATTTCTGCTGGACAAGCCCCAGGTGGATGAGGCGCAGCTGCTCGCGGACTTTCTGAGCGTTGCCGAAAAGGCGCTGGCTTCCTTCGATGCCATGCGCACGACCGAGGGAGCCGCTTTGGCCGAGGACCTGCGCAGCCGGGGGGAGACCATCCTATCCCTGGTTTCCCAGGTGGAGGCGGGCAGCCCCCAGACGGTGGCGGACTACCGGGCGCGTCTGGAAAGCAAGCTTAAGGAGGTCCTGGCGAATACGTCCATTGACGAAAGCCGCATCCTCACCGAGGCCGCCATCTTTGCCGACAAGGTGGCCGTGGACGAGGAGACCGTCCGCCTGCGCAGCCACCTGAGCCAGATGAATACCATGCTCGCCTCCGGCGGCCCCATCGGCCGGAAGCTGGATTTCCTGCTCCAGGAGATGAACCGGGAGGCCAATACCATCGGCTCCAAGTGCTCCGATGTGCGCCTTGCCCGGGTTGTGGTGGAGATCAAGGCGGAACTGGAAAAGATCCGGGAGCAGACCCAAAATATTGAATAAGGGGCGGAAGACATGAAGCTTCTGAATATCGGCTTCGGCAGTATGCTGGCACAGTCACGGGTGCTGTCCATTCTGGCCCCGGATTCTGCTCCGATCAAGCGCATTGTCCAGGAGGCCAAGGATCGGGGCATGCTGATCGATGCCTCCTATGGCCGCAAAACCAAATCCGTCATTCTCATGGACACGGACCATGTGATTCTCTCTGCGCTGACTCCGGAGGTGCTCACGGCACGCTGGAGCGGCGAAGAGGCAAAGGATGAAGAGGAGAGAGCGTAAAAATGGGAAAACTGATTGTGATTTCCGGCCCCTCCGGTGTGGGCAAGGGCACGGTGGTCAAGGCGATGATGGCGAAAAAGGACAACCTGTTCTTCTCCGTTTCGGCCACGACCCGGCCCCCCAGACCCGGTGAGGTGGACGGAAAGGACTATTATTTTGTGGACCGGGAGCGTTTTTTGAATCTGATCCACCGGGGCGAAATGCTGGAATATGACGAGCACAACATGAATTTTTATGGCACGCCCAAACAGCAGGTGGAGGAAAAGCGGCGCTTAGGCCATGTGCTGCTGGACATCGAGCCCATCGGTGCAAGAAATGTGAAAAACAATTACCCCGAAGCGGTGCTGGTGTTTATCATGCCCCCCTCCGTGGAAGAATTGGAGCACCGCCTGCGGGGCCGCAACGATACTCCCGAGGACCAGATCACCATCCGCATGGAGCGGGCCAAATGGGAGATGGAGCAGCGGATATGGTATGACCATGTGGTGGTCAATGACGACCCGGAGCGCTGCGCCGACGAAATCCTGAGAATCATTGAAACATAAAACCCGTAGGGGACGATGCCCACATTACCTCACCGCGTTTTTGAGAGAACCGGGAGCAAATGTGGACGCATCTGGCGGGGCGATGTGGGCATCGCCCCCTGCGGCGTGAAGATAGATCATTATGAATTGTTTTTGGAGGAATCAAAACTATGCTGTATCCACCTGTTGCTGAATTGTTGACCAAGGTTGAGAGCCGCTATCTGCTGGTGAACCTGGTTGCCCATCGGGCCCGCCAGATCGCCGCAGAGGCGGAGGAATTCCATGAGGACCTGCCGGAGAAGCCTGTGACCATGGCCATCCAGGAGGTCGCCGACGGCGAGCTCAGCGCCACCGTCAAGGAAGAGTATAAAAATTAAGCTTTTTCGGAAACTCTGAACAAATCGTCTGGAGCTGACTGCGGGCTCTTGCCGATTCCACCGGAGCTTCCTTAGCGCGTATCTACGGGAACAGGAGGCGGGAATATGGTTGCAGGAATTGCCGTTTCGGCGGCAAGCTATTCCATTGATAAGCTCTATTCCTACCGCATCCCGGAGAATAT
>ERZ772865.3996-NODE-3996-length-10483-cov-3.240410_pt1 | contig 10483 bp, 5 predicted proteins | sample MGYA00512133_ERZ772865 | MGnify/ENA primary metagenome ERZ772865 (study PRJEB29015, sample SAMEA2737722) | human gut metagenome | biome: human gut; feature: human-associated habitat; material: faeces | place: China | collected 2012 ...
GGGAGCAGAAGCGGGCGTATATGCGCCGCAAGCGGAGGTAGTGCGTGGAAAAATATCAGGCTGTGTTGGATCTGGGAAGAAATATAAACAACAAGAAAATAGTGCTGCCGGAGTAGTGGATAGCAAAAACAAAGATTGTTATGGCACCTATGAAGGCATATTACCTTGTGCCGACTGTGGTGGCATCAAAACGACATTGAAAATTAATAGTGATGCAACTTATGATTTGCGGAGTGAGTATCTGGGTGAGGAGAATGGTATTTTTGAAGAGAGCGGTGTATATAATATGATAGGCGAAAACATCATTGAACTGGTTACTCCTTCATCGGGTGCCAAAACATATTATAAAGTTCTCGACGACGCAGTGGTCTTGTCTGACAGTACGGAAATCTTCAACAATAGCGGGCGGCTCGCAGCACAATATATATTGAAAAGACAGTAATGTTTATGTGTGATAGGACATGTGATTTGTTTAAGGTAGGAAATTTTAACATAAAAAGGTGCCTATTATTTCTTGTCTGTATAATGTTATTAGTTGCTTGTGGTGAGAATGATCCGATTGAATCCCGGAATCGACATCCCAGGCAACAGGAAGAATCTCATAGTGAACAATCCGGATCAGTTCCCGCTGTGGCTAAAGAGGATGTTGCAGCTTATTTTAGATTTGATATGTCTAGAGATATAAATGTTGCGTTAGGACTTGTTGAAGCACAGAAAGAGACGCTGCAGATAAACGGGAAAATGATAAAAATAACTGAGGCTGTAGTGAAAAGGAAAGATTATCAAAAAGGCTCATTTGTGCTATATGTTACAGGCACGGTAAATGGTTCACCTTTTAAGAATGAATTCACTTTTACCGGCTTTGTGAGCAAACCTGACGATTATCAAATGGTTAATGGTGCACAAGCTGAGTGGAAAGCAAATGCTGATTATTATGCAAAGCTTGATTTTGATAGCTTTTACAGATTACATAAAGTGAACATGTTTACAATTGAGAATTTAGGCCGGTTAGTGGACTTTTATTCTATAAATGTAGGGGGAGAAAAATATCTTTTTACTCTGGAAGATCTTGAGAAGACGGTTCTTGAAGATATAAAATATGAGCAAAATCAGCTTTCTTTCTATCTTAGGTACAATAATAGTAGGTCTAAAAAAAGAATATCACTTCTGTTTGACAAGAATAAATATTATGAAGGAAAGGTTACTGTAAATACAGATTTTATAAAACAGAAGTATATGAGAGGGATATATGAAAATCCATCTCTATTTAATGGTCACATTTTTTCATATGATGAAAGTGCGTATGCTGTGGAAATCAGTACAACTCTGAAAGAAAAAAGCGACACAGGCAACATGCTTACACTACATTTAAGCATGTATGCAAAGGGTAATGGTGGCTTGTTGCTTGCAGAATTTGATAAAATATTCACCGGTTTTAAACCCTTAAGTGAATTGAAGAATGAGTTGATAGCCTACTCAACACCGGATTTGCATGAGTTTGTGAAAAATAAACTTAAGAATAGTAATTATGGTGATGTGAAAAATAAGTTTTCCAATTCTATAGATAGATGGATACAGTATGTGGAATTTGTAATTAAGGATCATGATTCATTGCAATGGGAAAAGAATAAATGGAGCAAGAACGTCTTGAATGGTCTCTTTTCTTCTGTAAAGGATATATATTTGGATAATGTAAGATTTGAACTTAACTCCGCCCAATTAAAGGAGATTGGCGGAAAGCGTTTTTTGTATATTGTTTTTCAAATGATTGGTGCTAATGATTTGGTATTGACGAGTGACGCTATTCTTTTTAATATGTCCATACACATACCTTCTTCGTTATAAAATGATTTGTGACAAATTGATCCGGTCCAATATTGTGTTTATATTTAAATTGAAATTCACAATGATATCTAAGACAAAAATATTCCTTTTTTTTCTTGCAAGAGCTTTATTTATTAATGCACAACAATAAGAAAAAAAGAGGAAGTAAAAAATGATTCCGTTTACTAACTTCAGGAGGGTAGTAGTAGCCTCTCTCGACCAATAAATATAAAAAAATCTTTCTATTGGAATGAAGACAAGATAAAAGCTGGCATATCTGTACAAGGAAATTGGCGTAACCAAAACTTTCCAGGTACACTTCCGCAAAGAAAGAATATGGTAACCGGAACATTTGAACGCGATTTCGACATCAATCCTTTCTCTTATGCTTTGGGAATGAGCCGTACTTTGCGTCCTCGAAATATCAACGTGAACTGAAGTATTATCGTAACAATTGGACACCGTTCAATTTTAAACGAATTTAAAAACAATTATATGAGAATCGAAGTACTTGATTTTAAAATAATAATGCTCATCGGTCAAAACTTATCAAGAGATCATTACTGAATATTTTCTGGGAGAAGAATCATTTTGGTTTTAGGGGGCATCTTACACAGGCCCTCCAATATGAACAGGAATAAAAATAGGAAGATTTATTATAGCCTGTTATCATACAGCCGGTAACGATGTGTCGATTTATTTGATTCCCATATCAAAATAATCGGGACAATATATTTAATCGTACTTGATCGTAAAATCATCATTTATAGGTATTGCGTACAATTATGCAATCTGCTATCTTTACAACCTAATGGATAATGCAAGAAAAAAGCGGAAATACAGAGCCATAGTGGCATGCTTATTGTTGCTGACTATGATGCCTTTCTTCTTTGTGAAAGCCTTTCATGTTCACAAAGAAGATTTATGTATATCTCATGATGAGCAACAATCTTCCCATCATGATTCTGCCGATAAATGTGCTATCTGCCTGTTCACTTTATCTTCATTTACCGAAGCCGAGAGCTTTGAGTACAATTGCGTTCAGACAGAGAACCCCGTTGAATATCTTATCCAAAAGGAGAAGGACATTACTGTTACTTTTCCCCTATTGTCTCTCCGCGCTCCTCCTGTCCAACTATTACAATCCCTCTCATGGGTTGCATGCATTATAAGATGACATGTGAAAGAGGGATGCTGTGCCCTTTGGTTATCTTAAACAATTTATAACTTCATTACAATTTTCGTAAAGTATGACATTTCATGCATATTTCCAATATGTGTGTCTATTCATTGTCTGGCTGTGTGCAATATCTCCTACAAGGATGTATGCACAGAAATACCGACAGCAATCAGATACACATAGGACACTGTTGGTTGTAGATAAGGAAACCGGACGTCCGATTGAAGGAGCTTACATCTTATTGGAGAATCAACCCCTTGCCAGTTCAACCGGAGGAAGAATCATTATCCCTTGGAAGACAAATTCCAAGGATACAGTTCTTGTACAGAGTTTGGGCTACAAATCTCAATATATATATTTGAGTGAGGCATTCAAAAAGGTGAATATTCAAACAGTATATCTTTATCCGGAGATAAAAATTCTGGAAGAAGTCATTATTACCGGTGAGTGCTCCGGAGTGACTCGGAATACGGTAAGCAACAACCTTACTTCCTTCGCAATCAATCGCGCATTGGGAACTTCTCTCACCTCTCTGCTTGAACAGGTCAGTGGCGTAAGTTCCATCAGTACGGGGACGACAGTTGCCAAACCTGTCATCCAAGGAATGTATGGCAACCGGATATTAATCATAAACAATGGTTCCCGCCAGACAGGCCAACAATGGGGAGTTGATCATGCTCCTGAAGTGGATATGAACGGAAACGCTTCCATTCGGGTGATAAAAGGTTCTGACGCGGTACGATATGGTTCAGAAGCTTTGGGAGGAATTATTGTCATGGAACAGGCTCCCTTACCCTTCCGGAAGAAGGCCTTGAAAGGAAAGACTTCCATACTTTATGGAAGTAATGGTCACCGTTATGTGCTGACCGGACAGTTGGAAGGCACTTTCCCTTTTCTCCGTGACCTTGCCTGGCGAGTACAGGGGACATATTCAAATTCCGGAGACCGTTCCACCGCAAACTATCTTCTAAATAACACTGGAGCCAGAGAACATCATACCTCCGCTTTACTCGGCTATGACCGTGGACGTTTAAGAATAGAAGGATTCTACAGTCACTTTTACAACCGGACGGGAGTAATGTTCAGTGCCCAGATGGGAAGTGAAGATCTGCTGGCAGAACGTATCCGATTGGGACGTCCCCTGTACACAGATCCTTTCACGCGAAGTATCGCATACCCATATCAAAAAGTTACCCATCAGACAGCCATTGGTAAAATGAAGTTCAGTATGCGGAACGCAGGAAATCTTTACTGGCAAAGTTCCTGGCAGAAGGACGACCGACAGGAAAACCGCATCCGGCGTCTGGGTTCCGACATTCCAGCTGTTTCCCTGCACTTAAACTCATTACAAAACTCTCTCTGCTGGAAATTGAATTATAATTCATGGCAAACAGAGGTTGGGGGACAAATTATGTTCATTGATAATCACAGTCAGGCAGGAACAGGTATTGTTCCCGTTATTCCCAACTATACGGAGACACAGATGGGAATATATGGTATCGGGAAGTATAATTACAGTAAAGGAGGAATTGAAGCAGGTATTCGTTTTGACGGACAGGAAACCCGTGCCAGTGGTTATGACTGGACAGGAAGTCTCTATGGAGGAACAAGAAAGTTCAATAACGTATCATACAGTCTGGGAGGTCATCATCATTTCTCTGACCAATGGAAGCTCACCACTAATTTCGGGCTGGCCTGGAGAGCTCCTCACGTGTATGAATTATATAGCAACGGAAATGAACTCGGATCCGGAATGTTTGTCAAAGGAGATTCTACCATGCACTCCGAAAGGAGCTATAAATGGATATCTTCCATCAGTTACAGCAATAAGGTATTCAGTGCCCGAATGGACGGTTACCTGCAATGGATAAGCGGCTATATCTATGATGAACCGAAGAAAGAAACCATCACTGTTATTTCGGGGGTATACCCTGTATTCCAATACAAACAGACCCCGGCTTTCTTTCGCGGAATGGATTTTGACTTTCACTTCATGCCCATAAATTCATGGGATTATCACCTGATTGCTTCTTTTATACGGGCAAATGAACAGACGACAGGAAATTACCTTCCTTATATCCCCTCTTCCCGTTTCAGCCATGACCTCTCATGGCTTCACGAAACCAAATCGCATTCCAAATTACGTTTGAGTATCAGACATCGATTCGTGGCAAAACAGACCCGGTTTGACTCGAATACGGATCTTATTCCCTATACCCCTCCGGCATACCACCTCTTGGGGTTCGCTGCTAGCTTTGAGTGTCCTGTAAAATACGGATACAAACTACAATTCATGATAGCGGCAGACAATATCTTGAACAAAGAATATAAAGAATACACTAACCGTTCACGCTACTATGCACATGACATGGGATCTGATGTACGTTGTGTAGTGAACTGGAGTTTTTGATTTATAACAATTATTATTAACCAAATAAATAAAAAATGAAAACAAATGTATGTAAAATCGCATTGATGTTCCTGATAGGAACAGCTCTTTCGTTGTTGTTCAATTCATGCAGTAAAGATCCTGTAATTCCTGAAAATGAGACAGATAATAAATTGCATGAAGATCCTTCCAAAATGACTATCCGTCTTGTGGAATGTCACCTGCATGCAGACTGGAATGAAATACAGAAAGTCGGTGGACCTCACCAGAATCCGGAATCTCCGGCCAAGCACATGAAACGTATTCAGGAAATAACTTATGAGCTGAAAGCCGGCAAGGGTTGGAGGCTTGCCGAAGGCAGTCAAAGCAAGTTCTACGTGCAGAAAAATGGAGACTACTATACTTATGGGAAATACACCCCGGCTCCCGTTTATTTGATGTTCATCTATTACTATAACGCCAAAGGAGATTTGATGAACAGCCAGTTTATAGAAAACGGGCAGGATAATATTCATCAACATTTCTTCACGCCTGAAAATGTAAAACCCACATTTGACGGTCAGCCGGAAGCCGATGACAATGAACCGCAGAAATTGGTGGATTATCTTTATGTGGACACTACCCCCTGGGACAAGACCAAACATAGCAAGGAAGCTGAAATAACAGGAGACAGTAACCCGATAGGTTTGAAAGGAGTTATCCGTTTTTTGAAAGACCGTAAGGAATTCGACCTGAAAATTCGTCTTTATCACGGCTACAAATCCAAGGGCAATCCGGAAACAGGTACTTTTGATCCGTTCTATAAACCTTCCGGAATATTGATCCAGCGTGGTACATGGGATATCAACCTAAACATTCCGGTAGTGGTGTTCTGGAGCCGTGAAGAGACTGTGGGGGTAGACGAAGACACGAACCCCGAAGGGGTGGAAGAAGACGGGCTTGATGAAAAAAGTAATCGTGCCATACATTCAATTATGGGAACCTTCAATCTTACATGGAAAGAAGCGCTTGAAGAGTTTATAATTTACACTTATAAGTCAGGGGATGTGGAAGCCGGAGCGATTTGGCTTTGAAAATCGGTTTGGACTGCCATAAGTAACCATAAAACTGCCTGTTGTGACATTGGTGCCGGTATTGTTTCAACAGGCAGTTGTTCCTGTTAAACCGTTTCATCTTTTTTTGCAAGAATGAAACGGAAACAAGTGCCATTCGGCAGTGTCTCCAATGAGAACTGCCATAGGGCATTGAAAAGAAAATCATCTCGTGTTATAAACGATTAAATTCATGCTGTTTATTAGAATATTCAATATATTGTGAGATAATGAGTCATAATATTGTAAGATTATAAGAGGATTTGATTCTATGAATATCAGGAAATGGTTATTTACAATTCACATTTAAGATAAAATAGAGATTTTACAATGGAAGGCTATAATAAAAAAGTAATAATGAGTTATTGGACAATTTGCAGGATGAAAACAACGAAAAAAATCTACGTAAAGGTTAGCATTATCTTTTTATTGGGAGGAATTTTACTTTTTTCTTCATGCGAGAAGGAGGAAAATCAAAAGATAGAAGCCAACCGGAAAACATTATTCATGTATTTGCCATGGTCCTCAAATTTGACGAACTATTTTTATAATAACATATCTGACCTGGAAAAATGTATAACGAAAATAGGGCTGAACAATGAGAAAGTAATTGTTTTTATTTCTACCGGTAGTACGGAGGCCATGATGTTTGAAATTGTGTCTTCTCACGGGAGATGTAAACGTGAAATACTTAAAAAATATAAGTCTCCGCCTTTTACGACAATCGATGGGATAACAGCAATTTTAAATGATGTAAAGGCATTTGCTCCGGCTTCTGTTTATACCATGATTATAGGATGTCACGGTATGGGATGGCTTCCTGTTTATGAGATGAAAGTGCGTTCCGCACCTCACATGAAAATGCATTGGGAATATCAGGGTGTTCCATTGACACGTTATTTTGGAGGACTGACCGCCGAATACCAAACAGATATAAAATCTCTAGCCTCCGGTATTGCTAATGCAGGCATGAAAATGGAATATATTCTATTTGATGACTGTTATATGTCATCTATAGAGGTTGCCTATGAATTAAAGGATGTTACAAAATATTTGATTGGTTCTACCAGTGAGATGATGGCATACGGAATGCCTTATGCCGCTATTGGGGAATATTTACTGGGGAATCCCGATTATCAATCGGGATGTGAAGAATTTTACAATTTTTATTCAACCTATGAAATAATGCCTTGTGGGACATTAGCAGTAACGGACTGTTCAGAACTGGAGAATATGGCAGCCATCATAAAAAGTATCAATAGTAAATATTCTTTTGACAAATCCCTGAGGGGAACAATCCAACGTTTAGATGGTTATACTCCTGTAATATTTTATGATTTTGCAGATTATATAACCTCACTCTGTAACGATCCTATATTATTAAACCAATTTAGAGAGCAGCTAAATCATCTTGTTCCATATAAAACCCATACAAAAAATTTCTACACTATGGCCAAAGGTATTATTCCTATCAATACATTTTCCGGTATAACAACATCCGATCCGAGTGACAATCCTATGACTGTGCTGAAAGAAAATACATTATGGTATAAAGCAGCGCATAATTAAAGTTGATAATAAGATGAAGAATACTAAACTCCCAAGCCTGCATATTTTATAACTTTTTGGTTATTGTCTGTTTTTGGAAATGGTATATATAGGAATTGAGAACTATCATGCAGGGAATCATGCAAAAAAAGTATTTATGGTTTCTGTTGAGATACAAAGAATGTAATAATAATTATATTTCTTCTAATAAAAGCTTTCCGCATCGAAATGTGTTTGTTACTCCTAATATTCGCAATATGAAATATAAAATTATAATTGGACTATCAGCTATTCTCTATTTTACAGGTTGTTATAACAGGGAACAGACCCCTCGCCTTAGTGAGGCTGAAAAGCTAATGCAGAACAACCCGGATAGTGCATTAGCAATACTACAAAAACTCAAACCAGAAGGCAACCGGGCTGAACAGGCCAGATATGCATTGCTCTATTCCGAAGCTTTGGAAAAAAAACAAATGAAAGTTACTGACGATTCATTGATCCGCCAGGCTTGGCAATATTATAAACATTACCCCAAAGATTTACGTCACCAGTGTAAAACTCTATATTATTGGGGAAGAATTAAATTACGCACAGGTGATAAACTGGGAGCATTACGTCTTTTTCTCAAAATAGAAAAGAAACTGACAGATACCGATGAATCTTATTACAAAGGGCTTTTATACAGACAGATCGGTGAAGTATATTATAAACAAATGAACTACAGCCGGGCATATCATTATTTCCACGAAGCCAGAAATAATTTCCGCCAATCGGGTGATATCCAGGAGGAGACAAAGGCAACCCTTGACATGGCAGCCGCTACTTTTCACTCAAAAGATATAGAAAAAGCAATAAGGCTGTATTCGGCGGCTCTTGACTTGGCCGATGAACATAATAACAGTAATCTGATAGAAGTCAGCCTTACTAATCTTGCATCACTATATGTGATATCCAAACGGCATATATCCAATGACCTGTTACAGCGAATCGAACTTTCCGCCCGACAGGATACGGTATATGGATATCACACATTGACAGATGTAAGTCTTTTGAAGAATCATATAGACAGTGCACGGTATTATCTGGAGCTTGCAAAGGCGCACACTACTGATATTTGCGACATGGCAGAACTACAATACACTGCATACCATATCGAAGTGCAGGCTAAAAATTTTGAAAAAGCAACGGACAATGTACATCGCTATATCTACTTGAACGATTCAATAATGCGCTCAAACATGCAATTCTCCGCCGGTATGGTCGAGCGGGACTATTTTAAAGAGCGAACAAAATTCGCCCAATACAGAATGAAAAACCGGACTGTCTGGGAAATAGCTATAGCAGCCGCTACCTTTTTTATTATTGGAATTGCCTGGTATATCGTCCGCCAACGTTTACGCATGCAACGTGATCGTACCAACCATTATTTGTTATTGACAGAGAAAGCCAATTCCGAGTACAAGGCTCTTACTGAACGCGTGAAAGAACAGCAGACTACGGAAAGTTATTTAAGAGGATTGGCTGCTTCACGCTTTGACATTGTCGATAAACTTGGAAAGACCTACTATGAACGTGAAAATACAACATCGCAACAGTCAGTCATATTTAATGAAGTAAAGCAGATAATTACAGATTTTGCAGAAAGCAATGAAATACTGCAAGAATTGGAAAAAATCGTAAACACTTGTCATGACAATGCCATGTACAAGCTCAAGGAAGATTTTCCGACCATGAAAACTTCTGACACCAGGCTGTTATGCTATATTTTTGTAGGATTCTCACCACAAGTAATTAGCTTATTCATGAAGGATACGGTGGCTAACGTATATGCTCGAAAATCACGGCTCAAATCACGTATCAAATCTGCAAAAATAGTAAATAAAGAACTGTTTTTAAATCTTTTGGGATAAAACGGTACATTATTTACGGTAATATATTTTTGACAGGTAAAGGCGCATTTCAGTAATTATATGGATAAAACAAGGAATATGCTTGGCGAGATGAAATAACTATACACAATCCATCTTATAAGTTGTGATCAAGAAAAACAATATCAAAACAGATTTGAACAGTCTTCTTAAAAAGGCAAACAATCTACTTTTGCTTATATATTTGGAGAAGTAGCTAATTTGAAACATAATGCTTTAAATATATCTGACGGATACAATTCAGGAACAGATAACAGTTTATTTTTTTATTATATAAGAACATGCAAAAAAAGAATTTATTCGGAATACTTATTTTAATTGCTTATTTCGCTTCCTGTAATCAAATACATAAAACCCACTATGAGAATGGATGGTATCACATCCTATCACAGCAAAAAGACAGTATTGCTAAGCTCACCCGGGATGTTGCCGTCAAGTATTTGGAGGTTCTCGTGAAAAAGGCGGTAGCAGCCATTGGCGGCTTTCTGGTGGGCGCAGCCCTTTTTATCGCAGTGGCCTTTAT
>ERZ772865.3999-NODE-3999-length-10466-cov-4.538757_pt1 | contig 10466 bp, 10 predicted proteins | sample MGYA00512133_ERZ772865 | MGnify/ENA primary metagenome ERZ772865 (study PRJEB29015, sample SAMEA2737722) | human gut metagenome | biome: human gut; feature: human-associated habitat; material: faeces | place: China | collected 2012 ...
CAAATTCTGAAAATACAGGTGGGGCGAGGGTAGAAATATTTTTCCTGAGTAGTCAAGAAACAAGCTAAATTCGCTTTATAAACATTTTTCATCTAAAGATGAAACTGTGGAAGCAATGTATCAGTTCCTCAGAGAACAGTCCAAAAAAATGCCAATATAAAGCCTGTGGATTTCAGCCAAATTTTTCAAGGGAAAACTGCATACGAAGTATTGCAGGGAGTGGTGCAAGGTTATGTCAATATGAATCATCAGGAAAAACTGCTTACATTTTATAAAGTGATATATTCTGAGCGTAGCATTCAGCCGATGGAAGCAAGAATCGTTGCGGAAGAAACTGAGAGAATGATCATTGCAACAAAACAGCTATTTTATGCAATGGAGATACATAAGCTGCTTCATTTTGAAAATGCAGATATGAGTGCAATAAGCTTTGCAATGGCATCACGTCAAGGCAGGATGAAGAAGGTATTGTATGCAAGACAAAGATTGATGTTTGTGTAGGAACAGGATTTGGTTATAGTTGCAAGAGGGATAAGTATGATCCGACCTATTTATATACCTTGCCTTCAAAGCAGACGGCAGCCGGTGCAGTTGATATATTGTCCCACGTAATGGAGCAGTACTTCCAACCGAATGACGAGGCATATATCACAGATGTGCTCAGTGAAGCAGTAATGAAAACCGTAATAAAATATGCTCGCAAGGCCATGGATGAGCCGGAAAATTACGAGGCGCGTTCCAATCTGATGTGGTCATCCACAGTAGCGCTGAATCATCTGCTTACCGTCGGAAAAGGTGGTGCGTGGAGTGTTCATCCGATTGAGCATGTGATCAGTGCCTATTACGACATCACACACGGAGTAGGCCTGGCGGTACTGACGCCGGCATGGATGAGCTATGTATTATCGGACACGACGGCACCCCGTCTTGCAAGATTTGCAAGAGAAGTATTTGGCGTAGAAGAGGCTGATAACCGGAAAGTGGCAGAGCTTGGAATCCAAAAGGTCAGAGCGTTCAATCAGTCACTTGGAATGCCGGCAACTCTTTCTGAGGCGGGCGTACCGGAAGATTTATTTGATGAAATGGCATCAGAAGCGGTAAGGACAAGCACAATTGCCTCAAAGGTATACGTCAAGCTGGAGAGTTCTGATGTAAAGCAGATATTACTAAGCTGTAGATAAGGAAGATAGTAATCCGGCATTCTTTTGATTTGGATGTAATTGAAGAAAAATAGGATATCAGTTTGTAGAATTCAAAAATTTAATATGAAATGTGAGATAGAGCGTATGGAAATAAACTATACGTTCTATTTTTGCCTTTTTGAGAAAAGGGATTAAATAACGATTGACATGACAATCTGATTTTAATCCTTTGTTCGTTTTTTGAAAAAGATCGGGTGGAACTTTTGAAGCTGATGTGGCATAATCTTAGTTAGATCAAATCAACAATAGAATGCACGCTCTGCGAACATTTTATTGTCAGTCATGAATAAAAGTAGAGGAGTGTAGAGTTATGACGATTTTAAATCAGTTGAACAGCGCGCCCATGTACCTCATTTGCGGCGGTATCATTGCATTTGTGGCAGTCGTCTGTGTGATTTTCCTCATCAGGGCTTATCGAGCGGGCAAGGCACTGGGAATGGATGAAACAAAAATGAAACGGACCATTATTTCAAGTGCAACCTTTTCGGTACTGCCGAGTATTGGAATTTTACTGGGAGTCATTGCACTTTCCGGAAGTCTGGGAACACCGTGGCCGTGGCTTCGTCTTTCCGTGATTGGAGCGCTTCATTATGAGACACAGGTAGCGCAGGCAGCAGCGGAACAGGTGGGAATGACGACACTTTCTGCATCTGAAATGACAGCAACGTCATTTTCTACGATTGCTCTGTTGATGAGTATCTGTATTATGTGGGGCATGGTATTGTCGATTTTCTTAAATAAGAAGTATACACAGAAGCTCACGAAGAATTCTTCTTCCGGCAAGTCGGGATCAGCCGGTTTTGCGGATCTTGCGATGACGGCAATGTTCATTGGACTTGTAAGTACCTACATTGGCCGTTACGTCGGAGGCTTTATTTCTGAAAATGGTCTCTTTACCTTTCATGGTGATATCATTCCGCTTGTGGTTATGGTGGTTTCTGCACTGGTAATGGGAATCTTCGTATTTCTGTCTGAAAAGAAAAAGCTTGGCTGGGTGGACAGCTTTTCCATTGCGGGAAGTATGATTGCCGGTATGACAGCCGCTGTGATTGTCGGGCTGATCTGATAAGATATATCGTAACTGCTCCGTACCCTCACAGTTACGATATATCCATAAAAGCAGATACATAGAAGTGGATCGTAATTTTAAGGAAGGAACAGGAGAATTATGGAAGAAAATAAAACAAGTACGTGGGAAGAATACCGGAAACACACGCATGTAATCGGAAAAACAGTAAGTGCCGTGACACTGGTTATGCTGGTAGGGGCACCGTTTTTGATGGGAAAAATTTTAGGAGCTTATCCGGATCTTGGGGCGGTGGCAAGAGCTTTTTTGTCCGTAGGACTGGTATGGCTGGTGAGCAGTGTGGCAGAGTTTTTGATCTACACACCGATGCTGGGTTCCGGTGGCGGATACCTTGCATTTATTACCGGTAATCTGATTAATATGAAGATTCCGTGTGCAGTCAATGCGCGTGATATGGTTGGAGCGAAGACCGGAACACCGGAAAATGAAATCATTTCTACGATTTCCATTGCAACCTCATCCCTTGTTACGATTCTGGTTTTGGCAGTCGGCGTTCTTTTGATGGTTCCGCTGCAGCCGGTTTTACAGAGTGAAGTATTGCAGCCGGCATTTGAAAACGTGGTTCCGGCGTTATTTGGAGCGATGGCATATAAATATTACCGTAAGAATATGCATATAGCCGTATTCCCCCTTGTGTTGATGAGTGCGCTGTTTATTTTTGCGCCGGGACTGATCGGATCAACCAGCTTTATGATTATCCCGTCTGGTGCAGTTGCCATTCTGGTAGCGTGGATTTTCTTTAAGAAGGGAAAGAAGGAGAGGAAATCATGAAATATGTAGGATTGGTTTTACTGGGAATCCTTTTGATTATCATTTTATTGTTGCTGATTGCAATAGTCCGGACGCTTTTGATGCCGAAGAAAACTTCGGATTATAAGCCGGATGCAGAGGAAAAAGAGGCACTTCGGCTTGCCGAAAAGCTTTCTAAGATGGTACAGTGTGACACGACCTCACATGCCGGAGAGACGGAAGTAGAGAAATATCTTGAATTTCATAAGGTTTTAGAAGAGCTTTTCCCGTTGGTACATAAAGAGCTTCAGAAAACCGAAATAGACGGAAATCTGTTATATTATTGGAAGGGAAAATCCTCCGAAAAGCCGATCCTTCTGATGAGTCATCAGGATGTCGTTCCGGCAGAGGGAGAGTGGATTCACGCTCCTTTTTCCGGAGATATTGCAGATGGTAAGGTATGGGGACGGGGCACGGCGGATACGAAGTGTACGGTAATGGCTTTTCTGGAGGCCGTGGAAGAACTGCTTGCGGAAGGCTTTGTGCCGCCGACGGACGTGTATCTGGCATCCTCCTGTACCGAAGAATGGGCAGGAGGCGGAGCACCGAAGCTTGTAAAGGAACTGCAGCGAAGAGGAATCCGGCTGTTCCTTCTGTGTGACGAGGGTGGAGCTATCATTACGGAACCCGTTGGAGGAATTCCTGGAAACTTTGCAATGGTGGGTGTCTTTGAGAAGGGCAAGGCCGATGTGAAGTTTACTGCAAAAAGTAATGGAGGACATGCCAGTGCGCCGTCTAAGGGAACACCGATTGCACGCCTTTGTGCTTTTGTAAACGAAGTAGAGAGGCATTCACCGTTCCAAAAGAAGATGCTTCCGGAGGTTTCTGCCATGTTTACTTCTCTGGCACCATATGCCTCTTTCGGGTTAAAGCTGGTGCTTGGAAATATGTGGCTGTTTAAGCCGCTCTTAAAAGCGGTACTTCCGAAGATCAGCGCACAGGCAGGAGCTATGCTGCAGACGACAATTGCATTTACCATGCAGTCCGGTTCCGATGCATATAATGTGATTCCGCAGGAAGCAACCCTTGGAGCCAATATGCGTTTTATTCCCCATCAGGGAGAAAAGGAAAGTCTTGAAATTATCAGGAATCTGGCTTCCAAATACGGTTTAGAGACGGAAATTATCCATTCCAATGACTATACAAAGCCCGTAGATATCCATGGTGAGGGCTATCGCCTGATGGAGCAGGTGATTGCACAGACCTTTCCGGGACTGCCATCCAGCCCTTATGTAATGACCGGGGCTACCGATGCACAGTTCTATAGTCCGGTATGTGACAACTGCATCCGCTTTGCGCCTGTGGTTTACGGACCGGAGCAGATGAAAGGCATGCATGGGCTGAACGAGTGCATGGAATATAACTGCCTGCCCGGCGCGGTACAATTTTATAAGAATCTGATCTGTGCAGAGAAGTAGTTCAAGAAAGAGAGATATGACCAATTTAAAACACTGGACAAGGTGGTTCAAAAAAAAGACACCAGGCAAAAAGCTGTCCCCCAAAACAGGCAAAACGGAAACTGGATATACCTATGTCATGAGCGATCTGCACGGCTGTTTTGACGAGCTGAACGCGATGCTTGCAAAGATCGGCTTTTCGGATCAGGATAAGCTGATCCTGGCGGGAGATTATATTGACCGTGGAAGTCAAAATTATGAAATGCTATGCTGGATGGAGCAGGTTCCTCAAAATATCCTGCTGCTGCGCGGCAATCATGAGGAAGAGTTTTTATGTTATCTGGAGCTGCTTTTGGCAGTGCAGGAGAAGCGGCAGCTTGTGATGGATGAAAGCAGCAGCAAAGATCTGGAGCATCTCTATCAGGAGACAAAGAACCTGATAGAGCAGCATAACCGACAGACAGAGCAAATCCGGGTGTTCGATCATTATGGGACGCTGGAGGAGCTGATCACAGAACAGTGTATTTCCATGGCAGATCTGCGGCGGTGGGCAGTCAGGATGGAAGCAATGCCGTATTTTTGTCGGTTTTCCCTGCCGGAGAGGGAATGTGTTGTGGTACATGCCGGATATCTGGAGCAGTTCCCGACAGCTGGTCTGACCGGAAAATATACCTGTGTCGAAGATTTTTATCTCCGGGCGCGGGAAGATGCGTATCTGACCGGGGGAATCGAAAACGGGATGATCGTTGCGGGACATACGCCGACGTTGTCCAAGGATTACATGATGTATAACGGCGGTCTGGTTTACCAGCATTATGATCCGCAGAAGAACTGTCTGTATTATGATATCGACTGCGGCTGCTCTTACCGTACGGTTCGTGCAAACGCGCGGCTGGCGTGCCTGTGTGCGGAAACAGGAGCGATTTATTACTTGTAAAAAGCGTTCAAATAGTATAAAATCGGAAACGATAGGATTGCGAACAAAGGAGAGCGGTAAAATGGCACTGAATAAAAAGCCTGTCACCGGTATGAAAGATATTCTGCCTGCAGAAATGCAGCTGCGGGATTACTGCATCAACGTGATTAAGGAAACTTACGGAAAATTTGGATTTACTTCTATTGAAACACCCTGTGTGGAATCCATTGGCAACTTAAACAGCAAGCAGGGTGGCGAAAATGAAAAACTGATTTTTAAAATTTTAAAACGCGGCGAGAAATTAAATCTTGCGGAAGCAAAAGAGGAGATGGATCTGGTAGATGGCGGTCTGCGTTATGACCTGACGGTTCCGCTGGTTCGTTTTTATGCAAATCATGCAAACGAGCTTCCGTCCCCGTTTAAAGCGCTTCAGATCGGCAATGTATGGAGAGCTGACCGTCCGCAGAGAGGTCGGTATCGTCAGTTTATGCAGTGTGATATTGATATTCTGGGTGAGCCTTCCAACCTGGCGGAGATCGAGCTGATTCTGGCAACGACTACGACTCTTGGCAAGCTCGGCTTTCAGGATTTCGTCATCCGCATCAATGAAAGAAGAATCCTAAAGGCGATGGCAGCCTACAGCGGCTTTGCAGAAGAGGATTATGATACGGTATTCATCATTCTGGACAAGATGGACAAGATCGGCGCAGATGGTGTAAAGGCTGAGCTGGTAGAGAGCGGTTTCGCAGCAGAAGCGGCAGACAAATATATGTCTCTGTTTGATGAGCTGACTGCAAACGGAAACAGCGTAGCATGGCTGGCAGAAAAGCTGGGGGATTTCCTCGAGCCTGAGGTTTCTCAGAACCTTTCTGAGATCATTGACAGCGTCCGCGCCACAAAGGCGTCTGAATTTGAGATCACCTTTGATCCGACTCTGGTGCGCGGTATGTCCTACTATACCGGAACCATTTTCGAAATTGCCATCCCTCAGTTTGGCGGAAGCTGCGGCGGCGGTGGTCGTTACGACAAGATGGTAGGCAAATTTACCGGAAAAGACGTTCCGGCGTGCGGATTTTCTATCGGCTTTGAGCGTATCATCCTGCTGATGATGGAAAACGGCTTCCAGATCCCAGGACAGCCGAAAAAGATCGCATACCTGATCGAAAAAGGTGTATCCGGCGACCGCCTTTGCGAAGTGATCGCACAGGCACAGGAGGCGAGAAAGAACGGCGATCAGATTCTGGTTGCGCGCATGAACAAAAACAAGAAGTTCCAGAAGGAACAGCTGACCAAAGAGGGCTACACGGATTTCGTAGAGTTTTATAAAAACCCGATCGAAAAACAATAGAATTCACGCTCTGCGAGCATTCTATTGTCATGAATAATTGTGTCAAAGCGCTGTGGGTCTGTTTGAGACAGCATTGGATGATTTAAGAAAATCTTAGGAAAATTTTCTGAAAAGAAACCGTTCCCTGTGATATCCTGACAAATATGGCAAACTGCCGGACAGGATATAAGGGAGCGGTTTTTTATATGACAAAAGAAAAAAGAGGTTCGGAACCGGAGCTGAAATTGTGGGATAGCCCGGGGACGACGAAAAAATATACGAAGAACAGAAAAACAGGACAACTGGATCTTTTATGGGGCGAAGAACAGCCGCTGTTCGATGACTGGGATAACCGTATGGAGCAAAAAACGGCGCGTGCGCGGGATTGCCAGAGCTACAGCGACTTGCCGGTACGCCGTTCATCCGCTACGCAGTACGAACCGTCCATCCGCCGTCGTGCTGCTGTACAATATGAAGCTCCTGCCAGGCGCCGCCCTGTATCGCCTGCTGCGCGCAGGAAAAGGAGCTGCCGTCGTCGAACCCGCCTGCAGAAAGAATTGCAAAGCATTGCGGTTTATATTGCTGCGTTGCTGTTTTTAGTGCTGGCGGCGTTTGCGGTTTGGAAATTCGTCAGCATTTCGAAGAATCAGAGTACGGAAACCGGGGCGATTTCCCGGATTACCCAGATTCTGGAACAAAAAAAGTGCGAGAAACCGCCGATGGAAGAAGCGCTCCTGACACCGAATCCATACTCCAGACCGCAGGATGCGCTTTCGACGGTTACGCAGCTGTATGTGCATTATACGGCGAATCCCGGGACATCTGCACGGCAGAACCGGGACTATTTCGAAGGACTGGCACAGACCGGGCTGACATCAGCTTCCGCACATTTTGTGATCGGATATGAGGGCGAGATTGTCCAGTGTATTCCGTTAAATGAGATGGCATATGCGGTGATTGGAGAAAACGATCACTCGATTTCCATTGAATGCTGCTATTTGGACCAGGACGGAAAATTTACGGATGCAACCTATCAGTCCCTGCTAAAGCTTTTGGGCTGGCTGATGGAGGAATACAATCTGGATGTTTCGGATGTAAAACGCCATTATGATGCGGGCGGAAAGCTCTGTCCGCTGTATTATGCGGAGCATGAGGATGCCTGGGAACAGTTAAAGCAGGATCTTTCCGACTATATTAGTGGGGAAAAAGTCTAAAAAAAGGTTTTCTATGAAAACGGTTTGTGCTAAAATAAACGCGACAAAAAAATCGCACAGACATAATAGCGGGTAAGGAGAAAAAATGAGCATCAGAATCGGAATTTTAGGATACGGAAACCTGGGCAGAGGCGTAGAGAGCGCAATCGCCCATAATGAGGATATGGAGTTGGTCGGAGTGTTTACCAGAAGAAATCCGGAAAACGTAAAGGTACGCACTGCAGGCGTAAAGGTGCTGGAAGCTTCTGAGCTGGAGCATATGCAGGATCAGATCGACGTGCTGGTTCTTTGCGGCGGAAGCGCGACGGATCTGCCGGCTCAGACACCCAAATATGCAGCGGATTACAACGTTGTAGACAGCTTTGATACCCACGCAAGAATTCCGGAGCATTTCGCAGACGTTGACGCTGCTGCAAAAAAAGGCGGAAAAATCGGCATTATTTCCTGCGGCTGGGATCCGGGAATGTTCTCCTTAAACCGCTTATATGCAAACTGTATTCTGCCGGAAGGACAGGATTATACCTTCTGGGGCAAGGGCGTCAGTCAGGGTCATTCCGATGCGGTTCGTCGGATTGAGGGCGTAAAGGATGCCAGACAGTATACCATTCCGGTACCGGAGGCACTCGATGCGGTCAGAAGCGGCAAAAATCCTGAACTGACCACCAGACAGAAGCATACGAGAGAGTGCTTCGTTGTTGCCAAAGAGGGCGCAGATCTTGCAAAGATCGAAGAAGAGATCAAGACCATGCCGAACTATTTTGCAGACTATGATACAACCGTACACTTCATTTCTGAGGAAGAGATGAAGAGAGATCACAGCGGACTTCCCCACGGCGGCTGTGTCATTCGTACCGGCGTGACCGGAATGGACAACGAGCATAAGCATGTGATCGAATACAACTTAAAGCTGGATTCCAATCCGGAATTTACCGGTTCTGTTATCGTAGCTTATGCAAGAGCCGCTTATCGCATGAGTAAAGAGGGTATGAGCGGCTGCAAGACTGTATTTGATATCGCTCCGGCTTATCTTTCTTCCAGAAGTGCAGAAGATCTGCGCGCACATCTGCTGTAAAGCGCGGCTCGAAAAGCTTTTTATCAGCGGCAGGGAAGGGGATAAAATTCCACTTTGCCGCAGGATGCTTTTTGTAGACAGAAAGGAGCGACCGGATGGTTCAAAACGGAAAAGTAAAAATTTATCTGGCGGATATTCGGCCGCTCTTTGATGAGACGATGCAGAAAAAGGCGCTCGCACAGCTGGATGAGGTTCGCAGACAAAAAGCATTGTCGTGCAGACAGACAAAACGGCGTGCGGCAAGTCTGACGGCAGGTCTTTTGGCAGAAGAGGCGAAACGCAGAAACGGATTTGACGGCTGCCCGGTGTGTTATACCAAAAACGGGCAGCCGTATCTTTTTATACAGGATGGGAGACGGGCATTTTTGAGCCTTTCCCATTCGGGAGATTATGCGGTGTGCGCTTTTTCTGACTGCCCGGTGGGCGTGGATCTTCAGCAAAGAACAAAGATCCGGCGCAGCGTTTTGCAGAAGTTTTATCTACAGGAACAGCTGGAGGCCTGGAAGAAACAGTTTGACAAGAAGAAGGAAGAACTGTTCCTGTCAGAAGCAGAGACGGAGCGATTTTTACGGGAATGGACAGTCAAGGAAAGTTATGTCAAGCTGACCGGAACCGGGCTTTCGAGAGATTTGCGTGCACTGATGGTAGACTGGAACCAAAACAGGGTCGAGGAAGCAGACCGGCCCGGTTGGGGATCAAGTTTTTGGGAATACCCGGTTCCGGAGGATTATTTTTTATCCGCCTGCAGCTGCCCGGAAGAGGTGTGATGGTTTCTGTGCGGATATTGCCCGGGAAAGTCTTGAAACGCCGGAAGTTTTTATAAAAAACTTCTCTTATCGGAAAGTTTTTAGCTGACGGGGAATATACATGGGACATGAAGAAATGCAAAGCACTGTCTGCCGTCTGGCAGGCGGTATGCAGCAGGAGGCATGTCCATGGAAAAAAAGAAAACCGGAATTTCACAAACCGGTGCGCGGATGCCGGTTGTTTTGCTAAAAAGCCTGTTGGTGTCGTATCTTATGGCCGGGGCGCTGTTATTACTTCTGGCACTGTTGCTGTATCGGATGCAGCTTTCCGCACAGGCAGTGTCGATCGGAATTCTTGTAATTTATGCGGTGACAGCGGGACTTTCCGGTTGGCTTGCCGGAAAAGGAATGCAGGATCGGCGCTTTTTATGGGGACTTTTGACCGGGAGTCTGTATTTTTGTGTGCTGGCAGCTTTGACTTTGATAGTCAATCACGGTCTTCAGGATGTCGGTAATCACTTTTTTACTACACTGATGATCTGCAGCGGCGCGGGAATGCTGGGCGGGATGCTCAGCTGATGCCGGGAGAAGGGCAAAGACGCGGTTCATGACAATAGAATGTTCGCGGAGCGTGCATTCTATTGTATTGCGAATGGCGCGGGTGAACTATTCTTCCGTCGCTTTATCCTTTGTGTTGATCCACTTCAGATATGCGT
>ERZ772865.4006-NODE-4006-length-10451-cov-134.125625_pt1 | contig 10451 bp, 7 predicted proteins | sample MGYA00512133_ERZ772865 | MGnify/ENA primary metagenome ERZ772865 (study PRJEB29015, sample SAMEA2737722) | human gut metagenome | biome: human gut; feature: human-associated habitat; material: faeces | place: China | collected 2012 ...
ATGGGAAATGATTCACTACGATGTACAGCTCTTCGGTGGTGTTGTTCTCCATCAGGGTAAGATTGCCGAGATGGCTACCGGTGAGGGTAAGACCCTTGTAGGTACAACACCTATCTTCCTGAATGCCTTGACTGGTAATGGTGTTCACGTCGTTACCGTGAACGACTATTTGGCTAAGCGTGACTCTGAGTGGATGGGACCTCTCTATATGTTCCACGGTCTCTCTGTAGATTGTATCGACAAGCACCGTCCAAATTCCGACGAGCGTCGCAAGGCATACCTGGCAGATATCACCTTCGGTACCAACAACGAGTTTGGTTTCGATTATCTTCGTGATAACATGGCTACCAACCCAGCCGACCTGGTACAGCGCCAGCACAACTACGCCATCGTCGATGAGGTCGACTCTGTGTTGATTGATGATGCCCGTACCCCATTGATTATCTCCGGTCCTATTCCAAAGGGCGATGACCAGATGTTCGAGCAGTATCAGCCATTGGTTGAGAAACTTTACGAGGTACAGCGCAAGCAGGCTACAGAATTGCTCGCCGAGGCTAAGCAGAAGATTAACGAAGGTACAAAAGCTAAGAATCAGGAACTCCTTGATGAAGGTTTCCTCGCACTCTTCCGTTCTTACAAGGCATTGCCTAAGAACAAGCCATTGATCAAGTATCTTTCTGAGGAAGGTATCAAGGCTGGTCTGCTGAAGACCGAGGAGTACTACATGGCAAACAACAACCGTGAGATGCCTAAGGCTACTGAGCCATTGTACTTCGTAGTAGACGAGAAAATGAATTCTGCCGACCTTACCGATAAGGGAACCGACTGGTTGGCTAAGCAAGTAAACGACAAGGAACTCTTCGTATTGCCTGATATCACAACAGAAATGAGTGAACTCGAGGCACGCACAGACCTTACCGACCAGGAGCGTCTTGACAAGAAAGACGAGATGCTGGCTCACTATGGTGTACAGAGCGAACGTGTTCACACCTTGCAGCAGCTCCTGAAGGGTTACACCATGTTCAATAAGGACGACGAATATGTTGTCATGGACGGACAGGTGAAGATTGTGGATGAGCAGACAGGACGTATCATGGAAGGTCGTCGCTGGAGCGATGGTTTGCACCAGGCTATTGAAGCTAAGGAGCACGTAAAGGTAGAGGCTGCTACACAGACCTTTGCTACCATCACACTTCAGAACTACTTCCGTATGTACCACAAACTCGCAGGTATGACCGGTACAGCAAGTACAGAGTCAGGTGAGTTCTGGGATATCTACAAACTCGATGTTGTTGAGATTCCAACCAACCGCCCTATCCAGCGTAAGGACTTGGATGACCGTGTATACAAGACTGCCCGCGAGAAATATCGTGCAGTTATCGACGAAATCGAGGAAACACGTAATGCTGGCCGCCCAGTCTTGGTAGGTACAACATCTGTCGAGATTTCTGAGTTGTTGAGCAAGATGTTGAAGATGCGCAACATTCCTCATAATGTATTGAACGCTAAGCTGCACCAGCAGGAGGCTCAGATTGTAGCCGAGGCAGGTCGCTCAGTAAACGGTAAGGGTGCCGTAACCATCGCTACCAACATGGCAGGTCGTGGTACCGATATCAAGCTGACTCCAGAGGTAAAGGCTGCAGGTGGTCTTGCCATCATCGGTACAGAACGTCATGAGAGCCGCCGTGTAGACCGTCAGCTCCGTGGTCGTGCTGGTCGTCAGGGTGACCCAGGTTCTTCTGTATTCTATGTATCATTGGAGGATAAGCTGATGCGTCTGTTCGCTTCAGAGCGTATCGCCAAGGTAATGGACCGTCTCGGTTTCGAGGATGGCGAGCGTATCGAGAGCCCAATGATCAGCAAGAGTATCGAGCGTGCTCAGCGCAAGGTTGAGGAAAACAACTTCGGTATCCGTAAACACCTCTTGGAGTATGATGACGTGATGAACCGTCAGCGTACCGTTATCTACGAGAAGCGTCGCCACGCCCTCATGGGTGAGCGTATCGGTATGGATATTGCCAACATCATCTGGGACCGCGTATTGAACATCGTCAACAACAACGACTTCTTCGGTGCCAAGGAAGAGTTCCTGAAAGTTCTTGCTATGGAGATTCCATTCAACGAGGATGAGTATGAGAACGGCAGACGTGAGGATTTGGCAGAGCGTGCTTTCCAGGAGGCTATGGCTACATTCAAGCGTAAGACAGACCGCATTCAGGCTACAGCTATGCCTATCATCAAGCAGGTATACGAAAACCAGGGTGCTATATACGAGCGCATCATGGTGCCTATCACAGACGGCAAGCGCATGTACAATATTCCTTGCAACCTCAAGGAGGCATACGAGAGCGAGGCTAAGAACGTAGTGAAGGAGTTTGAGAAGAGCGTTGTTCTCCAGATTATCGATGACGACTGGAAGGAGAACCTCCGCAAGCTCGACGAACTGAAGCACTCTGTACAGAATGCAAGCTACGAGCAGAAGGATCCTCTCCTCATCTTTAAGTTGGAGAGTGCCAAGGTTTGGGATGCCATGATCAATGACATGTACGACCGTATTGCAAGTATCCTGATGCGTGGTCAGATTCCAGTAATGGAGCAAGAGCAGCCAGTTCAGGAGGCAGCTCCTGAGCAGCGCACTCAGCAGAACTATGTTGAGAGTAAGGTTGATTTGGATGCAGAGCGTGAGGCACAGGAGGCAGCTGTTAACCAGGATACCCGAGAGGGCGCACAGGTAAACCGCACTCCTTACCGTGCAGAGCACATGCCTCGTCCTAACGACCCATGTCCATGCGGAAGCGGCAAGAAGTTTAAGAACTGCCACGGCAGAAACCTGTAATACCTAATAGACATTGAGCGTATGCACGCATACACTCAATGTCCTTTAAATAATAAAAAAAAGAAAAAAAATAATATACAATGAAAAAAAACATTTTTACATTAATTGGCACTATTGCAGTATTATTCACTGGCTGTGAAAATAACACCGCAGAAGACTTGATGTCGAACAGCGCATCTAAATCTAATGACATAATTCAATTAGAAATCCAAAGTGCTATCGACTACAACATTTACAAAACATGGAATAATTCAAATTCAAAGCTTCCACAAACACGTGCATCCATTACACCTTACACTCTAACAGGATACACTTCATATACGACTTCTAAAGTTAAAAAAGTTAGAATAACCAAAGAACTTGCTAATAAATTGGGTATTTACCAACAGATTTATTTGATGGATTTCTATACAGTAAATTATAGCAAGACTATTGATGGCTTAGGAACCAATTTTTTCTTTTCACCAGCAGAATCCCCAAATTGTGGTCTCAACCCTACGAATTCATCTGAAAGAGGATACTCAAGCAATCAAAGTGGAAACAACATCACATTTGTTACAAAAATTTATCATATCATTTCGGACGTATCTGGCAAAACATATGACCTTTGGTATCCTTGTAAACCAGAAGAAGTTGTATGGTGCTATAATCTTATAAATTTATAGATATGAAAAGACAATTGATTCTCATAAGCGGATTATTTTTGTGCATAGCATGCTATGCACAAAAATTTCAATATGGAATAACTAGCCATATTGCTATAAATCATCCCCAAAAATACAGAACCCATATAGGATGGGCGATTGGTTTTATTGGAGAATATAATTTCAACCAAAATAAAATTGGAAACTTTTATTTTACTTCCAAGCTAAAATTTTCAGAAAAAGGTTGGAAAGACGACATTTACGACATAGAAGAAGAAAAACATACAAGAACTACACATACCTATTACTTAGAAATTCCAATATCAATCGGATATAAATTAATAATAAATACAAAAAGTAATATATTTTTTGACTTTGGACCATACTTAGCTTATGGCTTATTTGGCAATTACAATATCGACTACGCTGAATTAGAAAACGACAAAAAAGATTTATTTACTTGTGGAGCATACAAAAGATTTGATTTTGGATATCAAGGAAACATAGGCATCAATATTACTAATTTTCAAATCGGAATAGGTGCAGTCCAAAGTATAATAAAGCCAACTAAAGATATATGGAATTTAGAAAACCCAAAGGAAAAGAGTTTTTTATTAAACATATCTTACTTTTTGAATCGCTAAACAAAAAGCCTTGGATTAAGACTAAGCAATAGCTAATCATGTAGTTTCTGCATTTTATAGTATGAGACACCTTGAAAAAGTGCCATCAAAACAGAGGGGTACCTCAAAATGCTTAAAGTTTAAAACTTAAAAGCATAAGAAGAACTATTCTGTATGAAATTTATAGCACAAAAGAACCCGTTTTGGGTTTCTTTTTGCTGTTTAACTTTTAGTTGATAATGCTCTGACTTTTTCAAGTGGCTCATAATATTATTCAGGTAAAGAGTCACCTTTAAACATAAATCACTATAAATGGTGATAAGCGTACCTAGGAAAAGAAAAATATCACTTTTTCTAGGTATTTTTGTTATAAAACTACATCATTGCTACCAAGTTGCAAATAATTATTAGTATTTTTGCAGTCGAAAAGAAAAAATAGCTGACCATGAGGTCATGCTCCAAAGAAAAGAACAAGATTAAAACAAGGAAAGATATATGAAATTATCAGAACTTAAAACAGGTGAAAGTGGAGTCATCGTCAAGGTATCCGGTCACGGTGGCTTCCGCAAGAGAGTCATCGAGATGGGATTCATCAAGGGCAAGAAGGTTGATGTGCTTCTGAACGCCCCACTCCAAGACCCTGTAAAATACAAGATCATGGGCTATGAAGTTTCTCTCCGCCACAGCGAAGCCGACCATATCGAGGTGGTTTCCATTGATGAAGCCAAGAACGATGCAAAGCTCAGCAAGGCGGAAGAAGAAGACCGCCAGCAGGTAATAGACTCAAAAGTAGTAGATTCCAACGATAGCGACGAGCAGGCGCTCGGCGACAAGATGCTCGTGGCTGAAAGAAAAGACAATGCCAGCAACGAGGCTTTGGCAGAACAGGAAGCAGAAAGACTCCACCGCGTCATCAATGTGGCACTGGTAGGTAACCCAAACTGCGGTAAGACTTCCCTCTTCAACTTCGCATCGGGTGCTCACGAACGTGTTGGAAATTATAGTGGTGTAACCGTGGATGCAAAGGTGGGTGAAGCCGATTTCAACGGCTACCACTTCAATCTGGTAGATTTACCGGGCACCTATTCGCTTTCAGCCTATTCTCCAGAAGAACTCTATGTGCGCAAGCAGCTCATCGAGCATACGCCGGATATCGTCATCAACGTCATCGACACCAGCAACCTGGAGCGCAACCTCTATCTCACCACACAGTTGATAGATATGCACATCCGCATGGTCTGCGCCCTCAATATGTTTGATGAAACCGAGAAGCGTGGCGATAACATCGACTACGACAAACTGGGCGAACTCTTCGGTATCTCGATGATTCCTACCGTCTTCACCAATGGCCGAGGCGTGGACAAGCTCTTCGAGACCATCATCGAACTCTACGAAGGCAAGGAAGATTCCAGCGCTCACTATCGCCATATCCACATCAACCACGGACATGAGATAGAACATGGTATCGAGCATATCCAGAAATATCTGAAGGCAGATGATTCCATCCGCCAGCGCTACTCTACCCGATACCTCTCCATCAAGTTGTTGGAGAATGATAAGCATGCTGAGGAATACGTAAGTCATCTGAAATCGGCCAAGGAAATTTTCGCAGCCCGTGACGAGGCAGCCAAGCGTGTGAAAGAAGAGACCCAGGAGGATAGCGAAACCGCCATCATGGATGCCAAATACGGTTTTATCCATGGCGCATTGCAGGAAGCAGGCTATGAACCTGGCAAAGCAAAGGATACCTATCAGGTAACCCATCTCATCGACAGAATCCTGACCAATAAATATGTAGGCTTCCCTATCTTCATCCTGCTGCTGTTCATCATGTTCTCAGCCACCTTCGTACTGGGCGAGATTCCTAAGGGATGGATTGAGGACGGTGTGTCATGGCTGGGCGAATTCATCAGTACCACGATGCCGGACGGACCGGTGAAGGACATGCTGGTAGATGGTGTGATTGGTGGTGTAGGTGCCGTGATCGTGTTCCTGCCACAAATTCTGATTCTGTATTTCTTCATCTCCTATATGGAGGATTCGGGATATATGGCTCGTGCAGCCTTCATCATGGATAAGCTGATGCACAAGATGGGGCTGCATGGCAAGTCATTCATCCCGCTGATTATGGGATTCGGATGTAACGTACCTGCCGTGATGGCAACAAGAACCATTGAGAGTCACCGTTCGCGTCTGATTACGATGCTGATTCTGCCATTGATGAGCTGTTCGGCTCGTCTGCCAATCTACATCATGGTCATCGGAACATTCTTTGCCATCCAATACCGTTCACTCATCATGGTATCGCTCTATCTCATCGGCATCTTCCTAGCCGTGATATTGAGCCGCATCTTTGCCAGTTTCGTGGTGAAGGGCGAAGATACCCCGTTCGTAATGGAGTTGCCTCCTTACCGCTTCCCTACCTGGAAGGCGATAGGCCGACATACCTGGGAGAAGGGTAAGCAGTACTTGAAGAAGATGGGTGGTATCATCCTTGTGGCAAGTATCATCGTATGGGCTTTGGGTTATTTCCCTCATAATGAAGAACTTGATACCCAGGCACAGCAGGAGCAGAGCTATATCGGCAGAATCGGTAAGACCATCGAGCCTATCTTCACCCCACAGGGTTTCGACTGGAAACTGGATGTGGGCTTGGTTTCCGGTGTGGGTGCCAAGGAGATTGTAGCCTCAACAATGGGCGTGCTCTACAGCAACAACGACAGTTTCTCTGATGATCAGGATTACAACGATGAAGACGGAAAATACGAAGTCTTGAAGAAGCAGATGACTTCAGACCTGAAGAAGACCTACGGTTACAGCGATGCCGAGGCAGCAGCGAAGGCAACGCTCACCGCCTACTGTTTCCTCCTCTTTGTATTGCTCTACTTCCCTTGCATAGCCACCATCGCTGCCATCAAGGGCGAGACGGGCAGTTGGAAATGGGCAGGCTTCGCCGCCGGCTACACCACGCTATTGGCATGGGTAGTATCAGCCCTGGTCTTCCAGATAGGAAGTTTGTTTATCTAATCAAGGTGTCTGCTTTAAGAAAACAAACAAAGAGAGCGCACAACACCTGAACGACAGCCGCACAACAACTGAGCGACGCTCGCACAACACCTGTTGTGCAAGCGCACATCAGCTGTTGTGCGGCTTACTATATAATATATCCAGAAGACTTATTCTATATATCTGAAAGACTTCAAGTAACTGTTCGGAAGATTTTAGTCATATACTAGAACGTTATCAGTCATATACCTGAACGACATCAATCATATCATTAGAAGACATCAACCGTATCCTTATTCAAGATAATCTCTTTCCTACCTTTGCGGCAACAAACGCAATCATCAGACCCAGACAGGCGGCAATACTGATGGCAATGCGGAGACCGGTAGCCTCAGCAAGCCATCCGATAACCGGAGGTCCTACCAGGAAACCGAAGAAACTGATGCTCGAAACGATTGTAATGGCGATGCTCGCCTTGATGGTTCCCAATTTTCCGGCGATACTGTAACAGATAGGAACCGACGAAGAGATGCCGAAACCTACCAGCAGAAAGCCCAAGGTGGCAGGAATCAGATAAGGCAAGGCAGCAGCCAGCCACAAACCGCCCAATATCAAACCACCACAAACCTTCAATACTCTGGCTGGGCCGTATTTCGTAACAAACCCATCAGCCATGAATCTACCCAACGTCATCGCACCCATACCAGCCACATAGCCCGCACGGATAAAAGCCTCATCGGGTTTTACTACTGATGAAAAATATACGCTACTCCAATCGTAAACGGTACCTTCACAGAACATGCCTGCAAATCCCATCAGTCCCAAAAGGAACAGAATCGGGTCGATGGTCTTGAAAGAGAACTTTGGAACATCCTCCTCTTCTGCTTTCGCCATGGCATCATTAATCAGAAATCGGAAACCGACAGCAATGATGAGAATACTCAGAGCCAGGATAGTTCCAAAGTGGACATCTATCGGGAGTAAAGTATTGGCAAAGATGGCACCGATGATACCACCGGAGAATCCACCAAGACTCCACAGACCATGAAACGATGACATGATGTTGCGCCCATACATCTTCTCTACCAGACATGCCTGCGTATTGGTGGCAATGTTCATCAGATTCGCCATCATTCCGAAAGCAATAAGACTCAAAATCAGATGAAAAACCGTAGTACTGCTACCGATGCAGAAAAGAACCAGAACATAGAGCACCTCAGAGAGAACCAGCATCTTCTTGCTGCCAAATCTACTCACCAGGATACCCGAGAAAGCCATCATCAGAAGTTGGCCGATAGGAATGGCGAAAAGCACCGTTCCCAACTGGCCGTTGCTCAGATGCAACATCTGTTTTACATCCGGAATACGGCTTGCCCAACTGGCAAACACTACTCCCGGCACAAAATAATAAGCCGCAACCGCCACTCGCTTGCGCGCCAAATCACTTAAATTACTCAAACTGACTGTCATCCTTAATAATATACCTATTATAAATACTCATTTCTATTAGCGGCTGCAAAATTACAAAAAAAAACAGAAAAAGACTGATATTTGAACAATAAATGTTGCGCCGTTTGAGATTTTTGCCGTACCTTTGCACTCAGAAAAAGAATTAAAAACAAACTAGCAATGAAGAAACAAACAATGATTACCCTGGCACTCGCCCTCACTCTGGCAATGCCAACCCTACCCGCCTTCGCCCAGAAGGCGATGAGCAAGAAAGAAATCGCCGAAAAAGAAAAGGCTTTCAAGAACCTTCAGCATCCTTGGAAGGGAAAGAAGGTGGCTTACTTCGGCGATTCCATCACAGACCCTAACATCAAGGCATCAAAAGTAAAATACTGGGGATTCCTGCAGGATTGGCTCGGCATCACCCCTTACGTTTATGGTGTGAGCGGCAGACAGTGGAACGACATTCCCCGACAGGCTGATCTACTCCAGAAAGAGCATGGCGATGATTTCGATGCCATCCTCATCTTTATGGGAACCAACGATTACAACAACGGTGTGCCTGTAGGCGAATGGTACACGGAGACTTTCGACAGTGTGAGAGTAGCCCGCCACAAGCCAAGCGAAATGGTACAGCGCCGCCACCGCCACTTCTGCATGGACAAGAATACATTGAAAGGCCGCATCAACATCGCCATGTCGAAGTTGAAGCAGATGTATCCTACCAAGCAAATCGTGGTGATGACTCCTGTGCATCGTGCTCTCTTTGCCAGTGGTGACAAGAACATCCAGCCAGATGAGATGTACGAGAATGCGCGTGGCATCTTCTTCGATGAATATGTGAAAGCTATCAAGGAAACAGGCAATGTCTGGGCGGTTCCGGTCATCGACCTCAACTCCCTTTCCGGTCTCTTCCCTCTTTACGATGCTGGTGCGCAGATGTTTAACAAACCGGATTGCGACCGTCTTCATCCTAATGATGCCGGGCACTCCCGCATGGCTAAGACCATCATGCAGCAGCTCTCTGCATTGCCTTGCGTCTTCTAGAAATCCGCATCATTTTCTGCCCGCGTACTTGAGCATCTATACCCACGTACAGTAATCAATGCCTCGTTTCTCACACTCTCCTCGCAGGGCGGCGAGGAAGTAGCTGCGCTCGCTGCCCCAACCACGAACCTTGCGCTCGTGATCTACGGTCTGCTTCAAACGCTCATCGCTGTAAGCGGCAAAACGGGCAGCATACTCTGAAATTCTTGACTCGGCATAACCTGCATCAACAGTTGAAGACTCGGCATTAGCTGCCATAATACTCTCATTGTTCTTTTTGTTCTTTAAATCTGAATTTGGATTCATAAAGATAATTATTTTAAGTTGTTAAACACTTACACATTCTTTTACCACCGTGGTTATCTCTATGCGAAACTCGGTTGGTGTGCCGCAACTGGGCAACTCTTAATGCTTGATTTCGGGTGTAAAAGTACATCATTATTCTGAAACCACCAAATTTTTTCGGGATTATTTTTCCTGTTTTTTTCCCTTCTTCTAAAGAAGAAGATTCTTCGGGGTAGCAGATAGTAAGGAAGAGAAATCCTTTAATGGTTAAACTTTCCTATATTTAATCACGGCAAAACGAAAAGAGCTACCTTGCAAAAACGAAATGTGAATTTGGCTAACAAAAACGAAATGTGAATTAAAAAAGCATTTAAACGACATTTAAAGGGTGTTTAAATGGTATTTTATCTTAACATATTGTGATAAGCAAAATGAAGAAAGAAGGGGGTTAACGCCCCTTCTTTTTCATGTTACCCAATCCCTTCCATAAGAAAATGAAAGAGAAGGTAAAGTCAAAATCTACACCTTATTATATTATATCCACTTGATGACAGTATCACC
>ERZ772865.4014-NODE-4014-length-10427-cov-9.188392_pt1 | contig 10427 bp, 8 predicted proteins | sample MGYA00512133_ERZ772865 | MGnify/ENA primary metagenome ERZ772865 (study PRJEB29015, sample SAMEA2737722) | human gut metagenome | biome: human gut; feature: human-associated habitat; material: faeces | place: China | collected 2012 ...
TGACAGAAAATACTTCTCAGGCTGCGGAGTCTAGCGCCGCAGCGCTGTGCAGAGCGCAACCGCCGTAGGCGGCTCTTAGCGCGTAGACTGAAGGTGGCCCCGCAGGGCCGGATAAGGGGTATGGTTGCCATTTTTACCCGTTGGTGGGATACCATGGCAGGGTCGGCCCTCATCAATCAGAGGTCGGAGCCACTGACAGCTTCCCCCGCGGGGGAAGCCTTTTGTTTGAGATTAGCCATTTCTAACGTATTGACAAGCATTCTCACCTATGCTACACTATCCGAAGCAATAAGGGAGTAGTCAGCGCAGCGGTGGAGCAGCCGCCGCGCAGTTCTGCCAACACAATGAGCGGTTGCTCTGGCTTTACTTTAAACGACGAGACTTATCTGCCCGTTTTCACGGGTGGATAGGTCTTTTTTATTGTCTGCACCCTGCCAAAACTGAGGAAAAATCATGACTTTATTCGACCTGATCCTGATTGCCGTCAGCCTCTCGATGGACGCATTCGCCGTCTCGATCTGCAAGGGGCTGTCCGTCCGCAAGGTTAGTCTGCAGCACGCTATGATCTGCGGCGTCTGGTTCGGCGGGTTTCAGTTTTTGATGCCTGCACTGGGCTATTTTCTCGGTGACCGGTTTGCCGCACTGCTGACGAAGTTCGGCCCGTGGATCGCGTTTGTGCTGCTGGCACTCATCGGTGCGAACATGATCAAGGAGAGCTTTGGCGGCGACGAGCAACTGGACGACGACTACTCCGCCAAAGCCATGCTGCCGCTGGCCATCGCCACCAGCATTGATGCGTTCGCCGTCGGCGTCAGCTTTGCAGCCATGCAGGTGGACATTCTGCCCGCTGCCTGGCTGATCGGCGTTATCACCTGCCTGCTGTCCGCCATCGGCGTTAAGTTCGGTGCCATGTTCGGCGACAGGTACCGCGCCCCCGCCGAGCGCATCGGCGGCATTGTGCTGATCCTGATCGGTGTCAAGACGCTGCTGACGGGGCTGGGTGTGCTGTAATTTGGTGTACCTGTAGGGGCCGGGCATGCCCGGCCCGCAGCTTACCCGCAAACGCCCGGATGAGCGGGCGGATATGGAATCCGCCCCTACGGCGTAGGGGTCGATGCTCGTCATCGCCCCGGAAGCGCCGGGGCTGCCGGAATCTTGCGGGCCGCAGATGTGCGGCCCCTGCAACGCTGCAAGACAAGCAAAAACGCTCCGGGCGGTATGGAACATTCTCCATACCGCCCGGAGCGTCATTTATTATTGTAGGGTTCAGCGCAGCACCAGCTGTCCGTTCCCATCCGCATCCACGGTCAGGGTGTCCCCTGCCGTGTGGGCGCCGCCGATGATCTCCTTCGCGATCATCGTTTCCACATGGGACTGGATGTACCGCTTCAAGGGGCGGGCACCGTAGATCGGGTCATAGCCGCCGTCGATGATGGCGCTCTTGGCCGCGTCGGTGACAACCAGTTTCAGCTGTTTGTCTTCCAGACGTTTGCGCAGGTCGGCCAGCATCAGGTCAACGATGGAGCCGATTTCGGTCTTGGTCAGGCTCTTGTAGTAGACAATGTCGTCCAGACGGTTCAGGAACTCGGGGCGGAACTGGCGCTTGAGCAGCTGGTCAATGGCGTTTCTGGCCTCGTCGGACAGCTCGTTGCTGCCGTTGGCGCGGCTCTTTTCCAGATCCTCCAGAATCAGGTCGGAGCCCAGGTTCGACGTCAGGATGATGACGGTGTTCTTGAAGTCCACCGTGCGGCCCTGGCTGTCGGTAATGCGGCCATCGTCCAGCACCTGCAGCAGGATGTTGAACACGTCCGGGTGGGCCTTTTCGACCTCATCGAACAGCACAACGCTGTAGGGGTGGCGGCGCACGGCCTCGGTCAGCTGGCCGCCCTCCTCATAGCCGACGTATCCCGGAGGCGCACCGATCAGACGCGAGACGCTGAATTTCTCCATATACTCGGTCATGTCGATACGGACCATGTTCTTCTCGTCGTCAAACAGGGCCTGCGCCAGCGCCTTGGCCAGCTCGGTCTTGCCGACGCCCGTGGGGCCGAGGAACAGGAAGCTGCCGATGGGGCGGTTCGGATTCGCGATGCCGGCGCGGGAGCGCAGGATAGCGTCCGAAACCTTCTGCACGGCCTCGTCCTGGCCGATGACCCGCTGATGCAGCGTGTCCGGCAGGCGGAGCAGCTTCTCGCGTTCGCCTTCGACGAGCTTGGAGACCGGGATGCCGGTCCAGCGGGCGACGATGTTCGCAATTTCTTCTTCCGTTACGCGGTCACGAAGCAGGCTGGATTCTTTCTTGGCCTCGGCCAGCTTTTCTTCTTCCTCCAACTGCTTTTGCAGGGTGGGCAGCTTGCCGTATTGCAGCTCACCGGCCTTGGCGTAGTCGCCGGTGCGGGTCGCCTTTTCGATCTCGGCCTTGGTGGATTCCACCTCGGCGCGCAGGCTCTGCACCTTGTTCACGGCGTTCTTCTCGTTCTCCCACTGCGCCTTCTTGCTGTTGAAGCTGTCGCGCAGCTCGGCCATCTCCTTTTCCAGCGTGGCCAAACGCTGCTTGGACAGCTCGTCGGTCTCCTTCTTTAAAGAGGCCTCCTCGATTTGCAGCTGGGTGATGCGGTGGTTCATCTCGTCCAACTCGGCGGGCATCGAATCCAGCTCGGTCTTGACCATAGCGCAAGCCTCATCGACGAGGTCGATGGCCTTATCGGGCAGGAAGCGATCCGTGATGTAGCGGTCCGACAGCGTCGCGGCGGCGATCAGGGCGGCGTCCTGAATCTTGACGCCGTGGTAGACCTCGTAGCGCTCCTTCAGGCCGCGCAGGATCGAGATGGTGTCCTCGACAGTCGGTTCATTGACCATGACCGGCTGGAAACGACGTTCCAGCGCGGGGTCCTTCTCGATATACTCGCGGTACTCGTCCAGCGTGGTCGCGCCGATGCAGTGCAGCTCGCCGCGGGCCAGCATGGGCTTGAGCAGGTTGCCGGCATCCATCGCGCCATCGGTCTTGCCCGCACCGACAATGGTATGCAGCTCATCGATGAAGAGGATGATCTTGCCCTCGGACTTCTTGACCTCGTTGAGGACGCTCTTCAAGCGTTCCTCAAACTCGCCGCGGTATTTTGCACCTGCGACCAGCGCACCCATGTCCAGACTGAACACGGTATGATCCTTCAGATTTTCGGGCACATCTCCGCTTTCGATCCGCTGCGCCAGCCCCTCGGCGATGGCGGTCTTACCGACACCGGCCTCACCGATCAGCACGGGGTTGTTCTTGCGTTTGCGGGACAGGATACGGATGACATTGCGAATTTCCGTATCGCGTCCAATCACAGGGTCAAGTTTATGCGCCTTTGCCATTTCGACAAGGTCCTGACCGTACTTTTTCAGGGCATTGTAGGTGTCCTCCGGGTTATCACTCGTGACCCTCTGATTGCCACGCACCGTACTCAGCTGCTTCATAAATTTCTCGGTTGTGATGCCGAAAGTCTTGAAGATTTCGCTGGCAGCCTTTCCTGGGCGCTGCAAAATGCCGAGGAGTACATGCTCTACGCTGATGTATTCATCCTTCATCTGCTTGGCCTGCTGCTCGGCGGCGTTGAGGGCGCGGTCCAGATCGTTGGAGATGTAGATTTTCTCCGGGTCACGGCCCGAGCCGGTCACGCGGGGCAGCGCCTCGACCTTCTGCAAGGCCGCCTGGGCAAAGGCATTGGCGTCAATGCCGAGGGTCTGTAGCAGCTGCGGGATAAGCCCGTCCTGCTGCTGGGCAAGGGCGGCCAGCAGGTGCTCCTGCTCCACCGCGTTGTTGGAATATTCCACCGCGATGCGCTGTGCAGCCTGCAAAGCCTCACGGGTTTTCTGTGTCATTTGTTCGATGTTCATAGTGCGTACCTCCTTTAGTGCAGATAGCGCATTGTTCTGGCAGTCTCGCGCGTAAAGCGCTTGGATTTTGCGGTTCGAGAATCTGCTTTCGCAAATTCTGTGTGTTCGTTTTTCTTTAGCACTCTATCCGTTCGACTGCTAATATTGTAGCACATTCACATACCATGTCAATAGGAAAATTGCAAACAAATTGTGAATTTGCAGGAAAAATCATTGGTAAAAGTTGGAGAAACAGTCGGAGGGGAGCTGATAGTTAGATATTTTTCAAAATATCTATTGACAGCGGCAGGTGCATAGGAGTATAGTAAAGGCATAGACAGTTAGACGTTTATCTAATTGTTTATCAGGAAAGGAGTTGTTCTGTTTGGGAGATGCTTTCAAGGCGCTGGCCGACCCGACGCGGCGGCGCATTTTAGAACTGCTGGCACAGGGCGACCTGACCGCCGGGGAGATCGCCGCACATTTTGATATGACAAAGCCGTCCGTCAGCCACCACCTGAACATTTTAAGAAGTGCGGCGCTTATTACCGATGAGCGCCGCGGCCAGAACATTGTGTACAGTGTGAATCTGACCGTATTTCAGGAATTGATGAAATGGTTTTATGACTGCGGACTTGTAAAGGGAGACGATAGCAATGAAAAAGAATAAACTGTTCTGGATTTTAACCGTGGTCTGCGTGCTGAATTTTGCCGCGCACCTGTACTTCTACCCCTCCCTGCCGGACATTGTGCCCACCCACTGGGGAGCCAGCGGGCAGGTCAACGGCTGGGGGCCGAAATCCACGGTTTTGTTTTTGGCCGCGATACCGTTTGTCACGCTGATTATGTTTGAGGTCATCCGCAAGATCGACCCTAAGCATCAAAATTTTGAGAAGTTCGGCAAGGCATGGAACCTGTTCGTGGGGCTGTTCACCGTAATGTCGGCGGCGTTCAGCTGGCTGAGTGAGTTGGCTGTTTTCGGTAAGCTGCCGGACAGCAGCAACCTCGTCAGCATTCTGGTCTGCGGCGGCATCGGCGTATTGTTCATCATCCTGGGCAATTTTATGCCGCAGATCAAGCAGAATTATACCTTCGGCTGCCGCACGCCCTGGGCGCTGAACGACGAGCACAACTGGCAGCGCACCCAGCGCATGGGCGGGTACACCTTTGTCGTTATGGGCATTGTCCTGTTGGTGCTTGCCTTCCTGGGCGGCCTGCTGGGCGACATTGCTACGCTGATCGTGCTGCTGGTCGCCGTTTTTGGCGGCAGCGCGTGGATTTATTTGTATTCGTATCTGGTGTATGTGGGGAAGATGAAGTAAGCGCCTAAAGCCTTCCCCTTTGGGGGAAGGTGGCCCCGCAGGGCCGGATGAGGGGCGGGTGTGCCATTGCTATCCGTTAGCGAGTTTTGACGGCAGGTCGCCCCTCATCAGTCAGCGGGCGGGGCCGCTGACAGCTTCCCCCGAGGGGGGAAGCCATATAGGCAAGCAGCCCGTGCTTCGATTGGGAAGCACGGGCTGTTGTTATGTCTTATTCAATCCCTTTTCAATAAACTCCGGGCCCTTATTTATACAGCTCGACCAGATTCAGCAAAATTTCGACGCCCTGATCCATCTTCTCGGCGGTGATGCACTCGCAGGGGCCGTGGAAGTTGAAGCCGCCGGTGCCGAGGTTCGGGCAGGGCAGGCCCATATAGCTCAGGGTCGCGCCGTCGGTGCCGCCGCGGACCGGGGTCTCGATGGGTTCAAGGCCCGCCGCGCGGATGGCCTTGCGGGCGTTCTCGACCAGATGGAAGTGGGGCTGAATTTTCTCCAACATATTATAATAGCTGTCCTTGATGTCCAGCTCCACCGTGCCCGCGCCGTAGCGGTCATTCAGGCAGGCGGCAATATGCTGCATCTGGGCCTTGCGGGCGGCAAACTTGGCGGCATCGTGGTCGCGCACGATGTAGCCCAGGTGCGCGGTGGTCACGTCACCCTGCATACTCGTCAGGTGGAAGAAGCCCTCACGGCCCTCGGTGTGCTCGGGGCGGGAGAAGGCGGGCAGCGCGGCGTGGAACTCCATGGCCACGTTCTGCGCATTGATCATCGAATTCTTGGCGCTGCCGGGGTGGACGCTGAAGCCGTGCACGGTCACGACGGCAGCGGCGGCATTGAAGTTCTCATAGCTGATCTCGCCGACGTCCTCGCCGTCAACGGTGTAGGCATAGGCCGCGCCGAAGCCCTCGACGTCAAACAGGCTCGCGCCCTCGCCGATCTCCTCATCGGGGGTGAAGCCGATGCAGAGCTTGCCGTGGGGGCGATTTTCGGCAATGATGCGCTCCAGCGCGGTCATGATCTCGGCCACACCGGCCTTATCGTCCGCGCCCAGCAGCGTCGAGCCGTCGGTGGTGATGAGCGTCTGGCCCTTCATCTCGCGCAGGAACGGGAACACCTTGGGGTCCAGCACCGTGCCGGTGGCGGGCAGCGTGACAGCCTCGCCGTCGTAGTTTTCGTGGATCTGCGGCCGGACGTTCTCACCGCTGGCGTCGTCCGCCGTGTCCATGTGGGCGATAAGGCCCAGCGGCGCGGCGCTCTCCTGCCCCGGGGTGGCGGGCAGCGTGGCGTAGACATAGCAGTGCTCGTCCACATGGGCATCGGTCAGGCCCAGCTCCTTCAGCTCCTCAACGAGGATCTTCGCCAGGTCAAACTGGCGCAGCGTGCTGGGGTGGGTGCCGCTGTTGGGGTCAGAGGTCGTGTGGACCTTTACATATTTTAAAAGACGTTCGTAGGCGCGCATGGGCGTGTCCTCCTTGTAAAAAGCATTTTGCTGTGATTTCTTAGCTATTATACCACAAAAAGCAGCAATTTCCAACCCTGTGCCCTTTTCAAGCAGCGATTTTTGTGCTAAAATGAATGAGATTATAAAGGATCACTGTGCCTTTTGCGCAGTCTATTATAAGGAGGATATTATGGCAGACAGCATTTTTAAGGATAAGACTCTTCTCATCACCGGCGGCACGGGCAGCTTCGGGCATACAGTGCTCAAGCATTTCCTGTCCACCGACATCGGCGAGATCCGCATCTTCTCCCGCGATGAGAAGAAGCAGGACGACATGCGCCACGAGCTGCAGGCCAACCACCCGCAGTATGCCGGCAAGGTCAAGTTCTACATCGGCGATGTGCGCAACCCGCAGTCCATCCGGGACGCCATGCCCGGCGTCAACTACATCTTCCACGCGGCAGCGCTGAAACAGGTGCCCTCCTGCGAGTTCTTCCCGATGCAGGCCGTGCAGACGAACATCATCGGCACGGACAATGTCCTGCACGCCGCCATTGACGCGGGCGTGGAGCGCGTCGTCTGCCTGTCCACCGACAAGGCCGCCTATCCCATCAACGCCATGGGCATCTCCAAGGCGATGATGGAGCACGTCATCTTTGCCAACGCCCGCGTGGCCGCTGAGCGCGGCGGCACGACGATCTGCTGCACCCGCTACGGCAACGTCATGTGCAGCCGCGGCAGCGTCATTCCGCTGTTCATTGACCAGATCCGCGCCGGCAACCCCATCACGATCACCGACCCCAATATGACCCGCTTCCTGATGAACCTGGACGAAGCCGTTGACCTGGTCATGTTCGCGTTTGAGCATGCAAACCCGGGCGATTTGTTCATCCAGAAGTCCGACGCCTCCACCATCGGCGACCTGGCCAAGGCCGTGCAGCAGCTGTTCGGCGACACCGGCACGAACATCATCGGCACCCGCCACGGCGAGAAGCTGTTCGAGACCCTGATGACCCGCGAGGAGCGCCTGCGCAGTGAGGACATGGGCGGTTACTACCGCGTGGCCGCCGACAACCGCGACCTGAACTACGACAAGTTCGTCGTCAAGGGTGAGGTCCACACGATGGCCGACGACTCCTACACAAGCCACAACACGCACCGTCTGGACGTGGAGGGCACGGTCAGGAAGATCCTGACCACCGACTACGTCCAAAACGCGCTGAAAGAGATGGAGGCCGAGAAGGCATGAAGATCCTTGTGACCGGCGCTAAGGGCTTTGTGGGGCGCAATCTCTGCGAGAACCTGAAGGCTGTCCGCGACGGCAAGAACCGTACCCGCCCCGCCTTGCAGATCGAGGACGTGTTTGAGTATGACCTCGACACGCCCCCCGCAGAGCTGGACCACTTTTGTGCGGAAGCCGATTTTGTGTTCAATTTAGCGGGTGTCAACCGTCCCAAAAATAACGACGAGTTCATGCAGGGCAACTTCGGCTTCGCCTCTACCCTGCTGGACACGCTCAAATCTCACGCCAACCGCTGCCCGGTCATGCTGTCCAGCTCGATCCAGGCGACGCTGATCGGCCGCTACGGCGAGAGCGACTACGGAAAGAGCAAGCTGGCCGGTGAGGAGCTGTTCTTCACCTACGGGCAGGAGACCGGCGCACCGGTGCTGGTCTACCGCTTTCCGAATCTGTTCGGCAAGTGGTGCCGCCCCAACTACAACAGCGCCGTGGCGACCTTCTGCAATAACACCGCCAACGACCTGCCCATCACGGTCAATGACCGCGCCACCGAGCTGGAGCTTTTGTACATTGACGACCTGGTGGAGGAAATGCTCGACGCGCTGGAGGATAAGCCTCACCGCTGCGATTACGACGGTCTGACGCCGGTTTTCCACGACAGTGGGCGCTACTGTGCCGCGCCGGTGACCCACAAAGTCACGCTGGGCGAAATTGCGGACCTGCTGGAAAGGTTCAAGGCTCAGCCCGCAACGCTCGTACTGCCGGAGATTCCGGCAGGCAGCTTTGCAAAAAAGCTGTACTCGACGTATCTGTCCTATCTGCCCAAAGAGAAGGTCATCTTTGACCTGAAAAAGAATGAGGACGCCCGCGGCAGCTTTACCGAGCTGCTCAAAACCGAGAGCTGCGGCCAGTTCAGCGTCAACGTCTCGAAGCCCGGCATCACAAAGGGTCAGCACTGGCACAACACGAAGTGGGAGTTTTTCATCGTGGTTTCGGGCCACGGTCTGATTCAGGAGCGCCGCGTCGGCAGCGGCGAGGTGCTGGAATTTGAGGTGACCGGCGACAAGCCCCAGGCCATCCACATGCTGCCGGGGTACACCCACAACATCATCAATTTGAGCGAGACCGAGAACCTCGTCACCCTGATGTGGGCGAACGAGCAGTTCGACCCAGCCCACCCGGATACATTCTTTGAAAAAGTATAAGTCCGATAAAATCGCCCGCAGCACCGCTTTTGGTTCAGGGCAGTACTTTAGTACGGCTCCGCTCACCGCAAGACGGCACTGCGAACGATTTTCTCAGGACTTTCAGGACTTATTGAAGCGGAGGGAAATTTGTAATGAATATAAAAACCGATTACAGCGATGTTAAGTTTAAAGATAACGGCAAGCTAAAGCTTTTAATAATAGTGGGAACGCGCCCCGAAATAATAAGGCTCGCGGCGGTGATAAGCAAATGCCGCGAGTATTTTGACTGCATTTTGGCGCACACGGGGCAGAATTACGATTATAATCTTAACGGCGTGTTTTTTAAGGACCTGAAGCTTAAAGATCCGGAGGTATATATGGACGCGGTAGGCGACGATTTAGGTGCTACCGTAGGCAATATAATAAATTGCTCGTACAAGCTTATGAACCAAATAAAGCCTGACGCGCTTTTAATTTTGGGCGATACAAACTCCTGCCTGTCGGCAATTTCGGCGAAGAGGCTGCATATTCCGATATTTCACATGGAGGCGGGCAACCGCTGCAAGGATGAATGCCTGCCCGAGGAGACAAACAGACGGATAGTAGATATAATATCCGATGTTAATATGGCGTATTCGGAGCATGCCCGCCGTTATCTTGCCGAGTGCGGGCTGCCGAAAGAGCGCACATATGTTACGGGCTCGCCTATGGCGGAGGTGCTTCATCATAATTTAGAGGAAATAAAACAATCCGACATTCTTGAAAAGCTTAATTTAGAGCCTAAGAAATATATTTTGCTTTCCGCTCACAGAGAAGAAAATATCGACACCGAAAAGAATTTTTTATCGCTGTTTACGGCGATAAATCTTCTTGCCGAAAAATATGATATGCCTATACTTTACTCCTGCCATCCGCGTTCTAAAAAGAGATTGGAGCAAAGCGGCTTTAAGCTTGATAAGAGGGTCATTCGGCATGAGCCGCTCGGCTTCCACGATTACAATAAGCTCCAAATGAACGCGTTCTGCGTTGTGTCCGACAGCGGCACTCTGCCGGAGGAAAGCAGCTTTTTTACCGGCGTCGGCAACCCATTTCCGGCTGTTTGCATACGCACATTCCGATCTTCTCTTTTCAGAACGCCCCGAGGCGCTTGATAAGGCATGCTTCATTCTTGCGGGAATTGATGAAAAAAGCCTTTTGCAGGCAGTGAATACCGCCGTGGAAATGAATAAAAACGGTGATATCGGCATACCCGTGCCCGATTATACAGAGGAAAATGTATCGACCAAGGTCGTGAAAATAATTCAGTCCTACACAGGCGTTGTCAATAAAACGGTGTGGAGAAAGCTATGAAAAAAATTAAAAAGTCCGTTAAAATTATAACA
>ERZ772865.4034-NODE-4034-length-10380-cov-2.946731_pt1 | contig 10380 bp, 9 predicted proteins | sample MGYA00512133_ERZ772865 | MGnify/ENA primary metagenome ERZ772865 (study PRJEB29015, sample SAMEA2737722) | human gut metagenome | biome: human gut; feature: human-associated habitat; material: faeces | place: China | collected 2012 ...
TTTATCTCAGTCGAGAAGACTCCCACCTCTTTAGGTGGTGAGTAATAGCAAATTTGTCTCAGTGGGAGGTGGGTCTCCGACTGAGATAAACGCTCCGCGAGGATGCACAGTGATTCTGATAGGAATATGTCGGCTTCGCTGACAAGAATCACGCGCCAAGTCTCACGGACATTCGACTTGAAAGAATCGGAGCAGCTTGTTATGAGAAAGAAATGAAGAATAGTATTGACAAATGGTCAAAAATAAAGTATTTTATCATTAAAGAATATATGACGATATATAACAATACAAGCTGTATGAAGTCAATATGAAGCAGCGGACATGCAAATAGTCATGCTCGGACAGAGCAGCTTACAAACAACCAATACATGGGAGGAAATAATATGTCTTATATGATTGGCGTAGACGTTGGAGGAACGTTTACAGATTTCTCTGTTTTTGATCAGGAAACCGGCGAATTGTTCAATTATAAGGACAGTTCTACACCGGCAGACCCGTCCAAGGCAATTGTAAAAGGTGTGCAGGATGTATTAGAGATAAAGAAGGCAAAACCGGAGACAGTCAGCTATCTGGCACATGGTACCACAGTAGGAACCAATGCGCTGATCGAAAAGAAAGGCTGCCGCCTCGGTCTTATCACCACAAAGGGATTTAAAGACCTGATGGAGATCGGAACACAGCGCCGTCCGTCTCTTTACAACCTCCAGGCACAGAAGCCGTATCCGTTAGTTCCGTCTGGCTTAAACTGCACCGTCACAGAGCGTATCCGCTATGACGGCAGCATTGAGACACCGCTTGATGAGGAAGAGACCAGAGAAGTGGTCCGCTACTTAAAAGCACAGGGAGTTGCTGCTATCGCAGTGTGCACCCTCTTCTCCTTCATCAATCCGGTTCATGAGGAAAGAATCGAAGAGATCATTCATGAGGAGTTCCCGGAAGCTTACGTAACGATTTCCAGCAAGCTGGCACCGGAGTTCCGTGAGTTCAGCCGTATGAGTACAACGGTCATGAACAGCTACTTAGGACCGGTTATGAAGAAGTATGTAAACAACTTCCGCGAGTCTATCGCACAGCTCGGCATCAAGGTTGAGCCGTATGTAACACAGTCCAACGGTTCCATCATTTCCATTAAAGAGACGATCGACTGCCCGATCAAGACCGCGTTATCCGGACCGAGTGCCGGTGTTATCGCAGCGGCTTATATCGGCAAACAGTGCGAAGCAGACAAGATCATTACATTCGATATGGGCGGTACCAGTGCAGATATTTCTCTGATCGAGAACTATACACCGCAGGTATCCAACGAGCGTTACGTTGAGGGATATCCGGCAAGAATCCCGATGATCAACATCATCACCATCGGTGCCGGCGGCGGCTCCATCGCAAAGATCGATGACGGCGGCGCGTTAAAGGTAGGACCGAAGAGTGCCGGCGCAACTCCTGGACCTGCATGCTACATGCGCGGCGGCGAGAATCCGTGCGTAACAGATGCAAACATCGTCTTAGGAAAACTGAACCAGAAGAAGATCCTCGGTGGCAGAATGGACGTAGATATTGAGCTGGCAAAGAATGCGATCAAGACAAAGATCTGTGATAAATCTAATCTTGATATGAAACGTGCAGCAAACGGAATCATCACCGTAGTTAACTCCAACATGGTCCGTGCGATCCGAAGCGTATCCGTAGAGAAAGGCTACGATGTTCGCGAATTCAGCCTGATGGCATTCGGCGGTGCAGGTCCGCTCCATGCGTGCGAAGTAGCAAAAGAACTGGGAATGAAGGAAGTTCTTATTCCGCCGCATCCGGGCACTCTCTGCAGCTTAGGTTTACTCTTAGCTGATACAAAGTTTGACTTATCCAGAACAAAAGTTATGAACGGTGAGGCTGACAACTTAGACAGCATCAACGAGCAGTTTGACAATATGGTAGAACAGGGAACCGGTCTTTTAGACAAAGAAGGTGTTCCGGCAGACCGCCGCTACTTTGAGTTTGCTATTGATATGCGTTATCAGCGTCAGAACTTCGAGATCAGCATTCCGGTACCGGCTGGAAAGATGACAGAGGAGACATTAAAGAAAGCACTGGCTGATTTCCATGCAGAGCACAAGAGAAGCTACGGTTACTGCAAGGAAGACGCAATCGTTCAGTTTGTAAGCTACCGTGTTTCCGCGATCGGCGAGATCGACAAACCGGATCTTAAGGCATCAGAGCTTCATCCGGAAGCACCGATCCCGGCACCGATCGAAGCCCGTCAGGTCCTCTTCCAGAACAGCGACGAGTATATTGAGACTCCGGTATACTTAAGAGAAGAATTCGTTCCGGGTCAGGCGATCCCAGGTCCGTGTATCTGCGAACAGATGGATACCACACTTGTAGTGCCGAAGGGCTGGACGATCCATGTAGATGGATATCATAACTTAAAGATTCGTGAGGAGGAGAAGTAAGATGGCAAAGCAGATCGATACCGTAACTGTTGAGGTTGTCCGCAATCTCCTGATGTCCATTGCTGAGGAGACTTACGGAATCATTGTCCGCAGTGCATACTCCACCAATATGAAGGAACGCCGTGACGTTTGTACGGCTGTGATCGATCCGGATGGAAACAGCGTTGCGCAGGTAGAAAGTTTAGCTGCATTGTTAGGCTCCATGCTGAGTGTAGTTCCAAATATTTATGAAAAATTCGGAAAAGAAAATGTCCGCCCGGGCGATATGTTTATCGCTAACGACCCGTATCACGGCGGCGGCAACCACCTGCCGGATATTGTAATCGCGGCTCCGGCCTTTGTAGGCGACAAGCTGGTGGGCTGGATCGCAAACATTGCCCATCATTCCGATATCGGCGGTAAAGTACCAGGCTCCACATCCGGTGACGCTGACAGCTTATTCCAGGAAGGTATCCGTATTCCGGTGATCCGTATCCGCGAAAATAACGAGACGATCAGCAGCGTTCTTGATCTCCTCCTTGACAATACCCGTGTTCCACAGGAACGTGAGGGAGACCTGACTGCACAGATGTCTGCAAACCTGATCGGTGTGCAGAGAATCCAGGAGGCATATGCCCGCTACCAGGATGACCTGATTGCGTGCATGAAGGAACTGGTAGGCTACTCCGAGCGTCGTGTCCGCGCTGTCGTTGCAGAGCTTCCGGACGGCGAGTATAACTACACGGACTATGTAGACGGCTGCGGAGACAAATATCCGGATCCGCTTCCAATCAAAGTAAAAGTAACCATCAAGGGCGACAATTTAACGATCGATTTTACAGGAACTGCAGATCAGATCAAAGCTCCGATCAACGTACCGTATCCGTGTACAAAAGCGGCAGTATTTTTCGCAGTAAAAGCCCTGATGGGCGACGATATCCCAGCCAATGAGGGAATCAACCGTGCGATCAAGATCATTGCTCCGAAGGGCTGCATTGTAAATCCGACAGAGCCGAGCCCGATCGGCGCGCAGATCGACTGCCAGCAGAGAATTCCGGACGCGATCTTCGGTGCCCTGGCTCCGATCTTCCCGGATACCGTGGTTACCGCAGGAAACGGCGCGTGCACCACGACGATCTTAGCTGGTGAAGGTGCGATCGGTACAGACAGCGTATTTATCTTTCATGAGGTTATCGCCGGAGGCGGCGGAGCTTCCAAGGGCTTAGACGGTCTGTCGGGTGTTCAGGTAAATATGACAAATACATCCAACATGCCGATCGAGGCAACAGAGATGGAGTTCACAAAGATCCTTGCCAGAAAATATGAACTGAAGGAAGATACGGGCGGAGCAGGTCAGTTCCGCGGCGGTCTTGGAATTGAGCGTGAGCTTGAAGTGCTGCAGGATGATGTGGCATACACAGGACTCGGTGATCGTCATAAATTCCATCCGTGGGGACTTGCAGGCGGCAAAGAGGGCGCAGCAGGCGCATTCTACCGCGTTGCGACAGACGGCACCGTCACAAAGATGGGCCATAAGACGACAAGTTTCCCGTTAAAGAAGGGCGATGTGATCCGTGTTACAACACCTGGTGCCGGCGGTTACGGTGATCCGATGAAACGTGATCCGGAAAAGGTATTGAAGGACGTTAGAGAGAAAAAAGTATCTGCAGAGGCAGCAAAGAAGGAATACGGTGTGGTTGTTGTATCTGATGGAGTTAATTACCATGTAGATGAGCAGGCAACCAAAGCGCTCCGTGGATAAACATCAATTGTAAGAAAGAGAGGATATTCCTATGATCAAAGGTATGCAGGAAGTCATCGATGTGATGACAAAGGCAAAAGCAGATCTGGATAAAAACGGCGGCTTAAAGCAGGTGATCTTTGTAGCCTGCGGAGGCTCTTTCGCATCTTCCTATCCGGCACGCTTTTTATTAAATCAGGAGAGTTCCATCCGTGTTCAGGGTTACAACAGCAGTGAGTTCGTCAATGCGACCCCGAAGAATGTAGATAAAAATACTCTTGTGATCGGCACATCCACAAAGGCGACGGCAGAGACCGTAGAAGCGCTGAAAGTGGCTAAGGCAAAGGGCGCAGTCACCATCGGATTATCCGGCTATGCGGATTCCCTGACAGCCCAGACAGCTGATTACTATGTAACATATTATCACGCGGACGAGTGGTATAAGGACCCGACACTTGTTCATTACAACAGTCAGGGTACAGCATTAAAGATCGCGTTCTGGCTCTTAAAAGAGTACGATAATTATGAGGCATATGATCAGGCGCTGGAAGCTTTCGAGAAGTTAGAGACGATCTATGGTAAGGCATACAAGGATGTGCGCGCGGAAGCAGCAAAATTTGCCATGACATATAAGGATGATACCGTATGGAACGTAATGTCCAGCGGAGCTGCGTGGGAAGTTTCTTATTCAGACGCATTCTGCTTCTTCCAGGAGATGCAGACCGTCCACTGTGTTCCGATCCATTCCGGTGAGTATTTCCACGGAGCATTTGAAACCTGCGACAAGGATCTGGCAATTCTGTTATTTAAGAGCGTAGGACGCACGCGTCCGGTGGATGAGAGAGCAGAGCGCTTCTTAAATCAGTTCGGCGGACATCACTGGATCATTGATGCCGAGGAGTTGGGCTTAGGCGGATTGGATGAGAGAGTTGCAGAGTACTTTAACTCCCTTCTGTTCCACCCGATCTCCAAACAGTTCATCTCTGCGATGGCAGATGTGAGAATGCATCCAATGACCTATCGTCGTTATATGTGGAAATTTGATTATTAATTGCTCATTATTTTATCTCAGTCAGATAAGACGCCCACCTCTTTCAAGTGGTGAGTAATGGTAAATGCGTCCCCGTGGGAGCCCAGTCTCACAGCTGTTTGACTTGAATTACAAATGAGATATAAGACAGGTTGATGCCTACGGAATGTGGATGTCAGCCTGTTTTGTGTTTGAGAAAAAAATTAGAAATACAAGGCGAAGAGAAAAAACATCTTGCTATCTAATAGTACAAATAGTATTATAGTGTATATAACATTATATATCTAATTAGTATAATTAACTGCTCTGAAAAATGGGGTAGAAGGAGGGGTGTATGGAAATAAATATGAATCCAAACAGCATTGTTCCATTATATGTACAGGTCGTAGAATGTCTAAAACGCGATATTGAAAACGGAGTATACAATGCAACAGGAAGAATTCCAACGGAGGCGGAACTGGCAGCACAGTATAAAGTGAGCCGGATCACGATCCGCAGAGCTGTGGATGATCTGGTAAGTCAGGGACTGGTTGAGAAAAAACAGGGAAAAGGAACTTTTATCTGTCGTCAGAAATTTGCGAAAGATATTAAAAACCTTCAGAGTTTCTCAGAGATGTGTCATCATATGAATATGAAACCGGGCGGACAGATGCTGGAGAACAAGCTGGTTCGCGCTGATGAAAAGATTCGGAAACAGTTAAATCTGGAGCCGGGAGCATACGTGATCTATATTTCCCGGCTGCGGACAGCCGATGGTGAACCGGTGACGATCTAGAGAAACTATTTCCCAGTGAAATACTCATTCCTCCTGGAGAAGAAGTTTGATGACAACTCTCTGTTTGAATGCCTTCAGGAGGAGGCGAAGGTGCGTGTTATCACGTCAGAAAAGCAGATCGAGTTATGCCGGGCCACAGCAGCAGAGGCAAAGCTGATGAAAGTAAAGAAAGGAGCTCCACTTCTATATATTAAGAGTGTTGCCTATACGTACGACAGGGAGCCTCTCTACGCGGGTGCCCAGGTCTTTAACGGTGAGGTATGTTCCCTCTATGTCTGTGAATCTGTGGAACAGTAGCAGCGGGAAGTGGAAAAATGACGGGCTGCCTGCGGTCATTGTGGAGAACCTGCAAAAATCATGAAAAACCGCGGAAAATATACTTGCATTAGCAATATGGATATGCTATAATTATTAAGCTGTTCTGGCGGAACAGGACATATGGCTGTAAAGCTGTATTATTTTTTATTAACGTAACGTGACTGTCAGTCATGTACCAAAAATTTTAAAGAGGTGAAAATCATGAAACAGGGAATCCACCCAAATTACTATCAGGCCAAGGTCGTTTGCAACTGCGGTAATGAATTTGTAACTGGTTCTACCAAGAAAGACATTCACGTAGAAATCTGTTCCAAATGCCATTCATTCTATACTGGTCAGCAGAAGGCTGCTTCCGCTCGCGGACGTATCGAGATGTTCAACCGTAAGTATGGTATGAAAACAGACAAATAAGGTTTGATTAGTGAAAGGTTGAGCTTTTGGATAACTCTGAAAACTCAGCCTTTTTTGTCATACAGGGAATCAAGGAGAAAAAATCAACGCAAGCTTGCTTGCAGGGGATTTTTTCTCTTTGATTCCCGCACAAACATGAACAAGCAGACATTTTTCGTAAGAAAAATGAGCGGATTATGAATGCTTGTGGAGAATCGCGTGAGCACGAAGTGCGGAGCGATTCTGGTATGACACTATGAGACATATATGGAGGTAAAATCTTGAAATATTCCGGTATCGGGGGACAGGCAGTATTAGAGGGTATCATGATGAAGAACAAGGACAATTACGCCACGGCTGTCAGAAAGCCGGACGGCGAGATCGTTGTCAAGAAAGATACCTATGTGAGCATGACAGAAAAAGTAAAGTTTTTCTCCCTGCCGTTTGTGAGAGGAATCTTTAGTTTCGCGGACTCCATGATCCTGGGAATGCGTTCCCTGACATGGTCGGCAAGCTTCTTTGAGGACGATGAGGAGGACGAGGAGCCGGGAAAGTTCGAGAAATTTTTGATCGATACATTTGGTGAAAAAGTAGATAATGTCGTTATGTCGGCGGTGATGGTATTCTCCATCTTTATGGCGATTGCGATCTTTATGGTACTCCCGCTTTTGATCGCGGGAATCTTCCGGAAATTTATCCACTCTGAGACTGTGATGGCGATTCTTGAAGGCTGTATCCGAATTGCGATTTTCATCACCTACATTAAGGTGATCTCACGGATGGAGGACATCAAGCGGACGTTCATGTACCACGGATCGGAACATAAATGCATCAACTGCTTAGAGCATGGTCTTGTGCTCAACGTGGAGAATGTAAGAAAAAGCTCCAAAGAGCATAAGCGCTGCGGAACGAGCTTTCTTCTGATCGTTATGGTGATCAGCATCCTGTTCTTCATGGTGGTCCGTGTAGATACGATCTGGCTTCGGATCGTCAGCCGGATCGTCCTGATCCCGGTGATCGCGGGTGTCTCCTATGAGGTGCTCCGCCTTGCAGGAACCAGCAATTCGAAGATCATGGACATCGTCAGCCGTCCGGGCATGTGGATGCAGGGACTTACGACAAAGGAGCCGGATGACTCGATGATCGAGGTAGCGATCGTCGCGGTCGAGGCTGTGTTTGACTGGAAGAAATATCTGGAAGAAAATTTCCCGGAGCAGTATCCGGCAGGATATTTTGAGAGAGAAGATCAGACAGGGAAGAACGCGCAGGAGATAACGGCATGAGCGAGATGAAGAGTGCTGTCGGGGCTGGAATGGACCGGTCCGGAGATGATCTATGCGTGGAAAATAGCGTGCGTGAATTTAAGATCTGGGCAGACGTCCTAAACTACGGAAAAAAGATCCTAAAGAATGCGGGGATCGTGGAGGCGGATCTTGACGCCTGGTACCTGTTTGAGCAGATCTTCGGAATCTCCAGGGCGCAGTATTTTATGTGCGCCAGGGAGAACATTGCCGGAAGCACGGCACAGAAAATGACTGCTCAAGAGCAGACTGGTAATTCTTTGGAGAGCAAAAACACGCTGGACTGTGTAGAACTGTGGCTGAAAGAGAAAATGTCAGCGTATGAGAACACATTGGAAAAACGCGCGTCCCGCATTCCGCTCCAGCAGATCTTAGGACAGCAGGAGTTCATGGGACTCACATTTTTCGTGAATGAACATGTGCTGATCCCGAGACAGGACACAGAGACACTTGTGGAGCTTGTGTTAAATGAGCAGAAAGATAAGAATATTTCGATTCTTGACATGTGCACTGGATCCGGATGTATTGCCGTGAGCTTAAAGAAGCTTGGCGGATATGCCTGCGTGGAAGGCGCGGATATCTCGGAAGAGGCGTTAAAAGTTGCGAAAAGAAATTCAGAAGAGATTCTTGAAAACAGCGATGTAAACAGCAGCAGGACAGGTGTAATATTCCGCCGCAGCGACATGTTCAGTGCTTTTCCGGAGACAGAACGATTCAACGTGATCGTCTCCAACCCACCCTACATCCCCAGCGCTGTTATCGAGGAGCTGGAACCGGAAGTACGGGACCATGAGCCCCGGGGAGCCCTTGACGGGACCGCGGACGGGCTTTATTTTTACAGAATTCTGGCAGAAGAATGTGCCAAACATCTGACGCCGGGAGGACATGTGTATTTTGAGATCGGATATGACCAGGGAGCAGCGGTGAAGGAACTGCTGGATATCCATGGTTTTAAGGATACAAGAGTGATTCAGGATCTGACAGGAAAGGACCGCGTTGTGTGCGGAACCTGGCAGACCGCAGGCGTATGAGGAGGTTTTATAGATGTTTGACCGTTTGGATGATATGCTTCGGCATTACGAAGAGTTAATGCTGGAATTAAATAACCCGTCGGTAGCGGAAGATCAGAGAAAGTTCCGCAAGCTGATGAAGGAGCAGGCAGACCTGGCGCCGATCGTTGACGCGTACAAGCAGTACAAGCAGGCGAAGCAGGACGTGGAGGACAGCCTTGCACTTCTCGATGAGGAGAGCGACGAGGAGATGAAGGAACTCGCGAAGGAAGAACTTGCCGACGCAAAGAAGAGAATCGAGGAGCTGGAACAGGAGTTAAAGATCCTGCTTCTCCCGAAGGACCCGAACGATGAGAAGAACGTAATCGTCGAGATCCGTGCCGGCGCGGGCGGAGACGAGGCAGCGTTATTCGCTTCCGAGTTATACCGCATGTATGTGCACTACGCGGAGAGCCAGCACTGGAAGACAGAGATGATCAACGTCAGTGAGAGTGGAATCGGCGGCATGAAAGAAGTCGAGTTTATGATCACCGGACACGGCGCTTACTCCAAGTTAAAATACGAGAGCGGCGTTCACCGTGTACAGCGTGTCCCGGAGACAGAGTCCGGCGGAAGGATCCACACCTCCACAGCGACCGTTGCCATCATGCCGGAAGCTGAGGAATTTGACGTTGTGATCGATGATAAGGATATCCGTATTGATGTTATGCGTGCGTCCGGTAACGGCGGACAGTGTGTCAACACTACAGACTCCGCGGTGCGTTTAACGCATATCCCGACAGGAATCGTGATCTACAGCCAGACTGAGAAGTCCCAGCTTCAGAACAAGGAGAAAGCGTTCCGTTTACTGCGTTCCAAGTTATATGATATGGAGCTGGAGAGACGCCAGAATGAGGAGGCGGCAGAGCGCCGCAGCCAGATCGGTACCGGTGACCGCTCCGAGAAGATCCGTACCTACAACTTCCCGCAGGGACGTGTGACAGACCACAGGATCAAGCTGACACTCTATAAGATCGATGCCATCATGGACGGCGATCTCCAGGAGCTGATCGACAGCCTTATCGCGGCGGATCAGGCAGCAAAGCTTGCGAAGATGAATGAGAACTAAGAGATAAAAAAGACCTTTCGAGAACAGATCATTTTATTAGGAAATATCTGTTTCGAAAGGTCTTTTTGTTTTGGTTAGATAAAGTCCCACCTCTTTTAGGTGTTGAGTAGCGCAAATTGTTTCTGTGGGAGCCCAATATCCGACTGAGATAATGCTTCACGAGGGCGTGCATTGTCTGGGGGGGGGACAATGGAGTGTGCTGATTGAAACGGGGTGTAGAGCGCAGTAATTCCGAGAGAAATTTATCAGCTTGCGCTGAACGGAATTACGTGCCATGTCTTACG